>Ga0187894_10004340_pt1 | contig 15265 bp, 12 predicted proteins | sample GBC1701081metaG_FD_136650 | JGI IMG/M metagenome (GOLD analysis project Ga0187894, IMG submission 136650) | White microbial mat communities from a lava cave in the Kipuka Kanohina Cave System on the Island of Hawaii, USA - GBC170108-1 metaG ... | reverse complement strand
TTTCAGCCTACGATGACCTGATTGAGAACAACCTGAAGCGCATCGCCTTGTTGGAAGAATCGGCGCGGCTGCTCTACAAAGAGTGGTTCGTGCGCTTGCGCTTTCCCGGTCACGAACACACGCGCATTGTTGATGGCGTACCGGAAGGTTGGGAGAAACGCTCAATCGCTGACCTTTGCGAATCAATCAACTATGGATACACTGCCAGCGCCCAACAAGAAGAAGTTGGCGTAAAGTTCCTTCGCATCACAGATATTGTGCCGTCATTTATTGATTGGTCTTCTGTTCCTTATTGTGAGATTCCAGATAATAAGAAAGAGCTATTTCTTTTGAAAGAAGGCGATATAGTCGTTGCCAGAACTGGCGCGACAGTTGGTTATGCAAAGAGAATGCACAAACGACATCCCGAAACTGTCTTCGCTTCCTATCTTGTGAGGCTTCGCCTAAAAAAAGATATTGAAAATGTGATGATAGGCGTCTTTGTTGAATCGGAAGATTACAAAAACTATATTCAAGCGCATATTGGAGGTGCAGCACAGCCTAATGCAAATGCAAAAGTTATTTCAGGCGCATCTGTGCTAGTGCCGCCTAAATCAATTCAGCAACTTTTTCGTGATACGGTTGAAGCCTCGTTTGACCAAAGAGAAATCTTGTTGATTCAAAATCAAAAACTTAAACAAGCCCGCGACCTTTTATTGCCGCGTTTGATGAATGGAGAAATTCCGGTATGAGTGGCGAGAATCAAGCCATCGAAAAGAAAACTTTGCGGCTCATTGTCGGCAGCAGCGCCGATTTTGATGAGATAGCCAGCGAGTGCGTCGGCTTTGCCAATGCCAGAGGCGGCAATCTGCATATCGGTATTGAAGACAAAGAAGAGTTGCCACCTGTTGCCCAGCGCATTAATGATTCGCTTGTCGAGACCGTCAATAAACGCATTCCGCAAGTAACTCATAATGTTGTCATCTCGTCGCGCAAAGTCACAGCGGCAAACAGCGGCGAATACATTGATGTTTTTGTATCTCCAACGCAGCACATCGCTTGCACATCTGATGGACGTTACTTTTTACGAGTTAGTGACGAATGCCGCCGCCTGATGCCGGATGATCTTTTGCGGTTGATGAATGACAAAGCGGCTTTCGTATGGGAAGTGCAAACCGCACAGCGCGTTTCTGCCACGCGCTATGACCCGGATAAACGCCGTGAATTTATGGCAATGATTCGTGCCTCTGAGCGGGTCAGTGATTTCATTAAAACGAAATCGGATGAGGAAATTCTCTCGCATTATCTGTTTGTCAAAGACGGCTATTTGACCAATCTCGGTGTTTTGTGGATTGGGCTTCGGGAAGACCGCGCTACCTTGCCTTATGCTCCGGGTATTCAATTCATTAAGTACGATGCACAAGAGCGCAAAGTAAACAAACTGACGTGGGACGATTACTATCTCAACCCGTATGAGCTAATCGAAGTTGTGTGGCGGCAAATTCCTGATTGGCGCGAATCCTATGAATTGCCGGATGGAATGTTTCGTCGGAATGTGCCGCACTACCCGGAAAAAGTAATCCGCGAACTACTGGCGAATGCCCTTGTCCATCGTCCATACACACAGCGCGGCGATATTTTTCTGAACCTTTATACTAACCGTTTGGAAGTCCACAATCCGGGACTCTTGCCGCTTGGCGTAACACCACGCAACATTCTTCATAAGACGGTCGCCCGCAATCCGCATCTGGCGCAGGTTTTCCGTGACCTCAAAATGATGGAGAAAGAGGGCAGCGGTTATGACAGTATGTATGAAGTTCTGTTGTCGAGCGGCAAACAAGTTCCCGAAGTTAAACAAGGCGATGATCGCGTAACCGTGATTATTCGCAAACAGATTATCAATCCCGTAATCATTGATTTTGTTGCCAAGGCAGATGAGGTATTCCAGCTAACGCAAAAAGAACGCATCACGCTTGGGCTGCTTGCTCAACATGAGTCCTGCACAGCGCAACAACTGGTCAAGCTGTTAGACCTGCAAAATGCCGAAGAGTTGAAGCATTGGTTGGACAGCTTGCTTGAATCTCGCATCGTCAAAAAGAAGGGCAGAACCAAAGCAACAGAATACTTCATTGAGCCGGAACTTTTGCGAAAGCTGGATTTCAAGGGCGTAACATCGTTGAAAGGCATAGAATCGCATCGCCTTCAAGAACTCATCTTGCGGGATTTAGAAATCTATAAAGAAGCCAGTATAGGTGAGATTCACAAACGCATCGGCGCAGAGATTCCGAGACACAAAGTAAAGCGAGAATTACAAAAATTGGTGGATGCAGAAGCCATAGGACGGCAAGGCAAGTTGAAAAGCGCCAGATATTTATGGACAAAAAAGGCTTGAATAATGCTCTGATGTCCATAAAATGTCCATAAAATGTGCCAAAAATTCTTAAAAAAAAGGCTATCTGCTTATAAATCAATAGTTTACGTATAAACCAAAAGCCGCCGAATCAAACGATGTTTGTTTATAAAACGGTCTATAATTTACAGGCAATACCACAGGCGCATTACAGGCATTTTACGGGAAAAACACAGGAATTCCCTAAATCGGTTATGGAGGAAGATAGCAATGCCCGGTGAAATGACAGAAGACCGCTTGGTGCAAAAGACTGTCGCAGACTATTTTCGGGATGCGCTCGGCTGGCAAGCGGTCTATGCCTTCAATGACGAAATCTTCGGCGATGGCAGCACGCTTGGGCGTTTTTCAGACAGAGAGGTTGTCTTGGTTCGGTATCTGCGGCAGGCATTGGAAAGCCTGAATCCCGGTTTGCCGCCCATCGCTTATGAAACGGCAATCAAGCAGATAACCGAAAGCAGCGTCGCTAAATCCACCTTACAAACCAACTGCGAGAAATATGCTTTCATCAAAGATGGCGTTGCGGTTTCCTATCGCAATCACGAAGGCAAAATTGAACACAAGAAACTTCGCCTCATCAATTTTGAAGAGCCGGAAGCCAATCATTTTCTCGTCGTCCGGGAGTTGTGGGTGAAAGGCTCACCATATCGAAGGCGACCCGACATTATCGGCTTCGTTAATGGCTTGCCCTTGCTCTTTATTGAATTGAAGAATATTCACAAAGATATTCGCCGCGCCTATGACGACAACCTGAGCGATTACAAAGACACTATTCCACATATCTTCCATCACAACGCTTTGCTTGTTCTAAGCAACGGCGATGAGGCAAAAATTGGTTCGCTGTCGAGTAAATACGAGCATTTCCATGAATGGAAGCGCCTTGCCGAAGAAGACGCCGGGGCGATTGATCTACAAACTCTGCTCAAGGGAGTGTGTACGAAACGGAACTTTCTGGATATTGTAGAGAACTTCATCCTCTTCGACGATAGCACCGGCAAACTCATCAAAATCATTGCCCGCAATCATCAGTTTCTCGGCGTCAATCGAGCCGTTGAAGCGGTCAACAATCGCCAGCAAAGGAACGGGCAGCTTGGCGTTTTCTGGCACACACAAGGCAGTGGCAAATCCTATTCAATGGTATTTTTTGCTGAGAAGGCGCGACGCAAGCTGAACGGCAATTTCACCTTTCTGGTAGTCACTGACCGCGAGGATTTAGACACGCAGATTTATAAGACCTTCGCCGGCTGCGGCATTGTAGATAATGACCGCGATGATTGCCGCGCTTCTTCGGGAGACAATCTGGAAAAGATCGTCAAAATAGACAAGCCGTATGTCTTCACGATGATTCATAAATTTAATAAGCGGATTGACCCTGACCAACCCTACACCAACCGCGATGACATCATCGTAATTTCAGATGAGGCACACCGCACCCAATACGGGCAACTGGCGGAGAATATGCGCTATGCTTTGCCAAAGGCTCATTACATCGGCTTCACCGGCACACCGCTTTTTCAAAACGACGAGATCACACGAAGAATTTTTGGCGATTACGTTTCAACCTATGACTTTCAACGCGCTGTAGATGACAACGCCACGGTGCCGCTTTATTACGACAATCGCGGCGAGAAGCTAAAGATCACCACCTCTGAACTCAATGAAAGAGTGGCGGCAAAACTGGAAGAGGTCGAAGTTGACAGAAATCAGGAAGCGCGATTGGAAAGAGAGCTAGGGCAGGATTATCAGATTATCACGGCGGAAAAACGGCTCGACGCTATTGCTAACGATTTCGTCCGTCACTACACAACGCGCTGGGAAACCGGCAAGGCGATGCTCGTCTGCATTGACAAGATAACCACTGGCAGAATGTACAACCTGATGCAGAAATACTGGCAGGAGAGAATCCGCGAAGCCGAAGCAGAGGTTGGCAGAGCGAGTGATGAGCAGGAGATGGCGCAACTTTTACGACAGCTTGAATGGTTGAAACAGACCGAGATTGCCGTCGTCATCAGCGAAGAACAGAACGAAGTGAAGAAGTTTCAGACGTGGCAACTCGACATTGTGCCGCACCGCGAGAAGATTAAAAACGGCTACGAAACGCCCGACGGTAAACGTCTTGATGTGGACGCCGCTTTCAAAGACTCAGAGCATCCGTTTCGCATCGCTATTGTCTGCGCCATGTGGCTGACTGGCTTTGATGTGCCGAGCCTGTCAACGCTCTATCTGGACAAGCCGCTTAGGGCGCATACGCTGATGCAGACCATCGCCCGCGCTAACCGGGTTTACGAGGGTAAGAATAACGGTTTAATTGTTGATTATTGCGGCATCCTCAAAAATCTTCGGCAGGCATTGGCGACCTTTGCCATGCCAGCGCCGAACGATGGCGAAGAATCAACGGTTGTGCCTGTAAAACCAGAAGAGGAGTTGATAGAAGGGCTGAAAGAAGCCATTGAGTTGTTGCATGGCTTTCTGGCAGAACGCGGCTTCAAACTGGAAAGCATCATTGAGCAGACAGGCTTTGAGCGCATCGCCGCCATCAAAGCGGCTAAAGAGGTTATCAATCAAAGTGAAGAGACGCGCAAACGCTTTCAGATATTAGCAAGAGAGGTATTCAAAAAATACCGGGCTTGTCTGACCATCAGAGCCGCTTACCGATACCGCAAGATGTACGATGCCATAGACATCATCTACAAAAAATTGCAGGACGACATCGCGCAAGCCGATATTTCGCATATTCTCCGACAACTGCATCAAATGGTTGATGAAGCGATTACACCAAATAGCGAAGTTGCGGCAGAAGATCAGGACAAGATTTATGACATCAGCCGCATTGATTTTGAAAAACTGAAACAGGAGTTTCACAAGTCCACGCAGAAGAATACCACGGTGCAGTGTTTGAAGAATGAAGTGGAAAAGCGATTGCAAAGAATGATTCGTCAGAATCCGGGACGCTTAAACCTCTATCAACGCTATCAGGAAATTATCGAGGAATATAACAAAGAGAAAGACCGCGTGACGATTGAGCAGACCTTCGAGGCATTATTGCAATTCGTCGAGACGATGGACGAAGAAGACAAACGCGCTGTGCGGGAAAATCTCGATGAAGATACGCTGGCGTTATTTGATTTGCTGCTAAAGCCGGAACTTTCGACCAAAGACAGAAATTGGTTGAAGAATGTCGCCAAAGAATTATTAGAGAGATTGAAAACCGAGTATTTGAATGTCACGGTCTGGCGTGAAAACGAATCAACGATAGCCGGAGTTAAGACCTTCATCTATGACTTTCTATGGGACGATAAGACCGGGCTGCCGGAAGAATTTTATTCAGAAGAGGAGATAAACCGCAAAACTGAAATCATCTTCACGCATATTTTCACTCAATATAATCCAACAGATATGCAGCCTCAATTTTAATCGGCGGTGAGTTGTGATTTTCTGACCGCAGATTACCTGCCAAGTTTTAGTGCTTGTTGTCAGATACTCAGAAGATTCCCTTGCTTTACAGGTAAGCCAGGTGATGGGGAACCACGACGCCAGATGCACCTTCTTTTTGAAGTCCCCCGCTCAAACGTCCGTAACATTTCGTGGTATTGGCTACTTGCTAATCTGCGACAAAAAATATCTCCTTAGCAATTTGAGTATAGAATACAAGGCAATTTCAGCAAAACGATTTTGACTGCTCATCCGGTAATTGAATTGGGCTACCAAGCTGGGTGGGTTCGCCTTATTGACTTGACTATCTAAGTGTCACAATTTCAGGTTGGTGTATAGGCGCTTGGACTGCAAAAACCCCAATAATTTCGCGCTTTCGTTCAAGAATTTATTGACTTATTGACTTTTTTCACAACTCTAAAAGTAAATAAAAGTCAATAAATCAGGCTCAAATTCTCTGCGCCATGCGTATTAATTTTCAGACAGACTTTTCAGCCATCTCTCAAAAGCGAGCAGTTGATTATTCTCGCCTTCCTCAATCTCCCACTCTTCCAGTTCATCGTCGCCCTCCGCCGGAAGCAGAATGTATTCCGGCAGGACTATCTCCCTCGCGGTGTGCGGGGCGGCTCCCTTGTCGGTTAGCTTGATGTAGAGATCAACGGCATTCTCTTGAGCGCAGTTGAGCATCCTTTCCAGCGTGCCTTCTTCTTTCAACCCTCGATAAAGATTCGGCAGATGCTTCTTCCAATGCTCCCTCGCCATCTCGCCCCAATTGCAAAACGGATACTCACCCATTGCCAGCCGCACACGGCGCAATCTTTGTTGTTTCCGCATTTCTGCCAGCAAGTCATCCTTTGCCAGGTTTTCCTCCTTCGACGAATCAGCGAGTTGTTGCATGAGATGGCGAATCCTTTTCTGTGCTTCAATATTCTGTTGCTTCTTGTCTTGCATCTGTTGGCGTTCCTTCTTTGGAGTAGAGTTTATTCCGGTGCGACCTCGCTTATTGGCGGCGTCAGCCCGCCTTTCTTACTGTAGACACTCACCGCCATTTCATAAATCGCTTGCCAGTTGGCTTCCGCTTCTTTCGCCAGTTCCAGAACCACCTGGATTGATTCGATGTCGCTGTGTGGTTGCATTGTCGGCATCAGCTTCATCAGGTAGCGTTGGTCGAGGTCGGTCAAAGTTGTAGATTTGGATTTCGCCATTGGCAATTTCCTCCAAGACTATGTGGCGATTAGCTGAAAGCTAGAAAGGGCTTCTCAACAAGTCGCTTCTTCGTCTGAAACAAGGGGCCGAGTAGTTTATCATCTCTGCGATAATTTTGAACTGCTCTACACCCTGCATCGGTCAAATCAGCCCTGCGCTCCAACCAGCATTGGCATAGTGCATCAGGTAGTACCACCGGGCTTCGGCATATTTCGGATGGTCTTTGACATTGTTCAAATGAAACGCCCATCGCTTCTTTGCCGCCGCTTTCTTGCCCCACGCGCTGTAGTCGCCTTGCTTGCGGTTATGCTGCCGATGGCAACGTTTATGAGTCGGGGCGGTCTGTGTGCCGCCCTTGCTCTTGTAGACCGGATGATGAAACTCGATAGGTTGTTTTGCAGTAATGGCTTTCTGGCATAGATAACAGGTCATTTCTCACCGTCCTTTCTTGAGCGAAGGGCAAGCCGTTGATAGCCTGCCCTTCGCTTCGTCCTAGACGGCGATAGAGCCATAGAAAGCGCCATCGTCTTTGTTGCTGTAGCCGTTGAACCAATCTTTGCGCTGTGCTTCTTTGCGCTCGAATGATTGTTGTTCAAGGTAAGCGGCTCGCTCTGTCGGTTCGAGCGCATCGAGCCATTGCTGAAAGCCCTGTTGGGCTTCTTGCTCTTGGGCGATAAGAGTAAGAACTTCTGCCTCTTCTTCGGGGGTGATAGAGATGAACTCCTCACAGTTGATTTTCAAGTCGAAAGAATCGTAGTATGTCATTGGTTATATTGACCTTTCTGCCAGTCTAATCACTGGCTGAAATTCAAGGGTTAGAGGTTGCCGCCTCTAGCCCTTTACTCTTTTTTCCTATTGTTTCGTTTGTGGTTGTCAGTGAGCTTTCTTGCTCATCTTGCGCCTGTCACCTACTCAGCACAGCATCAATGACCAGACCCTTTCGGCTTCGCGCTACGTTGTCAAAGAGCATCTACTTCAATACTTTAATTATAGGATATATCCAATAGTTTTTCAAGAGAAATCTATTGGAGTTGACATATATTTTGAGGAACTGTATAAAAACTTCATGAACTTACTTTCTACAAATGAGGCAGCAGTACGCCTGAACATTTCCCAAAATAGGGTGCTTGTCCTGATAGCAGAAGGTCGCCTACCGGCAAAGAAGATCGGACGGGACTATGTCATTCAAGAGACGGATTTGAAATTGGTTGCCTACCGCCCGCCCGGTAGACCACGTAAGAATGCTTCTACTGCTGAACCTTCTAAACCAGCATCCAAAAGGACAGTGAAGAAATAGAGCTATTCTAAAGTCATGAATCGGAGCAGTAAAATTATGCGCCGCTTGCCTATCACCGCACTTGTCATATCGTTGGTTGCCCTCGCCGCCTTTGGCATTGTGAGGTATGGATTTCTGGGTGATCGGCAAAAGGCTCAGGAGAGAGCCTTCCTTGCCAGCGTGATGAATGGCGACCTTGCTGCCACAAAACTCTACTTAGACAACGGCATAAGTCCGAATCTTCAAGTTCCGTACAACGACCCTCTATTGCCGGGTCACGGGGAGCGCACCGCGTTGCACGAGGCGGTCTGGAAAGGTCACGCCGATATTGTAAAGTTGTTGCTAGATAGAGGCGCTCAGATGAATTCGAGAGCCAAAGGGTATCTCGCGGGCATCATCGGTGAGGGGTTTCGGGCTGGCAGTATGCCGGATGTCCGTGACCCCTACGGCGGCTGCGGGAATGCTGTTATGGATGCCATCGCCGCCGCAGCAAAGAAAGATCATCTCGGAGTTACCGCTTTAATGGTCGCGGCTTTCTCAGGTCATCACGAGATTGTGCAGATTCTCCTGAACCACCATGCCGGTATAGAGTTGCGGGCTACTGATGGAGAGACGGCGTTGATGCTTGCCGCTATGAAAGGGCATAAGGATATCGTAAAAACCTTACTCGCCAGTGGCGCTGACTTTAACGCAAGAGCAGATAATCAGCAGACGGCTTTGATTCTAGCCGCTTGGAACGTCAGTTATGATGAGGATAAAGATCATAAACCTGTATGGTATGACCACGTGGATACAGTTCGCACTTTATTAGACGCGGGGATGGACGTAAACGCCGTGACAAATGACGGCGATAGTCCGCTGATGGGTGCTGCTTCAAGTTATTATTCGAGCCGCGTGGTCAGCCTGTTGCTCGACAGAGGGGCACAGGTGAATGCCGGAAACCAAAAGGGGAAAACCGCCTTGATGTATGCCGCAAAGCACCACAATCCTGAAACGGTGCAAATCCTGCTGGCTCATGGCGCAGCCTTAGGCGATAAAGACGAACAGGGAGATGACGCCTTGATGTATGCGGCAGCGAGCTATTCCGAAACAATCGTTCCACTCCTGCTTGCCGCCGGTGCGGATGTGAATGTTAGAAATAATGATAGGGTAACGCCAGTAATGTACGCCGCCGAGCAGATCAATAACCCCAAAGTCGTCGCCATCTTGTTGAACGGCGGGGCGGAGGTGAACACCTGCGACGCCAAAGGGCGGACGCCGCTGATGTACTCCCTAAGTTTGCACAGTCCGGCGACGACGAAACTTTTGCTGCGCCATGGGGCAGATGTCAACGCTCAAGACAATAGCGGTCGGACGCCTTTAATGATGGCGGCAGAGGACTATTACTACCCGGACATTGTGCAGATTTTGCTCGCCAACGGTGCAGACATAAATGCTCGGAATCATAAGGGTGAAAACGCCATCCGCATTGCGGCGATCAACACCCCTCACTGGAAATTAGATAAGCCGGAGTACACCTTTTACCATCTCAAGAAAGCCGGAGCAGAAATAGACCCCGAAACCGAATTTATCCTTGCAGCACGAACCGGACAGGCGGATAAGGTGCGAGCCATGCTGCAAGCAGGGACGGACGCAAATTTAAGAAGCTCGGATGGCAGCACGATGTTGATCTATGCGGCTCAAGAAGGAAAGGTTGAAGTGGTTCGTACCCTAATAGAGCATGGGGCTGAGGTGAATGCGCGTGACGAAAAGGGGAGGACAGCAATGATGAAGGCGGCTGCTCACGACTGCGATCAGGTCGTGAAAGCCTTACTCGACAGAGGAGGCGATGTTAATGCTCAAGCGAACAATGGAGAGACGGCATTAATTACGGCGGCACGGAGTGGTCGCATCGCAGCAGTGAAAGTCCTCTTGGGCGGAGGCGCAGATATAAATATAAGAAGCGAAGATGGAGAAACGGCTATCAGTATCGCCAGGTTTGGCAATCAGCAGACAGAACAGTTACTTAGGAGTGTCAGTCAGAAGAAATAGTTATGAAATTTAGACATTAAGCGAAGTATAGCAAACGGCAAATCAGGTTTTGAGCATTGCCTTTGTCTTAATTTAGTAACCCTTTCAGCTTGCCTCACTCGCTCCTGATCAGAGCGAGGACAGCCGCGCCATCCTGAACGCGGTTGGCAAGCTGAGAATTCAGGAAGCCCGGCAGGAGGGGCAAAATGAAGGATGAGGATAATAAATTTGAAGCCTTCACTATCAGCTTTAGTGTCCGCCTAGAACCGGAGTTTCAGGCTGTCGAACTGATTGAAGGGAAGCAGTACGGATTTTTCTCAAGGGTGGTTGCTGATCTTGAAGTGACGAAGGTGGAATCTGAAATTGTAGGCATTATTATAGGGGATGATTCTGGATGGCAACGGGAGCAAATGAATTTTTTCATGAAACATATCGAGGCTGCGTTGCGAACTACCGCAAAAAGGTTCAATGATTTTAGTAGACATACTTTTCATCCGTATCCATTTAATCAGTACGAAGACGAAAAAACTGTACTCCAATTTATGGAGGAGTTTAGAAAGCAATTTTACGGTGAAGAATTAAAATTTGTTTTTTACGTTTCTCCCATTCCTTCAAAACGCGGAGGATCCAAGTCAGCTTTTGACCTGAGTAGTTTTCTAATTATCTATAACGGCATTTTGCCGAAAGTACAGGCAGCCAAAGCAGTCTATAAAGCCAATCGAAAAAGCCTGCATTGGAAAATTCACGTTCAAACTGCGTTTCCAGACCTTCCTATTGATTTAATTTCTCGCTTGTCAGGAAATCCCGCAGATTTGACCGAAGAGCTAAAGATCACACTTGCAACTCAGGGAGGTACATCAATGCCTTCAGATATTGCCTGTGAATGGGCAGCCAGACTTTGCGGAGCAACAGACTATTTCTATAAGCTTAAAACCCTTAAAGACAAAATCACAGAGCAAAGAAAAATCTTCAAAGAAAATGGTCGTTTTCAAACCTCACATTTGAAGCTGGTTGAAACAATGTAAAACAGTCTGCTTCATTCCTTAAAGTAGAGACTGATTAAAATGATTCCTTTTAGTCAGCCTCAAAAAAATCCTTTCATCAGGGTATGTTTATTCTTTTACTTTTGCCTACTATTGCGACTTGGTAAGCATTCAGTTCAAGCTGTCCGATAGCGAGAACAGGCAAAAATTTTCACCAAGAAAAAGGCGGTTGTCAGTGTATCGGGCACACCTCATAACTCGCCTTTTTCGCTTTTACGGAGTACAGACGCTTGTACTGAATTATTGGAAAAGAGTTGTAAAAGCAAAAGAGTCAGCCCTGTAAAGCTGACTCTCAGAACCCCGTTGCTACCCATCACAGCGCAACAGAGAGTTATTGCAAACAACATGAATTTAGCAGACCTCCACGCCGAGAACAATACACGGCTTGGATTCCTTCACTTTCCTCTCATAGTTTCTGCCTTTGCCCCCTACGTGCCAGTAGGAGAACACAGCAGCCTTATAATGCCAATAGTCAAAAATAGATCACGACATTCTCTACCTGACAACATATCCAGATTGAGCGAGAGCGATTGTTGCAATCTGCTCCCTGTTCTTTTAATGAATGAGCAGAGTCACTTGATAAACCTGCATTTCGTATTGATTAGGGATATGAAGGAGGAAGCTAGGTGAAAGACTCTTCTGAAATTGTCCACTTCATCCTCAATCTTGTCAGTGGAGTCAAACCTACGGGCGACGGTTATACCTTTCTTTGTCCGGCGCATGAAGATAAGCGGGCAAGCGCCTTCGTTAAAGCCGACAAGAACGGCAATGCCATCTTGAGATGCTTCGCCGGATGCTCGCGTCGTGCTATCTGCGAAGCAATGGGCATTAGCGAAACAGACCTCTATGTGAAAAAACGCTCGACAACATCGAGCAAAGAACTGATTGCCACCTACAAGTATTTCAATGAATCAGGAACGCTGCTTTATGAAAAACAGCGTTACCTCTCGCCTGATGGCACAAAGACCTTTCTGTATTTGCGCTCTGATGGCGCTGGTTGTCATTTATGGTCATTGAATGCTGGATGGTTTGACTTGCAGGGTAGAAACTGGAAAAAGATTGATAAAGCCAACAACCAAAATCAAAAGCCGAAGGAGAATGCCCGATGGTTCGAGGCTGCGCCGCGTGTCCTCTACAAACTGCCACAAGTCAGGATAGCACAACCTGGTTCACTAATTCTGCTATGTGAAGGCGAAAAGGATGCTGATAATGCTGAACAATTTGGCTTTGTGACAACGACGGCTGGCAGTTCCACTGATTGGCGCAAAGAATTTGCTGATGCTCTGCAAGGCTTCAATGTAGTAATCCTGCCTGATAATGATGATGCAGGGCGCAAGTTTGCGAAACGTGCGGCTCGTGATCTCTTCAGCAAAGCGACGAGTATTCGCATTGTCGAACTTCCCGGATTGAAAAAGAATGGCGATTTAACCGATTGGATAAAAGCGAGCGGCACAAAAGAGAAGCTACTGGCACAGATTCGAGAGACTAAAGACTACGAGCCACAAACCGATGATTCGCTAAATGCAGATTGTGAAATTGATGTCTCTAATCTTGAGGAAATAGCAGATGATGACCCGCCGGTGAGCGATGACCCCAAGCGGGAAGCTTATCTTCGTCAACTAGCAAGAAACGCTGCGAAGGTGATGGAATGTTACGCCATTTTGTTACGGCTACTTGGTTTTGAGAAGAATCATAGCCGCTTGCTCAATGCACTCACGGCAATTGGCGGCGCTCGGCTCAATTCATTTCTGGCATCACAAAAACGGATTCGTACTTACTACACTGAAAACTCAGAGGCTTCCAGTAAAGACACCGTGCGCCGGGACATCAAAAAATTACTTGCTGAACAAAATAGTCTCGGCGTTTCTATTATTCGCTATATTCCAGGCTGGAAGGATTTTCTGACTGGCAAAGCAAGTGTCTCGAAGTTTCAAAACTATCTGCTGCGTTATGCACTATCAGCCATCAACCTGTCCCTTGATATGCCGGATACAGACCCGCAAAGCGGCAGGAGTCTGAAGCGCAAGGAAAAACTTGAATCCGCCTGTGAGCAAGTTATTGCAGGTATCAATCGGTTTGTTCCAATTCCTGCAAAACCCAAAGCAAAAGGAAAGACGAAAACCTTAGAACAGATTGAAGATCGCCGGTTCAGCATAGACAGTGAGTTGATTCAGTTACTTAGCAGTGAAGGAGTGCCATTAAAAGAGGCAGAAGCCGAATTTGAACGACTCCATGAAGCTACCTTGCGACGCCTGAAACAATGTTTTGCGGAGCAAGATAAAAGTCACGCTAAGGGTAGCAACCATGCCACCCTTAGCAGCACTGAAGGTGGACGGAATTGGGAGGTCATAACCATTTCATGACAACAGCAAGAATCATTATCAACCTACAGGCGAAAGGAGCGAAGTTTGAGATTGCTGGCGATGGCTTCATCATCAAAGCGCCGCAAGGTTTGGTAACAGATAAACTACGCCAAGAGTTGACCAAGCGCAAGCCAGACATTCTCAGACTTTTGACACACAAGGATAGCAGCATCGAAACGAGATTCTTCAAAGGCTTGGACTGTCCGCGCTGTCAAAAGCCTGTTGAAGTCATAACTCATTCGCTTGATGAGGAGGTCTGGCTGCATTGTGTAGATTCGGAATGTCTATTCAAACACTTGAAGCATGACAAGCGCGAATGGTGTAGAGACTGTGGGCAGAAAGTGAATGTTCTGGCTGGACGTTGCGTAGAGTGTCTAAAAAGATTGCTTTTGGCTCCGAACGAATCCTGTTCAAAGTGCGGCGACAATCGTTTCTGGCGATACCAGAGAAACAAAGAAAGGTCAGCGAGTGCGGTTTGGCGTTGCGTCAATTGTACACTGCCACCAGATAAGCAGATTACCTTTTTCATTTTGGAGGGATAACCAATGAGCGCAAAAATCGTCGAAATGTTGAGTGAGCAAAACAGACAGGCGCAACGAGTCATCGAATCGGCATTGAACGAATTACGGCGCAATTTGCAAAAGCCTGTCTATCTGCAAATCACGACCGAAAAGAACGGCTCTCTTGCTATTAAGCAAATTGAGTTTCTGACCGCCGAAGAGTTTGCCGCCCTCTGCCGGGTTGAGGAACGCACGGTCTACACTTGGTTGGAACGCGCTACAAAAACCGGGCTGAAATGCTACCGTCCGTCCGGCTCTCGCGGCATTCTCTTTGAAATGAATGAGGCTTTGGAATGGATAATGAGCAATCCGAACCTTGCGCCTTGAATGTTTGGTAAATAAAATTCCCGCGTGCTGACCTTGTTGGCTGCAACGCGGGAAAGGAACACAACATTGTCAGTTTACAAGCGAAAGAAAAAAGATGGAAGTTATACTTGGTGGTTCACGCGAACCATCAACAGCAGGCGTTATCGAGAGCGCATCCCGACAGCGCGAACTGAAAAACAAGCCAAAGATGCCGAACAGGAGTTTTTAAGACAACTGCACGACGGCACTTACGGCAAAGCTCAACAAGGCTCAATTACGCTCAAAGAGTTTGTTGATACCGTTTATTTGAAATGGGCGAAAGAGAATAAACGCTCATGGCAGGATGATACTTACCGTGTCAGGGCTTTGCTTGCTGCATTCGGTGACAAACGGCTGTGTGACATTACGCCGTTTAGCATCGAAGCATACAAGCGCAAGCGGCTGAAAACGCCAATCGTCTACAAGACGAAAGATAAAAGGAAAGAGCCAAAAGTTAAAGAGCGATCACCGGGCGCGGTTGACCGCGAACTTGCTCTGCTTTCGACAAGCTTTCGGGTAGCATTGACACTCCCCTAGCTAAAGCAAGGGGATTCTTGGGCTGCACCCCTTTGGGATGCATAACTCCCGAAGCGTAACTTTCTCTGTGTCCCAGAGTAGGAGAACAAATCATGCTCTCGGTTTTT
>Ga0187894_10004339_pt1 | contig 15269 bp, 13 predicted proteins | sample GBC1701081metaG_FD_136650 | JGI IMG/M metagenome (GOLD analysis project Ga0187894, IMG submission 136650) | White microbial mat communities from a lava cave in the Kipuka Kanohina Cave System on the Island of Hawaii, USA - GBC170108-1 metaG ... | reverse complement strand
GCCGTTCAGGTTCGGAATGCGGACGTGCAGGTCCGGATTGCCGCCCGCGACACAGGCGGCGGTCGCGTGCGTCAGGCCGGCGGCGCAGCCCGAGGTGACGAGGCCCCATTCGGCGCCGGTCAGCGTCGCGAGGCGCGCGCCGATGGCGTCCGTCAGTTCGTCCAGGTGGACGTACTGCCGCGAGGCGGCGTCGATCGCCTGCCGGACTTCGGGGAGCATCAGCGATCCGCTGATGATCGTGAACGTCCCCCGCGCGTTGATCAGGGGCCGGACGCCGATGGCCCCGTACACGTCCGGAAGCCCCTGCGGCTTCGCGCCGGGGGCCACCGGTGCGGACGTCCCTGCCGTTCCCTGTCCGGGCGCCCGCTGTCCCGGCTGCTCCCGCAGCATGGCCGGGACCACGACGAGGCTGCCCAGCCCTCCGCCGCCCGCGCGGAATAACTCGCGTCGACTGATTCCACCGTTGCGCATTTTCTCCTCCACCACCACTTTCTTGGAGCCTGCGCGGCTCTGATGAATGGGGCGGATGGTAACACGAGGCCGCGCGTTCACCGCAGGAAGAAATGTCATGTGCCGCTGGTCTAACCCATTGAACGCTCGCACTCGGCCGCGAGCGTGCGACCAGCGCCTGCCAGCGTTTGCCGACCTGTTGGTCCTGTTGGCTTTCTTATGCGTGTGTTGAACGTGAAGACGGTCCCCACGGATGCCGCGCCGTGGCGGGTCCTCCTGTGCGTGCTCGGCCGAAGTGCGCTCGGCCTCTGGCTGGCCACGCCCGCGTACGCGCAGGCGCCGCCGCCCGCGCCGCCGGCCGCCACGCCGGTCACGGCGGACGCGTCCACGACGACGGCGCAGCCGCCGGTTGGCTCGGCGCCGGTGCTGCGGACGATCGAGATCCGATTCCCGACGCAGGACAACGTCTCGGCCATCGATCCGCAAACCTACGTCCACTACATCGGCACGCAGCCGAGCCGGCCGTCCCTGGACCGGTGGGTGCCGTGGACGCCGGAGATCGAGCAGAGCCTGCTCGCCGACTACCGCCGCCTGTGGGCGACGAATTTCCTGGACGATCTCACGCTGTCGGTCGAGGACCGGCCGTATCCCAACGGCGTCATCGGCAAGCACGTGCTCTTCGAGCTGGAAGAGCGGCCGCGCGTGAAGATCATCGACTACGTCGGCACGAAGCAGCTCGATCAGACGGCCATCGACGACAAGCTGCGCGAGATGCAGATCCAGATCCGGCCGGACTCCTTCCTGGACGAGGGCATGGTCCGCCGCATCAAGGGCATCATCCGGCAGATGCTCTCCGAGAAAGGCTTCCACGACAGCAGCGTCACGCACGCGACGAAGCCGGTCGGCGGACAGAAGCTGGTCCACCTCACGATGACGATCGACGAGGGGCCGAAGTACAAGGTCCGCTCGATCGACTTCGTCGGCAACAGCGCACTCTCCGATCGCACGCTGCGCCGCCGCATGAAGGAGACGAAGGAGATGTGGCCCTTCTCCTTCATCACGGGACGCGGCACCTACAAGGAAGCGAAGTATGAAGAGGACGCCGAGAAGCTGCAGGCGTTCTATCGCGAGCGCGGCCACATCACGACGCAGGTCGGCAACCCGGAAATCCGCACGCTGGAGACGACGGACGACGGCCGCACGCGCTACGTCCAGTTGCGCATCCCCGTCATGGAAGGCCCGCGCTATCGCGTCGGCGCCGTGAAGATCGCCGACAACACCGTCGTCAAGAGCGAGGCGCTGCTCCCCATCTTCAAGATCAAGACGGGGGACTTCTACAACGAACAGCACGTCCGCAAGGGAATGGAAAAGGCGCGCGAGCTGTATGGCGCGGGCGGGTACTGGGAATTCACCGGCTATCCCTCGTTCGCGCGCAAGGACGACGTCGCCGACAATGCCACGCCCGCCGAGCGCGCCGAAGCCGCGAAGCAGCCCGCCATCGTCGACGTCACGCTGCACATGCAGGAGGGCGAGCAGTACTTCGTCAACCGCATCACCTTCACCGGCAATTCGACGACACGCGACCGCGTGATCCGGCGCGAGCTGCCGCTCGTCGAGAGCGGCGTGTTCAACACGGAGGCGCTCAAGTCCGGCGTGCAGCGGCTGAACCAGCTTGGCTACTTCAAGCCGCTCGAACCCGAGCGCGTGAAAGTCGAGAAGACGCCGGCGATGAAGAACCAGGTCGACGTCACGCTGGCGCTGCAGGAAGAGAACCGCAATCAGATCCAGTTCGGCGCCGGCTTCTCGGAGCTGGACGGCGTCTTCCTGAACGGCTCCTACGGCACGTCGAACTTCCTCGGGCAGGGCGAGACGCTGCAGATCGCGGTGCAGCGCGGCGCGCGCTCGAACAACTATCAGTTCTCGATCTCGGAGCCGTACGTCTTCGACCGTCCGATCAGCGCGGGCATCGTGCTCTTCACGCGCAAGATCGATTACCTGATGTCGACCGGCGACGTCGGCTACAGCGAGGCGCGGACGGGCGTGAGCGTGACGGGCGGCTATGCGCTGCGGCGGTTCATGCGGCTGTTCAACAGCTACAGCTACGAAGTCATTGATAGCGCGATCAGCGACGCCTTCCTGGACGATGACAGCGGCGGGCCCGGTGATCCGATCTTCAATCTCGGGCTGGACGAGGGGCGGCACATCGAGAGCCGCCTGGCGCCGGCGCTGGTCTACAACACGGTCGACCATCCGTTCTCGCCGCGGCGCGGGATCAAGATCTCGGGATCGTATGAAGTTGCCGGCGGCCTGCTGGGTGGCGACATCGACTACATCCGCCCCGACGCCGAGGTCATCCTCTACATCCCGCACACGCGGCGGACCGCGCTCGGCCTCCGCGCGCAGGCGGGCTGGATCAAGCCGTACGGCAATACGGAGACGCTGCCGTATTACCGGCGCTTCTTTCTCGGCGGCGAGACGCAGATCCGCGGCGTCGAGCTGCGCACCGTCGGACCGCTGGACGAAAACAATCGCGCGCTCGGCGGCGACAAGTTCGTGCTGTTCAACGCCGAGTACTACTTCGACATCGCCGGCCCCGTCCGCGCGCTCGTCTTCCACGACGCCGGTCAGGCCTACTCGGAAGAGCAGCGCATCAACCTGCGCGAGCTGCGGACGTCCAGCGGCGTCGAGCTCCGCGTCATGGTCCCGATGCTCAACGTGCCGTTCCGCCTGATCTACGCGTGGAACGTCTATCGCGACACCTTCCAGCCGGCGCGGGCTTTCCGGTTCGCCGTCGGCACGACCTTCTAGCCGGCGTTCGAACCGCCGCGACCAGATGCCGTTTTGCGATGCCCAGGCCGAGCGCTGCCTGTCTGCCCTGCTATGAGCCCTCCAAGGCCGAGAGAGGACGTTAGATGATGAGGAATGTGATCGTACGAAGCGCGCGAGGCGCGATGTTGCTGCTAGCCCTATTGAGCATGCCGGCGTGCCAGTCGCCGAGCGACCCGGATGACGACCTCGATGTGGACGACTTCGTGGACGCGACCGCGACGCCCAATCCGACGGTCGCGGATGGACCGACCGGCAAGATGTATCGCGTCGTCATTGGCAACAATCAGCCGGACGAGTTCCGCGAGTATGACTGGCGGACGCAGTTCGTCGTGGCAGTGACGTTGAACAACAACGCGGCGTCGGACGACCTCGATCTGAACTTCCCGGTGGACCTGAGCAGCGTCGCCGTCAAGGTGCAGCAGGCCTCCGGCGGCATCGTCAATCCGCCGACCGGCGGAGACGTCGAGAAGTTCGAATCCACGCCGTCCAACGCCAGCGGCAACCAGTTCGGCGGCGCCAATCAGACGATCACGATGCTGCTCGACGTCTGGTACGACCTGCCCAGCCTGCGGAAGGAAGCCCTGATCACGGTGACGCTGAATTTCACGGACGATGACGGGACGGCGTTCGCCAAGAACCTCCAGGTCAGAGTCGCGCCGTAGGGAGCTATTCGCTCGGGGAAGCCGTCCGCCTGCGGCAGCGGACGGCGTCCCGCAAGCGCGCGGCGCGGGCTCCAAGGCGGACGTGCATAGCAGCACTTGCGCGCCCCCCGTCGCCGACGCACGGATTTTTTCGCCGCGGTCGATCGTTGCGGCGACGAACAGGGAATACGGCGGTCCGGCCCGTGGTCTAATCGGAGAGACGCCGCCAGCCCTGGACGTTATGCCAAAGAGTCGTTAAGTGGATGCCGACCGGACCCTCGTGATCGAGGCGGCGGCGGGAAGTCGGGACGCGTTCGACGAACTGGTCAGACGTCATCAGCGGCAGATCTACAATCTGACCCGTGCCTTGACGGATGGAGACGCCGACGCGGAAGACCTCGTCCAGGAGACGTTCGTGCGGGCGTTCCGCGCTATTCCCCGCTTCCGTGGCGACAGCAGCTTCCGCACGTGGCTCGTGCGGATTGCGATCAATGTCGTACGGACGCATGTCGATCGACGAAGCCGCCGTGTCATGACGGTGCAGTCGGCCGTCGACGGCAGCGAACGGGAGCGTCTCGAAAACATCGCCTCGGACGAAGACCTGGAGACGGCCGTCGGCCGACGCCGCACGATCGATCACGCGCTGGCCGCGCTGCCCGAGGAGTTGCGCACGACGATCACGCTGCGCGACATCCACGGCCTCGAATACCATGAAATCGCGACGGTGATGAGCGTCGCCCTCGGCACCGTGGAATCGCGGATCTTCCGCGCCCGCCAGCGGCTGCGACCGATGCTGGCGACGTTGATGCACCGGCCTGGCGCGACGCCCTTGCCCTTGCCCGTGCCCGCGATCAGGGAGGGCGATGCGTTCTCGCTGGGGAAGCGTCCTCGACGCCGTCAACGCGCAGAATGACGGATGGGGGAATGACGGAGCGAGGCATGACGGATCGAGGCGACATGCTGAGTTGTGAGCACGCGCTCCAGTCGATCGTCCGCCAGGTGGATGGCGCCATCACGCCGGCGGGACGCGACAATCTGCAGCGTCATCTCGCGCACTGCGCGACCTGCCGGGACGAAGCCGACGCCCAGGCCGTCGTGCGCGCCATCCTGCAATCGCGCCCGCCAGAGCCCATGCCGCACGGCTTCGCCGAACGTCTGGCGGCGCGGCTCGAAGCGGTCGAACGGCCGTTCACCGCCTGGATCGACCGCATGAACTGGCGCAGGTGGAGCATGTATCTGCTCCCCCTGACCGCCGTCCTCCTCCTCGTCGCGCTGCGCGAGCACGCGCGCCGGATCTCGCAGCCGCTCGACCTCGTCGCCGCGATGACCGACCCACGCGAACGCGCCGACGGCCTCGTCGATCTCCTGACGCGGCCCGACGTCAGCAGCGATTCGCTGTTGATGGTCCTCGTGACGAACACCGCGTCGGTCGCACCGTCGAAGGGCAAACCGTGAGCACCGGGACACGCCTCTGGTTCGGCGTCTTCACGACGCTGGTCTTCCTCGCAGGCGTCGCCATCGGCCTGCTGCTCGATCGCCTCCCACAACCCTCGCTCGCGCCAGCCACGAACGCGATGGCCGTCCAGGGCGCGCCGGCCTCGGGGGTGCCGATCGGGGGCGTGCCGATCGCGGGCGTGCCGTTCCCCCAGCCCGGTCCGGCCGGCGTCGCCTCGATCCTCGCGGACGATCTCGCGCTGACCGCGGCACAACGGGACGAGATCGCCGTCATCCTCGCCGCGAAACGTGAGGCGCTCGGCGCGTTCCGCGAACACGTCCGCGAACGCTTCCTGCAGCAGCGCCAGGAGATCAACGCGGAGATCGAACGCGTCCTGACCCCGGCGCAGCGCGAGCGCTTCCAGGCGCTCCAACGCGTCCGCATCGACGGCCCCGGTCCGCAGGCCACGCCGGACTCGCCCGCACGGCCGTTCTGATCCCGCGCTGCGACTCCCTCGATCAGACTCCCTCAGTCCAACTCCATCGATCGGAGGGGGCGTCAGCGCGTCTGACGCGCCGCGCGCACCGCAAAACACGACTTCCTCCCAGCCGTCCGACAGGTGGACGCGTCGAGCCGTCCCGGACGCTAGAATGGGAGCATGTGCCGAAACATCCGCACCCTGTTCAACTTCGACCCGCCGGCGACGGACGAGGAGATCCGCGCGGCGTCGATCCAGTTCGTCCGCAAACTTTCCGGCTTCACGAAACCGTCGCAGGCCAACGCCGACGTGTTCGAGCAGGCGATCGATGAGGTCTCCGCGGTGGCGCGCCGCCTGATCGACTCGCTCGTGACGTCCGCCGCGCCGCGCGACCGCGAGGAGTGGGCCGCACGCGCGAAAGCCCGGTCCGCCGAGCGCTTCGGCTCGCAGGCGCGCGGCTGAACCTGACGCGGTCCGCGTCGCGCGAGGCGTTTGCGTCCTCCTGTAGACAACCCACAGAAGAGATGCTAAGGTGCTGCGCATGCGACAGCCCCTGCGCATCCTGAGTCATCGTCGTCTCGCGCGGCGTCACGCGTCCGCGTCCGGAGTCCGATCGTGAGCGGCGCGCTGCGCCAGCGCGTCGAGCGCGTGCGCGCGTTCTTCCGCGGACACGCGCTCGACCGCGATCTCCGGGAGGAACTGTCGACGCATCTCTCGCTGGCCGCGGACGAGTACGTGCGCCGCGGCGCGACGCCGGACGAGGCGCGCCGGCTCGCCGCCCTCGATCTGGGCGGCGTCGACACCGTACGCGAGCGGCATCGCGACGCACGCGGCCTGCCGACGCTGGACAGCCTCCTGAAGGATCTCGCCTACGCCCTCCGCGGCTTCCGCCGCGAGCCCGCGTTCACGGTCATCGCGCTGGCGATTCTCGCGCTCGGGATCGGCGCGAACACCGCCGTCTTCAGCGTGGTCAATCCGCTGCTGCTGCGTCCGTTGCCGTTTCCCGACGCGGACGGATTGATGTGGATCGCGAAGATCGATGACTTCCGACGCGATGAGGGGCTGAGCGGCCGGACGTTCCGCGCCGAGGCCTTCGAGGCGTTGCAGCGCGAGAACCGCTCGTTCGAGTCGATGAGCGCCTACTTTGCGTTCTTCGGCTTCGACAATTTCACGCTGACGGGACACGGCGACGCCGAACGGCTCTCGGGCGTGAAGATCGCCCCGCGCTTCTTCGAAGTGCTCGGCGTCCAGCCGACGCTGGGCCGCCTGTTCACCGCCGAGGAGCTGGCGCCCAACGGCCCGCGCGCCATCGTCCTGAGCCACGCGTTCTGGGAACGCCGGTTCGCCGCCGACCCGACGATCCTCGCGCAGACCCTCAGCATCAACCACACGCCCGTCCGTGTCGTCGGCGTCCTGCCGCCGGATTTCGACTTCGCGTCCACATTCACGCCCGGCGTCCGCGTCGATTTCTTCGAACCGGCCAATCTGACGGCCATGCGCGACTGGGGCAATACCCTCTCCATCGTCGGACGATTGAAGCCGGGCGTCTCACAAGATCAGGCGAAGAACGAGCTGGACGCGCTGACCGCGCGCCTGAAGACGCTGCACCCACATTGGGGATCCGGCTTCGGGGTTCGCGCGAGCGACCTGAAGACCTACGTCAGCGGATCGATGCAGCGCACGCTCGCCGTCCTGTGGAGCGCGGTCGGCCTCGTGCTGCTGATCGTCTGCGCCAACCTGTCGAATCTGCTGCTCGCACGCACGAGCGCACGCCGCAAGGAGATCGCGCTGCGCATGGCGCTCGGCGCGGGACGCGGACGCGTAGTGCGCCAGTTGCTCACGGAAGGCGTCGTCCTCTCCCTGACCGGCGCCGCGCTCGGCGTGCCGCTCGCGTACGCGCTGACGCAAGCACTCAAAGCGCCCGGCGCGCTGAGCCTGCCGCTCCTGCACCGCGTCCAGGTCGATAGCGCCGCGCTCCTGTTCACCGCCGCGATCGCCGTCCTGGCCGGTGTCATCTTCGGCGCGCTGCCCGCGCTGCGCGTGTCCAGCCGCGATCCGCACACCGCGCTGAAGGAACAGCATCGCGGCTCGACCGACGGCCCCGGCCAGTCCTGGGTCCGCTCCGCGCTCGTCGTCGCCGAGGTCGCGCTCGCCTGCGTGCTGCTCGTCGGCGCCGGCCTGCTGCTCCGCAGCTTCGTGCGCCTCCTCGACGTGGATCTCGGCTTCCAGCCGTCGCGGGCCATCGCCGTCCGGATCGATCGCACGGGTGCCGCGTCCGCCGAGCAGCGGCAGGTTGTGTCCGAGGAGATCAGCCGCCGCGTCCGCGCGCTGCCCGGCGTCACCGCCGCGGGCCTGACCGACGCATTGCCGCTCGATCGCAATCGCACCTGGGACGTGCAGATCCCCGGCACGCCCGGCGATGGACGCGAATCGGTCGGCACGTTCGTGTACTTCACGGGACCGGGTTATTTCCAGGCGATGGGCATTCCGCTCAAGGCCGGCCGCGACTTCTCGGCGCAGGATAGCGCGCGCGGCCAGCGCGTCCTGATCGTCAACGAGACCCTGGCGCGCCACCTCTATCCGGATGGCAACGCGCTCGGCCGTCTCGCCATCAGCGGCGATCGGTCGAGACCGTTCACCATCGTCGGCATCGTGGCCGACGTCCGCCAGACGACGCTCGAAGATGCGCCGCCGTTCCAGATGTACATGGCCGAGGCGCAAGGCAACTCGCTGACGCTGGATCTCATCGTTCGATCGACCCTGCCGCCGGCGTCGCTCGCGTCGAGCGTGCGAGCCGCGGTCGGCGCCGTCGACCGCACGTTGGTCACGACGGACGTCCGGCCGATCGAGGACCTCGTCGAACGCGCGGTGTCGCCGCGCCGCTTCCTGCTCACGCTGCTCGGCGGCTTCTCGCTGCTGGCGCTGCTGCTCGCCTGCCTCGGCATTTACGGCGTCGTGTCATACGGCGTCAGCCAGCGCGCGCAGGAGATCGGCGTCCGCATGGCGCTCGGCGCCACGGCGCGCGACGTCGCCCGCCAGATCATCGGCGGCACGCTGCGGCTGACGCTGATCGGCGTCGGCCTCGGCGTAGCCGTGTCCCTGCTCGCCGCGCGGCTCATGTCCGCCCTGCTCTTCGGCACGTCGCAGACGGACGCGCTCACCTTTGGCGGCACCGCCCTCATCCTGACGGTCGTCGCGCTGCTCGCGGGCGCGGTGCCGGCCCTGCGCGCTGCCCGCATCGATCCCATCACCGCGCTGCGCGCCGACTGACACTGGTCGGAGGGGTTTCAGCGGCCGATCCGTAGCATACCGGCCCCGTGGTATACACTGCGCGCGTCATCCTCTGGTCGACGCGCGCGGGGTACACCTCATGACGATCTTCCGGTCCTCTTCCTCACTCATCTGCGCAGTTGGACTCTGCCTGCTGACGACGACGATCGCCGTCGAGGCGCAATGGCTGCAGTTCCGCGGCTCCGCTGGCACGGGCCTCTCGGACACCCAGGGGCTGCCGCTGACGTGGGGTGAAAGCCAGCACGTCAAATGGAAGACGGCCGTCCACGGCCGCGCGTGGTCCTCGCCGGTCGTCCTCGACAACCGCGTGTGGCTGACGACGGCGACGCAGGATGGGCGCGCGTTGTACGTGGTGGCGGTGGACCGGGACAGCGGGACGATCGTCCACGACCTGAAGCTGTTCGACGTCGACACGCCGCAATTCGCGCACAGCTTCAACACCTACGCCTCGCCCACGCCGGTCGCGGAGCCGGGACGCGTCTGCGTGACGTTCGGCGCGCCGGGCACGGCGTGCCTGGATCCGACCACGGCCAAGGTGCTCTGGACGCGGCGCGATCTGGAGTGCAATCACTATCGCGGCGCCGGGTCGTCGCCGATCTTCTTCGAGGACCTGCTCATCATGCACATGGACGGCAGCGACGTCCAATACGTGATTGCACTCGACAAGAAGACCGGCAAGACGGTGTGGAAGACGGACCGCTCGATCGACTTCCAGGATCTCGGCCCCGACGGCAAGCCGCAGGCCGAAGGCGACATGCGCAAGGCCTTCGCGACGCCGCACATCACCACCGTGAACGGCGCGCCGGTGCTGATCAGCAGCGGCGCGAAAGCCACCTACGGCTATGACCCGCGGACCGGCAAGGAGCTGTGGCGCGTCGAAGAGCGGAACAACCACTCCGCGAGCACGCGTCCGGTCGTCGGCCACGGCCTGATCTTCTTCACGTCCGGCTTCCCCAAGGCGCACCTGCTCGCGGTACGGCCCGACGGACGCGGCCACGTCACCTCGTCGCACATCGCGTGGAGCACGAGCCGCAGCGTGCCGAGCAAGCCGTCGCTGCTGCTGGTGGACGATCTGATCTTCATGATCACGGACGCCGGCGTCGCGAGCTGCCTGGAAGCGGCGACGGGAACGCTCGTCTGGACGGCGCGCGTCGGCGGCACCTATTCCGCCTCGCCGATCGCGGCCGACGGACGCGTCTACTTCTTCGACGAAGACGGCAAGACGACGGTGATTGCCGCGGCGCGGGAGTACAAGGTCCTCGCCGAGAACACGCTGGGCGACGGCTTCATGGCGTCACCCGCCGTTGCGGGCAAAGCGCTCTTCCTCCGCTCGCGCAGCCACCTCTATCGCATCGAGCCCTAGCTGTAAAGGCTAAGTACGTGGTTCATCCGGAACGTTTCTGAAAAGAATGGCGTCGCCAAACACCCATTCGTTTCGGAGGACGTCCCGGATGACGCTCCATCGTAATGCGAGAACGACGCCATGGTCCCGCGCCCACCTTGTGTAGCGAGTGTTGCACGCGGGCTGGACGGATGCCCAGGCCGCCGACGGCAGCGGCGTGAGCCGCCGCACCGTGGCGAAATGGGTGCCGCCGGCGACTGGCTGCATGTGGATATCACGCCCCTGGGCCGCTTCGGGCAAGCCGGGCATCGCGCGCATGGCGATCGGCGCCGCACCTCGCGCGGGGCGGGGGGGGGAATATGGGCATGGTGCGGTCGAGGACCACCGCCGGCTGGCGTCTGTCGAGGTGCTCGACGAGCAGCTCGGCCGCACCTGTGCCGCGTTCCTCCCGCGCGCGGTCGCGTGGCTCGCGGCGCGTCAGGGGGTCGTCCGTCGCGTCTTGAGCGACCACGGGGCCGGCGACCGCGCGCGCGCGTTTCGCGCCGCGTGTGCCGCCGCCGCGATCCGGCTTCTCCGGACGCGGCCCTCCACGCCCCGCACGAACGGCACGGCGGAACGCGTGATTCAGACGCGCTTGCGCGAGTGGGCCTCCGTGACGCCCTATCGCACGTCACGCGATCGTCGGCGCGCGCTGCGACCGTGGCTGCATTTTTACAATCGCCAGCGGCCGCATGCGAGCCTGAACGATGCCGCACCGTGGTCGCGGCTCAGAAACGTTGCCTGATGAACAACGTACTTGAACTCAACACCTAGCGCACGCGCGCCGCGCCGCCCGCGGCGCGACGTCGCAATGTCACGCGTCACGTCGACGTCGGATTCGCCGCCGAATCGCGCGGCTGGAACATTCCGCGCGGGCCGGTGTCGGACTATGACATGCTCGAAGCACGGAATCTGACGAAGTACTACTCGGCAATTCCGGCCATCCGCGACGTCAGTTTCACGCTGGCGCCAGGGACCATCCTCGGCCTCCTTGGACCGAACGGATCCGGCAAGTCGACGACCGTCTCCATCCTGACGGGACTCCTCGACCCGTCCGGCGGACAGGTGTTCTTCGACGGCGCCGACGTCCACGACAACCCGCTCGCGTACAAGGCGCGCATCGGCTACGTCCCCGAGGAACCGCATCTCTACACGTATCTGACCGGTCCCGAGTACCTGTCGCTCGTCGGCCGGCTGCGGGCGATCCCCGAAGCCTCGCTGCAGAAGAAGATTGCGGCGTTCCTCGACATCTTCGGCCTCACGGACGACTGGCACGCGCCGATGTCCGCGTATTCGAAGGGGATGCGGCAGAAGATTCTCATCTCGGGCGCGCTGCTCCACGATCCGCAGGTCATCATTCTGGACGAGCCGAATTCCGGCCTCGACGTGACGTCATCGCTCGTACTCCGCAGCCTCGTGCAGGGCCTCGCGGCGGACGGCCGCATGGTGCTCTATTGCTCGCACGTCCTCGAGATCGTCGAACAGGTCGCGACGGACGTCCTCATCCTGCACGACGGCCGCATCGCCGCGCACGGGTCGATCGCCGAGCTCCGCGGCATGATGCAACTGCGGTCGCTCGAACAGGTGTTCCGCCGCCTCGTCGTCGAGACCGACGTCGACGGCGTCGCGCGGCATCTCATCGAGGTGATGAAGGCATGAGCACGCCCCGGACGACCTGGCTGCTCGCCCGCATGTTCTTCAGCCGCTTCTTCGAGAGCGAGCTGATGCCCGGCGGACGCCCGCAGGTCCGCCTGATCGTGTGGGGCCTGGCCATCCTCGCCGCACCCGGCTTCATGGCGTCGTTCCGCATCGGCCGCATCTACCAGACGCTCTGGCGCGACCGGCCCGCGCAACTGGCGGACGCGGTGATGCGCGATCAGTTGCTGTTCGTCACGTTCGGCATGATGGCGCTCGGCTTGATCGCGCTGCTCGTGTGGGAAGGCGTGTTTCCGGATCGACGCGACGTCCGCATCCTTGGCATCCTCCCATTGCCAGCACGTACCCACGTTGTCGCACGCCTCGCCGCACTCGGCGCCGTCGCGGCTCTGTTCTGCGTCGGCGCGAATCTGCTCTCCGCCATCGCGTTCGGCCCGACGCTGTGGTCGTACGGCGCCGCACCCGGACCGCTGCGCGCGATCGCGGGTCATCTCGCCGCGACAACCGCGGGCGGCCTGTTCGCGTTCTATCTGCTGATCGCGCTGCAAGGCGTCCTGCTGAACGTGTTCGGCCGGCGCGCCGCGCAACGGCTGGCGCTCGTCTTCCAGACGATCTTCATGGTGGTGATCCTGCAGGCGCTGATGCTGGTGCCGTCGCTCAACGCGATCATCCGCACGGCGTTCGACGGCGGCAGCGCGTGGCCGGCAATCGCGTTGCCGCCGGCGTGGTTCCTCGCGCTGTACGCGATCCTCGCCGATACGACCACGGCGGTTCCCACGTCGTTCGCGTGGATTGCGGTCGGCGCGACACTCACCTCCGTCGGCGTGGCGGTCGCGCTGATCGCCGGCAGCTACCGTCGCCTGGTGCGGATGGCGCTCGAAACGATGGACGGCGGCACGGGCACTCGCACGCGCGTGCTGGGCCGCGCGACCCTGACATTGGCTCGCATCCTCACGCCGGATCCGGTGCAGCGCGCGGTGGCCGGCTTCACGCTCCGCACGATTGCGCGGACGCGGTCGCACCTGATGCTGCTCGCGATGACGATTGGCGTCGCGATCGCCCTGATCCTGTCCGCGGTCACGACACTGATCGCACGCGAAGGCGTCGCGGCGCTGGACACGCCGCGCCTCGCCATCGTGTCCGCCCCGCTCGTGCTGAACTTTCTGCTGCTCGCCGTCCTGCGCTTGCTGATCGGCATCCCGACGGAGCTCAAGGCGAACTGGACCTTCCGCCTCCACGCCTCGGAAACCCGTCTGTGGTCCGCCATCCGCGGCGTCCGCAGCGCGCTGCTGATCGCCGTCGTTCCACCTGTCGCCTGCGCCGCCGGCCTCATCGGCGTCACCTTGTGGGGCGTGTGGACCGGCACGATGCACGCTGTCGTCACCGCGGCGTTCGGCGTCCTGCTGGTGGACGTCCTGCTCATCGGCCTCCGCCAGATCCCGTTCACCTGCGCGTGCGACCCCGGCCGTTCGAGCCTGCCCGCCGTCTGGCCGTTCTGGTTGTCCGCGTTTGCCGTCTACAGCTACACGCTCGGCCTGCTCGAAGCCGACATGCTGCTCACCAGCACGTCGGCGCTCCAGATCGGCCTCGCCGTCGTGGTTGCGCTGATCGCCGTCCTCACCCTGCTGCGACGCCGGATGCTGCAGCCGCCGCCCGGCCTGACCTATCACGCTGAGTATTCAGACGATCTGTTCGAAGGCTTCCGCCTGAGCGAAGGACTCGCCGCCGAGTCCCCCGCCCCACCCGTCACGCGGCGCGGCTGACCGCGCAAGTTCCCGCACGGTCACGCCGTAACGTCTCGCGGCGAAGGCGTCAGACGCACCACGGAGGTGCGCAATGCCGCTCGCCGCACACGTCACGCGATGGCTGCTTGGAGTCGGTGTGAGCTTGGGGATCGGGTCGATCGACGTGGCCGCACGTCAACCGGCGTCACCGTCCGCGTCAGGCTGTTGTGACGCGATGGACGTGATGATCGAGGCCGTGTGGGTCGGCTTGCGTCCGTTCGCGGGACCGCTGGTAGTCGGCCTCGGCCTGGCGGCGGCCGGCGTCGTGGTGGCCGTCCGTCGACGCCGGCGCTGACACAGAGCTTGCGCGGGCGATCAGCTCTTGATCTCGAAGCGCAGGCGGGCGCGGCCGAATTCCAGGATGTCGCCGCTGACGATGCCGACGCCGCGGGGACCGTGCGGCGTGACGGCGATCGCGTCCGCGTTGCGGACCACGCGCGTACCGTTGCTGCTGCCGTCATCGAACAGGCGGAACTCGCGGCGCGCCGTGTCGAAGCGCAGGTGCGCCTGCGCCCGCGCCACGGTGCGATTGACCTCATCGTCCGCGGCATCCAGGAACGCCACGTCATTCCGCCGCATCCGGCCGGACGCGTCCGCATGCTCGTCGCCGCGGCCGACACGGATCACCAATTGTTCGAGCGAGTAGGTGCTCTTGCTGGCCGTGCCTTTCACGATGACCAGGCGGACAGCGGGCACGGATGCGGTCTCCGCGGCGGGAGCGCCGGCCGCGGGCGCGTCACGTGAGAACAGCAGCTCGACGCGCTGTTCCGGCGTCCAGTGCTTGCGCGGCTTGCGGGCGTACTGGACGACGACATCGAGCCGCGCGGGCGGATCGCAGGCCAGCTCGCGCAGGCGTTCGCGGATCTTCGCGTCGAGGTCTTCGAGGGCGGCGGCGTAGCGGTCCTGATCGATCTTGCGCGTCGCGAGGACGATGACGCCGATGTTGAGGAAGGGGAAACGCCGGCGGCCGCCGCCGCTCGGCTCGACGTGCTGCTCGACGTCGCGCAGGATGCCGGTGACGAGTTCCAGCGGCTCGGACGACTCGGCGGGCTGCGTCCCCAGCAGGCGGCCGAGCGTGGATTCCAACCGTCGGGTGAGCTTGCCCAGTTGCGTCACGCGATCGTCCTCTCTTCTGACTCTTCTCTGGCGCGCCAGCGCGCGCCCGGCCGGCTCGTTGCCGGCAGGCGGACGGGACAGGCCTCTAGTACGACTTTGTCAGATCCGCAGATTGATTCTCGCGAGTTTCTGCATGGTTTCTAGATAGTGTGGTCGCGTCACAAAGAAATGCGCGGTCAGAATCTCCGTGATGACCGCCCGCGCGATG
>Ga0187894_10004338_pt1 | contig 15279 bp, 8 predicted proteins | sample GBC1701081metaG_FD_136650 | JGI IMG/M metagenome (GOLD analysis project Ga0187894, IMG submission 136650) | White microbial mat communities from a lava cave in the Kipuka Kanohina Cave System on the Island of Hawaii, USA - GBC170108-1 metaG ... | reverse complement strand
GGGCGAGCTTGCCCAGACTCTTCTGAACCGACGGCTCCTCGCCGGCGACGGCCTTCAGAGGCTGGGGCAATTTGTATTCGTCATGTGCCGCCGGCGCGCGCTGCAGAATCCGAACTGTCGAGGGCGGCACGACCTGGATGAAAAGACGCCGGCCGCTGGCCGTAAGCCTGATCACGTTCCACTCGATGGACCGCGACGCTGCGAAACGTGGCAGGCTGTCGATCTCGCAGTCGAAAAAGTCGGTGATCGGTCGGCCCAGCAGCAGATGCTTCGCGCGCCAGTCGACCTTCAGCTCCAGGGCGAGCAGTTGCCGTCCGTAATGGTTGAAGCCGAGGATCCGGCCGGAAGAGTCGAGCACGAACACGAATTCGGTATCGACCTCGGCAAGCCCCTGGTTTGATGTCAGCTTCAGGATCCAATTGCGCGAGCAGTACCTGATCAGGTTGGCCGTCTCGATGCGGTGGGCAAAGTTCTTGACGATCTGCAGCGCCAGATACTGGCTCGACTTTTGCTTTGGCGAACTGAGCGCCGAGATGTCGAGGACAGCCGCGAGATTGCCGGTCGAATCGTAGATCGGCGCCACCGTGCAGGACAAGGGAATATGCGTGGCGTCGAAATGTTCCGTCTGGTGGACGGTCAGGGCCTCGCCCGTGAAAATGCAGGTGCCGGTTCCGTTGGTGCCGGCACGGGCCTCGTTCCAGTCTGCTCCCAGATAGAGCCCGGCAGCACGCAGGTAATCCGTGGTGGCTTCATCGCCGATGTAGTCGACGGTAATCCCCTGATCGTCTGTCAGCAGAAGGACATAGCCAAGGCCCGCGACCTGCCGGTAGAGCGCCTCCACGCCGAAGCGCGCCGTCCGCAACAGATCGTCCATGGCCTCGCGGTGCTCGCGCAGGCGGCGATCCTCGACGATCACCGCGGGTCGCATGACCGCAGGGTCGAGCTTATGATGGGAGACGCAGCGCTTCCAGGAATTCAGGATCAACGGATCTCTGTCAGAGGGCCTCCCTTCGGCCACCCGGATCAATTCATCGATATGCTCGTGCGCCGCACTGGAAATCGTCGTCACCTCCACCCGGCGCAACTATCCGAACCGAACTGGGGGTTGTCAAGCAACGCGCACCGCAGACGGCATGGGCCATTGTGCAATGCAACGTGGCATCGCGATGCAAGAGCTCGCAGGCGGACCGTCGCATCGCTGCCCTCGCACTCCATGCACACTTTCGCGAGCGGGTATACGCATCGCAACAACAAACATCGTCGCCCGCCTCGTCAGCTTCCGGTCCGGTCCTCGGCCGCCGACGCTGCCTGGACGACCGGAATGTTTCACCTGAATAAGACAGGCTCGCCCGGTACAAGGTGCCGTTTAGGCTCAGCCGCTCGGATGAGTTGCGAGAGGATGAAGGACTGCTGTGGCTTGTGGACCGGTGCTCGCCTGCGAGGCAATCGGCAGGTTTTCGAGAGACAATGGCGAGCTTAAAGGTTTCATCGAGCGCCGAAGCTCGTAACACGATTGAATCATCGACTCATGACCCGAATTCGCATTTTCCCATCAACGGCGATTGCTAAGAAAAGGCGGGAAGCCCCCGATATTCCCCGCGCCCAAATCTCGGCATTAATCAGCTAGGTCGCTCGAAATCGGCTCATCGCTGGGTGAAGGGATTTCAATTGCCCTCGCCGGGCAAAGCTTCTCAACTCCGCACTCGAAGTTGAACCTCTACGAGGCGGGCATGCGAGCGACGGCCAGGGTGCGTAGGGTGCGCGACGGCAGAATTGAGTTCTCCAAGGATTGGCTTGCTCTCCGCAATCCTTACGCCCCGATCGAAGTTCTGACGGAAGAGCAGATCGAAACCATTCACGACGCCTCGATGTCGGTGCTGGAAGACGTCGGCATGCGCATCATGGACGAGGAGGCACGCAAGCTCTTCGCCGGCGCCGGCTTCCCGGTCGATCACGCGACAGAGCGGGTAATCTTTGATCGCGAAGGACTGCTGGCGCTTGTCGCTAAGGCGCCTTCCTTGGCCACAGTGCGCGGCCGCGATCCGGCGAAGAAGGTCTTCATGGGTGAAGGCCGGGTCGCCTTTACGGCGGTCAGCGGTCCGCCTTTCGTCTCCGACCTTGATCGCGGCCGCCGTTCAGGAACATTTCACGATCAGGAAAACTTCCTGAAGATGACGCATATGGCGGATGTCCTGCAAATCGAAGGCGGCACCAGCGTTGAGGCCCAGGATCTTCCGGCCGACACGCGCTATCTCGATTTCTATCTGTCTTGCTGCAAGCTGTCGGATAAGCCCTGGAAACCGCTGACGATCGGCCGGCATCGCGCCCGCGACGCCATCGCGATGGCAAAGATCTGGTACGGCGAAGACGAGGACAGCCTCGCCGCCGATCCGGTCTTCTTCGTCAACACCAACACCAACACGCCGCTGGTGCTCGATGGCGAGATTGCCCAGGGCGTCATCGAGTATGCGCGAGTTGGGCAAGTGGTGTGCGTGACTCCGTTCGGCCTGGCCGGGGCGATGGCGCCGGCGACGGTCGCCGGCGCGCTCGTCATGCAGAATGCCGAGACGCTGGCATGCTGCGCGCTCACCCAGATCGCGCGCCCCGGCTGTCCTTATGTCTATGGCGGTTTTATCTGCAACGCCGACATGAAAACCGGCTCGCCAGCCTTCGGCACGCCCGAATTTACTCTCGGTGCGCAGGCGACCGGCCAGATGGCGCGGCGCTATCGCCTGCCCTGGCGGTCATCGAATGTGAACGCGTCGAACGCTCCCGACGCGCAGGCCGCCTATGAATCGATGATGTCGCTATGGGGCGCCCTCACCGGTCACGCCAGCGTCTTCAATCATGGCGCCGGCTGGCTCGAGGGCGGGCTGGTCGGCTCCTACGAGAAATTCATCCTCGACATCGAAATGGTGCGCATGATGTGCGCCTGGATGAAGCCGCCCATCATCAATGACGATACGATCGGCCTCGCCTCGATCAAGGAAGTCGGCCCCGGCGGCCATTTCTTCGGCACCGCGCACACGCTCGCCCGCTATGAAAACGCCTTCTACAAGCCGCTGGTCTCCGACTGGTCGAATTTCGAGAACTGGCGCGACAAGGGCAGTCCCGATGCCGCACGGCGCGCCAACAGCCTGTGGAAACAGATGCTCAAGGAATATGAAGCGCCGGCAATCGATCCCTCGGTCATCGAGGAACTCAAGGATTATGTCGCCCGGCGCAAGATCGAGCTCGAAGCCCAGCGCTGACCGCGGCCTCAAGAAAACCACTGAAATGGATTGGCGATAACACATGGGTTCGCATGCGCGCGTAGTGGTGATCGGCGGCGGCATTACCGGCTGCGCCATCCTTTATCATCTTGCAAAAAAGGGCTGGACCGATGTGGTGCTCCTCGAACGCTCGGAACTGACATCGGGTTCGACCTGGCATGCCGCCGGCAATCTGTTCTCGCTGACACGCCCGTCCAATGCCCAGCGCCTACAGGTCTATACGATCAGCCTCTATCCTGAGCTTGAAAAAGAAAGCGGCCAGGCCGTCGGCTATCATCCGACCGGCGGCCTGCATCTGGCCGCCTCCAACGATGAGGTCACCACACTCGCCATCGCGCGCTCACGCGCCAGGCGCAATGGCGTCGAGGCAGAGTGGATCACCTTCGCCGAGGCGAAGGAGCGGGCACCGGTCCTCGATACGAAGAGCCTCAAGGCGGTTCTGTGGGAACCCATCAAGGGGCACGTCGACCCGTCATCGGCAACCAATGCGTTTGCGGCTGCCGCCCGCAAGTTCGGCGCCAGGATCCATCGGCACACGCCGGTGACGGCGACCACGCCCAGGCCGGGCGGCGGTTGGGACGTCGAGACGCCGGACGGCACCATTCATGCCGATTTTGTCGTCAACGCCGCCGGGCTGTGGGCCCGGGAAGTCGCAGGCCTGGCGCGGATCAGTCTGCCTTTGCTGCCGGTCGAGCATCATTACCTTGTCACCGAGGCAATCCCCGAAATCGAAGCGATGCGCCATGAATTGCCGACCATCGGCGAGAGCGAGGCGGGCTACTATTCGCGCCAGGAGGGGCAAGGCATCCTGCTCGGCGCCTATGAGACCACCTGCCATCACTGGGCCCTCGACGGAACGCCGCTGGATTTCGGCCACGAGCTCCTGCCCAACGATCTGGCACGGATGGATCGCAATTTCGAAGTCGCAATGGACCGCATGCCGTGCCTCGGCGAAGCCGGCATCAAGCGCGTCATCAACGGGCCGATGATCTTTTCGCCCGATCTCGGCCCCCTGCTGGGCCCGCATCCCGAGCTCAGGAACTATTTCTGCGCCTGCGGTGTGATGAGCGGCTTCAACCAGGGTGCCGGCATCGGCAAGGTGATCTCGGAATGGATCGTCGACGGCGAGCCGGAGATGGATGTGAATTTCTGGGACGTCGCCCGCTTCGGACGCTGGGCCGGCAAACGCTTCACCTTCGCCCGCACCAAATATTATTATGAGAACCGGCAGGAGCGCCCCTATCCCCATCTCGAATGTGCCGCTGGCCGGCCGGTGCGAACCTTCCCGGCCTGTGCCACGCAGAAGGCAAAGGGTGCCGTCTTCGGCTTCAACAATGGCTGGGAACAGCCGCTGTGGTTCGCGCGTCAGGGCGACGATGAGCGCGACATCTTCGGTTATGCGCGCCAGAACTGGTGGAAGACAGTGGGTGACGAATGCCGGGCGGTACGGAGCATTGCCGGTCTTTTCGAAATCTCGACCTTCGCCAAATACGAGATTTCCGGTGCTGGTGCGGCCTCCTGGCTGGCACGGCTTCTGCCCGGCCGCATTCCCGCAAGACCCGGCGCGGTCGCCCTGTCGCCGATGCTGTCGGAAAAAGGCCGGCTGATCGGCGACCTGACCGTCTCCAAGCTCGACGACGGCAGCTTCCTGCTGCTGGGGGCAGGCACCATGCAGGGTCAACATATGCGCTGGTTCGATGCGCATGCGGCGCCCGGCGTTTCGGTGAACAATCTATCGGACAACTGGACCGGGTTGATGCTGGCCGGCCCGCAGGCACGAAAGATCCTGGCCAAGGTCACGCATAATAATGTGTCGGACGAAGCGTTCCCCTTCCTCTCGGTCCAGCGCCTGGAACTGGAGGGAGCGACGGAGGCCATCGTCCTGCGCATCTCGTTTTCGGGCGAGCTTGGCTATGAGATCTATACGCCTGCCATGTATCAGGCCGGTCTCCATGACGCGCTCTTTCGCGCCGGCGCCGATCTCGGCCTCGTGCCGGCCGGGTCGCGCGCTTTGGCCAGCTTGCGCATCGAAAAGGCGTTCCAGAGCTGGGGTCTCGATCTGGCGCCCGATTACACGGTCATGGAAACCGGCATGGACCGGTTCGTCGACTGGAAGCGCTCCGGCTTCATCGGCGAGACGGCGGCGCGGCGGCATCGCGAGCAAGGCGCCGCCGAACGCTTCGTCACACTGACGGTGGACGCCAATGATGCCGACTGTTCCGGCGGCGAGGCGATCTTTCGCGACGGCGCCTATATCGGCTACGTCACCTCCGGCGCTTACGGCTATTGCGTCGGTGAAAGCCTCGCCCTCGGCTATGTCCGTCCCTCCGCATTCGAAACGGACGCAGGTGTCGAGGTCGAGATCAACGGCCGGCTGCGCCAGGCGCGCATGACGAGCGGCGCGCGTTTCGATCCCACGGGCGCGCGCATGCGCGGATAACGGTTCCACCCAAAACCGCTTCGCACTTTTCGCTCCGATGCTCTATTTGTCTACGCATTGGATGAAACGAGGAGTTGCGAAGATGGCCAGGCGGTTACCTCCCTTCGCCGCGCTGCGGGCTTTCGAGGCGGCCGCACGGGCCGGCAGCCTGTCCGAGGCCGCTGAGGAGTTACTGATTTCAAGCTCCGCCGTCAGCCACCAGATCAAGTCGCTGGAAACTTTCGTCAGCGCCAAGCTCTTTCTGCGCGAGCAGACCGGACTGAAACTCACTGAAATCGGCGAAAGATATCTCGAAGGGCTGGGCGACGCGCTCGACCGCATCGAGGCGAGCACGCTGTCGGTGATGCAGGATACCAAGAATGGCGGCCTGACCATCCATCTCTTCCAGTCGCTGGCGCAAATGTGGCTCATTCCGCAGCTCGACGATTTTCTGTCGGCGAATCCGGAAATCACCGTCAAGCTGATGACGAAATCCGACGAGATCGAATTCTCCGGATCCAGCGTCGACATCGCCATCCGCTATGCGACCAGGAAGCCCGCCGAACACACCTGCGAGAAGCTGATCGATGAAGTCATCGCGCCCGTGGTCTCGCCGGATTACCTGCGCCACTACGGGGCGATCGAGACGCCGGAAGAGCTGCTCGGACGGCGTCTGATTGGCTGCGAATACGCACCGCATGAATGGGATTTCTGGTTCGAGAAAATGGGAATCCCGGGCTCGAAGCAGGCGCCGAAACTGATGTTCGATTCGCGCTCGCACGCCCTCCTCGCGGCGAGCGAGGGCATGGGGGTGGCGATGAATCGCAGGCCCTATGGCGATACTCTGTTGAAGCGCGGCCTATTGATCCAGCCCATCGCGGAAGAAGTACGGACCGGTGCTGCCTACTACTTCATTGCGCCGAAGCGGTCGGCAAGCCTCGCCCGCGTGAAGCATTTCAAGGCCTGGCTGCTCTCGATCAGCACCGGCTTGCGAACGGAATAGCGACCACGGCAAAGTAAATTCAAGGGCAGCTGACTTTTATTCAATTGAACCCCTCCGGCGCTTCGCGAAAATATGCGCGAGCATGACCAATTTCTCCGAATTTGCCGGCAGTCTCACTTACGACGCCATTCCCACGGAGGTCCGCTCGGTCCTGAGGCGCAGTTTCACCGACATCCTGGGCGTGGCGGCGGTGGGGGCGACCACCGAAATCTCCGCCGTCACCAGGAAGATCGCCGACCGGCTGTGGCGCTCGTCTCCTGACATCGGGGCGGCGAGGATGCTGTTCGACGGACGCGCGGTGTGTCCGGCGGGGGCTGCTTTCGCCGGCGCCTTCACCATCGATGCGATCGATGGTCACGACGGCACCAGCCCGTGCAAGGGCCATGCCGGCTCCGCTGTGTTTCCAGCGTTGCTCGCCGTTGCCGATTCGCTGCGCGCTTCGACACATCCCCTCTGCGGTGAAGACTTCATGGTGGCACTCACCGTCGCCTATGAAATCGCCTATCGCGCCGGCCTCGTCCTGCACGGCACCGTGCCGGACTATCACACCTCCGGCGCCTGGACGGCGGTTGGCGTTGCGGCCGGCGTCTCCCGCCTGCTCGGTCTCACGCGGGAGCAGACGCGCCATGCCGCCGGCATCGCCGAATATCACGGCCCGCGCAGCCAGATGATGCGCTGCATCGATCACCCAACCATGCTGCGCGACGGCGTCGGCTGGGGAGCTCCGACGGGCGTGATGGCGGCCTATATGGCGGAACTCGGCTTCACCGGCGCTCCGGCGATCACCGCCGAGGGCGAAGCGGCCGAATCCTGGTGGCGCGATCTCAATCAGGCCTGGCGCATCGTCGAGGACACCCATTACAAGCTCTATCCGGTGTGCCGCTGGGCGCATCCGTCGATCGATGCGGCGCGCGACCTGATGCTGCAAAACAATCTGGCCAGCGGCGATGTCGAGCGCGTCCGCGTCCAGACTTTCCATTATGCGACCAGGCTTGCCGGCCATGATCCGAAGACGCTGGATGAAATGACTTATTCGATCGCCTTTCCAGTGGCGACGATGATCGTGCGTGGAAAGATCGGGCCTCAGGAACTCTCGCCGGCAGTTCTCGAGGATCAGGAAATCCGCCGCATCTCCAACGGCGTCGACCTTGTCGAGACTGAACACTATACCCGCATCAGCGTCGGCAAACGCTGGGCCGACGTGACGCTCACCCTTAAGGATGGACGCGAGATCATGTCGCAGCCGCGCACACCGAAAGGCGACCGCGACAATCCAATGAGCGACGATGAGTTTCATCAGAAATATGCCACCTTTACCGACGGCCTGCTCACGGAGGAACGAGCCCGCGAGATGGAGGTCATGGCCCTCTCCTTCGACCAGCTCGACAGGAAGGACTTCAGCCGGCTGATCGGCATGATCGTCGCGCCGTTAGACCGGCCAGACGCCGGGTCATAGCTGTGCCGAAGTTTGAATGCGGCTGGAATTCGATACTATCTGCCGCTCCCTTGCCACGGGCTCTCGACGGGGTCCGAAAGGTGAGATTCGCGGTTCTCGGCGCCGGCTTCACCGGTCTCGCCTGTGCCCACCGCCTGGCCGAACTTTATCCGGACGAAGAGGTGGCGGTGCTGGAGTCGGAACGAACCGGTGACGGCAATTCCGGACGCAATTCCGGTTTCCTTATACACACCTCATTCTATGCGGATGATCCGCCTTCGGTTCACGGCGCTCGCAACCGGCTGCAGAAGGCCGGCCTCGCTGAAATCCAAAGGATCGTCGAAGCGCACCGGATCGCATGCGACTGGCAGCCCTGGGGCAATCTTTACGGCGCGCTGACGGTTCAGGAGGAACGCCATCTGGACGATCGGGCCGCTCCCTACCGGACAGCAGGCGAAACGCTGGAAACCTGGTCAGCCGCCGAAATGGCAGCAGCGACCGGATCGCTCAACTTCCGGCGCGGCCTGTTTCATCCCGGTTCCGTGCTCGTTCAGCCGGTAGCGCTTATGCGCGGCCTGGCACAGGCTTTGCCGGCCAATGTGACACTCTTCGAACTGAGTCCGGCGCTGTCGGTGGCGCGTCACCGCTCGACCTTCCGCATTCAAACACCGTCTGGCCAGCTCGATGCCGAAAAGGTGTTCATCTGCGTGAATGGCGATATGCCGGCATTCGGCTATGGAAGAAACAGATTGGTCAAGATCGCAACCTTTGCCGCTTTGTCGGCCCCGCTCGATGCGGATGGCAAGGGCCTCGGAAGCAGTGCGGCGTTCGGACTGCTGCCGTCTTTTCTGGGCGGACCAACCATCCGGAAAACCAGGGACAATCGTTTGCTTGTCCGCGCTCATTTCGCCTTTGCTCCCGATCGCGATGTTCCCTCGCAAGCGATCAATGATTTCATCGGCAAAGCCCATTCCATCGTCAGATTCCGCTGGCCTGACCACGGTCCGGTCGATTTCGACTTTGTCTGGGGCGGCACAATGGTTCTGGCGCGCAACAGCGGCCGGCTTTTCGGCGAGATGGCGGACGGGGCATTCTTGTCAGCCTGTTGCAATGGCGCTGGCAACACTCTCGGCACGGCGTCGGGAAAACTTCTCGCCGAACTCGCCGCCGGTCTCAGGACACCGCTTCTTGACGATCAGATGGTCATTCCTCAGCCTTCCTGGGTTCCGCCAAGCTTTGCTTTGCGATATTTCGTGAACCGGCAGCTATCGGCAGCCGCAAAGCGCACGGCGGCCGCACATCGGTGACCCCGGTTTGCCGGAATTTTTCTCAAGCCGGGTGAATTCTTTTCGATCCCATGTTCCAGGCCAATGCCTACGGTAATCGAGGGAGCAGGCCGACCGAAAGAGTCATGCCCCTGAGACCGATATAGGGTCAACGCGAAGGGAGCGATTAAATGTCGACCAGGGAAAACATCTGGATACCGAGACTGAAGCAGCAGCTTTCCGACCGGAAGATCGATCGGCGCGAATTCATCCGCCATGCGACGCTTCTCGGCATGTCCGCCGGCGCCGCCTATATGTGGGCCGGGAAGATCACCGGCAATCCCATCACCCCACCGGCAAGCGCGGCCGAGATTCCAAAAGGCGGCATTCTCCGGATAGCCATGCGGGTGCCGAAGATCGACAGTCCGCATACCTTCTCATGGGTCTATGATTCAAATATCACCCGGCAGGTCGTCGGCTACATCACGCGTACCGGGGTGGACAATGTCACCCGCCCGCATCTGTGCTCGAAATGGGAGGTTTCCGACGATCTCAAGACCTGGACGTTCACGGTTGCCGACATGAAGTGGCATTCGGGACGGCCGCTCACTGCCGAAGATTTCGCCTGGAACATCAGGCGTAGCCTTGATCCGGCCGTTGGCTCTTCGACCGTCGGGCTGATGAAAGGCTTCATGCTGAAGGAGACCGACACGGGCAAGAAGGACGACAGCGGAAAGGCCGTGATGCTCTCCGAGCTATGGGATGCAAATGCTCTCGAGGTGAAGGACGACAAGACTTTCGTCATGAACCTCAAGGAACCTCAGGTCGCCATACCGGAGCATCTGTTTCACTATCCCTTGCAGATTCTCGATCCCACCGAGAACGGGGTATTCGGCGTCGGATCGAACGGTGTCATGCCATTCGAACTCACCGAGATCGAAGTCGGCCGCAAGGCGGTGCTCAAGCGGCGGGCCGATGGTCAGGCCTTTCTCGATGAGGTGCACTTCATCGATCTGGGTGACAACGCCGCGGCCAACTCCGCGGCGATGCAATCGAAACAGGTCGACGGCGTCTATGAAGGTGAAGTCGAGCAATACGGGCTCTACAAGAGCATGGATAACATTGATATCTACGATGTCACGACGGCCGGCACCGCCGTCGTGCGGATGCGGGTCGACGCCGATCTCTTCAAGGATCCGAAGATACGCAAGGCCGTGCGCTACGCGACCGATCAGGAAAAGACCAACTCTATCGCGGCGGGGGATCTGGGCACGACGGCCGAGCATCATCATGTTTGCGAAGTGCATCCCGATTACAAGAAACTCACCTCATTCACTCGCGACGTCAAGAAGGCAAAGGCCTTGCTGGCGGAAGCGGGCCATCCTGACGGCATCGATGTCGAAATCACCTGCAAGCCCGATCCCGCCTGGGAGGTCAGGTCGGTCGAGGCGATGGTCGAGCAGTGGAAGGAGGCCGGCATTCGCTGCAAGATCAATGTCATGCCGTCGGCCAAATACTGGGAAGTGTGGACCAAGGTGCCGTTTGGTTATACCTCCTGGGCGCATCGACCCCTGGGGTTCATGGTGCTCAGCCTCGCCTACCGCTCGGGCGTGCCGTGGAATGAGACCGGCTATTCGAATGCAAAATTCGACGAGGTGCTGTCCAAGGCGGAAGGAACGCTCAACGTCGATGCCCGCCGTGAGTTGATTGGCGAACTGGAGGCCATCATGCAGGAGGATGGGCCGATCGCGCAGTGCATCTGGCGCAAGCTGTACATTCCGATGGCCAAAAAGGTGAAGGGATTCACCATGCACCCGACGCGCTACTTCTTCTGTGAGGAGTACGGCATCGAGGCCTGAGCTCGCAAATATCCTCGACACTTTGGCGCCCTTTCGCATGAACTCGGAAGGGCGTCATCCTTGTCATGCAGTGAAGGAGCGGAGAGTGGTTCGAAATGGCAAACATCGGCGCTCGCAACGTGTAGGGCAGGCGCTGAAACAGCTTCCATGGCGCGAGGTCCGGAACCCCTATCCCCCAGTCGCGGTGTTGAGCGAGGACCACATCGATGCGATTCACCACACCTCTTTGCGGGTTTTGGAAGAGATCGGGATGCGGATTCTCGATGAAACGGCGCGCGGGTACTGGGCGCGTGCCGGAGCTGAGGTCGATCACGCCACCATGATGGTTCGTTTCGACCGCGGACTGATTCAGGAAAAGATATCGCTCGCGCCTGCCGAATTCACGCTGCGAGCACGAAATCCCGCAAAGAATGTGACCGTCGGAGGGACTCGAATTATCTTTAGCTCGGTCGGAGGGCCTCCCTATTGCACCGACCTTGACCGCGGCCGGCGGAGCGGGACCTACAGTGAAATGTGCGACTTTCTGAAGATTGTGCAAAGCCTGAACATCATCCATCAGGAGGGCGGTGGTCCGTTTGAGCCAATGGACTTGCCGGCTGACACCCGCTATCTCGACCTCTACTACGCTGAGATCACGCTCCTCGACAAAACCTGGAAGCCGTCGGCCTTAGGCCGGGACCGCGCTGCCGACGCGATAGACATAGCCTGCATTGCGCTCGGCACCGACCGTGCCGGGCTCGCCAGAATGCCCGCCCTGACAGCGACGATCAATACAAATTCACCCCTTCAACTCGATGTCCCGATGGCTGAAGGATTGATCGAGATGGCGCTGGCACGCCAGCCGGTCGTCGTGACACCCTTTACCTTGTCGGGCGCCATGGGCCCCACAACGATCGCCGGTGCGCTGGTTCAACAGAATGCGGAGGCGCTTGCCACGATTGCGCTAACGCAACTGGTAAGTCCTGGAACCCCGGTGGTTTACGGCGCCTTCACATCGAACGTCGACATGAGAAGCGGTGCGCCCGCATTCGGAACCCCGGAATACGCCAAAGCGGCGCAGGCCTCAGGCCAGTTGGCGCGACGCTACAATCTTCCATTTCGGTCGAGCAACGCCACCGCCTCAAACGATGTCGATGCTCAGGCCGCGTACGAGAGCCAGATGTCATTGTGGGGCGCCGCAATGGGACATGCAAACATGATCTCGCATGGCGCAGGGTGGCTTGAGGGCGGTCTCGTGGCCTCGTTCGAAAAGCTGATTATAGATGCTGAAATGCTGCAGATGATGGCCGGATACTTTCGCCCGATCGAAGTCGACGAGGACGCCCTGGGCTTTCAAGCGATCACCGAAGTGGGGCCGGGTGGGCATTTCTTCGGGGCGGCGCACACACTGGCGCATTACGAGACGGCCTTTTACGAGCCAATCGTTTCAGATTGGCGAAATTTTGAGACTTGGAAGCAGGCTGGAGGCCTGTCGGCGACCCAACGCGCCAACGGGATTTGGAAGCAGTTGCTAGCGGCATATCAACAACCGCCCATCGATCCGGCAATCGATGAGGAGCTCCGGGCTTTCATTGCGAGGCGGAAACGAGAGATTGTCAAGGCTGCGTGAAAGATATCGGCGAGGAGAGCAATAGATGCCACTCAGCTAATGCTAGTGACACTTGCTACATCGCCGTCAATCGTGACAAGTGGTACGCGCATGCCAATGCGCTGGCAGGGGACACAAACAGCGGTGTGGGCTTGGGAAATTAGATGAGAATATTGGAAGCGTCAGATGTGCTGTCTCTTCCCGCACACGCTGCGTACACGGAGGCTAACCCATTGATTTGGTTATATTATCTCTCCTATCCATCACTGGATTTACTCGAAGCGCCCTTCGTCACTGACATCACGGGCTCTTGACATCGTGGACGAAACCGTGAGTTTAATTGGAGAATATCAAGATCGGATATTGTGCGTCCATGGCCGGGTTCAACACGGCCACGCAGCAGGTCAGCCTGCAAGTGAGGCCCGGCGAATTCCCATTCCTGGAAAGCTGAATTCCCTGCTCTGTTGTCTCTGTTTACCTATTTTGAGGCTAACCCGTTGATATATCTCGATCGGGGCTGGATTCTTTTAAAAATTCCCTGATATTCCCTGTTAATCCCTGTTCTTGTTGCATTGCACACACAGCCCGAGCCGCCTCGCGATCTGCGCGAGACGGTCACCATCTTTTCACCGGTGAAACAGTCCATCGCTTCGCCGGCGAAGACCCCACTCTCTCCTAGAGGAAGCATCGTATGAGCAGCAGCACTTCTTATGAGAGCGAGGCGCTCGATCGCCTCATCGCACCATGGGCCGAGAAGATCGCCGGATCCTCCGGCACGACCGTCGAAGCCATCCTGACGATTTCGGAAAATGTGCGCGATGCCTTGCACGAGCTTAAGGCCTATGGGCGCAAGGTTAGGCAGCTCTTGGCGCAGCGCTCGGGCCTGTCACGGCCCATGATGTCGAAGCTCGAGACCATCGGACGGCATGCCGAGCTGCTGTGCAGCAAGGCAGCGACCCTTCCGCCTTGGGTGACCTCGCTCTACGCCTTGGCGCGCCAGCCCCTGCCCGAGTTGGAGCAGGCCCTCATGATGGACCTGCGCGGCAAGAGCCGTGCCGAGATCAAGGCGCTCTTCGCCCCGCTTTCGCCGCCGAAGCGGACGCGCAAGCTCATGACCATCCTGGTGCCGCCCGATCTCAATGAGAGAGCGCGATGCATTCTCATGGCCGATATCGAGGCGGCAGTGGCGCGGATCATCGAAAGCCGTAGGGTCGATATCGATGTCTCCTTGCCTGCGCCGATGCTCGAAGCCTGGCGAGCCTGGGGCAGCAGCCTGGAGCAGGCGCGGCAGTTGCAGGACCAACCGGCCGCCGAGCTCTCAGCGGCGAGGATGCCGATAGCAAGCCCATGGACCTCGAGGAGCATCTGACTTGCGATATCGGAGGTGTACACCAGCCGGCGTCCGGAGAAGCCGATAGGCCCGGCGAGCGAGAGGATGGTCACGCTGGTGAAGGCCGATATGATCAATGCGTCGCGGCCGGGCCTCTTTCGGTCCCGGTGGAATCACCCGACCGGAAGCCCGGCGGCGGGGCACGCGAAGGCCGATCCCGGAGTTTCAACGGTGAAAAAACTGGAAAACCAGGTCCCACACCGGGGCGAAGGAGTTTGCCGCACCGCCGGAATTCCGACGCAGAGACGTCTTATGGACCGGGACGCAAGTCTTTCCGGAGCTTAACAAAAGTTAATCCCATGAATATGCAAAGCCAGATCACGCCCGAGGACATCAGCGAAGCCTTGGGGATGGATTCCGGCGCCCGGAAGCGGCGCTGGGTGCGGCGTCTCGGCTATGCGGCCGCGGCGGTCCTCCTCCTGGGCCTCGCCGGCTACTGGTATCATTCATCGGAAGCGACGGCCAATGCGGTCGCCTATGACACGGCCCCCGCTGTCCAGACTCCCCTGACGGTTACCGTGACCGCCACCGGCACCGTCCAGCCCACCACCCAGGTCGATGTGTCGAGCGAGATTTCGGGCGTCATCCGCACCGTCAATGTCGATGCCAACAGCATCGTCAAGAAGGGCGACGTTCTGGCCGCCCTCGATGTGAAGCGCCTCACCGCCCAGCTCGCCCGCGCCAAGGCGACCCTGGCCTCGAATGAAGCCAAGCTCGCCGATGCCAAGGCCACGCTGAACCAGCGTGGGCTCGTGCTCGACCGGCAGACTGCCTTGACCAAGAAGGGCTTCGCCGCCACCCAGACGCTCGACGATGCCGTCGCCGCGCGCGCCTCGGCCGCGGCCGCCGTTGCCGCCGCCGAAGCGGATATCGAGGTCGCCAAGGCCGACATCGCGCTGCAGGAGATCGACATCGCCAAATCGAGCATTGTCTCGCCAGTCGATGGGGTCGTGCTCAAGCGCGCCGCCGAGCCTGGCCAGACGGTCGCCTCCTCGCTGCAGGCACCTGTTCTCTTCACGCTGGCCGAAGACCTCACCCGCATGCAGGT
>Ga0187894_10004336_pt1 | contig 15282 bp, 12 predicted proteins | sample GBC1701081metaG_FD_136650 | JGI IMG/M metagenome (GOLD analysis project Ga0187894, IMG submission 136650) | White microbial mat communities from a lava cave in the Kipuka Kanohina Cave System on the Island of Hawaii, USA - GBC170108-1 metaG ... | reverse complement strand
GGGCGAGCGGCGGCCCCGCTCGCCTTGACCCAACCATGCATGCCCGGCACCTTGCGCGACATGTTGGGAATCGCCGGACTCGGCATGACAGAGCTCCTCGTGATCTTGGTGATCATCGTGCTGCTGTTCGGCGCGCGGCGTCTGCCGGAGATCGGCTCGGGCCTCGGCAACGCGATCAAGAACTTCCGAGCGGGCATGTCCGGCAAGGACGAGATCGACGTCACTCCGAAGAAAGAGGAAGTGACAGACGGGAAGAAGTAGTCGCGTCCTCTGGCGGCGCCGGCGCGGCCGCAGCCACTGGCAGCGGAACGGCTTCGCGCTTCAGAGAAATGCCCGCGGCTCCGCTCGGTAACGCGTCGAATACGACCTCGAACGCGCCGCCGCTGAGAGCGCCGTGCGAGGCTTGGAGGCGCTCGAGGGAGGATTCGCGCAGCGCGCGCGGCTCGCGCGGCGGGCTCGCGAGGGCGCTGCGACTCTCGAGCCGCGCGCCGTTCACGTCGACCCAGCTCGCGCGCACCTGCTCGCCGGCGCTACGCAGCGCGCGCTCCGGCAGCTGGCCGCGCACGACGACCAGCGGGCCCGCGACCGCGCTCTCGAGCGTGTGCACCTCGATCGGGTGTGTCGCGCCGTCGAAGGTCGCGTTCATCGGCGCGCTCGCAGCCGCTTCGAGCTGCGCGCGCGGCGTCAGTGCGAGTCCGAGGCCCACCAGGCAAAGCGCGCTGGCGGCGATCCACGCCGCACCCGAGATCACACGCGTGGTGGCCTCGTGAAGCCGATCGCGCACTGCCGTCGCGGGTCTCTCGGCGGGAGCATCATCCACCGCGTGCGCGATCGACACGTCGACGCTCGGCTCCGGATCTCGCGGCTCAGCGGCGCGCGCGCTGCGCGGCTTCCGCTTCTTCTCCGGCGCGGGCGCCGGCTCCGCTCGAGGCTCCGGCTTCGCCGGCTCCTGGCTGCCGTGCGGCGCTACCGCACTCGCCCTCCCGGCGCCGAGAAAATTCCATTCCGATGGCGATCCGAGCGAATCGAGATCTTCCTCGTCGAGCGCAGGCGCTCGAGCCTTCTCGCCGCGCGGCGCCTCGTTCGTCGCGGACGGCGGCGCCTGCTGCCTCGCGGGACGGGCGTCGTCGTCGAACTCCCATTTCTCTTCGTCGGCCCCCGCGCTCGGCGCCACGGCTCCGGTCGTCGCACGCGACGCGCTGACGTCGAAGAGATCCTGCGTCACGTCGGGCGAGCGCGTCGCGCCGGGGTTCGTCGCCTCGGCGACGACTTCCTCGATCGCTTCGTCTCGCGACGCGGTCTTGCGGTGCACGATGAACGCGGTCTTGCAGCGGGAGCAGCGCACCTTCGCGCCAGTCGCAGGCACCTTCGCGTCGTCCAGGCGGAAGCGGGTGCGGCAGCTCTCGCATTCGACGATCACGCGCTTCTCCCGGCAGGCGTCCGCTCACGCGGCCCACCGCGCAGGGTTTTTCGGACGCGCCGGGAGCGCGCTTTAGGAAAGCAGCGCGAGCGTGTGCCGATGGGCTGACTGCGGATTCTCGGCCGCTATCGTCGGCCGACTTCGCACCGAGCCAGCGTCCGACAGCGGCGCGCGCAGCGAGCGAGCCCATGGCCGTCCTGATCAAGCGGTACGCGAATCGCAAGCTCTACAACACCGCGGCGAGCCGTTACATCACGCTGCGCGGCATCGCGGAGCTGCTCGAGAACGGCGACGAAGTGAAGGTCGTCGACAACGAGACCGGCGAGGACATGACCGCCGTGACGCTGTCGCAGATCCTGGTCGAGACGGAGCGCGGCGGACGCTCGGTGCCGGGCTCGCTGCTGAGCGAGCTGTTCCAGCGCGGCGGCAGCGCGATCGTCGAGCGCGTGCGCAAGGGCGTCGACGACGCGCGCGAAGATCTCGAGGAGCTGCGCGGCAGCCTGCGCGGTCTGATGAGCGCGAACGGAGCCGCGAAGGAGAGCGCGTCCGGCACGGCGGAGATCGAGCGCCTCTTCCAGCGCGGCTTCGAGCGGATGGCGCAGGCGCTCGACATTCCGCGCCGCTCCGAGCTGCGCGAGATCTCCGAGCGGCTCGACCGGTTGACGCGCCTGATCGAGGAGCGCGAAGCGCGCGAGGCGTCGGCACAAGGCCCCCGCGTGGCGCAGCCTGAAGGCGGCGAGCCGCGCGAGCCCGCGCTGCGGCGCGCGGGCGAGAGGTGAACGCGAGCGCCGCTGCGGCGCGCGCCGCGTTGCCGCGCGAGCCTTCGGCTCGCGTGGGCCGAGCGGAGTGGGTCCGCTAGGAGCCGAGCGGAGATCGAACAGTGGCCTCGCTGCAGCGGTGCATGCCTTTCCCGCGCACTTCCCCACGGCCTCTGAACGCCCCCCGCGTCGTCGCGGTCGTCGAGGATCCCCGCTTTCGCGATCACTCGGGCCCCGCCGGGCACCCCGAGCGTCCGGATCGATTGCTCGCGGTCGGCGCTGCGCTCGCGGCGCGCCGCGAAGCGCTCACTGCGCTGGAAGCGCGCGTCGCGCAGGACGACGAGCTGCTGCGCATTCACGCGGCGCCGCATCTCGCGCTCATCGCGGAGGCCGCCGCGCACGCGCCGAGCCGTCTCGATCCGGACACGTTCGCGTCCGCGGAGAGCGATCGGGTCGCGCGGCTCGCCGCCGGCGGCGCGATCGATCTGGTGCGCGCCGTCGCGAGCGGCCGCGCGCACGCCGGGCTCGCGGCGGTTCGCCCGCCCGGGCATCACGCAGAGACGGCGCGCCCGATGGGCTTCTGCCTCTATAACAACATCGCGATCGCCGCGCGCGCGGTGCAGGCGGAGCTCGGCGTCGGCAAGATCCTGGTCGTCGACTGGGACGTCCATCACGGCAACGGCACGCAGCACAGCTTCGAGGACGATCCCTCGGTGCTCTACTTCTCGACGCACCAGTTCCCGCACTACCCGGGCACCGGCGCGTGGCACGAGACCGGCAGCGGGCGCGGTGAGGGCGCGACCGTGAACGTGCCGATGCCGGCGGGCTGCGGCGACGACGAATACCTCGCGGTGTTCGCGCGCGTGCTCGCGCCGATCGCGCGTGCATTCGCGCCGGAGCTGATCCTCGTCTCGGCGGGCTTCGACGCGCATCGCGACGATCCGCTCGCCGGCATGGAAGTGAGTGCGCGCGGTTATCAGGGAATGGCCGCACAGGTGCGCGCGCTCGCGGACGAGCTGTGCGGCGGGCGCGTCGCGTGCGTGCTCGAAGGCGGCTACGCCGCGAGCGGCCTGCGCGAGGGGGTCGGCGCGTTGATCGATGCGCTCTGCGCAGCGGCGCCGGCGCCCGCCCCCGTTCCCGGACTCGAGCCCGGCACGTTGTCCGCGCGCCTCGTCGCGCGCGCAGCCGCGGTCCACAGCGGGCGCTATCGCGAAGTCGGAGCGGCCTGAGCGATCGGGCCGCCACTCCCCGGGGGCCGCCCCAACTAATAGATCGCGCTCAGGCCGACTCGCCTACTGCTTGTGCACTGGAAAATTCTCGCGCGCGCTCAGAAAATTCTTGATCAGCGCGCCGTCGCGAGGTAGAAAGCGCAATCGGTGGGGTTCAGTGGGGATCTGTGGTGATCCAGGCTGAATCGGACCAAGGGAACCGTCGGAAACGTCGAGATGGCCCGCGGTCGCTTCACCTACACGCTGGACGCAAAGGGACGGCTCGCGATCCCGCAGGCGATGAGAATGGAGCTGCTGGCCCAAGGCGATCGACCTCCGGTGCTCACCAACTTGGTGGGTGCGTCGGCGATCGGGGTCTACTCCGCGCAGCGCTGGGACGCGATCGAGCAACGCCTCGAAGGCATGTCGCAGGTGCAGCCCGAGGTCCAGCAGGTCAGCCGCCTGCTGCTCTCCGGCGCGCAGGAGTGTCCGTTCGACGCGCAGGGTCGCGTGCTCGTGCCGGCCCATCTGCGCGAGTACGCCGAGCTCGATCGAGACGTCGTGATCGCCGGCGTCGGCACGCGCATCGAGATCTGGAACAAGGCGCGCTTCGAGCGCGAGCTCGCGACCGCGAAAGATCGCGGCACCGAGCTCGCCCGGATCGCGGCGGATTTGGGTCTGTGAAGACATCGAGTGATGGGGGGACCGAAGGACGTTCCTTCGGTCGAGAGAGGGACGGGGTGTCTCCGGAGCCATCGTGCGAAGTGCGGGAAGAGAATGGGGGCTCGACCCGCGCAGCCGCACGGTGCTCCGGAGCGCCCCTGCCCTGATCGCTCGTCCCTGATCGATCGATCGCTTCGCGGACGGTCTCGTGGACTCCGCGGCGGCTGCGGATGCGGCCACCGCGATCGGGCGGTTGGGGGGACCGCTCGATTCGTGCCATCAGCGCCGCCGAGGGCGGCCGGAACGGGCATCGAGCGTGACGCCGGCCCGGAAGCACCGTGTACCACCAACCCGCACTGCTCGAAGAAACGCTGCACTGGCTCGACGCCCGTCCTGGGCGCCTCGTCGTCGACGGAACGCTCGGGGACGGCGGACACGCCGAGGCGATCCTCGAGCGCACCGCGCCCGGTGGGCGACTCGTCGGCCTCGATCGCGACGCCGACTCGTTGCGCATCGCGGGCGAGCGCCTCGCCCGCTTCGGCGCGCGCGTCTCGCTCGCGCACGCGTCGTTCCGCGATCTCGCCGCGGTGCTCGCCGAGGCCGGTGCGCCGCGAGTCGACGGCGTGCTGCTCGATCTCGGCGTTTCATCGCGCCAGCTCGACGAGCCCGCGCGCGGCTTCCGCTTCGGCGCTGCGACGGCCCAGGCGACGCCGCTCGACATGCGGATGGACCCGTCGCGCGGAGAGAGCGCGAGCGACCTGCTCGCGCGCGCATCGGAGGAAGAGCTCGCGGGCTGGTTTCGCGAATACGGCGAGCTGCCCGGCGCGGGGCGACTCGCGCGCGAGATCGTGCGGCGCCGCGCCGAGCTGCCGCTGCGCACGACCGCGGACCTGCTGGAGGCGATCCGCGCCGCCCGCATCGGCGGCGGCCGCAAGCACAACCCCGCGACGCTCGCGTTCCAAGCGCTGCGCATCGCGGTGAACGACGAGCTCGGCGCGCTCGAGACGGGCCTCGGCGCCGCGATCGACGCGCTGCGCCCGGGCGGGCGGCTGTGCGTGATCGCCTACCACTCGCTCGAGGACCGCATCGCGAAGCAGCGCTTCGCGCGCGAGGAGCGGCCCTGCGTCTGCCCGCCCTCGGCCCCGGTTTGCACCTGCGGCAAGCGTGCGCGGCTGGTGCGCGCGACACGCAAGGCCGTGCGCCCGAGCGATCTCGAGGTCCGTAACAACCCCCGCGCGCGCTCGGCTCGGCTGCGCGCCGCGGAAAAGCTGCCGGAGGCCGCATGAGCGCGACGACCCAAGAAGACTGGCTGCGCCGGGACCTGGCCGCTCCGCGCGAGCGCGTGCGCGGGCTGCCGCTGCTGCCGATCACCTGCGGCGTGTTCGCCGCCTACGTCGGCCTGGTCGCGCTGCGCGGCGAGATCCAGCGCCTCGCGTACGACCTCGGCGCGGCCGTCCAGCAGGAGACCCAGCTGCTCGAGCGCGAGCGCTCCGCGGCGGTCGACGTGCGGCGGCTGCGCGACCCGCGCCGGCTGCGCGAGATCGCCGCGCAGCAGGGCTTCGTCGTGCCCGAACGCGTGATCGAGCTCGCTCCGGAGCGCGTGCGGCCATGAGAAGCGCCGACCTGCGCCGCGCGACTCGGCGCGTCCGCATCGTCGGCCTGTTCGTCTTCGCCGGCTTCTTCCTGCTCGGCCTGCGCGCCGCGCACCTGACGCTCGTCGACGAGCGCGGCTCCGCGCTCGGCCCGCGCCAGGCGCGCACCGTGCTCCACCTCGCGCCGGCGCGCGGCGCGATCACCGATCGCAGCGGCGCCGAGCTCGCGATGACGGTGCCGGCGCCGTCCGTGTACGCGGTGCCGAAGCAGGTCGCGGATGCGCCGGCGACGGCGCGCGCGCTCTCACCGGTGCTCGGCGTCTCGCCGCGCTTCATCGAGTCGCGCCTCACGCTCGGCGGCGGCTTCGTCTACGTCGCGCGCTGGCTCGACGCCGCACAGGCGAAGGCGATCGAGGCGCTCGCGCTGCCGGGCATCGGGCTGATCTCCGAGCCGCGCCGAACCTATCCGCAAGGCGCCCTCGCCGGCCGCCTGATCGGCTTTGCGAACGTGGACGGCGCCGGCGTGCGCGGCATCGAGGAGAGCGAGCACGCGTGGCTCGCGGGGCACGCGGAGCGCATCGCGGTGCAGCGCGATGCGCGCGGGCGGATCCTCGCGTACGCCGGGCACGATCCGCGCGGCTCCGCCGGCGGCGACGTCGCGCTCACGCTGGACTCGGTGCTGCAGGCCGACGCGGAGGCTGCGCTCGCGGACACCGTGAAGGCCACCGGAGCGAAAGGCGGCTTCGTGATCGCGCTCGATCCGGCGAGCGGCGACGTGCTCGCGCTGGCCGAGGCGCCCGGCTTCGATCCGAATCAGTTCCGGACCGCGAGCTACCTCGACACGCGGCAGCGCGTGTTCACGGACGCGTTCGAGCCAGGCTCGACGTTCAAGACGTTCCTGATCGCGGCGGCGCTCGAGCGCGGCGCGATCCGCGCGAGCGACCTGTTCGATTGCGAGGACGGCCACTGGCGCGTTCCGGGCAAGACGCTGCGCGACACGCACCCGCACGGCGTGCTCGACGTCGCCGGCGTGCTCCAGGTCTCGAGCAACATCGGCGCGGCGAAGATCGGCTACGCGCTCGGCGCCGAGAACCATCACGCGATGCTGCGCGCGCTCGGCTTCGGCGCACGCACGGGCAGCGGCTTTCCGGACGAATCGCCCGGATTGCTGCGCGGCTGGCAGCGCTGGCGGCCGGTCGACCACGCGACGATCTCGTTCGGCCAGGGCGTCAGCGTCACCGCGATGCAGCTCGCGGTCGCGACCGCGGCGATCGCGAACGGCGGCATCCTGCGCGAGCCGCGGCTCGTCGCCGCGCGGCGCGCGCCCGGCGGTGTCTGGGATCCCGCGCCGCCGGCCGAAGGCCGCCGCGTGCTGCGCGAGGAGATCGCCGCGCAGCTGCGCGGAATGCTCGAGCGCGTCGTGCACACGCAAGGCACGGCGCTGCGCGCGAGCCTCGAAGCGGTGCGCGTCGGCGGGAAGACCGGCACCGCGCAGCCGCTCGACCCGAGCACGCACCGCTACCGCAGCGATCGCTACATCGGCTGGTTCATCGGCGCAGCGCCGATCGACGCGCCGCGCGTCGTGATCGTCGCGATGGTCGACGAGGCGCGCGGCATCGCGCACACCGGCGGCTCGACCGCGGCGCCGCTGTTCGCGCGCACCGCCGCGGCCGCGCTCGCGCGCCAGGGCATCCGAACCCAGGCGGTATTCGGGTTGCCGGCACCGGCGTACGTGGGCTGGACGCCCGAGGGCGGCGTTCCCAGGCACTTCGAAGCGCTGCAGGCGCGTTGGCCGAGTAGCCCGCCCGAGGTCGGCCGCGCGCTGATCGCCGCGCAAACCCCTGATGAGCCCCGCGGTCCAGCCGAGGCACCTGTGCGGCCGGCGTCGCTTCCGCCGGTCGGGGCGCCGCCGCCGCGCAGCGCGGGCGCCGCGGAAGCGCCCGAGCGGGTTCGAACTCCAGGGAACGCGGCGCGCGCGGGCGCTGCGCCCGTGCGTGCGGAGGATCACCGCTCAGCGCCCGCCGTCGCGCAACTTCCCACCTATTTGAAAGCTCGCCCGTGAGACTGTCCGAGCTGCTCGCCGCGCTCCCGCCGGCGCTCGCGCCGCTGGAGCGCCCTGCCCTCGATCCGGTGATCCGCGGGATCCAGTACGACTCGCGCGCGGTCGCGCCGGGAGATCTGTTCGTCGCGCTGCGCGGCGCGAGCGCCGACGGCCACGCGTTCGTTCCGCAGGCGCTCGCGCTCGGCGCGGTCGCGCTGCTCTGCGAAGCCGCACCGGCGAACGCCGGCGGTGCCGCGCTCGCGCTCGTGCGCGACGCGCGCCGCGCGCTCGCGCCGATCGCGAACGCGTTCTTCGGCGCGCCCTCGCGCGAGCTCGCGCTGATCGGCATCACCGGCACGAATGGCAAGACCAGCACGACGTTCCTCAGCGAAGCGATCCTGCGGGCGGCCGGCGAACGCACCGGGCTGATCGGGACCGTCGAGGTGCGCTACGCGGACGAACGCATCCGCGCGGTCAACACGACGCCCGAGAGCCTCGACCTGCAGCGCCTACTGCGCGACATGCGCACGCGCGGCGTCTCGGCGGTGACGATGGAGGTCTCGTCGCACGGCCTCGAGCTCGGGCGCGTCGACGGCTGCGAGTTCCGCGCCGCGGCGATCACGAACGTCACGCAGGACCATCTCGACTTCCACGGCACGATGGACGCTTATCAGGCCGCGAAGGAGCGCCTGTTCCACACCTACCTCGCGGCGGACGGCGTCGCGGTGATCAACGTCGACGAGCCGCGCCACGCGGCCTTCGTCGCCGCGGCCGAGAAGCGCGGCGCGCGGCGCGTGCTCGTCAGCAAGCGCCGCGACGCGCAGGCGGACGTGCGCGTCACCGCGGCCGACGTCTCGCTCGCAGGCACGCGCGCGCGGCTCGCGCTGCCGAGCGGCGAGCTCGCGCTCGAGCTGCCGCTGGTCGGCGATTTCAACCTCGAGAATCTGACGCTCGCCGTCGGCGTCGCGGTCGGGCTCGGCATCGCTCCCGACGCGATCGCGCGCGGCGTCGCGGCTTGCCCGCAGGTGCCGGGCCGGATGCAGCGCGTCGGCGCGGAGCTCGCGGGCACGCCCACCGTACTCGTCGACTACGCGCACACGCCCGACGCGGTCGAGAAGGTGTTACGAGCGGTGCGCCCGCTGACGAAGGGCAAGCTGATCGCGGTGTTCGGCTGCGGCGGCGATCGCGACCGCACGAAGCGGCCGAAGATGGCGGAGGCGGTCGCGCGCCTCGCCGACCGCGCGCTGCTGACCAGCGACAACCCGCGCACCGAGGATCCGCAGCGCATCCTCGCCGACGTCGAGGCCGGGCTCGGCGCGATGGCGCGCGTGTCGGCTGCCGACCTCGCGCGCGCAGATCACGCCTACGTTGCGCTGGTCGACCGGCGCGAGGCGATCGAGCTCGCGATCGCGAGCGCGCAGCCCACGGACACGATCGTGATCGCGGGCAAGGGCCACGAGGACTACCAGATCATCGGGCGCGAGAAGCTCCCGTTCGACGATCGCGAGGAAGCGCAGCGCGCGCTCGAGAGGCGCTCCCGATGACGTTGCCGTTCACCGCGCGGGATGCCGCGGCGTGGTCGGGCGCACGGCTCGCGCGCGGCGACGCGGCGCACGCGTTCACGAGCGTCTCGATCGACACGCGCACGCTCGCGCCCGGCGCGCTGTTCGTCGCGATCCGCGGCGAGAACCACGACGCGCACGCATTCCTCGCGAGCGCGCTCGCGCGCGGCGCCGCCGGCGCGCTCGTCGAGCGCGCAGATGCGGTGCCGGCGAGCGCGCGGGTGCCGGTGCTGGTCGCTCCCGATTCGACGCGCGCACTCGGCGCGCTCGCGGCGGGCCATCGCGCGAGCTTCGGCGGGCCGGTCGTCGCGATCACCGGCAGCAACGGCAAGACCACGACGAAGGAGATGTGCGCGGCGATCCTCGGCGAGCTCGGGCCGTGCCTCGCGACGCAGGGCAATCTCAACAATCAATTCGGGCTGCCGCTCACGCTGCTGCGCCGCAGCGCCGAGCACCGCACGCTCGTGGTCGAGCTCGGCATGAACCATCGCGGCGAGATCGCGCCGCTCGCCGCGATCGCGCGGCCGACGATCGGCGTGATCACGACGATCGGCAGCGCGCACATCGAGTTCCTGGGCTCGCGCGAGGCGATCGCCGAGGAGAAGGGCGACCTGGTCGCAGCGCTGCCCGCGGACGGCATCGCCGTGCTGCCGGGTGACGACCCGCTCGCGCGCGCGCAGGCGAAGCGCTGCCGCGCGCGCGTCGTCTTCTTCGGCCGGAGCGCCGATTGCGAAGTCCGCGCGGAGGACGTTTGCAGCGAAGGCGATGGCTTCGCGTTCCGCGTGGTCGCGCCGCAGGGCGAGACCGCGCTGCGCGTCGCCGGGCTCGGCGAGCCGACCGTGAGCAACGCGCTCGCCGCGAGTGCCGCCTGCCTGGCCGCGGGAGCGTCGCTCGCGCAGCTCGCGGGCGGCCTCGCGCGCTACGCGCCGGCGAAGGGCCGCATGCAGCGAGTGGAGCTCGCGAGCGGCGCGCTCGTGATCGACGACACCTACAACGCGAACCCGCAGTCGATGCAGGCCGCGCTCGAGAGCCTCGTACGCCTGCGCGGCAGCGGCCGCGCGTTCGCGGTGTTAGGGGACATGGGCGAGCTCGGCACGCACGCCGAGGCCGGCCATCGCGGCGTCGGCGCGCTCGCGGGCGAGCTGCGCGTCGACGCGCTCTACGCACTCGGCAAGCACGCGCCGCTCGTGCGCGAAGCGGCGCTCGCGGCCGGCCTCCCCGCCGAGCGCGCGCGCGTCGCGGCGAGCCACGACGAGATCGCCGGCACGCTGCGCGGCGCGCTGCGCGCCGGCGACGTCGTGCTCGTGAAGGGCTCGCGCTCGATGCGCATGGAGCGCGTCGTCGAGGCGCTGACGGGAACGAAGGGCGAATAGGGATGCTCTATCAACTGCTGGTTCCGCTCGCGGACGCCTACGGCGCACTCAACGTGTTCCGCTACATCACGTTCCGCACCGCTGCCGCCACGCTCACCGCGCTGTTCCTCTCGTTCCTGCTCGGCAGCTCGGTGATCCGCTGGCTGCAGGCGCTGCGCGTCGGCCAGCCGATCCGCGAGATCGGGCCCGATCACAAGCAGAAGGCGGGCACGCCGACCATGGGCGGCATCCTGATCCTGCTCGTGCTGTCGGTCTCCGTGTTGTTGTGGATGGACCTCGCGAGCCGCGCGACGTGGATCGTGCTCGGCCTGACGCTCGGCTACGGCGCGCTCGGCTTCGTCGACGACTACCGCAAGGTCACGAGGCAGAACTCGGACGGCATCAGCGCGCGCGCCAAGCTGTTCTGGCAGGGCCTGCTCGCGCTCGGCGTCGCGGTGCTGATCTACACGGCGCCCAACTTCGACGGCATGCTGCAGGTGCCGTTCTTCAAGGACTTCACGCCGCAGATCGGCTTGCTCTACGTCCCGCTCGCGGCGCTCTTCATCGCGTTCATGAGCAACGCGGTGAATCTGACCGACGGCCTCGACGGGCTCGCGATCGGCCCGGTGATGATCAGCGCGGCGACGTTCATGGTGCTCGCGTATGCCGCGGGCCACGCGACGTTCGCCGATTACCTCGCGATCAAGCGCATTCCCGATGCGGGCGAGCTCGCGATCTTCTGCGGCGCGCTCGTCGGCGGCGGCCTCGGCTTCCTGTGGTTCAACGCGTCGCCCGCGCAGGTGTTCATGGGCGACGTCGGCGCGCTCGCGCTCGGCGGCGCGCTCGCGGGCGTCGCCGTGATGATTCGCCAGGAGATCCTGCTCGCGGTCGTCGGCGGGATCTTCGTGGTCGAGGCGCTCTCGGTGATGATCCAAGTCGCCTACTTCCGCTGGAGCGGCGGGAAGCGGATCTTCCTGATGGCGCCGCTCCATCACCACTTCGAGAAAGCGGGCTGGGCAGAGCAGAAGATCGTGGTCCGCTTCTGGATCGTCTCGATCGTGCTCGCGCTGATCGCGCTCTCGTCGCTCAAGCTTCGTTGAGGTGAGCGGAACGTGCTCGAGTTGTCAGGCAAGAACGTGCTCGTGCTCGGTCTCGGCGTCAGCGGCCGGAGCGCGGCGAGGTTCTGCGCGGAGCGCGGAGCGCGCGTAGTGGCAGCCGACGACCGCAGCGACGTGGACACGACGGGCCTGCCCGCTTCGATCGAGCTGCGGCTCGGCGTGCCGGCGCCCGACCCGGCGAGCTTCGATCTCGTGGTCCCGAGCCCGGGCGTCCCGTTCGCGCGCTACGGCGCTCGCGCGCGCAGCGCGTGGGGCGATCTCGAGCTCGCGTACCGCGCGCTCGCGGTGCCGATCGCGGCGGTCACCGGCACGAACGGGAAGTCGACGACGGTGCGGCTGCTCGAGGCGATGCTGCGCGCGGCGGGCATCCGCGCGCGGGCAGCCGGCAACGTCGGGGACGCCGCGCTCGACCTGGTCGGGGAGCCGCTCGACGCCGCGGTGCTCGAGGTCTCGTCGTTCCAGCTCGAAGCCGTCGACGCGTTCCACCCGCGCGCCGCGGTGCTGCTCAACGTCACGCCCGATCACCTCGACCGTCACGGCGACATGGCCGGCTATCTCGCGGCGAAGCTGCGGTTGTTCGCGCGCCAGGACGCGAGCGACGTCGCGGTCCTCAGCGCGGATTGTCCGGTGGTCGCTGCGCTGCGCGACGCCGACTTCGCGGCGCGCGTGTGGCGCTTCTCGGTGCGCGGGCCGGTCGCGCGCGGCGCTTGTTACGACGCCGGCGCGCTCGTGCTGCGGCTCGAGAGCGGCGAGCGGCGCCTCGCGCTCGATGCGCTGCCGCCGCTCTACGGCCCGCTGCGCAGCAACGCGCTCGCGGCGCTGCTCGCCGCGGCGGCGCTCGGCGCCGATCCCGCGCGCGCGCTCGGCGCGCTCGCCCAGTTCCGTGCGCTGCCGCATCGCTGCGAGCTCGTCGCGGAGGCGGGCGGCGTGCGCTGGCTCGACGACTCGAAGGCCACCAATCCGAGCGCGGCCGTCGCCGCGGTCGCGAATCTGCCCGGGCCGTTGATCTGGATCCTCGGCGGCAAGGACAAGGGGCTCGATTTCGACGAGCTGCTCGCAGCGCCGCTCGCGCGCGTGAAGCTCGCGCTCGGGATCGGCGCCGCGGCCGCCGCGATCGGCGCGAGCCTCGCCGGCAAGCTCGCGTTCGAGCGCGTGGAGACGCTGGCGCGCGCGGTCGCGCGCGCGCGTGAGCTCGCGGCGCCGGGCGACACCGTTCTGCTGTCGCCGGCGTGCGCGAGCTTCGACCAGTTCCAGAGCTACGAGGACCGCGGGCGGCAGTTCGCCGCGCTCGCGCGCCCAGCCGCGCAGGAGAAGCGATGAGGCCGAGTCCGACGACGCTGCTGCCGAATGATTCCGACGTCGGCACGTTGATCTCTGCGGTCGGAATTCTCGCCGGCATCGGCGCGATCGCGGTGTTCAGCGCCACCGCGACGCTGAGCGATGCGGCGCTCTCGCCGTACTTCGTGCGGCACGCTGCGGGCCTCGCGGTCGGCGCCGCGCTGCTCGTTGGCGCGAGCCTGCTTCCGCTCGTCGCGTGGCGGCGGCTCGCCTACCCGCTCTATGCGGCGTCGCTCGTCGCGCTGATCGTGACGCTCGCGCTCGGCTTCGTGGCCGGCGGCGCGCGGCGCTGGCTGCTGCTGCCGGGCGGCGTGGTATTCCAGCCGGTCGAGCTCGCCAAGCTCGCGACCGTGCTCGCGGTGTGCGCGTTCCTCTCGCGCAGCGACGCGCGCGGCGTGCTTCCGGCGCGCGCGTGCCTGCAGGCGTTCGCGTTCGCTCTCGCGCCGATCGCGCTCTGCCTCGCGCAGCCGGATCTCGGCAGCGCGGTCGTGATCGCGGCGCTGGTCGGGCTGGTCGTGTTCGTCGCCGGCGCGCCGCTGCCGCTGCTCGCCGTGCCGAGCGCGCTCGGCGCGGGCGGCATCGGGCTCTACTGCCTCGTCAATCCGTACGCGCTGAAGCGCGTGCTGGCGTTCCTCTCGCCCTGGGAGGATCCGACCGGCATCGGCTTCCAGCTGGTGCAGTCGTTCGTCGCGTTCGGACGCGGCGGCCTGTTCGGCGCCGGTCCGGGCAACGGCTTGCAGAAGCTGCATTACCTGCCCGAGGCGCACACCGACTTCATTCTGTCCGTGATCGCGGAGGAAGCCGGCTTCGTCGGCGTCGCGTTCGTGATCGGTCTGTTCGTCGCGCTGGTGGCGACCGGACTGCGCGTCGCGCAGCGCGCGAACCACCGCTTCGGCTTGTTACTGGGATTCGGCGCGACGATGCTGATCGGCCTGCCGGCGCTGCTCAACTGCGCCGTCGTGATGGGCCTGTTGCCGCCCAAGGGTCTCACGCTGCCGTTCCTCTCGTATGGCCGCAGCTCGCTGCTCGTCGCGTGCATCGCTGCAGGCAGCTTGATCTCGATCGCGCGCACCGGACGAGCGGCGCGCCGCGGGAGTCGCGGGGCATGACCGCCCGAGCGTCGCGCGGCCGGAGCGCGCGCATCGCGATCGCCGGCGGCGGAACCGGCGGACACGTGACGCCGGCGCTCGCGCTCGGCGAGGAGCTGCGCGCGCGCGGCGCGGAGCTCGTGTTCGTCGGCGCGGAGCGCGGCATCGAGCGGAAGCTCGTGCCCGAAGCCGGCTTCGAGCTCGTGCTGCTGGACGCGCGGCCGCTGATCGGCCGCGGCATCGGCGAACGCATTGCGGCGCTGCTCGCGCTCGCGCGCGCGACGCTGCGCGCGCGCCGACTGCTGCGCGAGCGCGGCGTCGCGCTGGTGATCTCGGTCGGCGGCTACGCGTCGGTGCCGGCGGCGCTCGCGGCGACGCTGGCGCGCGTCCCGCTCGTGCTCGTCAACACCGACGCGGTGCCCGGTGCCGCGAATCGCCTGCTCGCTCGCTTTGCGACGCGCATCTTCGCCGGCTTTTCCGGCACCGTGCAGGCGCTGCCGCCGCGCGCGGCGGCGCGCGCGGTCGTCACCGGCGTACCGCTGCGGCGCGCGCTACGCGAGCGCTTCGCAGACGCGGCGAGCGCAGCGCGCGCAGACGCCTCGCGCGCTGCGCGCCTGTTCGTGTTCGGCGGCAGCCTCGGCGCCCGCCAGATCAACGAGCTGCTGATCGAGCTCGCGAAGCCGCTCGCAGCGGCCGGCGTCGAGATCTTCCATCAGACCGGCGAGGCGGACCGCGAGCGCGTCGCCGCCGCTTATCAGGCCGCCGGAGCGCGCGCTGAAGTCGTCGCATTCGAGCGCGACATGCCGCGCCGCTACGCGTGGGCGGACCTCGTCGTCTGCCGCGCCGGCGCGATCTCGGTCGCGGAGCTCGCGCTCGCGGGGCGCGCGGCGCTGCTGATTCCGCTCGGGCACGTCGGCGGCGGCGAGCAGTTCGCGAACGCGCGCGAGCTCGAGCGCGCCGGCGGCGCGCGCGTGCTCGAATCGCGCGGGCTCAGCGGGGGCGCGTTCGAGCAGGCGCTGTTCGCGCTGCTCGCCGATCGCGCGCGGCTCGCCGAGATGGGTGCGCGCGCCGCCGCGAGCGCGCGGCCGAATGCGAGCGAAGCGATTGCCGAGGCGAGCCTCGCGCTCGCGGGAGGCGCCGCC
>Ga0187894_10004334_pt1 | contig 15287 bp, 16 predicted proteins | sample GBC1701081metaG_FD_136650 | JGI IMG/M metagenome (GOLD analysis project Ga0187894, IMG submission 136650) | White microbial mat communities from a lava cave in the Kipuka Kanohina Cave System on the Island of Hawaii, USA - GBC170108-1 metaG ... | reverse complement strand
ATTCGATTTCGGCGGTAGAAGTCGGCACCTCTCTCGCTTCAAGGGTCAGATGTGGACCCGTCAAGGACGGCCAAGATGTCCCGTCCGGGCAATCGCCAGTCGAGCCCGCTAGCAGGCCCCGCCTCGTCGTCGTCCGAAGCGAACCCGGAGAGCTTCTGTGGGGCCTGGCCAGTAACGGGGAAGTTGATCCGCAAGACCACGCCCGACAGGACAAGATTCGTTCGGTGGGACGGCCCGAGATCTACGAGGCGGTCGAAGCACAACGGACAGAGCGCGGTCTCTCGTGGAAGGCCGTCGCCGAGGAGATCGCGTGGTAGCTCCGCGTCCTTCTGCGATTCGCGACGTGTACATCCTCGCTCGCAGAGGCGACGACGTTCTCCTGCTACTGCGAGCCGGGACCGGCTACATGGACGGCTACTGGGGCCCGCCCAGCGGCAAAGTTGAAAAGGGCGAGACGTACCTCGAAGCGGCTGTCAGAGAACTGGAGGAGGAGACCGGGCTTCGGGTGGAGGCTGACGACTTCAGGTTTGTCCACGCGGTCGAGCGGATGCCCGACTCCGGCGATCCGTGGCTCGGGATCTTCTTCGAGGTCACGGCGACAGATTCACCGACGAATCGCGAGCCGGCGAAACACAGCGATATCCGGTTCTTTCCGCGGTCCGCCCTTCCACCGAACACGGTCGACTACGTGGCGCGGGTCCTCGCGCTCACGGCTACGGGTGCCGGGTTCGCCGTGTGGAACTACGACTCCGCCGAGGACCGCGCCACATGACGCGTCCGATCCCGCCCGAACTCTGCTGGGTCACCAGGCAGGTAGCGGAACCTCATGGCCATCATCGACAACAAGCGCTGGTCCTGATGTCGATGACCGACCTTCCCAGTGAGGTGATCGGCGCCCCTCACCTCGACTCTAGGTGGGCGCCGTTCCGGCGTCGTCGAGTCGGGAAGGCCGTGCTCCTGCCTACCATCACCGTGTGGCTCGACTGGAGCTTGTAGCCGATCTGAACGCCCAGGATGACGACGGTCGCGGGGTGGTCGACCCTCGATGATGCGACCGAGCCCGGGCAGTGCAACCGGGAGTAGTGCTGGTCGCCGGCAACCGGCGCGCGCCAGGGTCAGAATCCTCAGCGTCAATGCCGACGGCCAAGTCCACTTTGAGATCCTGTAGCAACACGTGATCGACCCGGCTCGAGCGCTTGCTGCCAGCTTCAGCGATGAGGTGATCAGAGAGATCCTGCCAGTCATCTCGGCGGCGGAGCGCGACGCCCTGCGTCGCTATCAGGCGCTCGACCGCACCTACGAACTGGTGAACCAGGTGCTGCGCGGTGAACGTCACCCCGGCACCCTGTCGGCCGACGAGGCGTTGGCTGGTCGTGAGATTGCGCGCGGCCTCACTGAGATGCTGCGCCGGTGGCGCACCCCGAAGGCGGTCGTGGCCTACCGCGGCGTGCGGAGTCGCTCCCGGCTCGACCTCGCAGCCGGCCGGCTGCTGTCCAACTCCTTCTTGTCGACCGCTCTGTTCCGTGTCGTCGCGGTCGACGAGTTCACAGTCCCGGCCGGTGCCGACGGGCCGGCTCTCATGGAGATCGCCATTCCGTCTGGCATGCCGGCGGTGTGGGTGCCGCCGCTCGGGGACCCAGCGCTCGCCTATCAGGGTGAGTTGCTCCTCGATCGGGGAGCCACGGTGGTCGTCCGCGGCAGCCGGGACGAGGACGGTATCCTTGTGGTCGACTGCGAGGTAGAGCCATTAGCCGATTTGTAGGTGACGAGCGTGACTTCCGAAGGCCGGGCGAGCCGCGGGTACTGATCCTCACTGACGATCTCCTCGACGAGCTCGGCGTCACCGTGAGCGATCGCAGGGAACAGAAGCGCGCTGTCGCTGACTGGCTCGCCCAGAACCCGCCCAACCAGATTCTGGCCTTGTCGCTGCGAGCCGATGGGTTCCTCGACGATAACGTGTCAAACAACTTGTCAAACGAACTACGGCGGACAGGCACGGACGACGGCGGACCGGCGTCTGCGGAAACCCCCGCTGACCTGCACCGACACGGACGTAGGCGGACCACGACGGACCCACGCGGTCCCCGAACGTCGGACTCATAACCCGAAGGTCGTAGGTTCAAATCCTACCCCCGCCACCACAAACATGCAGGTCAGGGCCGGTGCGCAAGCACCGGCCCTTCTGTTTGGGGCCGATCTTCTACCGGATCTTCTACCGGATGGATCGGCACCGGTCGTTACTGGTCCCCACAGACGGTCCATCGGGACGTCGGCCCGCCTTGTCCTGGCCGGCCGCGGTCCTTACACCGCCGACCAGGTCTCGGCTCAGCTCGACTGCGAGGTGCTGGCCACCATCGCCGACGATGCCGGGGCGGCCCGGGTGCTGGCCGAGGGAGGAGGCTCCAAGTCGCTGGCTCGCTCGCCCCTGCTGCGCTCGACCCGCTCCCTGGCCGCGCTGCTGGCAGGGCGGGCCGTTGAATCGAGCGGAGCGGCGAGCGCCGAGCCCATGGAGGTGAGGGCGTGACCGTCGTCGACCGGCTGAGCAGCCGGCGGGATGAGGACGAGGTTCCCGCGGCCCTGGTGCGGCGGGTCCATGCCGCTGTGGGCGAGGCGCTGACCCAGCGCCATGCCACCGACGAGGCGGCCGGCCGCCAGCGGCTGGCGCCCGACGACGAGCGAGCCCTGTCCCGCAAGCTGATCGCCGACGAGCTGGGCCGCCTGACCGGCGAGGCGCTGGCCGGAGGCCGCCCGCCGCTGCCGGAGCTCACCGAGGAAGCGCTCACCGCCGCGGTGTTCGACCGCCTCCACGGCCTCGGACGCCTGCAGCCGCTCTTGGACGACCCCGAGATCCGCGACATCCACATCCCTGGTGCGGAGCCGACCTGGCTGCTCATGCGCGACGGCCGCAAGGTGCGCGGTCCGGCCATCGCCGAAAGCGACGAGGAGGTGGTCGAGCTGATCGCCACTGCCGCCCGCCGGGTCGGCCGGACCGAGCGACGGTGGGACAACGCCCATCCCGAGCTGAACCTCCGGCTGCCCAATGGCGACCGCCTGCATGCCCTGATGGCCGTCACCGGCCGGCCCACGGTCACGGTCCGCCGCCACGACTTCACCATTCACCGGGTGAGCCAGCTGGTCGACCGGGGCCTGGGGGACCAGGCCATCGGCGCCTTCCTGGGGGCGGCGGTGCGGGCGAGGCGCAACATCATCGTGGCCGGCGGCACGGGCACCGGGAAGACCACCACGCTGCGCTGCCTGATCAACGAGATCCCGGCCGGGGAACGGCTTATCACCATCGAGGACTCACTGGAGATCGGCCTCGAGCACTTCGCCGACCTCCACCCCGACCACGAGACCATCGAGGGACGGGAGGCCAACACCGAGGGGGTGGGCTCGTTCAGCCTGGCCGACGGGGTGCGGGCGGCCCTGCGGATGGACCCCGACCGGGTGATCGTCGGCGAGGTCCGGGGCGGCGAGGTGCTTCCCATGCTCCTGGCCATGAGCCAGGGGAACGACGGATCGATGTGCTCCATCCACGCCGACTCGTCCAAGGGCGTCTTCAGCCGCCTGGCCATGTACGCGGCCATGACCCGGGAGCGCCTCGACCCCGAGGTTACCAACCTGCTGGTGGGCAATGCCGTTCACCTCATCGTCCACCTGGCCTGGGTGGGCGGCACCCGGCGCATCACCAGCGTCCGGGAGGTGACGGGAACCTCCGACTCGGGCCTGGTGGCGTCCAACGAGATCTGGAGCCCCGGGCCCGACGGCCGGGCGTCGCTGTGCGTGCCGCCCAAGCACGACACCCTCGAGGCCCTGTGCGACCACGGCTTCGACGCCGGCCTGCTGCGGCGGCCGCCGGAGTGGCGGCGGTGAGCGCCGTCGTCATGGCCGCGCTGGGCGGCCTCGCCGGAGCGGGCGCCTTCCTCATGGTGGCCGGCCTGCGCGGGACGCAGGTCTTCGGCGGCGGGAGCCCGGCGCTCGTGCGGCGTCTCGTCGCCAGCATGGGCACGGCACGGGCGGCGCTGTCAGCCGGCCTCGCCGCCATCGTGCTGGTGGCCACCGGCTGGGTCGCCGGAGCGCTGCTGGCCGCGGCGGCCGTGGTCTTCGGCCCGAGGCTGCTGGGCGGCCGGGCTGGGCGGGAGGCGTCCATCGCCCGCACCGAGGCCATCGCCGCCTGGACCGAGATGGTGCGGGACTCCATCGCCGCCGCGTCGGGCCTGGAGGAGGCCATCACCGCCACGGCACCGGTGGCCCCTGCCGCCATCCGCACCGAGGTGACCGTGCTCGTCCGGCGCCTGGAGCACCAGAGCCTGCCGGCTGCGCTGGCGTCCTTCGGCGAGGAGGTCGCCCACCCCTCCGCCGATCTCGTGGTCGCTGCGCTCACGATCGCGGCGCGCATGGAGGCGAGCGACATGACCGCCCGCCACGCGCTGAAGTGTCCGCTGGACGGACAGCCGTTTGTTGGTCACGTCGAGATCGGACCACTTGAGACCGACGACTTCGCCGCGGCGCATCCCGGTGTGGGCGGCGACGTGAAGCGCGGGGTAAAGCCGTTGTGTGCGGGCAGCGATCAGGAACATCGCCAGCTCTTGTGCGGTCCAGGCGTGGGCAGACCTCACGCTGGCACGCGACAGCCGGACGTGGGCGGCGCTGGCGACGTTGCGCTCGACCAATTGGCGCTGGCCGGCGGCATCGAGGGCGGCTCGGATGATCATGTGGACCTCGAGCACGGTCTTGGGCGCCAGCCCGGTGCCGTTTCGACCGCCGCTGGTGGCGAGCGCGGCGTAGAGATCATCGAGGTGGTCGACCCGCAGCCGTCGCAGGGGGATGTCTCCGATCGCCGGGATGATGTAGCGGTCGACGAACCAGGCGTAGCGGTAGGCGGTGGTGGCCCGCACCTGGCGCCGCTTCTGCGGTAACCACGTCTCGCGCAGGAACTCGCTGAGAGTGATGGGGCCACCGACCTTGGGTGGTGCGCTCGTACGCTCGCCATCGAGACGGGTGGCGAGGGCGTTGGCTTCGTAGCGGTCGTGGCCGACGGGGTGCCACCGCCTTCGCTTCCTACCGGTGAGGGGATCGAGGCCGTCGTAGTCAACGACGTAGAAGCGGTCCTGGCGCTGCACGATGTAGGTCATCGCCAGAGCCTGGCCGACCACCATGGCGCCAACCCGAAGATCAGGGACACGCGGCAGCTGCGAGCCGTCACCGTCGAGCGCGTGGCGCGGCTCAGCACGTGTTGGACTCCACCTGAGGCCGTAGGTTCACATCTGGTGTTCGTAGGGGAGCAGGTGGTGCTCCGCCGAGGTGACCTTGCGGTGTACATCGTCGGAGAGAGAGACGCCTGCCGCGCCGGCAGCCGTTGAGCGCCGGCCGAGGAGATAGTCCCCCAACGTCATGCTCGACCCCGTACGCCGGGCCCGGGCGCGAGGGCCCCCAGCGCGAACCGGCGTAGCCAGCGCATGGGCCGGAGGCCAAATACCGTGTCGGGGTGGCGGTGGCGGGCGTAGCAGGTGAATGGTGGGAGCGGGTGCAGGCGCGCTGGCTGGCCTGGTTGGGCGCCAGCCCGGCTCGCGCCAAAGGCCTGCTGATCGTGAACCTTGCCGCCATCGTGGTCGTGCTGGTCGCCCGAGCGGTCATCGACAGGTTCGACCGAGGGGTCGACGTGTGGCTGGCGTGCTCGCTCATGCTCCTCGGCTGGCTGCTGCTCGCACCGACGAAGACGCTGCGGTGGTCCTCGATCTTCCGACTGTTCTCGCTGACGGCGCTGTGGGCGTTCGCGATCGCGTTCCTTTGCCAGCGCATGGCGGCGGACCTCGGGCTGCCGGTCGGCTCGGCCGGTCCGTCGGTCGCGATAGCAGCGGTAATGGAGGAGAGCCTCAAGCTCGTCCCTCTTGCCGTCATCGCGTTCTTGGCGCCCGGTCGGGCGAGGCGGTTCGCCGCCACAGACTGGGCGTTGCTGGGGCTCGCCTCGGGAATGGGGTTCCAGGCTGCCGAGGACATGGTTCGTCGCGTTGCCCTGCGTCCCGGCACCTTCTCGCTCTTCTTCGAGCGAGACGACTGGCGCTACGGCTGGACGCTATTCGGCGGTCGCTTCGATTCCGGCCATACCGCCAGCTACGCCGGCCACCACATCGAGACGGCGCTGGTGGCCGCGGCCATCGGCCTGGCCGTTCGCCTCGGCCGCCGCAAGGGCCGGCGCTGGCTCTGGGCCGCGCCGCCCGCGCTCTGGCTGGTCGTGGTCGCCGACCACGCCGGCCTCAACGCGACCATCGCCGACCAGGCCGCATTCACGTCGGGACGGTCCACCGCGCCGGCGTACCTGCACACCCTCTGGTCGTGGACGGGTCATGGGTTCAACCGCGGGTGGCTGCTTGTCGGACTTCTCGCCGTTGCGGTGATTTCCGACGCCCGAGCTCAGACGGGCCGATCAGGTGTTGCCGCGCCGCTCCACCAGCTCGGCAGCTCGTGGGCCGCCGCCAACGGCGCGTACCAGGCCGGTCCCGGCCCGACACCGGTCCGGGTCGCCAACGGGCTTGCCGCCTTGGCCGCCCAGCGACGCGGCCGCGAGCTCTCGGCCGCTCCGTTCTCGCCTTCCCGGCCCTGGCTCTCGACTCGCGCCTTAGCGGGTGTGGCCGCCACCCTGGGCGTGGGGCTCAGCGCGCTTGTGGCCCGGTCGCTGGCCGTCGACATCGGCCCGACGCTGCGTTCATCGCGGCGAGCCTGGTTCGCAGGCCTGCTCGACGCGCTCGGGGACTGGTGGGACGCCATGGGCCCCGGCGGTCATGGGCTGGTCGTTGGCGCCGGCGTCGCGCTTCTCGTCCTGGGCGCGCTCCTCCTGCTCCCCGAGGCGGCAGCCGTCGCAGGCGGCCTCGTTGTGACCGAAGGCGGGGTCATCGTCGTCGGCGGGACGACAGCGGGGACGGGCGCGGCCGCGGTCACGACCATCCTCGCCGGCACGGGCATCTTGACCATGGCGGCGACCGGAGCGCAGCATCCACCATCGGGCGGTCGACTGGGCCGGGACGACCTTTCCGAGGCAGACAGGAAGGGCCTCGCCGAGGACCCCCACCTCGCCGAACTGGCCCGGGATCCCGCTCATGGCGGGAGTATCGACCTGAAGAGGCTCCAAGAGGCCCGGATCGGCCGCTCCCTTGAGGACGCGGGCCGCCTGTCACGGCTGCGACGGGACCCGACCGGCGGGGCCGAGTTCATCGACGAGGCCGGACAGGCCTGGGACGTGAAGGGCTACCACTCCGGGTTCCAGAACGGCTACAGCCTCAACAAGGCAATGGGCGACATTCGGGACTCCACGAGGTTGAATGAAAACGTGATCCTCGATACCACGAAGATGAGTCCCAATCACGTCTCCGAACTGCGTTCGGCGATCGCCGGCGATCCCGTGCTCTCAGGCAAGGTCATATGGTGGCCGTAGCTCATGGCTAAGAACCGAACCGATATCGAGGCCCTCCTCGCTGCCCACAACCGGCGGTTTCGCCTTGAGGGAGGTGGGCAAGAATTCGTGCTCAAGGGTGAAGACCTCCATGGCATCGACCTTTCCGGGGCCGACCTCGCTGGCGTCATCCTCTCCGAGGTCAGGCTCGACGAAGCGAACATGGCCAGCGCAGACCTTTACGCCGTCTTCGCCGGCGGCTCATCGTTCGTCGGCGCTGACTTCAACGGCGCTCAGATCGTGAAAGCCGATTTCGCCGCCGTCATCGCTCGCAAGGCAAACTTCACCGACGCCAACCTCATGCGAACAGGCTTTTTTGAGGCCGATCTTCGTGGCGCCCGGTTCGATCGGACGACCTTGACCAAGACTTCGTTCCACCTAGCCGACCTCCGCGGCTGCTCCTTCCAGGGCGCACGCTTCGACCGCACCTCTTTCCACGACGCGACGTTCGGGGAGCTCGACGCCGCCGGAGCGTCCGGGACGATCCTGCCTGGCCCGGCCTCCGTCGAGACGCCCGACGGCCTCCACAGCGCGAACCAGGACGAGGTCCTCGCGTACCTACGCGCCGCAGGCGCGGAGGTGTCGTTTTGGCTACCACCCACGGCGCCAATCCGGAGCGATCCGTAGCGTCACTTCGGTCAGCGGCACCCGTTCGGCTGAGGTGGCGAAACGCGACGCGGTGGCCGGCATGGCAGGCCGGGATGCCTGGCTGGTGGTCAGGTGCGTCTTGCCGGTGAGGGTCCGACGTGTCTTGCCCATGCATGAGCTATGAGTAATGTACGATACCGATGTGGGAGATCGAGGCCACGGACCAGTTCGTCCAATGGTGGGAGGACCTGTCGCTCTCGCAGCAGACGGCGCTGGAGGCGCGAGTCGAGCTGCTCGCCGAGCAGGGCCCTTCACTGCGGCGTCCTGCCGTGGAGCGGATCCAGACCTCTCGGCACCACAACATGAAGGAGTTGCGAGCATCCGAAGGCGGCGCGTTGCGGGTGCTGTTCGCGTTCGACCCGCGCCGGCAGGTGATCTTGCTGCTGGGTGGGGACAAGAGCGGCCATTGGAACGAGTGGTACGAGGTGGCCGTGCCGGCGGCCGACGACCTGTACGACGAGTACCTCGATGAGCTGCGAAGGGAGGGATTGATCTAAGTGAGTGGACACGTCAAGTGGTCCAAGCTCCGCGACGAACTGATGGCCAAGCCGGGCACCAAGGAAGGCGTCGAACGGGCCCGCAAGGAGTCGCTGGAGGAGATCCGCCTCTACGAGCTGCGCCACGCCGAGGCCGTCAGCCAGGCCGAGTTGGCGGGCCGGCTGGAGGTGACTCAGGGGGCGATCTCGAAGTTCGAGCACTCCGACGACGTGCGCGTCTCCACGCTGCGCCAGTACCTCGAGGCCCTCGGCGCCCGGCTCGAGCTGATGGCTGTGTTCGACGACGAGGACCGTCGGGTGCCGCTGCACCTCGGCAGTTCTTCTACCGGATCTTCTACCGGATCGACCCGCACGGGCCCCAACGCAGCCGCATCGGCGAGCACGTCGACTCCGCGAAAGCCCAGCTCACAGGCACGAACCCGCACCAACGAGCACGGGACACCAGGCGCTCCGGGTAACTCATAACCCGAAGGTCGCAGGTTCAAATCCTGCCACAGACACATCGTAGCGCGTAACGCCTGACCTGCATCTTCCCAGGTGGCACGGGGTATTTTGGCCTTCGGCGGACGACGAACGGCGATATGAACCAGCGACTTGCTAGTGACTCCTCTTGCCCTCTTGTTGTCTTTGGAGCTGATCGTCGGGTCGCCGGACGTGCACTCCGTGCTCCAGGCCGGATCGCTAGCCGTGGCGGTCCGGGTCACCGAGGTGCTGAGCAATCCGGCTCGACAGATCGGCCGGTGAGAGCGACCGCTGGCGTCGACCGGAGTACGTGCAGCGGCCGCTGCCTCCGGCTGCCCCAGGCTCGTTCGTGCTAGCCAGTACTGCTAGCATCTGTATATGGCGTCATCCCGCACGACGTTCACGCTCGACGACGAGCTCGCCACGCGTGCCCGCGACCTCGGCATCAACGTCTCTGCTGCTGCTCGGCAGGGCGTCGCTGACGCGGTACGCGCCGCGCTCGCTCGCTCCGATCGGGACGCGTACGAGCGACAGCCCGAGCGGGTGGACACCTTCTGGGCCGAGGCCGAGTCCTGGGGCGAGGAATGAGACGGGGCGAGGTCTGGCTGGCGCAGGTCGGACGCAAGCGGCGACCCGTCGTCGTGCTGACGCGCAACGAAGTCATCGACGTGAGGGAAATGGTCACGGTCGTGGAGGTGACGACAACCAGCCGCGGTCTCGCCGCCGAGGTGGGCATCGACCACGCCGAGGTCGGGCTCGATCGACCGTCTGTCATCAACTGCGATGGAGTGCATACCATCGCGCAATCCTCCCTCTCGGATCGTGTTGGGGAGGTGGACGAGACGTCGATGCGCCAGGTCTGCTCCGCCCTCAGCTACGCGCTCGGCTGCTGACCTCGTAGCCGGCAGTTCGATCGCCACCGATTCGGCGCACGGCGCGTTCGGTTTGCGGACAGGGGTCGCGCCAGATCCTCGCGACGAAGCAATCGCGGGTTGCGTTCTTCAACGTTGAATACGACCGAATCGGCGATCTCGCGTACGCCCTGTGCGACGGCGTCGGCTGCACGAACGACGGGCTGGGTTTGTCAACCGAACCTGGCCCCACCTTGATCGTCTGATTTGGCCCCACCTCGGGGGTGTCCGGGAAGGTGGTCCCGCGGCGATGCTCAGTCGGGATCGAGGGGAGTGCGGTGCTCTTCGACCTTGCCCGCATAGCGCTGCCATGCGCTGGCGCGGGTCACGCCGAGAAGGTCGGCGATCTGGGCCCACGAGTAGTCCTGGTCCCTGGCGTCAGCAACGGCACGGGGCAGGCGGGCCTGAGCCTCGACCACCAGGCTGGCCAGGAGGTGAAGGGTCACGCCGGCGTCGCCCACCCACTTGAGGCCGCGGAGCTTGCCGAGGGACTCGATGGCGGCGTCGATGATGCGCTCGGTGTCGGCGCCGGTGGCGGGCTCGACGTAGTGGTCCCGGCGGGGCTCCCTCATGTGCGCGGAGGACCATACATCTAACGGCCCGCCATCCTGGGGTTCAGGACCTCTTCGTCCCCGGGCGGCCTTTGGTGGTGCGCAGACGGTAGCTGTCGGAGCCGGTCTCGATGATGTGCGCTTTGAAGGTGATCCGGTCGACGATGGCCGCCATTCTTTTGTAGTCACGCGAGGAAGTCCTGGTGAGGCGGCATGCTCAGAGTGGTGGACGTAGTCGACACAGTCCGCTTCAGTTCTCGGCCGACTTCGCTCTTGCGCGTGTCGGGGGTGCCTGGCGGTTCAGCTCGTTCATCAGCTCCCGGTTCATAGCGCGAGCCGCTTCCAGGGTGTCGGCCAACTCGCGGCCGTCGGCATCGAGGCGGGCGATCTGTTCCCGATGCCGGTGGTTCTCGGCCTCCAGCTCGGCGGCGCGCTGCTCCAGCTCGTCGAGCGCAGGCGCCAGCGCCAGGCCGCGGGCGGCGTCGGCCTCGGCGCCGAGCTGTCGGGCCAACCGCTTGCGCAGTGCGGCGACCTCCTCCGTGAGGCGGTGGGCCTGGTCCTTGGCGTTGGCGAGCTCGACTCGCAGGCTCTGCTCGGTGACGAGCGAGCGCGCCGGTAGCTGCCATGCCCTGTCCCGCCCGGCCTGGCGCTGTCGGTCCCGAGCGGCAGCGATGCGCCCGGCGAGGTCACGGTCGGCGTAGAGCAGCGAGACCGACACTCCGGCCCGACGGGCGACCGCCGGAAAGCTGATCGGCTCGCCCGAGGCCTCGATCGTCTCGATGGCCTCAAGTGCCTGCTGGCGCTTGAGGCGAGCGTCGGCCCGGCGGGCTCGTCGGAGGGCGGCGCTGTTGTCAGCCATGGCCAGTCCTCCGCTTCCCGAAGGCAACCGGGACGGACTGGCGGGCCTTGCGTAACGTGGCCGACGCCTCCTCGATGGCGGCACGCTCGGCACCTTCGAGGTCACCGAGCCGTGCCTCGTGCGTGCGGATGTGGCCGACGATCACCTCCAGTTGACGAACGACGTGGTCCACCGCCCAGGTGGTCGCGTTGGCGGCCAGCATGGCCTCACGCTCGCGGCGCAACTCATCGGCGTAGGTCTGCAGCTCCGGCAGGTAGGACGGGTCCGATTCAAAGTGCGGACAGGCCGCGCACTGGTAGCGGATCGGGCACGCCTGCCCACCGGCTCGGACGTTGGTCGGCTCGGAGCACTTGCCCATGGGCACCGCCACCCAGGAGAGCGACTCACGCAGGTGGGTCAGCGCCGAAGGCTTCGTGTCGACCGGGCGAGCGAGAGCGCGGTTGTCGACTGTGTGGCGGGCCAGCAACTCCATGGCCGCCCGCTTGCGGGCATCACCCACCCGGTAGTAGCCGAGGGTGGTCGAGAGGCTCCGGTGGTCCATGAGGTCGCGCAGCACCGAGGGCGCCACGCCGGAGTCGGCCATGGTCTGTGCGTAGGTGTGACGGACGGCGTGGGGCTTGATGGCGTTCTTGTCGAACGGCACCGGGTTGCCGTGCTCGTCCAGGGGGCCGGCCTCGATCTCCGGCATGCGTGTCAGCCAACTTCGAAACCAGGCGTTGACCAGCCCGGTGTCGATGTGGCTGGTGCCGTCGGAGTTCTTGTGCGGCCGGGGCAGCAGCCACAGCTGGCCGGTGGGTGAGGCCGGGAAGCGTGAGCGGACCCAGTCCTGCTGGGCCCGGACGGCGCCGACGAGGGCCGAGTCGGCCAGGGGCAGACGCCGGCCCATCCGTGCGGCCTTGTGGTTGTCGTAGACGAGCACGTCCTTGCCGTGCTCGTCGACCTCCAGGCACTCCAGGCGCAGGCTGGCCACCTCGCCCACCCGTCGCCCGGTGCCCTTGAGGAGCCGGTAGGCGAGCACGGCCATGGCCCCGGCCCGCTCGCCGAGGACCCCAAGGGTGGCGATCCTCGACGGTCCCGTGCCGCCGGGGACCCCGGCCAAGATGTCCAGTTGCGCATCCAGCTGGGCGACCACCGCTGCGGGCAGGGCGCGCCCAGGGGGCTCGTCGGTCGAGCGGGGAGGACGGTCGCCCCGGCGGAAGGCGAAGCTGGCACCGACGCCGTCCAGCAGCCCCAGCTCTCTCGCCTCCCTGAGCATCAGGCTGCAGTCCTCGACCAGGGCCGACTTGGCCTTGGCTCCCCAAGGCTCCGTCCTCGTTGGGAATTGCGGGGAGCGCACCCGGGCCAGGAACCGCTCGATGTCGGGCCGGGCGAGTGTGGTCGGGTCGTCGCCGCCTCCCGGCCCGGAGGCCAGAACGGCGGAGAGGACCGACAGCGATCCCACCCGGTGAGCCATGGCGGCGTCGCCGACCCGGCCGATGGTGGCCGCCGCCCATGCCTTGGCCGCCTCGCGAAGCCAGGAGTGACGGATGGCCCGGAAGTCGAGGCGCTTGCGACCCGGCCGGCCGAACAGGCGCAGGTCCCATACGTCCTTGCGGCGCTCGGCCTCGGGATCGCCATAGGCCAGGCCGACGACGTCGACGCTGAAGCGGGCGAACCGAACATGGGCCTTGTCGCCGACGCCATCGAACAAGCCCAGGTCGAACTCGGTGACCGATCCGAGCCCCAGCGCCCGGAGCTGGTCGATCCACGGGCGCATCCCGCCGGTGACGACGGTGACCTGCTCCGCGGCTCGGCAGCCGATGGCGTACGCGAGCTCGAGGCGGACCAACTCCGGAAGCCCCCGCAGCGACAGCACCCGGCTGTTGACCGGTTGGCGCACCCGGGACGCCCATTCTGTGAAGCGCGCACCGCTGGGCCGGCCGTCGGCCCTCCAGATCTGCGCATGCGGCAGGCACAGTCGCGAGGCCGGGTAGGCGGCGGCCCGATAGCAGGACGCGGCGACGCATTCGCCGAGATCGGGAAGGGGTTGCGCCCGGGACAGGAACTCCTCGAAGGAGTCGCCCTTGCGTCGCCGCTTCCACCACTTGAGGACGTGGCTCGGGCACAGGCACCAGCGGCCCTCCGCCGGCCGAGGACAGCCCGCTCCGTCGTCGGCGGTCACCACACAGGCCTGGTCGGTGCCGCGGCGCCGAACGAACACCTCGGGCTCGCCGCTGGCCACCCAAGCCTCGAGGTCGCCGCCGCCGGACGACTCGAACTGGGCCCGGTGATGGAGGCAGAGCGAACGGTTCCAGTGCCCGTCGCGAGGACAACCGGTGACGACACAGCGCCGGATCCCGTGGAGTCGGCCGCCCGGCACGGGAAGGATCAACTGGGCTTCTCGGTCCCACTCTCCGGACAGCCAATCCCCTCCCATCAGCGACTTCAGGCGCTCGACGCGCCAGCTCACCGACTCCTTCTCGGCCGCCAGCACCGAGGCGGCGGTAGCAGATGACCTACTCACCTTCGCTCCTCTCCCGAGGGGGCATGGGATTCCACCGCCGCCCGCATGTCGTCCCATCGGGCGTGCAGGTAGACGTCGGTGGAGCTGACGGAGGCGTGCCCCAGCAGCTCCTTGACCAGGGCGGGGTCCTTGGTGGCCATCGCCACCTCGGAGGCGAAGCTGTGGCGCAGCATGTGCGGACGCGCCCTGAAGCCCACCTTGGCCGACAGCCGCACGAAGAGACGCTCCACCGCGTCGCAGGTGAGGGCGCGTCCCAGCGGCGCTCGCCACAGGTTCACCAACAGGTAGTCGCTCTCAGCGGCAGCCGCGACCGCGTCCCGCTCGAACCGGTAGGCGTCGTGACAGGCGACCAGTTCCCTGGTGACGGGCACCGTTCGGGGCCAGACGGACTTGGCCAGCGCGCCGTTCTCGTTGTCCTCCCGGCGGATGACGTGCAGGTGGGCGCCACTCACCCTGCAGCCCAGGTGCGCAGCGGAAGGGACCAGGTGAAGATCGACGAGGCGCAGACCGCACAGCTCCGCCACACGTAGGCCCGTCGCGTACAGGCCCTCGACGATGAAGCGATCCCGCCAGTTCGAGCAGGCGTCCACCAGGGTCGCCATCTGCTCCCGGCTGAGCGTCTCGGGGGGACGCTCGGGACGACGTCGGCGCACCACTCGGCGGTTGACCACCGGGCGCCCGGTTCGCTCGCCGCGGTCCCAGCCCCGCGGTGCGAAGGCGAGCTCGGTGCGAGTGCTCAGCCGGTCGGCAACTGCCGGATCGCACCAGCCCCGGCCGGCACCGAAGCGCACGAACTCGACCACCGCGGCGAGGATGCCCTCGACCGTCGCCGCCGAGCGCGCCGGGGCGATGACGACGACCTTGGGATCGGCGGCCCGCCGAGGCTGCCCGCCGGGGCGGTGCTTGCGCGAAGGGGTGCGCTCCAACCATCGGGCAAAGCTGGCCAGCTCGTCGACGGTCGGCGCCGCCTCGTCGATGGCTGCCGCCGCCGCCCAGGTGAGGAAGAGGGCGAGCCGGCCGGCATAGGTGCGGGCGGTTCCCACCGAACGGCCCTGGGCGTCGACGAGGGCCCGCAGCCAGACCCCTGCCCGAGCGTGCTCGACATAGTCGTCGCCCACGACGGTCCAGCCGACCCGGCCGTCGAGCGGGGAGACGGTGCGCTGAGCCCAGAACTCCATCGGGATCGAACATACGTGTGGGGTGTGACAGTCGATGCCAAGAGATGCCCTACACGACAGACCGAAAGGGCTGATCCCCGCGAGTGCAGGAGGCCCAAGCTGACTACAAAAGAACCGCCACCAGCCGGGGATCGGCGATGATCTGGCCCCACTCGCTGAACGGCAGGTTGGAGGCGGCCGCCACCGATGCCTTCTCCTCCCGCTCGGTCAGGATCTGGAAGAGCAGCT
>Ga0187894_10004333_pt1 | contig 15287 bp, 14 predicted proteins | sample GBC1701081metaG_FD_136650 | JGI IMG/M metagenome (GOLD analysis project Ga0187894, IMG submission 136650) | White microbial mat communities from a lava cave in the Kipuka Kanohina Cave System on the Island of Hawaii, USA - GBC170108-1 metaG ... | reverse complement strand
GCGGGGGTGGTGCCGGTCGTGTTGGGCGGCGACCACTCGCTCGCGTTTCCCGACATCACCGCGGTCGCCGAGCACTACGGGATGGGCAAGGTCGGCGTGATCCAATTCGACGCCCACACGGACACCGCGCCGACCACATGGGGCGGCAAGCTCTCCCACGGCACGCCGATGCGCCGGCTGGTCGAGGGGGGCTATGTCCGCGGCGAGCATTTCGTCCAGGTCGGGATCCGAAGCTATTTCCCAGATCGCGAGGACTGGGACTGGATGCGCGAGGTCGGTATGCGCTGGTTCACCGCCGAGGACTTCGACCGGATGGGCGTTGCCGACGAGCTGCTCGCCATCGCCGCGTCCGACTTTCCCGACGCCGTCTTCGTCAGCTTCGACATCGACGTCTTCGAACCGGCGTTCGCGCCTGGCACCGGCTCGCTCGAGCCCGGTGGGCTGACGCCGCGCGAGGTGTTGCCGGCGCTGCGCCGTGTCTTCGCCGAGCTGGAGGTGGTCGGCATGGAGCTCGTCGAGGTGGCGCCGAACTACGACGCGGCCAACATCACCCCGATCCTGGCGCACCGCTGCATCCTCGAGTCGCTCTCCGCGCTGGCGCTGCGGCGCGGCGGCAAGCGGGCGCGGCCTCAGCGCGGCGGGCGCGAACGCGGCGGCGGGGCGGCGTCGCGGGCGACTGGATGAGCCACCGCGAGGCGACCGCCCCGCTGGTCGACGAGCGCCTCGCCGGCGAGACGACGCCGTACGTCGACGCGCTCGAGGCGTACGTGAGCGCCGGCCCCGGGCGCTACAACGTGCCCACGCACAAGGGCGGTCCGGGGGCGCCGCGGAGGCTGGTCGACGCGGTGGGCCTCCGTGCGCTCGAGCTGGACATTCCACCGCTGATCATCGGCATCGACGGCGACGCCGACAGCTCGCCCTACGCCCGCGCGCAACAGCTCGCGGCGCGGGCCTGGGGCGCGCGGCGCACCTGGTTCCTGGTCAACGGCGCCTCGCACGGCAACCAGGCGGCATGCCTTGCGCTCGCCCATCGCGGCCGCGAGGTCGTGGTCCAGCGAAACGTCCATTCGAGCGTCATCGACGGGCTCGTGCTCTCGGGGCTGCGACCGATCTTCGTCGCCCCCGAGCTCGACGAGCGCCTCGGGATCGCCCACTGTGTGACCCCCGCGGCGCTGCGGGCGGCGCTCGCGCTTGCGACCGATCCCGCGGGGGTGATCGTGGTCTCGCCCTCCTATTACGGCACCACCGCCGACCTCGGCGGGCTGGTCGAGGCGGCTCACGAACGCGGCGTCGCGATCCACGTGGACGAGGCCTGGGGCGCCCACTTCGCCTTCCACGAGAGCCTTCCGCGGGACGCGCTCAGCGCGGGCGCCGACCTGGTCGTGTCGAGCACGCACAAGATGCTGGGCAGCCTGACCCAGTCGGCGATGATCCACCTCGGAGATACCGACCGGATCGACGAGCAGCAGCTCGACCAGGCCGTGACCACCCTCGAGTCGACGAGTCGCAGCGCGCTGCTGGCCCTGTCGCTGGACGCCGCACGGCACAGGGCGGTCACGGTCGGCCACGGGCTCATCGAGGCAAGCCTGCCGGCGCTGCGCTCGGTCCGAGAGCGGATCGCCGCGCTCCCGGGCCTGGACGTCCTCGACGATCGAGTCGTCGGCTCGATGGGAATCGCCGCGGTCGATCCGTTCCGCGTCTGCGTCGACGTCACCGGCGGCGGCGCCGACGGGCTCATGCTGGGGCGGTTGCTGCGGACCGCCCATGACGTCCACGTCGAGCTCACCGGCGCCAACGTGATGGTCGCCATCTTCGCCATGGGAGAGCGGTTCAGAGACGGTGACCGCCTCGTCTCCGCGCTCAGCGGGGCGCTCGCGAGCGCCGCGGAATCGACGGACTCGAGCTTGCCGCTTCACATCGACGCTCGGGCGCCGGACTGGGGCGGCCTCGCGATGACCCCGCGCGACGCGTTCTTCTCGCCGAGCTGTGCCGTCGAGATCGAGGCCGCGGTTGGCAGGGTGTCGGTGGAGTCGCTGGCCGTCTACCCACCGGGAATTCCGAACGTGCTCCCCGGCGAGCTGCTCGGCGCCGAGCTGATCGACTTCCTGGTCAGCTCCCGGGCACGGGGCGCCTTCATCCGGGGCGCCAGCGACCCGACGCTCGAGACGGTTCGGGTACTGGCTTGAGCCCGACCCGGATTGCGACGAGCCCACCGGCCGATTGATCTCGATAACTCGCATAGGCGATCGTCAACGTCCATTGGGCTACCGCGTTATCCAGTGACACACTCGCCAATTGGTGGCTGTAGCTCGTTCACACATTGGTCTCGCGCCATTAGCCGCCCCGGTCCACGAGCCTCGCCCCGCATCGCACGGTTTGGATGCCGTCCCGGCGCGCATGCTGGGCGCCGACACCGACGTCCCGTGTCTCGACGGCCGCATGCGCCGCTACGTGAACCTCGACAACGCGGCCAGCACGCCCGTCATGGCCGAGGTGTGGGACGCCGTCGAGGCCTTCGTGCCCTGGTACAGCGCGGTGCACCGCGGCAGCGGGCTGAAGTCGCAGGTCGCCACGGCGGCGTTCGAGGGGGCGCGCGAGGTGGTCGGCCGGTTCGTCGGTAGCCGGGCCGGCGATGCCGTCTTGTTCGTCCGCAACACGACCGAGGCGATCAACCTCCTCTCCGCCGCCCTGCCGCCCGGCACGCGCGTGCTGAGCAGCGCGGCCGAGCACCACGCCAACATGCTGCCGTGGCGGCGCCACCAGGTCCAGTTGCTCCCGTTCACGCGTTCGCCGGAGGAGCTGTGCACGGCGTGCGAGCGCGCGCTTGGAGCCGCACGGCCGCGGATCGACCTGGTCGCCGTCACCGGCGCCTCCAACGTGACCGGGGAGGTCTGGCCGGTCGGGGAGCTGGCCGGCCTCGCCCATCGCTACGGCGCCGAGCTGCTCGTCGACGCCGCTCAGCTCGCTCCCCACCGTCCGATCGACATGGCCGGCGCGGGCATCGACTACCTGGCGCTGTCGGGCCACAAGCTCTACGCCCCATTCGGAGCCGGCGCGCTGGTGGGCCGCAGCGCCCGCCTGCGCGACGGTGAGCCGCTGCTGCACGGCGGCGGGGCGATCAAGCTCGTCACGCTCGAGGACGTCGTCTGGGCGGACGCACCCGACCGCTACGAGGCCGGGTCCCCGAACGTGGTCGGGGTCGTGGCGCTCGGCGCCGCGTGTCGCCGCCTGCTCGAGCTCGGGATGGACGCCATCGCCGAACACGAACGGCGACTGTCCGGCCGCCTCTGGCACGGGCTGCGGAGCACGCCGGGGCTACGGAGGCTGACCCTGTGGCCCGAGGCGGTCGTCGACCGCGTGGGCGTCGCCACCTTCACCCTCGACGGCTACCGACATCCGCTGCTGGCCGCCATCCTGAGCGCCGAGCATGCCATCGGCGTTCGCCACGGCTGCTTCTGCGCGCACCCCCTGGTCACACGGATGCTGGGCGTGCCCGACGCCGAGGCCGACCGCCTGCGCGACGAGCTGCGGGCGGGACGGAGCCCCGCCCTGCCGGGCGCCGTGCGCGCCAGCATCGGACTCGGCACGACCCCGGCGGACATCGACCGGCTGATCGACGCCCTGGGCGAGATCGCGCGCAGCGGGCCGCGCTCGCGCTACGCGCACGTGGCCGAGTTCGACGAATACCAACCGGTGAAGGATCCGCGCGTCTGGCCGGACGTCCCGCTGGCGGGGGATTAGCCTGCCGCTGCGGAGCTTGCGGTCAGCGGATGGTTCGCCATGCGCCGCCACAGTTCGGGCAGGACTACGACGGACTCCTGCTCGTTCGGGTCCGTGCGGGCCACGATGTAGCGGGCCGTCTCGGTGTCGCTCTCGTTGAAGGGCTGATGTGGAACGCTGGCGCCCAGGTAGACGAAGTCGCCGGGCCCCACCGTCATCAGGTGCTCGAGGTCGGGACCGTAGTAGAAGCTGATCTGCCCGCTCAGTATGTAGATCGCGCTCTCATGGCCTTCATGGATGTGCGGCTGCGCGACGCTCCTGGGCGGAATCGTCCCGAGGTGCATGCAGATGCCGGCCGCCCCCACGCTTTCCCCCGAGACCCCGACGAAGGTGGGCAGCTCCTGCTTGGTGTCGGTGCTCTCCACCGCCTCGGCTTGGCGGATGACGCGGCAGTTGTGGGGATCGGACATACGCTCCTTCTCACTGGCGGCACCCGCCAATGAAGAAGGGTGACGGTCCGAGCGCCTTCGCTCAATTCGAGACCGTGAACTGGACGATCTGTGATTCGACATCGGTCGTTTACGTCGGGCCCAGCTACATTTCGCCCCCGCGTGCGCCGCCTCGCCCCTCTCCTCGCGCTCCTCGCGCTCGCCGTCGGCTGCGGCGGCGACGAAAGCACGGACCCGCTCGTCGCCGGCCTGTCGTATCTCCCTGCCGACACCCCGTTCGTCGCCGCGGTCGACACGAACCTGCAGGGCGACCAAGTCGAGGCGCTCGACTCGATCCTGAAGCGGTTCCCGGTGGGCGGCAGCATCGAAGGCCTGCTGCGCCAGGCGGTCGAGGAGGGCGAGGGCGACTACGACTTCGACGGGGACCTGAAGCCGCTGCTGGGCAATCCGTTCGTCGTGGGGTCCACGGATGTGGCCTCGTTCGTCGGCGACGGGGACGACGGCAACTTCGTCGGCGCGATCGAGGAGAAGGAGACCGGCGCGATCGATCGCCTGATCGAGCAGACGAAGCCCGAGGAGCACGGCGAGGTGGCGGGTGCGGCGGTGTACGAGGACGAGGGCACGTTCTTCGCCGTGGAGGGCGAGGTGCTGGTGCTCGCCGGTTCGCGCGGGCTGCTCGAGGATGCGCTCGAGCGTCGCGACGGCGACGACCGCCTCGACCCGGATGCCTTCGAGGCCGCCCTCGCGGATCTGCCCGACGAGGCGCTCGCGCGGTTCTACGTCGACGTACAGGCGCTGATCGAACAGGACCCGGACACCGCCGGAGCCCGCAGGGTGGAGTGGGTCTCCTCGTTGCGCACGCTCGGGCTGACCGCGTCCGCCCAGGAGGACTCGATCGACGTCGAGTTCAACCTGCGCGGCGAGGGCGACGAGCTGAGTGACCAGGACCTGCCGCTCGCCGCAGGGGACGACGCGCCCGGCGTGGCCCGCGAGGACGGCGAGATCGGTCTCGCCGTCCGCGACCCGAGCCAGATCGTCGACTTCTTCGAGTCCGCCTTCCAGGCCGTGGAGCCGGCCCAGTTCGGCGACTACGAGACGGCTAAGCGCGCGCTGGCGCAACAGCTCGACCTCGACCTGGACGAGGACGTGATCGCCCAGCTCACAGGCGACCTGTCGGTCAGCGTGGCGGTCGACGGGGGCTTCGGCGCCCGCGCGGAGGTGGCCGAGCCGGCGCGCTTCCGGCGCACGGTCGACAAGCTGGCCGACGCGCTGCCGCGGCTGGGCGCCGGCGCCGGCGTGACCGGCGTCCGCCGGCGCGGCGAGCTGTACGAAGCCGCGCTCGTGGACGGCAGCCGCCTAGCCTTCGGCATGGTCGGGGACGCGTTCGTGGTCGCGAGCGATCCGGCCCGCGCGCGTCGCCTCGGCGCGGCCTCGCCAGCCGACGTGCCCGGCGCCGAGGGATCGTTCGCGGCGGCGGCCGACGCCGAACAGGTGGCCGGCGAACTGATCGGCCAGCTCGGCCCGCAACTGGGCCTGGGGAGCGGCGGCGCACTCGGCGCCCGGCTCTTCGCCGGTCCGCTGGGGGATGTCACGGGCTCGATCTCCACGGGTCCCGACGGCCTGCGCGGCCGGTTCAGCCTGGCGTTCGACGATTGATGGCAGCCGGGGGCTCGCGCCGGACCCGGTGTGGGCCCCCTCGTCTTGCATATGGCATCAAAGAGGGCCCACCGCCGTCTGAGGGAGGCCTCGCGGTCCCTGGCCGCTACTCGGCCCACCGTCGTAGCAGCGGCAGCGGGTCGATCGGCTCGCCGCCCGCGAACCAGCCGCCCAACCAGATCTCGAAATGCAGGTGAGCGCCGAACGAGCGACCGGTGTTCCCTACCTCGCCGACGCGCTGACCGGTGCTCACGCGCTGGCCCTGGGTCACGGGGATGGATCCGTCGCGCAGGTGCATGAAGACGTAGTCGTAGTCCTCTCCCTCGCCGTCCAGCACCACGTAGTGGCCGGCGCCGCGGGCCTGGTAGCCCACCGCTTCGATCACCCCGGCGCGCGGCGCGACGACCGGCGTGCCCTCCGCCGCCGCGAGGTCGTGGCCCTGATGGCGGTGCCCTTGCCGCGGAGCGCTGAAGCGGGCGTCGTCGCCGCCCCAGTCGAAGGCGCCGACCAGCGGGAAGGCGTGATGGCGAAACGAGAGCTCGGCGGTGCTGCTCGCGCTCGCCGCACGGCGCAGCCCGCGACCGGCGATGTGGATCAGGTAGCGGCCCTCGGGCAGAACGCCGGCTTCGCTGCCCCTGAACGCGAACGAGTGCGCGCCCGAGCCCTGGTCGCCGAGGTCGAGCGTCGCCACCCGCTTGCGGTCGGCGGCGCGCAGCACGTGGAGGCGCACCGGCACGGAGCGGCGGCCGGCGAGCGTGAAGTCCACCCGGGCGACGCGTCCGAGGAGGAAGAGTCGCTTGCGCCGCAGGGCGAAGGCGGTGAGTAGCGTGCCGCGCCCGCGAGCGCCCGGCCGCCGAGCGTCGCGGCGAGCGCCGGGTCGTCGGGCGCCGCGTTGCCGTGCGTCGCGCCGACGAGCGCCGCGGTGCGTTTTGGTCCCGGGCGCGCTGGTCCCGAAGCTGCCGCCGCCGGCTGACGGAGCCTCGCCCGGCGCCGCGGCGCCCCCGTCGGCAGGGGCGCCCTCCGCGGGGACATCCTGCGCCGTCGCCGACACGGGGGATGCGGCGGCGACGAGCGCCGCGACGCAGGCGAGACGGATCCAGGGAAGTCGCACCGTTGCCTTGGCATCGGCGTGTCCGCTAAGGCCCTTGACAGCGGGTCCGGGATTCCTTCTCGCTGCACGAGATCGTGCAAGCTTCGGTCGCTCAGCTAGCGCGCCGCCATGCGGCTCAGCAGCTCGATCGCGCCGCGCTTGCTGAGCGGCTCGTTGAGGTTGCCGCACTTGGGCGACTGCACGCACGAGGGGCAGCCGTCCCGGCAGGGGCACTCCGAGATCAAGCGCAGGGCGTCCCCCACCAGCGACTCGAATTGCTCGAAGCCCGCGCGCGCGATGCCCACGCCGCCGGGGTGGCCGTCGTAGATGAAGATCGTGGCGCGGCCGGTCTGGTGGTGGAAGGCGGTCGAGAGGCCGCCGATGTCCCAGCGGTCGCACATCGCGATCAGCGGCAGCACCGCGATCTGCGCGTGCTCGGCGGCGTGGAGCGAGCCCTGCAGCACGTCGAGCGGAAACTCGGCGCGCAGCAGCGCGTCGGGCAGCTCGTACCAGAGCGCCTGCGTCAGGAGCTCCTGCTCCGGCATGTCGAGCGCGAGCAGGTCCAGCACCGAGTGGTCGGCCACGCGCTTGCGCTGGTAGGCGACCACCTGCTCGGTAACGGCGACGACCCCGAACGACAGCTCCACGCCGCAGGCGACGCGCCGCTCGCGTGCCTGCTCGATCCAGGTCTCGGACTCCCGCTTGGCCTGCGTGTACCAGTCGCCCCGGAAGGGCGCCACCACCGCCCGGCGCGCCTCGAGGTCCAGGTCCTCCACCTCGTAGGCCGAGCCCATGTGCAGGTACACGGCGCCCGGGTGCACGGTCGAGTGGGCGCGCGCCGACTCGACCGTCCCGATCACCTCGCCCCCCACCGCCTCGACGATCGCCACCGAGTCGGGCGAGGCGGAGCGCAGTGAGATGTCCGCCGCGGGATACCCAGGTCCGCGCGGCAGGTAGCGACCGCCGCGCTCGCGCAGGTGCCCCAGGCGCACGAGCCGCCGCGCGTGCTCCTCCCAGCGCGGCCCGAACACGTCCTCGTCCTCGGGTGTCAGCGGCAGCTCGTAGGCGGCGGCGGCGAGGTGGGCCAGGTGGATCTCCTCCGACTCGTGGTCCAGGATCGCCCGCTCCACCGGGCGCTCGAGGAACTCGTCGGGATGGCGGCAGAAGAACTGGTCGAGCGCGTCCTCGCCCGCCACGTACATAGCCAGCCCCGTGTCGCGCCGCCCGGCGCGGCCCCACATCTGGCGCAGCGACGCGACCGTGCCCGGGAAGGTCACGCACAGCGCGGCGTCCAGCTCGCCCACGTCGATGCCCAGCTCGAGCGCGTCGGTGGCCACCACGGCGAGCAGCTCGCCGTCCGACAGCCGGCGCTCGATCTCCCGCCGCTGGGCGGGCGTGTAGCCGGCCCGGTAGGGCGCGATCCGCTCAGCCAGGTCGGGCCGCCCCGCGTCCTCGAGGCGCAGCCGCGCGAAGCGCTGGATCAGCTCCACGCCGCGCCGGGACTTCAGGAAGCAGATCGTGCGCACCTCGCGCTCGACCAGACCGGCCAGCAGCGTGGCCGCCTCCGACAGCGCCGAGGCGCGGCGGCCGAGCCGCTCGTCCACCAGCGGCGGGTTCCAGATGGCGATCTGCCGCTCGGCGCGCGGGGCGCCGTCGCGGTCCACCAGCTCGACGGGCAAGCCGGTCAGCCGCCCCGCCAGCTCGGCGGGGTTGGCGATCGTCGCGCTCGTGAGCACGAAGCGCGGCGCCGCGCCGTAGGCCAGCGCGAGCCGCCGCAGCCGCCGCAACACGTTCGCGACATGGGACCCGAATACGCCGCGATAGACGTGCGCCTCGTCCACCACCACCCAGGCCAGGTTGGCCAGCACGTCCCCCCACGAGCGATGGTTCGGGAGCACGCCCACGTGGAGCATGTCGGGGTTCGAGAGGATCAGGTTCGACCGCCGGCGGATGGCGCGTCGTTCCTCGCGAGGCGTGTCGCCGTCGTAGATCGCCGGGCGCAGGAAACGGCCGTCCAGCGCCGCCAGCGTGCGCGCCTGATCCTGGGCGAGGGCCTTGGTGGGATAGAGGTAGAGGGCGCGCGCGGCGAGGTCGCCCGCCAGGGTGTCGAGCACCGGCAGGTTGAACGCCAGCGACTTGCCGCTCGCCGTGCCCGTGGTGACGATCGCGTGGCCGCGCCGGGCGACCTCGAGGGCGTCCGCCTGGTGGGACCAGAGCGCGTCGATGCCGGCGCCGTCGAGCGCCTCGAGCAGCGCCGGGTGGAGGTCCTCGGGCACGGCGGCGGGCAGGGCGCGCTGGACTCGCTCGCGGGATGTGGCGACGAGCTGGTCATCGTCGCCCGTTTGGAGAAGTGCCTCCCAGGGGTAGGACGCCCGAACATGGGTCACGCACTGCCATAGTACGACCGCCTTGATCCGCTCCATCAATCATTCACGGCGTTGATCCGCTCCTTCCATCATTCGCGGTTCCCGCCCCAGCTGCTGCGCGAGCGCAAGCGGGAGACGGTCACGGTCGTGCTGCCCACGCGCGAGGTGGCCGACACAATCGGGCCGATCGTGCAGGAGCTGCAGAGCCTCGATGGCCTGGTGGACCAGATCCTGGTGGTGGACGCCGCCTCGGAGGACGGCACCGCCGACCTCGCCGTGCGCCTGGGAGCGGAGGTGCGCCAGGAGTCCGAGCTGCTGGCCGAGTTCGGGCCGGCGCGCGGCAAGGGCGACGCGATGTGGCGCGCGCTGGCGGCGGCGCGGGGCGAGCTGATCGTCTACCTCGACTCGGACACGCGCCATTTCTCGCCCCACTTCGCCACGGGCATGCTCGGCCCGCTGCTCTGCATCGACGACGTGGACTTCGTGAAGGGCTTCTTCCGCCGCCCGTTCACCACCTCCGCCGGCTTCGAGGCGCCCGCGGGCGGGGGGCGCGTGACCGAGCTGACCGCTCGCCCGCTGCTGTCCGCGTTCTTTCCGGAGCTCGCCGCCTTCTCGCAGCCGCTGGCCGGGGAGGTGGCCGCCCGGCGCACGTTGTTCGACCGGCTCCCGTTCGCGATCGGCTACGCGATCGAGACCTCGATGCTGCTGCACGCCAGGGACGAGCTGGGCGGGACGGACGGCATGGCCCAGGTCGACTTGGACGTACGCCACAACCGCCACCAGGAGCTGTGCGACCTCGGCCCGATGGCCTACGCGGTGCTGAGGGTGATCCTCGAGCGGCTGCGCCGGGACGGCCGTCTGCGCGACGACCACGCGCCCCCGCTGCAGACGGCCGATGGCCAGTTGATCCAGGTCGAGCTGATCGAGCGGCCGCCGTTCGCGACGCTGCGTGCGCCGGCGTAGTGGCGATTCGCTGCGTCTACACCGACCTCGACGGCACGCTGCTGGGCCGCGGAGCGTCGCTGTTTCGGAACGCGGAGGGCGATTTCACCCTGCTCGCCGCCCGCGCGCTCGAGGTCTGCCACAGGGCGGGCGCCGAGGTGGTGATCAAGTCGGGCCGGCGACGCGCGCAGGTGATGGAGGACGCGCGCATCCTGGGCCAGACCTCCTACATCTTCGAGGTCGGCTCGGGCATGGTGCTCGATGGCGAGCTGACCTTCCTGACCGGCGCGCTCCAGCCCCGCGACGGGGAGACGATCCACGCGCGGGTCGAGGCCACCGGCGCGCCCGCGCTGCTGCTCGACCGCTACGCCGGGCGGCTGGAGCACCACGCCCCCTGGCATCTCGACCGCGAGGTCTCGCACCTGTTTCGCGGCCTCATCGAGGCGCGCGAGGCGAACGAGCTGCTGGCCGCCGCGGGGCACGACGACCTCCGGCTGGTCGACAACGGCGAGATCGGCCCCGACACGCACACCTACCACCTGATCCCGGCGGCGACCTCGAAGGCGGGCGCGGTGGCCGCTCACATGCGCGCGCGCGGCTACGCGCGGGAGGAGTGCATCGCGGTGGGGGACTCGCGCGAGGACCTGGAGGTGGCCAAGGTCGTGAGCCGCTTCTTCCTGGTGGCCAACGCCGCCGCCGGCGACACGGACGGCTTCGTCAACGTGGAGCGCACCGAGGCGGCCATGAGCGAGGGCTTCTACGAGGCGGTGGTCAGGGCGCTGGCGGAGTCGGGCTCCTAGTCGGGCGCCGCGCGCCGCGGCGGCCGGTTGAGCGTCTCCCGTCTCGGCACGCCCTCGCCCAGCTCCTTCTCGCGCTCGACCTCCGCGTTCAGCTCGGCGCCGTACAGCAGCGCGACGTTGCTCAACAGAGCCAGAAGACGAGGAGGATGGCGGCCGCGAACGTGCCGTAGATGGCGCCCACGTCCGGGATGCTCGAGACGTAGTAGAGGGCGACCACGACGCTGATCGCCAGGGCGGTCGCCGCCGTCTCCTTGCTCTGGAGCGCGCGGCGAAGGGAGCGGTCCAGCGGGTCGATCACCGAGGCGGGCGCGACCTCGCCCAGGTAATCGGTGATCGCGTCGTAGGTCTCGGGATACTGGCCCAGCAAGCCGAGCAGCGAGAGGGCCAGCAGCACGGCGGGGAACAGGGACATGAGCGCGTAGTAGGTGAGGGCGGTGGCGTGATGCGTCATCTGGTCGTCGTAGAACGACCTGAGGGAGCGCCCCACAACCGCGGCTGCGCGCCTCACTCGACCAGCCGCCGGCCCGCCTGCTCGAGCTGCTCGAGGGTGGTCGCCTCGGTCACCGAGGCCAGGTCCAGGATGCGGCCGTCGAACTCGTCCAGCTCGTTGCGCCCCACGATCACATGGCAGGTCACGCCTCGCTGCCGGCAGCGGGTGGCCACCTCGCCGACGATCTTGCCCTGGAGCGTCTGGGCGTCGATGCGGCCCTCGCCGCTGACCACGAAGGCCGCCGCGCGCATGCGCTCGTCGAAACCGATCGCGTCGAGCACGTAGGGGGCCCCGGCCCGCAGCCGCGCCTCGTGCTCGGCCCAGAGTCCCCCTGACAGGCCACCGGCGGCGCCGGTCATGGGCTCGCCGCGCGGGTCGCGGCGCAGCCGGCCGGCCAGCTCGTCGAGGCGCCGCTCGAGGCGGCGCACAAGCTCGGGGTCGGCGCCCTTCTGAGGGCCGAACACGCTCGGGGCTTGCTCGAATGGGACGCGCACGTCGCACAGCACGTCGAGCTCGGGCGAGACGCCGGCCTCCTCCAGCGCCTCGAGCGCGCCGGCGCCGCCGTCGGTGGTGGCCGAGCCACCCACGGTCACGACCACCCGCTCGGCGCCCGCCTCGACCGCCGCGACGATCAGCTCGCCCGTGCCGCGCGTGGAGGCGGCCCAGGCGTCGCGCTCGCCCTCGTCCACCAGGCCGAGCCCGCTGGCCTGGGCGGTCTCCACCACGGCGGCGCCGTCCTCGAGCAGCGCGAAGCGCGCCTCGACCGGCCGGCCCAGCGGGCCGCTCGCCGTGACCGCGCGCACCTCGCCGGGCAGGGTCGAAAGGAGCGCGTCCATCGTCCCCTCGCCGCCGTCGGCCACCGGCAGCTCGACCGCCTCGCGCTCGGCGCCGCGCAGCCCCGCCGCGATCGCCGCGGCCACCTCGCGCGCGGAGAAGCTGCCCTTGAAGGAGTCGGGCGCTACGAGCGCGGGCCTCACAGCGCGGCGCTGAAGGCGCGCTCCGCCGCGTCGCCGTGCACGGCGAACACGATGCGCTCGAGCGCGCCGTGGTGCTCGCGCGCGACGCCGGCCATGATCCGGGCCGCCTCCTCCAGCGGGAAGCCGCCCACGCCGGTGCCGAACGCGACCAGCGCGAGCGAGCGGCAGCCGAGCTGCTCGGCCTTCGCGAGCGTCGAGCGGGTCGCGCGCTCGATGATCTCGGCTGAGGTCGGTCCGCCGAGCTCCATGGTCGCGGCGTGGATCACCCAGCGCGCGGGCAGCTCGCCCGCCGTCGTCTCGACCGCGTCCCCCAGCCCGATCGGCGCGCGCCGGTCCGACTCGCGCTGCACGTCGGGACCGCCGGCGCGCGAGATCGCCGCGGCCACCCCGCCGCCGTGGCGCAGCTCGGTGTTGGCCGCGTTGGCGATCGCGTCGACCGCGAGCGTCGTCACGTCGGCCTGGATCACGTCGAGCTTCGCCACGGCGACCCATATCCTCCCGTAGATGGCGGAGCGCGTCGACCGAGGTGTCGATTCGCCCACCTCCCGTTCGTCGTTAGTGTGAACGCGGCGACAGGAGCCGCACCGACATGGGAGGTTCGACCTCATGAAGTACCTGCTCACGCTCTACGGTGACGAGAACCGCTTCGCCAGCATGACGCCCGAGCAGCAGGCTGCGGGCATGCGGGGTTGGGACACATACACCAGGGACGCGATCGACGCGGGCGTGCACCTGGGCGGCGAGGGCCTCCAGCCGAGCTCCACCGCCACGACCGTGCAGATCCAGCAGAGCGGAGATCCCATCGTCTCCGACGGCCCCTTCGCCGAGACGAAGGAGCAGCTCGGCGGCTTCTACCTGCTCGACTGCAAGGACCTCGACGACGCCCTCGCCTGGGCGAGGCGGATCCCCATGCCCGGCGGCACCGTTGAGGTGCGGCCGGTCATGGACTACGAGGCCGTCGGCTCACAGCTCCACACCAACGAGGCAAAGGCGGAGGCGGGGCGGTAGGGACTCCGTCAGACGTTGCGGACCGCCTGTTCCGGCGCGAGTCGGGACGGGCGGTCGCGACCCTGATCCGCATCCTGGGCGACTTCGACCGCGCCGAGGAGGCGGTGCAGGAGGCGTTCGCGGTCGCGCTCGAACGGTGGCCGCGCGACGGCGTGCCGCGCAATCCGGCCGCCTGGATCGTACGCACCGCGCGCAACGGGGCGATCGACCGCCTGCGCCGCGGCGCCCGCTACGCGGAGAAGCTGCGCGAGCTCGAGCGGCTCGCGCCCGGCCCGCCCGACGCCCCGGAGACGTCCTTGCCCGACGACCGACTGCGGCTCTTCTTCACCTGCTGCCATCCGGCGCTGTCGCCCGAGGCGCGCGTGGCGCTCACGCTGCGCATGCTCGGCGGGCTCTCGACGCCCGAGGTGGCGCGCGCCCTCCTCGCGTCGGAGGCGGCGACGGCGCAGCGCATCGTCCGCGCCAAGCGCAAGATCCGCGACGCACGCATCCCCTACGCGGTGCCCGCCGACCACGAGCTGCCCGACCGGCTGCGCTCGGTGCTGGCCGTTCTCTACCTGATCTTCAACGAGGGCTACCTGGCCACGAGCGCGGACATCCTGGTGCGCCGGGAGCTGTGCGAGGAGGCGATCAGGTTGGCGCGGCTGCTGGTCGTCCTGATGCCGGACGAGCTCGAGGCGCGCGGCCTGCTGGCGCTGATGCTGCTCCACCACTCGCGCCGGGACGCCCGGCTCGACGAACGCGGCGAGCTGGTGCTGCTCGAGGACCAGGATCGCTCGCGCTGGCGCGGGGACGAGATCGCCGAGGGCGCGGCGCTGGCCGAGCGGGCAGGCGGCGGACCGTATGCCGTGCAGGCCGCGATCGCCGCGCAGCACGCCGCCGCGCCGACCGACTGGGCGCGGGTGCTCGCGCTGTACGAGCGGCTGGCGGAGCTGGCGCCGTCGCCGGTGGTGGCGCTCAACCGGGCGGTGGCGGTGGCGATGGCGGAGGGCCCGGAGCGCGGCCTGGCGCTCGTCGAGGAGCTCGAACGCGACGGCCAGCTCGACGGATACCACCTGCTACACGCCACGCGGGCCGACCTGCTGCGCCGCCTCGGCCGGCGCAAGGACGCGGCGCACGGCTACCGCCGTGCCCACGAGCTGGCGGCGAACCCGGTGGAGCGCGCATTCCTGGAGCGGCGGCTGAAGGAGCTGGGCGGCGGCTGACGCGGAGGCCGTGTGCGCTACATGCCGGCGCTCATCTAGGCCCGTCGAGCCACGCCCAGCACCTTGTCTGACGAATCGTTAGGCTATTCGCATGACAACACTTTCGGTACGGGTCCCGCGGGCGCTGCTCGATCACTTAGACGCCCTGGTCGCCGAGGGTCGTTACTCGAATCGCACCACGGCGGTGCGAGACGCGTTGGAGCGGCTGGTAGAGGCGGAGCGACACAGGGCGGTCGATCGCGCGATCCTCGACGGATACAGACGGATCCCGGCCGAGCCGCCCGACGAGTTCACCAGAACGCTGGCCGAGCGATCGATCATGCGGGAGCCGTGGTGACCCGCGGTGAAGTCTGGTGGGCTGAGGGCGCCGCCGGTGGCCGCCGCCCCTACCTCATACTCACGCGCCAGGCCGCCATCCCCCTGCTGCACTCGCTCCTCGCGGCGCCCGCGACGCGCACCGTGCGCAGGATCCCGACCGAGGTCGAGCTCGACGAGCGGGATGGGATGCCCGAGGCCTGCACGCTCACGCTCGACAGCCTCACGCTCGTCCCCAAGGACCTGTTCTCCCGACCGATCTGCGCGCT
>Ga0187894_10004332_pt1 | contig 15287 bp, 11 predicted proteins | sample GBC1701081metaG_FD_136650 | JGI IMG/M metagenome (GOLD analysis project Ga0187894, IMG submission 136650) | White microbial mat communities from a lava cave in the Kipuka Kanohina Cave System on the Island of Hawaii, USA - GBC170108-1 metaG ... | reverse complement strand
CGCGGCGGGCATGGACGATTATGTGAGCAAGCCGATCGACATCGCCGACCTGCGACGCGTGCTGGCAGCGCACGCCGCCGGGGACCGGCGGTCGCGGCCCGATTCCGGGCCCCGACTAAAGTCCGGTGACGGCACTGACCAATTGCGCTAACCGCGCTCCGCCCGCTCACCCATAGTTGCTCGCGCTCGAGAGACGGGCCCGAACCCCTATGCGGAGCCGAAATCGTTCCCTTCCCGGTCCGCATTCTTCGCCCCGGGGTTCTTCCCAGGTCCCCGGGGCGTCTTTTGAGCTTCTCACGCCGCGACTTGCGATGGCGGAGCAGGTGATTCGATACTCTGAATCCCTGCTCGCCAACGTCATGTCAGCCCCCATCTTCAACCCGGAAAGGGCCAGTCCCGAAATGGCCGGCGCCGAAGCGGCGCCGCTCAGCCACGTGCCGCGCGAGCAGCGCCAGGCCGAGACACTGCGTCGCGTCGTGGAGGAGATCTCCAGCGAGCTGGAGCTGCGCCCGCTGCTGACGCGCATCGTGCGTCACGCGTGCGAACTGCTGGACGCAGACGACGGCACCATCGGTCTGTACGACCCGATGAAGAACCTGATCCGCACCGAGGCGATCTACCGCATGCCGCCGCGCGAGCTGGGTGCCGAGATGGCTCCCGGCGTCGGGCTCGCCGGCGCGGTGCTCGCCGAAGGCAAGCCGGTGATCGCCGACCAGTACGGCCAGATCAAGGGCGCGACGCTCGGCGAGCTCAAGGACAACGCGGTCATCGGCGTGCCCGTGCACGGCCACGGCAAGCTGCTCGGCTTCTTCGGCATCGGCGCGCGCCCGCCGCGGCGCTTCGACAACGAAGACCTCGAATCCCTGCAGCTGTTCGCGCGCCACGCGGCCATCGCGATCGAGAACGCGCTGCGCTACCGGCGCGAGCAGCGACGCAGCGAGCGCATGGAGCTGATCGCGCGCGTGTCGCGGCTGATCTCCTCGGGCCTGGAACCGGATCAACTCGTGGTCACAGCCGCGCAGGTGATCAACGAGGTGCTCGGCTATCCGAATGTGGTCATACCGCTGATCATCAAGGGCGATCCCGACTACTTCCTGTTCCGCGCCCACGCCGGCGCCTACCGCAACGTGTTCCGCGAGGAATACACCATGCCGGTGACGCGCGGCATCTGCGGGGCGGCGGTGAAGGAACGGCGCGCGCAGATCGTCAACGAGATCCACAAGGACCCGCGCTACATCCCGCCGCCGCTGCCGATCGACGTGTCGGCGGAGCTGGCGGTGCCGATCGTGCTCGGTAACGAGGCGATCGGCGTCATCAACATCGAGAGCCTGTCGCCGTTCCAGGACGAGGACGCGGCGAGCATCCAGATCATCGCCGATCACCTCGCCGTCGCGATCAAGAACGCGCGCCTGTACGCTGAAGCGCGCCAGGCGGCGGTGATGCGCGAGCGCCAGCGCCTGGCGCGCGACCTGCACGACTCGGTGAGCCAGGTACTGTCGAGCATCAGCCTCATCTCGCAGTCGCTGGCGTCCGCCTGGAAGCGCGATCCGGCCGAAGGCGAACGGCGCGCGCACCGCGTCGAGGAACTGTCGCGTTTCGGCTTCGCGGAGATGCGTGCGCTGCTGCGCGAGCTGCGCCCGTCCGGACAAGCGGCCAGCGGGGTCGGCGAAGGCGCCGGCATCGCCAACGTGCGCGCGTTCGGGCTGGCGGGGGCGCTACGCAAGCTCGCCAAGCTGCTCGCGCCGGAATCGCCCGAGATCCGCATCGATTTCGCCGATTACACCGCGCAGGAGTCGGTCCGCGAGGAAGCGCTGTTTCGCCTCTGCCAGGAGGCGTTGTCGAACGCCATCCGTCACTCCGGCGCGCGCCGGGTGACGATCTCCACGCGGCTCGGTGCCACGAGCGTCAGCGTGATGGTGCGCGACAGCGGCAGCGGTTTCGATCCGGCCGAGGTCGAGCGTACGACCGAGCCGTCGCGCGACGCCGGTCTGGGGCTGCACACGCTGCGCGAGCGCGCCTATGCGCTCGGCGGGTCGGTCACCTACGATACGGCGCCCGGCCGCGGCACCTGCGTCACTTTCACGATCCCACGCCGGGATCAACCCAGAGAGTCAGAACCATGAACCCCGCGATCCGCCTGCTGCTCGTGGACGATCACGCCATCGTGCGCGAGGGATTGCGCGCCCTGCTCGACGACTGCGAGGAGCTGTCCATCGTCGGCGAAGCGGCCGACGGCGACGAGGCGGTCACCTCCGCGCTCGCCCTCAGGCCCGACGTGGTCCTGATCGACCTGAAGATGCCCGGTCTCGCGGCGCCGGATGCGATCCGCAGAATCCGCAACGAGCTGCCCACCACGCACGTGCTGGTGCTCACCAGCTACGCCGAGGAGGGCCAGGTGCAGGAAGTGATGGGCAACGGCGCGCTCGGCTACGTGCTCAAGGACGTGGCGCGCGCCGAGCTGGTGCGCGCCATCCGCACGGTCGCGCGCGGCGAGCCGTGGCTGCACGCCGAAGCGCAGCGCTCGCTGCTCGCGCAGCTGCGCAAGCCCGCGGAAACCGATCCGCTCGCCGATCTCACCGATCGCGAGCGCTCGGTGCTCAAGCTCATCGCGCAGGGCCGCAGCAACAAGCAGATCGGCAACACGCTGCATCTCACCGAGGGCACGATCAAGGGCTACGTGAGCAGCATCCTGTCCAAGCTCGGACTCGAGGACCGCACGCAGGCCGCACTCTTCGCCGTGCGCCACGGACTGGTCGAGAACGGCTAGTCGGCGTTGCGGTGCACGGCCGTCAGGTTTTCGATGTTCGCGCGGGCAACCGCAGCGTCGACGGCCGTGCGCTGACAGTTGACTCGCCTGCTGGGGCGAGTACGGCGGGCCTGACGCGTGCACTGAAGCGAGCGGCGAGCGGCGCTGCCGCTGACGCTCACGGAGAAAAGGCGGCAAGAATTCAGCCAGCTTTTTTCGGCGCCGTCAGTTCGGCGATCGCGCCGCGCAGGGCAGCGAGCGACGGCGGCTTGCTGAGTACACGATCCACGTGCTCGGGCTTGTCGCCGTCGGCCGCCATGCGGTGACCCCAGCCGGTGAGCAGAATGACGGGCGTGCCGGCCGACATGCCCTTGATCGCCGCCGCCACCGCCCGCCCGTCGACGTGCGGCATTCCGAGGTCGGTGAGCACGACGTCGAAGGGTCGCTGCCCATCTGCGTGCGCTTCGCGGAAGATATCGATGCCCATGCGGCCGCCTTCGGCGACAACCACGGTATGACCGTCCAGATCGAGAGTGTCGGCGAGCGTGTCGCGGATCAGCGGATCGTCGTCGATCACCAGCACGCGCAGCGGGCGCGGCTCGTCGGCCGACGTCGGTTGTCCTGCGGCCGGCGTCGCCTCCGGCGCGCTCGCCGCGGCCCGCGCGACCGGGAAGTTCACGCGCACCGTCGTGCCGCTTCCGGGCTCACTGCTGACGTCGAGCTTGCCGCCGTGGCGTTTCACCATCGCATAGACCATTGCCAGGCCGAGCCCCGTGCCACGCTCGCCCTTGGTGGAGAAGAACGGTTCCATGCAGCGAGTGCGCGTCTCCTCATCCATGCCCACACCGGTGTCGCTGACCTCCAGGCACACCGAGACGGGGTCACCGTCGCTGCCGTCGCCAGCGTCGCTGCCCTCGCCACCGTTGGCGCCGTCAGCAGCGGCGCCGCGCGTGCGGATCGTCAGCGTGCCGCCGATGGGCATCGCGTCGACGGAGTTCAGCACCAGGTTCGTGAGCGCATCGCGAATCTCGTGATCGACGCCGGCGAGCGGCGGCAGGTTGCGGGCCAGCTCGAAGCGCGGCTCGATGACGATGCCGCGCTCCTGCGGCATGTCGTACCAGCGTGCGCGCGTCAGCGCGGCCACCTGCTCGACGATCTGGTTGAGGTCGACGGGTGCGAGGTCGGCCATGGGCTCCCTCTGTCGTGAGAAATCGCGCAGGCGCGTGGCAGTGCGCGCCACGTCGTGAATGGCGCGATCGATGAGCCCGAGACATTCGCGCGCGTTGTCGCTGAGCGTGCGGTCGCGCTCGAGCAGCGACTGCGTATAGATCGCCGCCGGCGACAGCGCGTTGTTGATGTCGTGGGCAATGCCGCTGGCGAGCTGGCCGAGCGAGCGCAGGCGCTCCTGCTGCATCGCCGTCTCCTGGTTCTGCCTGAGCTCCGCGTACGCACGCTGCAGCGCCGAGTAGAGCTGCGCCTGGTGGACCGCGAGCCCCAGGTGCTCGCTCAACTGGCGCAGGTATTCGCATTCCGCGCTGCCGAGGCGGCTGACTCCCGTGCGCGCCGCGATCAGTACGCCGAACACTTCACTCTCGACCAGCAGCGGCGCAGCCACCATCGAACCGAGACCCGCGCCCACGAGGTAGCGTGCGAAATCAATGGGCGCCACGCGCAGGTCCGGCTCGTAGACCAGCTCCCCTCGCATGCAGCGCGCGATGCCGAGGCGGTCGACCTCGACACGGGCACGCTCGCCGATACCGAGCCGGTTCGCGAGTGCGCGACTGCGCCCACCGACGGCACTGACCACCAGCGCCTGGCGGTCGGCTTCGGTGAGGCACACGCAGCCGAAATCGATCGGCAGCTCATCTTCGAGGTGCTGCAGGGCGGTACGCAGGATGCTGAGCGGATCCTGCCGCTGGCCGATCGCGCGCGTCGTGCGGTCGAGCAGGCTCAACCGCTCGAGCTGCGCGCGCAGGCGCGCTTCGGAGCTCTTGCGTTCCGTGATGTCGCGCAGAAAGGCGTTGAACGCCAGGCGCTCGCCCTGCCCCACCACCGAGATCGCCAGCTCCACGGGGAACTCCCCGCCGTCGCGTCGCAGCGCCGTCAGTTCGACGCGCCGGTCGATCACGGTCGCCACGCCGGTGGCGAGATAGCGTTCCAGTCCGCGGCGATGCGCTGCGCGGTGCTGCACGGGCACGATCGTCTCGGCGAGCACCTGGCCCACCACCTCGGCCTTGCTCCAGCCGAAGATGCTTTGCGCCTGACCGCTCCACTCCGTGATCCTGCCGTTGCGATCGATCGTGACGACCGCGTCGAGCGCGCTCTCGACCGTCTGCCGCAGGCGCGATTCGCCCTCGTGCTCGCTGCGATCGAGGTCCTGCGCCAGGAACCACACCACCGTGCCGAGCGCGACGACGGTCGCCATGGCGAAGAGCGCCAGCGCCGATTCCGTGCCGAACCCGCCGGTACGCTCCGCGTAGAGCGAAAGGCCACCCATCGCCAGCGGACCCAGCACTGCTGCCGGCAACAGGCGCCGCGCGCTCAGCCCGCCGAGACTGCGGCGCTGCAGAAGGGCAACGATGCCGATGTCCTCGCGCGTGGCGAGCGTCGCCGCGCCGAACAGGAGGATCAGCGCAGCGGTGTGAACCGCCATCGTCATGTACGACGCCGTCGCGCCGCCGTAGGCGTAACGGGCGAGGCCCAGCCAGCCGATCAGCAGCACGAAGATGGCGAGTGTCTGGAAGGTTCGGTGCCAGCGAGTCTGCGCAAGCGCGAACGCGGCGCCCAGCAGCGCGAAGCCGGCGGCTGTCGCGGGGGCCATGCGCCCCTCGCCGCGCCAGCCGAGATGATCGAGGGGAGCGTTCCAGCCAAACGCGTACGAAGCGAGTCGCATCACGCCGATGACGGCGACGATGAGTCCGAGGATGACGGCGGGGCGCGCGCGTTGGACCGTGAGGAACCAGAGAGCCGCAGCGGCAAGCGCGAAGGTTGCGGCGGTGGCCGGCACCATCGCGGTCCACTCGCGGGCCACGGTGGTGAGCCTGGGAATGTCGAGGGTCCAGCCGGCGAGGACGGCAATGCTGACGAGCAACGCCAGGAAGCTCGTCGCCTGCGCGAACCCTTTCGCGGTGGGCCATCCCGTTGCCACACCCATGCAGCCCATCTTAGCGCCGCGCCGGCCGATTTGCGCTAGCCTTGGTGGACGCGGATGACCACCATGGTTGTCGGCGAGGAACCGCACATGCGTATCGCGATCGGCGGCGTCCAGCACGAGACCAACACTTTTGCGGCGACCCGCGCGCAGTTCGCCGATTTCGTGGCGGCCGACGCGTGGCCGGGCCTCACGCGCGGCACGGGGCTGATCGAGGCAGTGCGCGGCATCAACCTGCCGATCGCCGGTTTCATCGACGAGGCGCGTCGCGCCAGCCACGAGTTGCGGCCGCTCTCCTGGTGCGCGGCGCAGCCCTCCGGCCCGGTCACGCGCGATGCCTTCGAGCGCATTTCCTTCGTCCTGCTCGAAGACCTGCGCTCGCAACTGCCGGTCGACGCGGTCTACCTCGATCTGCACGGCGCGATGGTGGCCGAGCACCTCGACGACGCCGACGGCGAATTGCTGATGCGCGTGCGCGAAGCCGTCGGCGAATCGTTGCCGGTCGTCGCCAGTCTCGACCTGCACGCGAACGTTTCCGACGCGATGTTGCAGGCCGCCTCGCTCATGGTCGCGTATCGCACCTATCCACACGTCGACATGGCCGCAACCGGAGCGCGTGCCGCGCGCCTGCTGCCTGCGCTCGCCGGCAGCGCGCCGCTGGTGCGCGCGTGGCGCCATCTCGATTTCCTGATTCCGCTCGCCTGGCAGTGCACCCTGATCGCGCCGCTGAAGGAACTGATGCAGGAGGCGATCGCTGCGACCGCCGGCGACGTCGTCGCGCTCGAGATCGCGCCGGGCTTCCCGCTGGCGGACGTCGCCGAGTCCGGGCCGTGCGTGTTCGGCTATGGCCGCACTGCACGCATCGAACGCGCCGTCGACGCGATCGCCGATGCGATGACCGCGGCGGCACCGCAGTTCGACGGTCGCCTGTGGTCCGTCGACGACGCAGTCGAGCGCGCGCTCAGCATCGCCAACGTCGGGCTCGGGCCGGTGGTGCTCGTCGACACGCAGGACAACCCGGGCGCGGGCGGAAACGCCGACACCACATCGCTCATCCGTGCGCTCATCGCGCGCGATGCCGACGGTGCGGTCGCCGGACTCATCTGCGATCCTGAGGTCGCGAGCGCTGCGCACGCCGCAGGCGTGGGCGCGAAGCTGCGCGCGAGTCTCGGCGGTCGCACGGGTTTCGACGAGCCGCTCACCGGCGAGTTCGTCGTCGCAGCGCTCGGCGACGGCCGCTTCACCGGCACCGGCCCGTTCTATCTCGGCACGCGCATGGAGCTCGGGCCGATGGCACTGCTGCGCGTCGGCGGCGTGCGCATCGCCGTCGCGAGCCGCAAGCAACAGGCTGCGGACCAGGCCATGTTCCGCCACCTGGGAATCGAGCCGGCCGATGCGCGCGTGCTCGCGCTCAAGAGCACCGTGCACTTTCGCGCCGATTTCGCGCCGATCGCCAGCGAGATCCTGCTCGTGGCCGCGCCCGGCCCGAGCCCCGCGAGCCCGCGCGACCTGCCGTTCCGCAAGCTGCGGCCCGGCGTGCGCCGCTAGGAAGACACCGCGCGCCGCCGGGAAGGCACTGGGGAAATGGGGTCAGGCGCCGTTTCTGTCGGGCCATCGGCGCCCCTGCACAATAAAGGTGCCTGACGCCTTTTCGGCCGCCTATACTGCGGCGCGCCGGGAAAGAACAAGAAAGACGAGCAGACGGACAGCCGTTCGATATTCGTCCACCGTCAGAGGACCACAGGGGGTCTCATGTCTGACCAGAAGCAAGTCGGCAGCGTCACCTATACCCACGCCGATCAGAGCTACTTTGCGCAGCGCGGCCTGCGGCGCTACGCGCGCGTATGGTCGTTATGGGCGCTCGGAGTCGGCGCCGTCATCTCCGGCCACTACTCAGGCTGGAACTTCGGCATCGGGCAGGGCGGCTTCGGCGGCATGTTCATCGCCGGCGTGGTCATCATGATCATGTACTGGGGCCTCATCTTCAGCATCGCCGAGATGTCGCCGGCGCTGCCGCACACCGGCGCCGCGTACTCGTTCGCGCGCAGCGCGATGGGGCCATGGGGCGGATTCGTCACCGGGCTCGCCGAGAACATCGAGTACGTGCTGACGCCGGCCGTCATCGTCTTCTTCATCGGCTCGTACCTCACCGGAATATTCGAGACGCCGGCCGCCTGGCAACCGCTCTATTGGGCCGTAGGCTACGTGATCTTCCTGGTGCTCAACCTGCGCGGCGTCGAACTGTCGTTCAAGGTCTCGGTGGTCGTCACCCTCGGCGCGCTCGCGGTGCTCGCAATCTACTGGGTGAGCGCGATACCGTATTTCGACTACGAGCGCTGGGCGCTCAACGTCGTCGCCGGCGCGGATGGCAAGCCCGCCGAGCTGGCGGACGGCGCCGGATCGTTCCTGCCGCTCGGCTGGGCCGGCGCCTTCGCGGCCCTGCCTTTCGCCGTGTGGCTGTTCCTGGCGATCGAGCAGTTGCCGCTCGCGGCGGAGGAAACCCACGATCCGCGCCAGGACATGCCCAAGGGCCTGATCCTCGGGATGGCGACGCTGGTCGTGTCCGCGTTCCTGACGATGTTCCTGAACGCCGGCGTCGGCTCGCTCGAGGACGGCAAGATGCACGGTGCATTCAGCCTCGGCGCCTCCGCCGAGCCGCTGCTCGACGGCTTTCGCGTGACCATCGGCGGATTCGGCGCCAAGGCGCTCGCGCTGCTCGCGGTCATCGGCCTGATCGCCAGCTTCCACACGATCATCTTCGCCTACGGCCGGCAGATCTACTCGCTTTCCCGCGCCGGTTATTTCCCGCAGGCGCTGTCGGTGACGCACGGCGTGCACCGCACGCCGAACCGCGCGCTCGTCGCCGGCTCCGTGCTCGGCTTCGGCGTGATGCTGATCGTCTGGTTCGCCGCCGGCGCGCAGAACAGTGCCACGGCGATCGGCGCGATCCTGCTCAACATGGCGGTGTTCGGCGCGATGCTGTCCTACGCCCTGCAATGCCTGTCCTTCATCCTCTTGCGGCAGAAGATGCCGAACATCATGCGGCCGTACCGCAGCCCGGTCGGCGTGCCCGGCGCTGCCATCGCGATGCTCATCGCCCTGGCCACTCTTTACTATCAGTTCCTCGATCCGAACTATCGTACGGGCGTGCTGGGCGTGGCGGCCTGGTACGTCGCCGGCATCATCTACTTCGCGGTGGTCGGCCGGCACAAGCTGGTGCTGTCGCCCGAGGAAGAGTTCGCGATGACGCGCGGCCAGCACGGCCATCCGGAGACGGAGGGCTACGGCAAGACGACGCTGTGATCGCGACGACGCTGTGATCGCGACGAAGCAGTAATCGCGACGACGCAGTAATCGCGACGACGCAGTGACGGCGACGTCGCTGCAAGGGAACGAACCTCGAGATGAAGCCGGAACAGGTCAGGACCGTCGCGGACGCGCGCCGGATCGTCGAGGAGCGCGGGCTGGCGCACGTCAAGGTCGGCGTCTTCGACGTCGACGGCATCCTGCGCGGCAAGTATCTTGCGCGTGCGAAATTCCTGTCGGCGCTCGAGAAGGGCTTCGGTTTCTGCGACGTCGTACTCGGCTGGGACTCCAACGACCAGCTCTACGACAACGTCACGTACACCGGCTGGCACACCGGCTATCCGGACGCGAACGTGCGGATCATTCCCGAGAGCTGCCGCGCGCTGCCGTGGGAAGGCGACGGCCTGTTCTTCCTGTGCGAGTTCGTCGCGCCCGCGCAGGCCATCTGCCCGCGCGGCGTGCTGCGCCGGGTGCTGGAGCGCGCGCGCGGCATGGGCTACGAGCCGTACGTCGGCTTCGAGTACGAGTTCTTCGTCTTCAACGAAACGCCGGAGTCGGTGCGCGCCAAGAACTACCGCGACCTGACGCCGCTCGCACCCGGCTTCTTCGGCTACTCGGTCCTGCGCAACAGCGTGCACAGCGACTTCTATCGCCAGCTCCTCGAAACCTGCGAGCAGATGCGCTTCGGCATCGAGGGCCTGCACGAGGAAACCGGCGCCGGCGTGCTCGAGGCGGCGATCGCCGTCGACGGCGCGCAGTCGGCCGCCGACAAGGCGGCGCTGTTCAAGACTTTCGCGAAAGTGCTCGCGCAGCGCAACGGCCGGATGGTCACGTTCATGGCCAAGTGGTCGCGGGACTGGCCGGGCCAGAGCGGCCACATCCACATTTCGCTCAAGTCGAAAGGCGGCAAAGGCGCGTTCTACGACGCGAAGAAGCCGCACGCCATGAGCACGGCGATGCGGCACTTCGTGGGTGGGCAGCAGAAGTTCCTGCCTGAGCTGCTGGCGATGGTCGCGCCCACGGTGAATTCGTACACGCGCCTGATCCCGGGATTCTGGGCACCGACCGAAGCTTCGTGGGGCGTCGAGAACCGCACCTGCGCGCTGCGCGTCATTCCGGGCAGCGAGAAAGCGCAACGCGTGGAGTTCCGCATCGCCGCCGCGGATGCGAATCCTTATATCGTCCTGTCCGCGGCGCTCATGTCGGGTCTCTACGGCATGGAGCACGAGATCGAGCCGGGCAAGCCGGTCGAGGGCAATGCCTACGCGCAGAAGCTGCCGCGCACCCTGGCATTGCCGTCGACGCTGTGGGACGCCGCGCAACGTCTCAAGGGCTCGAAGATGGCGCGCGAATGCTTCGGCGATGCGTTCGTCGACCACTTCGCCGCGACCCGCGAGTGGGAAGAGCGCGAGTTCCGCAAGGCCATCACCGATTGGGAGCTGGCCCGCTACTTCGAGATCATCTAGGGCCGACGGCCCGATGCTGCACGCGCCGCGTCACTGCCTCGCGGTCGAAAACACATAGTCCTGCGCCTTGCGCGCCTGGTGGCACGCGAAACACGCGCTCGCCGCCTTGTCGGCCACGGCCCGCTGTGACTTGCTGTCACCGGCGAAACCCTCGAATCCCCAGCCGCCCGTGGCCGCGAACCGCTTCGCGTCCTTGTGCATCACGCCCACGACCTTGCGCGCGCCCTCGGCGACCGCGTGGTCCGCGCTCTTCGTCTCGAGCAGATCGAAAACGATGACGGCACCGTCGGGAAACGTTCCGCGCGCATAGCCCTGCTGCGCTGCGCGGTTGGCATATAGATGATGAATGCCGCCGAAGGATTCGTAGAGGGCGTGCCCCGGCTCGATCACCATGCTCTTGACGTGACGCCAGTCGCGGTACCCCTCGGGGTACGCGACTGAACGAGCGGCTGCGCAAGCTGGTGCGATTCGGCGTGCTCGAGCGCCGCAGCTTTGCCGAAGTGCCGCCACGCGTGGAGTACCAGCTGACACCGTTCGGCAGGCGCCTCTCCACGCTGATCGAGGCCATGCACGCACTGGAACGCGACTTCGCGCGCCAGGAAGGCGATACGCCGCCCTGACCGGCCATCCGTCCCGCGCCCGCACGGCGTTGCAGCAGACGCCCTGCCCGAGTCGCAGCCGACGACTCGCCGGCGGCCCGCGGACTACTGACAGAACGCTGTCAGGAGGCCATCGCTACAGTTCCTCCACGCCGCTTCCGGCGCAGGTCGTGGAGATGCCCCGATGTTGTCCCCTTCCGTTCCCGCCTGGTTCGAGTTGCCGGCCGCCGATTTCGAGCGCTCGGTCCGGTTCTACGAAACCGTGCTCGGTACGCAGCTCAAGCGCGAAGACATGGGCCCGCTGCAGATGGCGATATTCCCGAACGCACAGCCGAATCCGACCGGCGCCGTCGTGCACGGTGCGGGCTATACCCCGAGCCCGCAGGGTTCGGTCGTCTATCTCAATCTTTCGACCGACCTGACCCGGGCGCTGGCCCGCGTCAGCGGCGCGGGCGGCAAGGTGCTGCTCGAGAAAACCCAGCTGCCCGACGGCATGGGCTTCTTCGCACAGTTCCTGGACAGCGAAGGAAATCGCGTCGGGTTCTTCTCGCAGCAATAGGAGCGCCGCATGTCCGGTACGAAGATCGAGGATGTCTGTATCGAATGGGCGCCGTTCGAGCTGCGCGTCGGTGTCACCGAATCCGACCTGCTCGAGGCGGCCGAGGATCTGCAGAACCGGTTTCTCGATGCCCAGCCAGGCTTCGTGCGCCGCGAGCTGTTGCGCGGCGCCGAGCGGCGCTGGGTAGACCTCATCGTCTGGACCAACCGTGCGGACGCGGATCGCGCTGCGGCCCGTGCCCGCGAGAGCTCCGCTTGCCGGAACTACTTCGGGCTCATGGCCGACGTGCGCGGCGGAGTCCGGTATTTCAGCCGCGCCGAGCACTACGGCCCCGCCAGCCTGGTTGCGCCGGACGGTCTGGTCGGATCCGACGGCCCGATGACGTCGGACGCGGGCATCGCCCTGGCCGGTTGATCCCGTCGCGCGCGCGTCGCATGCTGCCGCGCCATGCGACGTGCCGACCGGCTGTTCCTTCTCATCCAGGCGCTGCGCGGGCGACGCGTCGTCACCGCGCGGCGGCTCGCCGAGCTGCTGGAAGTTTCCGAGCGCACCGTCTATCGCGACGTGCGCGACCTGCAACTCAGCGGCGTACCCATCGAGGGCGAGGCCGGTGTCGGCTACGCCCTGCGTCGCGGCAGCGACGTTCCTCCCCTCATGTTCACGCGTGACGAGCTCGAAGCGCTGGTGGTCGGCGCGCGCATGGTCGAGGCGTGGACGGGTCCGCGCATCGCGCAAGCGGCACGCCAGGCGCTGGTCAAGATTGAAGCGGTATTGCCGGACTCGCTGCGCGAGCGCGCGGACCGCTCGCGCGTGTTTGCACCGGCACGCTACCAGCACCGGCGCATCGCCGGTCACATGGACGCGATGCACGAAGCGATCGAAGCACGGCGCGCGGTCGAGCTCGGTTACCGGCGCGAGGACGGCGCGACGTCGCAGCGCATCGTGCTGCCGCTGTGCCTGGCCTACTGGGGAACGACGTGGACACTGGGCGGCTGGTGCGAGTTGCGGCGCGACTTCCGCAATTTCCGTCTCGACCGCATCGAGACGCTCGCCGTCCTCGAGCGTGAGTTCGAAGAGACGGACGAGATAAGCCTCGCTGCCTTCATGGCTGCAGTGGGCGCTGACGAGTCGCGCGAGGCCCGGCGCTGAGGTTGTACCGGGGATCCTCATGCAGCCGAGGTCCCTTGCTCTAGGCACGCCCGGAGTTAAGGGCCTGTATTGAGGGCTAAGCGACTGTTAAGTATAAAAAAGCGACAAAACAACCTTCTTATGCATAAAATAGCGACGCATTCGGGGTCCAGCCCCTCATTAGGTAGAGAAAAGCGTCATGGCCCTGGTGATCGCTCAGGCCAGTTCCCGGTCGGATGCCCGCCGCCTCCAGCGCGCCGCAGGCGCTGGCGAGCTACGCCGACTGCACGCCGGCATCTACACGGATGACCTGCGAGAGGATCTGGCGGTCATCGTGCGGCGCGAACTGTATCCGCTCTGCGCGCTGCTCGCACCCGATGCGCTGATAAGCCACCGCTCCGCCCTCGAACCAGGGCCGACTGCCGCCGGCGAAGTCTTTCTGACCGGTCCGTACCGTCGCTCGATCAGGCTGCCAGGCCTGACTCTGCGCGTCGCAGAAGGCCGTGGCCCGATCGCGTCTGACGTGCGCATACCGACCGCGCAGGGCAACGTACACCGATCGAGCGACGCGCGCGCCCTGCTCGAGAACATGCAGCCATCGCGCGCACGCGATCCGCATCGACGCCGCACCCTGGGCGCCGAAGGCGTGGAGCGCTGGCTCGAACGGCTGCTCGCCCGAGACGGCGAGAGTAGCCTCAACCGCGTGCGCGACCAGGCGCGCGAGATTGCCGCGACGCTTGACCTGCACGGCGAGCTCTCGGTGCTCGATGCTCAGATTGGCACCCTGCTCGGCACGCGCGCGCATCGCTTGAGCCACCCCCAGGCAATCGCCCGAGCTCGCGGACGGCCGTATGACGGCGAGCGCATCGAGCTGTTCGGGCAACTCGCAACGTACCTGCATGACCACCCGCCGGCAGTCGCGCGCGCGACTGCCGACATCGACGACAACCTGCAGGCTTTCGTCGAAGCTTACTTCTCGAACTTCATCGAGGGCACCGAGTTCGAGCTGGACGAGGCGCATGAGATCGTGGTGCACGGTCGTCCGCTCCAGTACCGGGAAGACGACTCGCACGACATCCTGGGCACGTACCGGGCGATCCTGGACTCAGGCGGCGGTGCGCGGTTTCCCGACAGCTACGCAGGCTTCCTCGACCAGCTCAAGGCATGGAACGCGCGAGTAATCCATTCGCGCGCGGACAAGCGTCCGGGGGAGATCAAGACGCTGCCGAATCGCGCCGGCACGACGACTTTCGTCAGTCCCGATCTCGTGCTCGGGACCCTGGAGCGAGGATTCGAATTCCTGGCGGCGGCGCGCACCGCGCAGGCGCGTGCGGCGCTCGCCATGTTCATCGTGGCCGAGGTTCACCCGTTCGCCGACGGCAACGGCCGTACGGCGCGCCTGGCGATGAACCTGGCGCTCAGCGCCGACGACCGAACTCGGATCATCGTCCCGACGGTGTTTCGCGACGACTACCTGCCCGCGTTGCGCGCGCTCTCACAGCAACGCAACCCGGAACCCTACGTACGAATGCTGGGCCGCGCGGCGTCGTTCAGCGCATGGCTCGACTACCGGTCGGAAGAGAATTGCTTCGCCCAGCTCGAACGGTCCAATGCGAAGGCGGACCCGCGCGAGGCGAAGCTGAAGATTCCCTAGCGAGCGACGCTCGCGCACGGTCGTTGCTCCGAGCGCGAGCGTCCTGCTGTTCAGGTGCCCTTTCGCTGGCTCGGCACGAAGTCTTCCATCACCGCCTTCTCCAGCAGGTCGAGCGGCAACAGGCCCTGGTTCACGATGTAGTCGTGATAGGCCTGCACGTCGAGCTTGCCGTTGAGCGCGAGCTCGGCGCGCGTGCGCAGCGTCTGCAGCTTCGAGTAGCCGTAGAAATACGCGGTCGCCTGGCCGGGCGCCCGGAAGGTGTAGCGATCGACCTCCTGCTTGGCCATCGGCTCCGACAGCATCACCTCTTCCATCAGCAGGCGCTTCGCCGCATCGGGTTCGAGCATGCCGAGGTTGAGCATCGGGTCGAGGAACGCGCGCGCGGCGCGCATCAGGCGCATCTGCAGCGCACCGAGCTGGCCCTCGAGCGGCTCGTACTGCTTGGCGAAAGCTTCGGCATACAGCGCCCAGCCCTCGACGTTGGCGCTGTTGAACGCGAACACGACGCGCGCCGTCGAAACGCCGCGCTCGAGCATCTTCGCGAACTGCAGCTCGTGCCCCGGGCGTGCCTCGTGCGCGGTCAGCGACCAGGTGATCGCCTGGTAGATGAAATCGTCCATCTCGGCGCCCGACCTGGAGCTCGGGTTGACCAGCGGCAGCACGAACTCGGCCGGCTCG
>Ga0187894_10004331_pt1 | contig 15288 bp, 12 predicted proteins | sample GBC1701081metaG_FD_136650 | JGI IMG/M metagenome (GOLD analysis project Ga0187894, IMG submission 136650) | White microbial mat communities from a lava cave in the Kipuka Kanohina Cave System on the Island of Hawaii, USA - GBC170108-1 metaG ... | reverse complement strand
TTATTGTTTGGCGAAGATGCCCACCACTCGGGCGAATCGCCTAGATTGCCCCTGCGCGACGCCGCACTAGCCGCGCCCCACCTTTCACCTGACTTGTTTTCGTTGGAAGGCTCCGGGCAATGCGAGAAAGAGATAAGAGCTTAGTAACCTTCAAACGAATCAAAAAACAGGTCCGCTGACCCTGCTTGTTCTGGCAATCAATGTTCAGCGAGGGAATCGCATTATAGTTATCGATAGCTTTTTTGCAATACCTTTTTCAGATGTGTTTCGACTCAAAGTCAATTGCGAAATTTCGTTTCCAGATCACGAGTGATGCGATCATCTATCCTGCTATTTAAGAGTTGTTTGCGTCGCAGAAGTGAACCAATTACACGATCGAATCCTGTGTTGTAGTCGTCGCAAGTGCGCGAGTGAGGTCGTTGATTTCTTAAGAAAAACGACATGCGAATCACAATTGAAAAAGCGTTCGCCGTATGTTTGGCGCAAGTACTTCGTATGCGTTTTCGATGGTCCCACTATTAGTAGACACGCGCTTGGACCATGCGCGAGTAAGCGGTCGCGAGCGATGTGCGGCATGCTGTCAGTGCGAAAAAGACTAACACGTTCACTCGTCAGGGTTTCTTGTCACGCCGCTAACGTGTGCAAAGTGTTGTAAGTGTGCGCTTGTAACAGCTTTGTAAAATTGTGACCCATGATTTCCACAAAGATTTCCACACATCCTGTGGAAATCGCACCTGCGAAAAAACACAAGAAGACAAAGAGGCATTAAATGCTAAAACTTTTCTTATTCATTCCGATGTTCGCGAGTTTGCCACTGTTCTTTGCTTCCCAGCTTTTTCGGCAAAGGTGTTCCAGAGTATCCGGCCGTATTGTGATTACCAGAGTTGCAGAATCTTCCACCAGGCGACGCCAGCGACGCTCCAGATGATGATTGTCGTGATGGAGGTGATTAGGCCAAGCCACCACCAGGTGCGTTGCGTTGTGTAACCGGCGCCGAAGTAGATTGGCGCCGGTGTCGTGCCGTAGTGCGTCAACGAAGCCGCCAGGTTTGAGAAGTAGGCCAGCGAGAGCACCGCGAGATACGGCGGCGCTCCGGCGGCGAGAATCACGATCAGAAACGGCACGAACATCGCCGTCACGTGCGCTGTGATGCTCGCGAAGACGTAATGCGCGTAAAAGTAGATCAACAGCAAGGACGCGAGCGCGAGCCACCATTTCCAACCCGTGGTGAGCCCCGCGGCAGCCTCCGCAAATCGCTTTGTCAAACCTGTTTGACCAAGTGCCTCGGCCATGCGAATCAACCCGCCATACCAGATGAACACAGCCCATGCCGCTTTTTCCGTGATCAGATCTTCCCAATCCAGCACGCCCGTAACCAGCAACACACTGATACCCAGCAGAGCAACCGCGGCGTAGTCGATGCCGTGGAACCGGTTCGTCATCCACAGGATCGCAACGACACTAAAGACGAAGAGCATCAGCCATTCGGACCACTTCATCGGTCCCATCATGTGCAACTCTTTGGAAGCAAACTCGCCGGCTGCGGGCGTGTGTTTGATTTCCGGCGGAAAAACTCGATACAGCAACCACGGAACGATGATCAGACTAAGCAGTCCCGGAACGATCGCGCCGATGGCCCAACGCGCGTAAGTTATCTCGATTCCGGTTGTTTCCTGGGCAAAGCGCGCGATGATCGGATTTGAAGCCTGTCCTGTAAGGAACATCGCACAAACGACGACATTACATTGGTAGACACTCGCCATCAGAAACGCGCCGAGCCGGCGCGCCGTTGGTCCGGGTCGAGATTCGTAAGCTTCGGCGAGACTTTTGGCGATGGGAAAGATGATTCCGCCCGAGCGCGCGCCCGTCGATGGGATTACTGTGGCGAGCACGGTTTCGGTTGAAGCGAGCGCATAACTGAGGCCGAGTGAATGCCTGCCGATGGCTTTGATGAAGAGAAACGCGATACGACGGCCCAAGCCGGTCTTGATCATGCCGCGCGAGATGAAGAAGGCGGCGAGCACGAGCCACACGACCGGATCTGCATATCCGGTAAGCACCTCGTTCATCTTCATCACGTTAAGCAGCGGTAAGGCAGTGACGCCGAGCAAAACCACAGCCGCGCCGGGAATTGGTCGGACAATCGATCCCGTGATCGTCGCGGCGAAGATTGCCAGCAGTCGCCACGATTGCGGCGTGACGCCCTCTGGAATTGGAATTAGTAAGATACCGACCGCAACGAATAAAACGATCGCCCAACGCAGCAGCAGGCTCCGGAATCCTAGTCTGTCGTTAGGTTCCTTTTCAGTTTCGGGGGTGTTTTGCATACTCTAAAAGGGCAGACTCAAAATGCGGGACAAGATAACCGATAAAGAAACATATTTGAACAGGCGTTTTTTCATACGCGCCGCGGTCCTCGCCGGCACGGCCACCGCGAGCACGCTTCTTTATCGACGACTCAATCCACCGCCGGAGCAACCGGTCGAAGGTGAGAAGCTCAACGCGACTGCTAACGAGTCGAAATCAGAGGCCGTCAAGAACGGTTATGTCGTTGAGGATCAGTTGACGCCGTTTGAGTCGATCACGAACTACAACAACTTCTACGAGTTCGATACTTCGAAAGACGGCGTCGCTCGTGCTGCCAAGGGCTTTGTAACTAGACCCTGGGAAGTGGCGGTCGGTGGTTTAGTCGATAAGCCGCGCGTTTTCGATATTGATGAACTGCTGAAGTTTCCGCTCGAGCAACGCATTTACCGGTTGCGCTGCGTTGAAGGCTGGTCCATGGTCATTCCGTGGATTGGTTTTCCCTTAAACAAACTGCTCGAGAAGGTCGAACCGACTTCACAGGCTCGTTATGTCGCCTTTCAAACGCTGTTGGATCCGACTCGCATGCCAAACCAGCGCACCGGCGTGCTTGACTGGCCCTACGTCGAAGGACTTCGTCTCGACGAAGCAATGCATCCGCTGACGATCATGGCTACCGGGCTTTACGACGAGACCTTACCGCCACAGGACGGCGCGCCGATCAGGCTCGTTGTGCCGTGGAAGTACGGTTTCAAAAGCATCAAGTCAGTCGTCAAGATCACCCTGGTGGCCGATCAGCCGCCCACGACCTGGAATATCCAAACACCTTACGAATACGGCTTCTATTCAAATGTGAACCCAAACGTGCCGCATCCGCGCTGGAGCCAGGCCACGGAACGCCGCATCGGCGAATTCGGCCGCCGCAACACGCTGCTGTTCAACGGCTACGCCGAACAGGTCGCGTATCTCTATCAGGGAATGGACCTGGTAAAGAACTTCTGAAGACATTGCCATGACCTTTCCCAAACTCGTTGTCTTAATCAACTCACTGATTCCCATCACCCTCTTGCTCTGGGATCTCTATCGCAATCGCGTTGGACCAAACCCGTTGGAGTTTGCCACCCGGACCACCGGCATGCTCACGCTTATCTTCCTGTGTCTGACCCTCGCCGTCACTCCGCTACGGAAGATTTTCGGAATTAATTCGCTCGTGAAGTTTCGCCGAATGCTTGGTCTGTTCGCGTTTTTCTACGGCTCGCTGCACCTGTTGACCTACGTTTGGTTTGACCGTCAGTTCAAGCTGCTAAGCGTGGTTCAGGACGTGGCGCAACGGCCGTTCATTCTGGTTGGCATGACTGCGTTCGTGTTGATGGTGCCGTTAGCACTGACCTCAACAGCTCGCATGGTGAAACGATTGGGCGGAAAGCGCTGGGCCCGGCTTCATCGTCTCGTTTATCTTTCCGCGATTGCCGGCGTGGTGCATTTCTGGATGCTGGTGAAGTCTGATACGAGTTTGCCGTTGACGTTTGCTTTTATCGTGCTCTTTCTGCTCGGCTATCGTCTTTTGCTGAAGTACGCGCCGCCTCAACCCACAAATCCCAATACAAGCCTCTTTCCGCGCGAATAGTCTTCATCTTAGAATGCTTTGGACGTGGTCTGAGGTCACCGAATGTCTGAGCGTAGAAACACCGAACGAAAAAGGGTAATCCTCGAAGCAAAGTGGGAGAGCCTGTCGGGCAGGCATGAGGCTCGTGTTGACGACGTCAGCCTCGGTGGGTGCTTCGTGAACACGTACGGACCCGCGGAGCTTAACGAACAGGTGAATCTGCAAATCCTGTTACCGGCAGGCGTGTGGCTAAGCTTGCGCGGTACGGTTGTCACCTATCAGCCGGGCGTGGGGTTTGGAGTATCGTTTACGGCGCTCAGCAACGATGAAGAGACCGCCCTGAAGGAATTGATCGCGTCGGGGATTGATCGCACTCCCTAATCTAATCGCGGCGGCTTTTTAGTGCGCTTCACGTCGTAGAAGACGATGCTGAAAGCGAGTGCCACACCTGCGACGGCCGCCAGCATAAACAGAATGATCGCCAGCCCAGGATAACCGAAGAGCCGGAACGACGTTTCCACCCGCATCAGCAACGCCGCTCCGACAATCAAAGCTGCGATAATGAGTCCGAGCGTAATTCGATTGGCGACCTTTTGCAGTCCTTCTACAACAACCTTCTCATCAATCGCATCGACTTTGAAACGAAGCTCGTTGTTTCCGGCGGCATCAAGAATCCGGTTAACGCGTGACGGCAGTTTCTCGGCAAACTCCTTCAGGTCAACGACGCCACTCATCAAGCTACTGGGCGCCATGCTCTTGAGGAGGTTTTGCTCCAGAATCTCATTCGCGCGCTCGCGAATCACAGCGTTGGGATCGAAGGTTGGATCGAGCGTGTAGACCACTCGATCCAGGTTCAACAGCGCCTTGGCGATCATCGTGAACTCGGCCGGCAAACGAAACCAGCAGTCGGCGGCAACCTTTGTGATTTCCAACGTGACCCTGCCGGCGTTGAGACGGCTCAGGATCGCGTCGCTGTTTTCGTTGACGAGATCGGTAATGCGCCGGTCAAAATTCCGGCGATCAAAGCCTTCCTTTGCTTCACCCATTCGGACGGCTGCTTCGGCAGCCGTGTCGCCGCGTCCTTCGCTAATGGCGAGCAGCAACCGCAGCAGGTTGTCCTGAAAACTTCGCGTCACTCGCCCCACCATGCCGAGATCGAGCAGAGCGATTTGCTCGTCGTCGGTCAGGAAAACATTTCCGGGATGCGGATCGGCGTGAAATAGTCCATCGACGAGAAACTGCTGCAGATACGCGCTGAAAAGATCGTCGGCCAGCGCAGCCCCATCAATCTCGAGCAGACGCAACGGACTCAGGTCCGTGATCTTCTTGCCGGCGATGAAATCCATCGTCAGCACGCGTGTGGTGGTGTAGTCGTCAATGGGCTCGGGAATTACGATCTGCTCGAGCTCGGCGAGGTTCTCACGAATGGCATGCAGATTGTTCGCTTCAATCGTGAAGTCGAGTTCACGAAGCAGGCTCTTGCGTAACTGAACAAGCATGTTTTCAAACTCGTAACGCTGACCGAGTTCGGTGTGCTGGTCCAGGAAATGCGCGATCTCGCCGAGCGCGTCCAGATCTCCAACGATGAGTTCGCGAATGTTCGGGCGTTGGACCTTAACCACGACTGCGCGTCCGTCGCGCATCCACGCACGATGGACCTGGGCCAGCGAAGCAGCACCGATGGGAACCGGATCGAAATCCTCAAACGCTTTCGAGATCCGGACGCCCAGTTCGCTCGAGACGATGCGTTCGACTTCCGCGTAAGGAAACGGCTCGATGTGATCTTGTAATCTGGTTAGAGCGTCGAGATAAGGAGCGGGAAGGAGATCGGCACGCGTGGATAGAAGTTGGCCCAACTTGATGAACGTTGGTCCCAGTTTCTCGAGATCCTTGGCCAGTTCTTCGGCGGGAGCGATGGTTCCCGATTCTTCTGCGATCTCCTCGGGAAGAACACTGTTCTCCAATCCGGCCGGACGGAGCAGATCTGACCGGCCGTATTTGATCAGCAGCATCGCGACATCTTTATAGCGCTTGAGCCGCTCGGGTTTTAGTGATACTACCATCGCCGACACCTATGGAAATACGCAGTTGCGAGCCCGTTGTGGGCTGACTCAGCGTGAAATCCAACATCGGTTGTAGATGGACTTTTTGTCGCGTTAGCGACGGAAATATTACGTAAGATTCACGCAGCGATGGCGCGACCCGGGTTTATTGAGAACGACCGGCGGGTGCCGATTTTGCCGCTCTGTCGATTGCCTCACGCAGACCGTCGGCACTAAGAACTTTGAGTTGTACTCCGTTGATAAAGATCGTCGGTGTGCTGCCGACGCCGTACATTTCACCGTCTTCAACATCTCGTTGGACTTCCGTCGCATAGACGCCGCGGTCCAGGGCAGCGTCGAAACGAGCGCGGTCCAGCCCCAACTCACTCGCATACTTTTTCAACGACGGAACGTCGAGCGCTTTTTGACGTTGAAAGAGCAGAGTGATGTATTCGAAGAACTTGCCTTGTGCGTTTGCGGCGTTGGCAGCTTCCGCTGCTTTGCGGGCGTTCTCGTGTTGGTTCAAGGGAAAGTCGCGCACGACGAACCGCACCTTGTCGCCGTAAGACTTCAACACTTCTTCGAGCACCGGATGCATCGCGGCGCAAGCGGGGCACTGAAAGTCAGTGAACTCCACGATCGTCACCGGCGCATTGGCACTGCCGCGTGATGGGTCGTCGTCGACACTCACGTTTTGCACGGGCTGCGCGGGCTCTGTTAAGAGCCAACGGATGTCGGCGTTCTTGCGCAGACGAGTGGAGAGTTCGCCTTCCAAGCGCTGCTGGTCCTGCTCCCTGAGATAAACGGCGATCTGGTTGCGCACGCTGTTGAGGTCGCCGTTGATGCGGGCTTTGTTCTCTTCGTAGAACTTCGCGACTTCGGCTTCAGTTGGCGGGCGCACCTTGTCGCTGACCTCAGCGCGAATGATCTGCTCTGGCCCGATCTGGCGTTTCCGCGCTTCGTCGAGGAGCAGCATGTTGTCGACCATCTGGTCTGCTTGTCTCTTGGCGAGCAGATATGTTTCGAATTGGATTTTGTAGACGATCGGTTTGAGTCGCTCTTTCAGCAGACCTGCGTTCAAAAGTTGACCGCCGACGGTTGCAAGTACAGTGTCGTCAGACAGGTTGGGAGAATTGACGTCAACACCCATCACGACGGGGTTTGTCTGGCGCAATCGTTTGACGAGATCGTCGGCGAGCTTGTTTTCGAGTTCGTCATGGAGGTAAATCGCGACTTGTTGATTGGCGGTTTGTGGATCCAGGCCTTCGAACTGCGACTTGTTCTCGTCGATGAACTTCTTGATCTGCGCTTGCGTGGGCATGGTGGCCCGATTGCTCACTTCAGTTTCGTAGAGACGATGGCTGTCGATGCGGCGCTTCTTGGCTTCGACTTTGAGGAGTGCGGTGTTGATCTCGAGATCGAGCATGCTGCGACGAGCTTCGGCAAGCTTCTCTTCTAAACTTTCAACTTCCTTACGCCCAGCGGGATCTAAGTCGGAACTGGTATACGTCTGGCCGTTAACCACGACGATCGGTGTGGGTGTCGCAGGGCGTGCGGGGGTTGTCGGGCGCGCCGGTGTGGGAGAAGCGGGTGGTTGTGCAGCCGATTGGGGCTGTGGTGTTGCGACTGGTGCCGGCTTGCGATTCGTTGTTGGTCTGCGCTTTGTTTGGCCGACTGATGCGGACGAAAGGGCGAGTAAAAGGATTAGGAACAAGAGGCTGAGAGAAGGTTTCATACCGAAGCTCATAGTTTTGGGCGAATGATAAATCTCGAAGCGTACGGACTGCGTTAAGCTTACGGGGCCATCTTTAAGTGTCCGGACGTCTCATTAGAGCACAAACACACGATTGGCGCTGCCTGTTGCGGCAGCGCCAAGGTGGGAATTGCGTTCTACTGGCTGGCCTGGTTGCTTACGAAATCGAACGAAACGTTAGTGGCTGCGGATGATGCTGCGCCGGCGTTTCTTGACTGGAGTTCGAATCGACAACAGATCGCTGTGACGTCCGTTGAGAATAAAAGCCAGGCCTTGGTGCGTGACGCCGAGCAGGCGTGCTGCACGAGTGACGCTGCCGCCGGAATCTTCGAGCGCTTTGCGGATCAAGCTGCCTTCGTAACGGAGCACTTCGGTGTCGAGCGAGAAGCCTGGCGACATTGAAAGCGGAACGCTGCCGAATGTGCCTGCAGCGAACGCACCTGTAATATTCTCCGCAGCGCCCGATTTCACACTGGTGAATTCTGCAGCGAGCACACGTCGTGCACACTCCCCAAGTCGCGTTCTGAGACTGCGATTTTGCGACTGTGCCAATAGCTCCTCAGCGGTCCGATAGTACCCTTGAAGGACTTCGATTGGCAGATGAGTATTCAATTCCTCGATTGCGGTTACAGCAGCTATTCCGCCACCCTCGAGATGGCCCGCAGTCTGTGCAATTTCGATTGCTTGATCTAACGTTCCTTTTGCTTTCGGTAACTGCTTCAATCGAGCCAGAGCTTTTCCATGAGTTGTCAGCGCTTCAGCAAGTAACACTTGCTCACCACCTTCCCTCAGCAAGCGCACAGCCGATCGAGCGGAATTCTCTGCTAATTCGTTCTTTCCTTCGAGCAGGAATGCTTGGGCCCGGCTGTCTTCAACTGTAGCCGCACCACCCTTGTCCCCAACACTGACGAGCAACGTTCGCGCTCGCGTTAAATGCTCTTGAGCTTCGGTGAAACGGCCAAGCGTCGCAAACAGAAAGCCCACGTTATTCTCGACGCGACCCTGAAATCGCTTGTGACCAGCTTGCTCAAAGTGATAACTGGCAGCTGTGTATTCCATGAGGGCTTTGTCTATGTAATCTTCTCGGCTTTCGGAAGTACCCAGACCCCTCAATACTGTGGCGTATGAAGTGTGAAACCTGCCCTTGAGCGAGTGACTAGCACTCGATTCAAATAATGGCATCGCTTCTTTGTAGATCAGCAGAGCACTACGGTCTCTCGTCGCAGCAGACTCAACTATAGCGCTGGTCAAAAGTGCGCGTAATTTCTGCTCGCTTCGACTCTCATGCAAACTCTCGAGCACCAACCGCAAAGTAACGCGTGCTTCGTCAAGACCGCCTTCGCGCCAATAGCAGACAGCCAAATTAACGCGAGCTTCAGCCAGTTTTTCAGACAGGCCGACAGACTCGAACAAGGAGCTGCTTTCACTGATTAGGTCTTTAGCAAGTTCTTGTGAGCCAGGTATTTGTCTGGCGCTACCCAGCCACCCGGTTAAGGTTCCAGTTCTAAGTAGAAGTTCAGCCTTAGCCTCGCCGGTTAAACCTGTAGTGTTAGGGCGATGGGACACACCTTCCCAAAAGGGCCGTAAAGCCTCCTCTGCGACTTCAAACTCGCCAGCCTCTTCAAGTCCTTTGGCCAACTCGCACAGCGGCAGAACATTATCCAGGACCGGAGTTTCAAACCCTTTTTCAAGAGCGGATGTCTGCAATTCCATATCAGGTCTCCAGTTTTTTGATTGGCAAGGAACCTTGCAAGCCTTTCAATTGACGGATATTATCAACACCAACCAATAAATCTCTTGGTTGCACACCACTTCACCGGCTTTGACTACACATTCTTGAGGAGAAGATCAAATGAAACCTGTCAAAAACTTAGTGTTTGCTCTGTTGCTCGTCTTCGCCATTTCAGGCACAACCTTAGCTGGCGAAGTACCGATTCCACCAGCACCGCCACGTGCAACAGCAGCCGATCCAAGTGACGATATTACGTCACCTCTGAGTGATCCATATGCCGAACAGTCTGGAGAAACAGTCGAAACGTCAGATTACCTGATGTTCGAAGCGTTAACAGCCCTATTCTATCTGTACTAAGAAAACGCACAACTACGAACAAAGGCTCTCGCCAGTTGGCGCCGTAGCGTAGTCTCGCGGCCTGCGTTCTGTGTGTCCGGGCTCACCGATAACGTTCGAAATACCTGACTGGGAGGCGGTGACGGGTTGCATCCTACCCCCATCTGGCCGCTGAAGCAATAGGAACTTTCATTTTTACACGGCTAATGAGGGGTTAACTTCAGTCGCCACCCCCGGTTTCACGGTCATCTTTTTCAAGGATCCGCCCGTCCTGGGGTCTTTCTATGCCTTCAACCAGCCGTTTTACGGTCTCGAGCGTGTCAATGTCCGCAGTCGTTTTGTCCGGCCGCAGCCGCAAAATCCTCGGAAAACGAAGCGCGTACCCGCTCTTGTGCCGCTTTGACGGCTGAATCCTGTCAAACGTTACTTCGATGACAATTCTCGGCTCAACGATGCGAACCCGCCCGTGGCCAAATTCCTGAATTGTGTGGGCCTTGAACCAGTTCGTCAGCTCCATTAGCTCCCGGTCGGTCAAACCCGAGTAGGCCTTGCCGATGTTCAACAGCTCATCTTCCTCGTTTGAGCGCCGCACGGCAAACGTATAATCCGAAAGCAAATGCCGGCGCTTCCCGTGCCCGACCTCAACCGCCGTCACCGCCACATCCAGCGTCGCGATCGCCCGTTTCAGTTTCAGCCATTCCCGTCCGCGCCGACCCGGCTTGTACGACGAGCTTGGGCTCTTGATCATCAAACCTTCGTTGCCACGCGCCCGTGCCCGGTCAAACTCGTCATCGAGCAGACTCGCCTCTTTGAACAACTTTCCTGCCGACAGACGTATTGGACCACTGCCCGGGACCAATTGTTCCAACACGCGTCGCCGCTCAGCGAGCGGCTCGTCAATCAGAACCTTCCCACCGGCATATAGAAGATCATAAGACACGAGCACAACCGGCACCGCAATTAACAATTGAGTTCCGACGGTCTTCCGGCCCAGTCGTTTCTGCAACTCACTAAACGGCAGAATCGCTTCATCATTGGCGGGCACGATCTCGCCGTCGATAATTGCATCAGACTTCAAAGAACCGAGCGGCTCGACCAACTCCGGAAACCGGTGCGTGATCTCGTCCATCGTTCGCGAATAGATCGCGACTCGTCCGTTCTCCACGTGCGCCTGCGCACGAATCCCGTCAAACTTGTCTTCAACCAGAAACTCGTCCGGCATCGTCCGGGCAATATCCGTCAGGTCGGCAGCCGGTGTCGCCAACATAAACTTAATCGGATGAAACAGACGCATGTCTACGTCATGCAACTCTGCACGCCTGGCGCGCGTCGCAGTTTCACCAATATCGCCTAAAAGCATGTTTGCGTAAGCCACATCAGCCAGCGATTGTCCAAACACGCGCGCAATGGCGTCCTCCACCAGTCCTTCGCGCAAACCAATGCGCAAATCTCCGGTGAGCAGCTTGACCAAATACTTCGCCTCAAGCGGCGTCGCGCGATGAAGAACCGCCGTCAGCAGCGCCGTCTTATTCTTGATCCCACGTGTTTCACTAAGTCTGCTGATCAGCGACTCGGTCTCGGCTAACGTGATTGTCGGTTGAAAACTGTGGCGAGCCTCTTTCACGATCTCGGCTGCGACTTCGCCCGGATCTCCAAGCCGCACCCAACGCGGAGAAAGATCTTCAGGGCGAAAACCAGTAGCTTCACTCAATGCCGCGCCAATGATGCTGCCGCCTACATTCGTCGTGCGCGCATCGTTGAGAGCAAATTGTTGACCAGCGAAATATCGCGCGGCGCGCCTGAGATCAGGATCTGAAAGGGTCTTGAGATAATCGCCGAGGATGGCCGCCTTTTCCAACTTCCTGGTCGTTGCGGCCACCGCCTCGGCACACTCGGCAAAAGCCTGAAGGGTTCCCCCGGCGTCGATAAAATTTCCGTTTGCGCTCTTTTCTTCGCCCATTGCTCTGTTAAGATGCTCGACCCCGAAGGACCACTTGCAGCTTTCCGCATTTTAAGTGATCCTAGCGATATCTATTAGCGTCAGCAGACGAGCCACTCCCCGCAGGCTTACATTTTTAGATTTTGGCAGTCAGATCTTAGGCAGTTCGAGATCTTTAGGAAGGTGAAACAGCCGTGTTTGCCCTCATTCTTGAGTCCCTCAGTAGTACTGAATTACTGTTCATACTCGTTATCGCACTAGTATTTTTTGGCCCACGGAAATTACCGCAACTCGCTCGCTCAATGGGCAAAGGCCTGGCTGAGTTTCGCAAAGCCTCTGACGATTTCAAGCGCACGTGGGAGCGGGAAGTGGCCATGGAAGCTGCAAAGCTGGAGATGGAGGCAAACACGATTCTCGAGGAGGAGACGCAATCTTTTTTGGAAGAGAAGCCGGCGCCGGAACCACTCATGCAATCAGTCGATCCGGAGTTGGTGGTAGCTCGCGGCAGTGAACCCGAACCGCTGTCTCAGACAGCGGAACCGTTGACCACTGCCGAGCCGCTAACCGCCGATACTGAACCCTCAGCGCCAGAGCCACTTCGAAAACAAGATTGGATCTAAGTCATCCGCGATGTCAGCACTCCTAAGAGCCTTATCAACCGGCAGAGGTAGCGAAGAAGAACAACTGGGCGGCCAGATGTCCTTTCTGGAGCATCTCGACGAGTTGCGACGCCGCCTGGTCCGTTCATTTGTCTTCGTTTTTGTCGCAGCCACAGCCTCATGGTTTTTTTCTGGACCTATCTACAGGTTCCTGGCCGCGCCGGTGAATCGGGCGTTAGCCGAAGCGCAACGTCTCCAGGTTCCCATCAGCGGTTACACCGGCGGCGAAACGATCGCGGCCATGACCTCATTGAAGGAAAACGACACCGGCCGCTACGTCTTCGCCGAAGAAACCAAACTCGGCAGCAGTTTGATACCGGCGGGCGCTTCGGTGATGGCGCGGGTATTGAAAGATGGTCAAGGCAAGCTGGCTTTATACACAGACGAAGCGCTCTATTCCGGCAACGCTGTGATCCCGAAGGGCGTGCGCTTACCAACCGATCTTGCATCAGCAGTCGAGGCGTTTTCCGGCATCAACGATAAACTCATCGTCACTACTGCGCTCGAACCATTTTCGCTCTACATAAAAGTCTCGCTCTATATGGCGATCTGCGTTTCGGTGCCGTTTCTGCTGTTTCAGATCTGGGCCTTCGTCTCACCCGGTCTTTATCCGCACGAGCGCGCCTACGTGACTCCGTTTATTCTTTTGTCGTCAATCTCTTTCGTGGTGGGCGCCGCATTCGCTTACTACGTTATCTTTCCGCCCGCCGCCAAGTACCTGCTCGGCTTGGGCAGCGATTTCCGGCTGCTGCTTAAAGCCGACGAGTATTTCGACTTCATCATCATCGTCATGCTCGGTATGGGCGTGGTCTTTCAGATGCCGGCGATTACGTACGTTTTGGCCCGGATTGGTCTGGTCACGGCCGGGTTTCTCGTGAAGATCTGGAAAACGGCGGTGATCGTGATCATGATTGCCGCGGCGGTGCTGTCGCCGACCAACGACATTCCCAACATGCTGTTGTTTGCGGCGCCGATGATCGTGCTTTACGTGGTTTCGATCTTCGTCGCCTGGATCTTCAATAAACCCCGCTCAACAACCTGAGGAAAGGCCGTCAAAAACTCAACAATTGCATCGGTTTTACCCGATTTCGGGGCAACTTACCCCGACCGTGCCCGCATCTTGACTCTGTTCTCAGCGCAAGCTTAGAATCCTGAATCTTCAACCGGTGTCCGGCAGCAGCCCGTATAGTTCGTATCGTCAACGTCTCAGAGGAGTTCAGTAATGTCTTACCAGAAAGTTGCTCTGCGTCTGGCTCTCATTACCGCATCAGCGTTTTTAGCCAGCCCCGCAGTCTTGACACAAGAGCAGCAGGATCCGACCAGCAAACCTCGGAACGTCAAACCAGAACTCAAAAAAGCTTACAAAGACTGGCTCGACAAAGACGTTACTTACATCATCACCGACGAAGAGCGGAAGGCCTTCAAGAAGCTCGCCACGGACGACGAGCGCGAGCGTTTCATCGAGGAATTCTGGCGCCGGCGTGATCCGGATCCGGACACTGAAGAGAACGAATTCAAGGAAGAGTATTACGAGCGTATCGCCTACACCAACGAACACTTCAGCTCGGGCATCCCCGGTTGGAAAACCGACCGTGGCCGTATTTACATCATGTACGGCAAGCCCGACGAGCGCGAAACCCACCCGATGGGTGGCGCTTACGAACGGCCGTCGTGGGAAGGCGGCGGTTCGACCACCACTTACCCGTTTGAGATCTGGTTCTATCGTTACATCGCCGGCGTTGGCTCCGGTATCGAGATCGAATTCGTCGATCCGACGGGCAGCGGCGAATACCGCATCGCCCGAAATCCCAACGAAAAAGACGCGATGCTGATGGTTCCGGGCGCGGGACTCACTTTGTCCGAACAACTCGGTCTGACCAGCAAAGCTGACCGCATTGCGGGCATCGGCGGTGTCGGCAACACGAGTTATCAGCGCGAACAGGATAGCCCGTTTTCGCGCTTGCAGTTGCTCGCGGATTTGAGCCGTCCGCCGCAAGTGAAGTTCAACGATCTCGCCACCGCAGTTAACACTGGCGTTGTCGAAGAAAACCCGCTCAACTTCGATCTGCGGATCGACTTCTTCCGGCAGTCAGACGAACGCGTGATCACGGCCTTCACGATTCAAGCCGAGAACAAGGATCTCGTTTTCCAGGACAGCGGTGGTCTACAGCAGGCGCGCATGAACATCTTCGCGCGCATCACGTCAGTCGCTGGCCGCCGTGTCGGCATCTTTGAGGATCCCGTTATCACTACCGCCACTGCCGAAGAACTGACCGAAGCGAAGGACAGAAAGTCGGCGTATCAGAAAGCAGTTCCGCTCGCGCCAGGCACGTACAAAGTGGACGTGATCGTGCGCGACGTTGCTTCGGGTGCGACTGGTTTGAAACAACTCGGTTTCACTGTTCCCCGCTACGATCAGGAAAAACTCTCGACTTCCACCATGATTCTCGCCGCGAAACTTGAGAGTCTCGTGGACCAACCCGCCGTGGGCCAGTTCGTCATTGGGACCACGAAAGTTATTCCCAACGTCTCGGGCGTTTATCATCGCGGCCAACCGGTTGGCGTCTATCTCCAGATCTACAACGCCGGTATCGATCAAACGACTCTGCGTCCGTCGGTGGACGTCGAATACGCTTTGCTGAAAGACGGCAAGGAAGTCGGCAAGCAAGCCGAAGACTGGCGTGGTCTGAGCGACTCCGGTCAGCGTCTGACGCTCGCTCGCCTGATCGACACGCGGCAACTCGCCGTCGGCGATTACGAAGTTGCCATTCGTATTCGCGACCGAGTTACCGGTCAGTCGCTGTCACCATCACAGAAATTCAGCGTGGTTCAGTAGCTCCACGAACAAACTCTTCGAGTCGGTCCAGGTAGGCCTTTCCGGCTGAGCCGAAGACGTTGTGGCCCGCGCCGGGAACGA
>Ga0187894_10004330_pt1 | contig 15289 bp, 15 predicted proteins | sample GBC1701081metaG_FD_136650 | JGI IMG/M metagenome (GOLD analysis project Ga0187894, IMG submission 136650) | White microbial mat communities from a lava cave in the Kipuka Kanohina Cave System on the Island of Hawaii, USA - GBC170108-1 metaG ... | reverse complement strand
GCGGCGACGCCGGCGCTGAACCAGAACGGCGGCCCGGTGACGATCACGGTGACGGTGAGCGACGGGACGACGACGACGAACGAGACCTTTGATGTGACGGTGACGGCGGTGAACGATGCGCCGGGGCTTGTTGCCAATACGGGCTCTTCCGTGGCGCGAGGTGGGACGGATTTCATTACCGCTGCTGAGCTGCAGGTCACCGATGTGGACAGTACGCCTGCGCAATTGATCTATACGGTAACCGTGGGACCGGTGAATGGCCAACTTGAGCTGACCATTGCCCCCGGCTTGGCCATCAACAGTTTCACGCAGGCACAGATTGATGCCGGTCAGATTGTCTATGTCCACAATGGCTCGTTCACACTCAGCGACAGCTTTATCTTCACGGTTAGTGATGGGGCAGGGGGCAGTATCGGGGCCATCACGTTTGGAATCACCGTGACACCGGTGAATAGCGCCCCGAGTCTTGCCATCAATACTGGCTCAACGGTGATCCAAGGATTGATCGACCTTATTACGTCAGGTGAGCTACAAGTGACGGACGTGGATAATACGCCGGCTCAACTGATCTATACGGTGACGACTGCGCCCGTGAACGGCCGACTCGAACTGACTACAGCCCCTGGCGTGACGATTACGAGCTTCACGCAAGCGGACATTAATGCTGGCCGACTGGTGTTCGTCCACAATGGAGCTGTCAGCGCGAGTGACAGTTTCACCTTTACGGTCAGCGATGGTGCTGGGGGGGCGATTGGGGCGACGACATTTACTTTCGCGGTGACCCCGTTTTTCCCCCCACCCCCTCCACCCCCCCCGCCCCCGGGACCAGGACCCGGACCCGGACCTGGTCCAGCTCCGGGTGCTCCAGGGCCGATCCCCGGTGGGGTTACGCCGCCTGTGTTGCCACCTCCCCCGGTACTAGTTACGGTGCCGGGCGCAACAGAAGATTCAGTACGGCGAGTGGCAATGCCGAGTCGAACGTTCGCCAGGCTGGAGCAGCCGAATATCGTGGCCGAGGAGCCGGTGGACCTTCCGCTGGAACCGCTCTCGCTTCCGGTCAAGAAGATGTTGGCCATGGGTCACAAACTCGCTGAGCATTTGACCAGACTGGGTGACGATCTCGATCGAGTGGTGCAAGAGCGTGAATACCAGGCGCACCTCCTTGGGCGGGTGGCGACGTTTTCCGGGATCGCCTTGTCAGCAGGATTCGTGGCGTGGCTTCTGCACGGCGGATCCTTACTGACAAGTTTTCTCGTCTCGATGCCGGCCTGGCGCCGTTTCGATCCATTGCCGGTGCTGGGTTCGGGTGGCAAAGATCGCCGGGAACGAGATCACAAGATGCGTGAGGAAGGTGAACAGGAGAAGAGGCAGTTCCGTGGTCTGGATCGGGTGTTAGACAAGTCGGCAAAACCGGTCACACAGCAAGAGACGGGCCGCGTGAGGAGACCAAAGTCATAATGCGAGTGACTCCGTTAGTGTGGGTGAGTTTCGGACTGATCAGTATTACGATCAGTGCGATGCTGGCAGGCGATTGGCTGGTCGAATTGGTGCCAAACCACGATCGCCAGGTCTTTGAATATCGTCGTGATTTGGCAGAGTCGTTAGCGGTTCAGTACTCGGCGCTGACCGAGCGTGACCAGATCGAGACGGTGACGTTTGCGATGGAGACGTTAGCCAAGCGGAATCCGGGCATCTTGTCGCTGGCGCTCCTCCGAGAAAACGGGACGGTCGTCGCGCAGGTCGGCGACCATGCGCGCGTATGGGTGCAGCCGTCCGGTGAAGGATCCACCCTCGAGTTTCTCCAAGTCCCGATCTTCTCCGGCGACCAAAGGTGGGGCGTGCTTCAGGTTGCGTTTCGTCAAGAGAATGTGACCGGGCTTCAATGGTTCCTGACGGATCCGTGGCTGCGCTTCCTGGGGCTTGTCAGCGTCGTGGGATTCGTCGGGTACCTCTACTTCATGAAACGCACCCTCCGCCAACTCGATCCCTCCGGCATTATTCCTACTCGCGTGAAATCCGCGCTCGATGCGCTTACGCAAGGCGTGGTCATGATCGATACGCGGGACTTTATCGTCCTGGCGAACGAGGGCTTCTGCCAGGCCGTGGGAAAGCCGCTGACGTCGTTGATCGGATCTGATCTCGGCACCCTGTCGTGGCGGGCGGCTGCGTCATCCGCTCCGGTCATGGTGCATCCATGGACAGAGGCGATCATGGATAAGCAGCCCCAAGCCGACCGGCCCCTTCTTCTGAGCCTTCCTGATGGTGACTCACGAAAGTTCATCGTCAACACCGTACCGATTATGGACGATGGGTCCATGGTGAGAGGGGCGCTGGTTTCCTTTCACGATGTCACCGAGCTTGACCGAGTGAACTCCTCTCTTCGGGAGGCGAACAGCGAATTAGAGCTGTCTCGCTTCAAAATTCTGGAGAAGAACCAGGAGCTCGAAACGACGAATACGAGCCTGAATATCGAGATGAGCGAACGGAAAAAGGCTCAGGCGGAGAGAGAGGCACTGCAGCAGCAACTCGTGCAGGCGTCGCGTCAAGCCGGTATGGCGGATGTGGCGTCGAGCGTGCTGCACAACGTTGGAAATGTGCTCACCAGCATTAACGTGTCGACCGATACCTTGCTGAAGACCCTCAAGAAGCCGATGGTGGGAGACGTCTGCCGGATTGCTTCGATGTTTCATGAGAATCAGGGCAATTTACAGGCATTTCTGACAGAAGATCCTAAAGGCAAGCAGATTCCCTCGTATTTGGGCATGGTGGCCGAGTCTCTGAGCGGAAGTCACCAAACCATCCAGAGCGAACTCGATTCCCTTGTGATAAAGGTCGACCACATCAAGCAAGTGATCATGTCGCAGCAGGATGTTGCCCATGCAGGAAATATCCGTGAGGCGGCGGTGGTAGAGGACCTCATGGAGCAAGCCTTGTTGATGGGGATGCCCGAGCCGGAAAAGTACGGTATCCGGATCGTGCGGGAGTACGCCAAGGTTCCGGACATCATGACGGATCGACATCATGTCCTCCAGATTCTGGTGAATGTGATCACCAATGCCAAGAACGCCATGATCGAATATCCTGCGAACGCTCATTGCCTCACGGTCCGAATCCTGCTGCCTGCCGACCGCACAGGATCGGTGCGATTCGAGGTGACCGATACCGGCTGTGGCATTAAAGCTGAAAATCTCCCACGCTTGTTTGCGCAGGGTTTCACGACGAGAAAGGCCGGACATGGCCTTGGTCTTCACAGTGCCTCCATCTCCGCCAAGAATCTTGGCGGAGTCATACAAGCCTGGAGTGAAGGAGTAGGGCGTGGCGCCACTTTCGTGCTGGATCTCCCATTGATCCTGGAGAAGGTTGCCGCATGACGCGCGATGAGACGACCGACAATCTCCGCATTCTGGTTATCGACGACAATGTGTCCATCCATGAGGATTTTCGCAAGATCCTCGTGCCTCCGAAAGATCCCGACGCGCTCGATCAAGCGCGGGCAGCCTTGTTCGGAGAGACGCCGCGCCGTCCTTCGCATATGCGCTACGAGCTTGAATTTGCGACTCAGGGACGAGAAGGGTGCGGCATGGTCCATACCGCTTGCGGGAAAGGCTGGCCCTACGCGATGGCCTTTGTGGACATGCGTATGCCGCCGGGATGGGACGGCCTCGAGACGATCGAAAACCTATGGTACGTCGATCCTGATCTCGATATCGTGATCTGCACCGCATATTCCGATCATCCATGGGAAGATGTAAGCCGCCGAATCGGGGACACCGATAAGCTGCTCATTCTGATGAAACCCTTCAACAGTATCGAAATCGTCCAACTGGCCCATACGCTCACGAAAAAATGGAATCTGGCGCGTTCGATCAAGCAGCAGATCGAACGTCTTGAATCCTCAGCGCGCCGGCGAACGACCGAATGGCGCGAAGCGAACGACCGTCTTCAAGAAAACATCGCCAGAGGAATTGCGGAGACGGTAAAGAATCTGCCCCAGGACGACGTGGCAACGGCGTTCCGACAGAAAGAAGAATTTCTGGCAATCATGAGTCATGAAATCCTCGCGCCCGTGAATGAATTGGTCGGCAAGGTGAGCCTGTTGTTCGACGGCCCACTTGGCCCAGAGCAGCGAGAGCTTGCGACGACCATACAGAAATGCACGCAAGATCTCCTGGCCCTCCACAACGACATGCATGAGTTCATGGCTGGTAAGGGACAAGAGACTCGATTGGGAAGCCGTCAATGACGATGGTTGCTCCAATGGCAGGGACGGAAAGAAGAGAATGACGAAACTCCCCAATAATCAAAACCTTCGGATCTTGGTGATCGACGACAACCAGGCTATCCACGAAGACTTTCGCAAAATTCTGCAAGAGAAAGCTGGCGGGGAGAGTTTCGAGCAGGCTCGGGCGGCGTTGTTTGGAGATCTGCCTCGCTCGGAAGCGCTTGAACAGTTCGAACTGGACTGCGTCGATCAAGGACAAGCCGGTCTCACCTTGGTGCAGACGGCACGGAATGAAGGCCGCCCGTATGCGGTGGCCTTTGTTGATATGCGAATGCCGCTCGGGTGGGACGGGCTGGAAACCATCGAACGCCTCTGGCAAGAGGACGCAGGGCTTCAGGTCGTTATCTGTACGGCATACTCCGACCATCCGTGGGATGAAATGACAAAACGTATCGGTCGAAACGACAAGTTGCTGATTCTCCAGAAACCGTTTATCAGCATTGAAGTATTGCAACTGGCGACCGCGCTCTGTCGGAAATGGGAGCTTGCGCATGCCGTGGCAAGACAACTGGATGAATTGAGCAGGCAAGTCGACAAACGCACGGCAGAACTCCAGGGCGCGAACGAGCAATTGACACAAACCAACGCAGCCTTGGTGAAAACCGTGGGGGATCTCGAAGTGGCTCACGCGGAAATCTTGCGGCAAAATGACGCACTGGAGCGGCTCGCATCCCGAGATCCGCTGACCGGATGTTTCAACCGCCGCGCCTTTTATACGCAATTTGAAAAGGCGTTTGCCGAAAGTCTCGAGCATGGCATCGAACTGAGTTGTCTCATGGTGGATATCGACCATTTCAAACGCATCAACGACCAATTCGGACATGCGGTGGGAGATCAAGCCATTCAGTCGGTAGCCGGCAGCCTAAGCGCCGCGTTGCGGTTGATGGATATCATCGGTCGTTATGGGGGAGAGGAGTTCTGTTTGATGTTCCCGCGCACCAAGCTGGCTGAAGCCGCTGATCTGGCGGAACGTCTTCGGATTCATGTTGAAACAGAGGCCGGGGTGAGGGTGCGAACGGCATCCTGCCTGGGCATCACAGTGAGTTGCGGCATTTCTTCTACGGCGTTCGGCGCGAGGACGCCATTGGAGCTGATCGATCAAGCGGACAAGGCCCTCTATGCGGCGAAGGAAGGCGGGAGGAATTGTGTCATGGCGCTTGACCCGATTATCGCCAAGGCGAACACCTCCGATCATTTTGAGCCGCAAGTGAAGCGGATTACTCCACGAGTGCCGAATCCACCGATATCCCGGTAAAGGAGTCTTGCCGTGTTGTCGGTGAGGTAGCGAGGCCCTGCATGGAAACGAGAAGGAGCAGATGATATGAGCCGCAGCCTCAGCTGTCCGCGATGCCAAAAGGACGGCCTTTTGCGGTTACACCCCCAATCGCCTCGCGAGCGTCTGGCTTCCCTTCTCTTTGTGGCGCCATTCTGTTGTCCGTCGTGCAGTCACCGCTTTCTGGCGTCCCATCTTTGGGTGAGCCCTTCCACGCATCCGATCGATCGCCGCGAACATCTCAGGATTCCCGTGCGACTCTTTCTCTCATTCTCCGGGGGGAAAATTCGCGGTGAGGGAATGGTGCTCGATCTCTCCATGGGCGGCTGTATCATCAAGAGCGAGACCCAGGTCCATACGAACGACATCTTTTATCTGCAATTATCCCTTGATGACAGTGAATCTCCTCTTGAAGTGGCTGCGATGGTCCGTTCTGTGAGCGCTCGCGGCATCGCCTTCAAATTTCTTCGAGCCGCCCAGGAAAACAGGCGGCTGCATGCGTTCGTCCTAGCCCAGACGGCGAATCAGCTGGACAAATCCCAGGGCAAAGTCGGCGTCGCTGTTTGAACGGGCCGAAGCATTCCCTGCCCACCGAGTCATCGTGGGCAGAATCTGGTTCCGTGCGGCGAGCAGGTTCGAGCTTCGACGGTTCCAACGGTCATGCAATAGGAAAACGTTTCCGCTAAGTCGGAGTTTCCCAGGCAGAGTGAAGCGGATGATTGTTGATCAGTTCCTCATGTGCGGCGAGATCATAGGGCTCAACGGTGAGATCCTTCTCGTCAAGCGGCTCCGGGCAAGCAGAGGAACAGAGATAGTTACGATATGATTCAGCCTTCTCCTTCGTGGCAAATCGGCACAACCCATATTCGGGCATCCCGGAAGAGGGATACCAAAATGCCAGCTCGATCGCACTCCCCTGGTAAATCCCAAGCGAGCGGTGCCGGACTTGGAATCCACCGGGTAAGCTGGATGAGCGTTCAAGAGACATGGGCAACGATTTCCATAACAGAGAGAACGACCGGAATGGATCGTAGCATGGACGCTATCCGGCGTGAAAGCCGTAGCCCCGACGCTCCGATGCGCCGGCTCAGGCTTCTCCTGTGCCGCGCATAGACTGCCCGGCATCGTTCCGCTAGAATCCCACTATTCATGTCCGATCCTACGACGGTATCCCCAGCTCCGGCGAATGTGCAGGACGAGACTCGCTCGGTGGTCCAAGCGGCCGGTGTGATCGGCGCGGCCACCTTTTCCAGCCGAATCCTCGGGTTCATCCGCGACATGGTGTTGGCGAATCTTTTTGGGGCAACGCCGGCGGCGGACGCCTTCTTCGTGGCCTATCGTGTCCCTAACTTGCTTCGTGAGTTGTTTGCGGAAGGGTCGATGTCTTCCGCTTTCATTCCGGTCTTTACGGAATATCAGACGCAGAAATCGAAACGAGACGCCTGGGAGCTGGCGAGCGCCGCATTCACGACACTGCTCACGATTGTGACCGGTATCACGATTCTTGGCATCATCTTGGCGTCCGGAATCGTCTGGCTGCTCGCGCCGGGGTTTCATGACGATCCGGCGAAGCTGGGCATGACCACGCTGCTCACGCGGATCATGTTTCCCTATCTGATCTTTATCAGCCTGGCCGCGCTGGCGATGGGCATCTTGAATTCTATGCGCGCCTTCGCGGCGCCGGCGTTCTCGCCGGTATTTTTCAACATTTGTATCATCGGCTGTGCGTTTTTTTTATCGCCGATGATGTCGGAGCCGATCCTTGGCGTGGCTATCGGAGTTGTCGCGGGAGGCATGGCGCAGTTTGTCATGCAGTTGCCCGGCTTGCGTCTGCGCGGCATGTTGTTCGGGTTCCGGTTCGCGCCGGGCCATCCAGGCGTGCGGCGGATCGGTGCGTTGATGGTGCCGTCGCTTCTTGGTCTCTCCGTGACACAGATCAACATTACCGTGAGTACGATCCTCGCCTCCTTCTTTGCGGGTGGGCCGACCTATCTTTTCTATGGTATGCGGTTGATTCAGTTTCCGCTCGGGATTTTTGGCGTGGCGCTGGCCACGGCCATTTTACCGACACTCTCGGCGCAGGCCACGCGCGGGGCGCTGGATGAATTGCGGACGACATTGGGATTCGGCCTTCGCATGATCCTCTTTATCATCCTGCCGGCGATGTTCGGCCTGATCCTCTTGCGTCAGCCGATCGTCCATCTATTCTTCGAGCACGGGACCTTTACAGCACACGACACGGCTGAGACCGCGGCGGCGGTGCTGTGCTATTCCGTCGGCCTCTGGGCCTTTGGTGGCGTCCGCATCATCGTGTCCGCTTTTTATTCGCTGCAAGACACGCGCACACCGGCCATCACTGCGGCGATTGCCGTCGCGGCCAACCTCGTCTTCTCGCTCCTGCTGATGTCGTCTATGGGCGCGCCAGGCTTGGCCTTGGCCACCGCCTTGGCGGCGATGGTGAATGGAGGTATCTTGGTCGCGGTGCTGCACCGTCGGTTGGGCGGCGTGGACTGGGGATCCGTTGGACGATCGTCACTGCGTGTATTGGTTGCGTCCATTCCCTTGGTCGTGGTCTGTGCGTGGGTGGCTTCAGCGCAGGTCTGGACACATTCCGGTGAATGGATGGAGAAATCGGCCATGCTCTTCGTGGCCATCGGATTGAGCGTGGGAAGTTATCTGGGAGTCCATGCCTTGCTGCACTCGGAAGAGCTCGGTCTGGTCTGGGGAATGGTCAGACGGAAACTAAAGAGAAGAGCGACCTAGTGTAATGGGTAAAAGACAACCTTCACCCAAACGATTCACGCCGGATCCTGAGCGCCTTATGGCCTGTGTTTTTCGCACGCCCTGGGGCTGGATGGGTATGTCCGAAACGACGAAGGGGATCAACGCTGTGGTGTTGCCGAAGGCGTCGCGCCAGGCCGTGCTGTTAGAGTTGGGATTGCCATCAGCTGAGCTGCCGGAGGGCCGGATTTTTCCACGATTGCGAGAGGCGCAGGTGCAGTTGACCGGCTATCTGGCCGGAACGCGCAGGTCCTTCGATCTGCCGCTGGACCTTTCACGAGGGACAAACTTTCAGCAGAAGGTCTGGCAGACCCTTCAAGGCATCTCCTACGGCAAGCTTCGATCCTATCAATGGGTAGCGCTTCGGGTAGGAGGAAGGCAGTATGCCCGTGCCGTGGGCAATGCCGTTGGGGCGAACCCGATGCCGATTGTGATTCCGTGCCATCGGATTGTGGCGCAGGATGCGTCCCTGGGCGGTTTCTCAGGCGGCTTGCCTACGAAACGAAAACTGCTCACTCTCGAAGGGACCCTAGCGGACATTCGACCGAAACGATCGTAACTCATGAAAGCCGTGATTCAACGGGTGACCAGAGCGTCGGTTTATGTTGAGGGCAAGACCGTAGGGCAGATCAAGTCAGGCCTCCTGGTGTTATTGGGCGTGGCTAAGGGCGATGGGGAAACCGGCGCACGTTACCTTGTCGAGAAGATTCGCACGCTCAGGATTTTTTCCGATGAGCAGGGGAAGATGAATCGCTCGCTGGCGGACATCGGGGGATCGGTCTTGGTAGTTTCCCAGTTTACCTTACTGGGCAGGACGGAGAAGGGCCGTCGTCCGAGCTTTGACGAGGCGGCGCCCCCGGATGAAGCAAAGCGACTATACGAGCAGGTCGTGGCAGGCTTACGAAACCACGGTACTTCCGTGGAAACCGGGGTCTTTGCCGCGCACATGCAGATCGAGCTACTGAACGACGGGCCGGTGACCTTTGTGCTCGACAGCCGTGGCGCGAGCTAGCTCTGATCTGTACTCAAGTCTATCTCGTGAAGACCGAAAAAGGGATTATGGGGGCTGATATCGGCCATCGTCTGCTATACTGAGTTTGTACGTGTTTAGAATGTGTGAGAGGTGGATATGGGAACGCAAGTTCCGCCACGGCATCCGCTCCGTCAGTTGTTCGGCGCCCTAACCGAGAAAAGTTTCACGGAACATCTCGGGTGGCCCGACCCCAACGTCACCAGTTACGTCACCAATCTGCTCGTCGACTTTACCCACGCAGATCAACTATATAAAATAAAAAACCAGCAAGACAAACCGGTCGATACGGTGGTGGACCTCTTATTTGAGTCGGAAGTGTTGCTCCAGGCCCAGTCGATGGACCGTGAACGGGATGTGCATCAGCACATCGGTGATTTCACACTGTTCATGGCAGGACTGTTTCCGGAATATCTGCGCCGCCTTAAGACGGCCGGATTGATCTACCACAAGGATTTCCTCGTGGACTATATGAAAACGGGAAAGCGCTCCTACGGGATTGTCGCGCGAATGGCTGACGGCCCATCGAAGGAAGAACCCCCTCTGTTCCGAAAACTCTCCGATAACTTCGAACTCTGCGTGACCGGCCTGGGCTTCGTGCGGTCCGATCTGGATCGCATGAAAGATCCGACGTATCGACAGGCTCGGAATCTTCTCCTCAATTGACCAGCCACAGTCCCATCATTCTTGCCCATGGAGGCGCCGGTTCCCGACGTGTGACGCCGGCGCAGTCCGCATGCCTGGCCGATGCGCTCGCGGCCGGCTATGGCATCCTCGCGCAAGGAGGCCCTGCTCTCGCCGCTGTGGAAGGTACGATCAGTCTCCTGGAGCAATCAGGACTGTTTAATGCCGGACGAGGAGCGAATCGCCAGCTGGATGGAGTACAGCGGATGGACGCCGCGATCATGGAAGGAGCCCGGCTCAAAGCCGGAGCTGTCGCTTCGATCGAAGGAATCGCACATCCGATTACGGTGGCCCGTCTGGTTATGGAAGAAACAGACCATGTTCTGTTGGTCGGACCGTTCGCCGGCAAATTTGCGCGGCACTTCAAACTCGATCGGCATCGTTCCACCAGCGCGCCTCGCCGCCCCTCTTACGACCGGATTCTCGCGAAGCAGAAACACTCAAGGACAGAACGGCACGGAACCGTCGGCGCTGTCGCCTTGGACCGGTCCGGGACGGTGGCGGCAGGGGCTTCGACCGGAGGCATTGAGTCGATGTTGCCGGGGCGGGTCGGTGACAGCCCGCTCATCGGCTGTGGAGTGTACGCAGACAATCAAAGTGGTGCGGTTGCGATGACAGGCATCGGGGAAGGCATCATCCGCCTTGTAATCGCCAAAAGTATCTGCGATCGTTTAGCTATGGGGAAGAGCCCCGCGGTTGCCGTACGACAGATATTGCGTATGCTCGTGTCTCGGCTCCATGGATCGGCCGGGGTCTTAGTCCTCTCTTCGGACGGACGATTTGCCATCAGGCATGTGACGCCCCATATGGCTGCGGGATGGTGGAACGGGACTGGCCAACCGATCGTTCAAGGAGAATTTCCATGAAGGACACACTCTTTCACCTGGCCCTTCCCACGCACGATGTGGCGGCGGCGAAACGTTTCTACGTCGATGGACTCGGTTGTACGTTGGGCCGGGAGTCGAGCCATGCTGTGACGTTTGGACTCGCAGGCCATCAACTCGTCGCCCATCTGACGACGGAACCCTTGCCGCAGCAACAAGGCATTTATCCTCACCATTTCGGCCTGACTTTTTTGTCGAAAGAGTCGTGGCAACAGTTCTTGGAACGGGCTCAGGAAAAAAAGTTGCACTTCTATCAACAGCCCCGAGTCCGATTCCCCGGCACCAGGATCGAACACCACACATTTTTCCTCGAAGACCCCTCTCGCAACCTGCTCGAGTTCAAACACTACACGTATGAATCGGCCATCTTCGGCGAGCGAGACTATCGTGAGGTTGGTGACTCATTGTAGTTTTCCGCCTGCTCCTGGTCTTGGGGCTCTGCCGAATCTTGGTCTGGTTCTAACTCTGGTTCTGAGTCTGGCTCTGTCTTTGGCACTGGTTCTAACTGGGGAGGTTGTGGAGATCCCCGAGTAATCTGTTTGAATATTCGGTTGTGGCGGCGAGCCAGGAAGGTCGTTTTTCGTATTGGGTCGTATCGCCGTGGCGCCGGCAAGATAGCTGCCAGCCATGCGGCCTCGTCGGCCGTCAAGTCGCGCGAAGACTTCTTGAAGTGATGACGGGCCGCGGCTTCAGCGCCATAGACGTCATGCCCCCACTCAGCGACATTGAGATACAGTTCGAGAATACGCTCTTTCGTGAGATGCTGCTCGAGAGAACGTGTAATCAGCGCTTCCCGTGCCTTTCGGAGCAGGGACCGCTCAGACGACAGGTAGAGATTTTTGGCCAACTGCTGGGTAATGGTGCTTCCTCCACGCTTGAGTTTGCCCGCTTCGAGGTTATGGAGAGCCGCATCCTTGATCCCTTCCCAATCGAATCCTTCGTGGGTGAAGAACGACGCATCTTCCCCCTCCACGACCGCCTGGCGGAGGGAGGGAGAGATACGTGAGAGCGGCACCCACGTCCAATGGCGTTCGATGGTGCGGCCCTTGGTCTTGGCCTGAATTTGCCGCGCTTCCATCAGGGCCGTCACGGTCGGATTGGTCCCTCGTAAGGCCGGGATGTCGGGCATCTTGAGTAGCCAGAAGAAGAGGACTGCTCCAATCGGCAGGAGAAGGCCGATAATGAGGAAGGCCTTCATGCGGGACCTGGATCGTGCGGTTGACTTCCGCATTAGAGGCTGAGTATCACAGAGACGATGAGAGACTGCGTCAGTAACAGGGTGCGTGATCGGTGAGGGACTGGGTATCGCATGCGAATCCTTACAGCAGAGTTTATCAGAAGTTGTGCAGGGCCAGAGCAGTTTCTGAAAAGCGACCTTCCGGAAGTCGCCTTCATCGGGCGGTCGAACGTCGGAAAGTCCTCTCTTATCAACTCTCTCTTGCAGCGCAAGGGGCTAGCCAAGGTCAGCCGCACCCCGGGAAAGACCCGCTTGGTCAATCTCTTTCGGATCGCCAGCGACGATCCTGGATTGGCGCGTTTCGTGGTGGTGGATTTGCCAGGGTATGGCTACGCGAAGGTGTCGAAAGCGCTGCGGGCTCAGTGGGCCCCGTTGATCGAGCAGTATCTCGACGGGAGTGAACAGTTGCGCGCGGTGGTCGTGTTGGTCGAAAGCCGGGTGCTGAGCGAACAAGACCGCCAAACGATTGCATGGCTCTCGTCCGTCGGACGGCCTCCCATTGTGGTCGCGACAAAAGTAGACAAGTTAAAAATGAGCGAGCGCGTCGGCGCGCTTCGTCGGCTTCGGGAAGGGTTGGGACTGGCCGAGCCCGATGACGTTATTCCTTACTCGTCGGTGACGGGCGAGGGGCGGGAGCGGTTGTGGGCGGTCCTGAAAGCGCGGATTCGAACTTGATCTCGATGTAGGCTTTGTTCTTGAGGTTCGCCAGCCACGATTGGAAGACATCTTCGCTTTTCTGTTGAAAGACGAGTCCCTGGATTTCGTTGCGAACTTGGGCGTAGAGGCGGAACTGTTTGGGTTTCTTGTCCTCCAGACGCACGATGTGAAAGCCCTCCGAGGTCTCGATCACATCCGAGATGCCGCCGGGCACGAGCGTGGCGATGGTGCGATCGATCTCCGGCAAGAGCTCTCCCTGCCTCACTAAGCCCAGATGCCCTCCGTGCGAAGCGTTCGGGCCGTCGGAAAAGCGCAGCGCCAAATCCTCGAAGGATTCCCCCTGCTTGAGCCGCGCCACGACCTCACGAACTTTCTCTCTCGCAATGGCCGTATCGTCCGGTGAGCGGGGTTTGATGAGGATCTGGCTGAGCGTGTATTCGTCCGAGAGCGCAAACCGATCACTGTGTTCCTGGAAGTACCGTTTCATATCGGAGTCCGCGACCATGACCGCGCCCCGCACCTCGCGGTCGACGACCCTGAGCAGCGTCAGCTGTTCTTGGACGTTTTTCAGGTCGAGGGGGTTCGTCTCGTCGACCGCTTTCCCTTGTTGCTTCATCTGCCGAATCACCTGCTGGACTTCCTGATCGGTGACCGTGATGTTGCGCGCTTTCGCTTCCTGGAGTTGCAGCTTGCGCTCAATCATCGACGTCAGCGCCATGTATTCCGCCGTCTTGAGGCGGCGCGCGAGGGCGTCGCCGCGATACTCTTTTTGAATCCGCTCCTGCTCCGGGGCGAGTTCCCGTTTTATCTCGGACAGCATGATGAGATCCGAGTTGACGATCGCGACGATCCCATCCTCCACCTGCGCGGCAGAAAGAAGGGGTACCGGCGCGAGCAGCCCCAGCGCGAAGAAGATCGTATGTCTCAGCCAGTTTGGCATCGTCATGATGAACGGACGGATCGGGTCATGGACAGAAGGTTCGCCATGCGCCGAACGGGTCCGGCGGTCAGCGAGGGTTCGACGGATTGTACACGAATTACACAGGGATTGAGGAGTCTGAGCGAGGGCAATGTCGATCCACGACGACTCAGCGCGCGCCGACGTCGTCGGTGATATAGCGGGAGGCGTCGGCGAGGCGGATGGTCGCTTTCGCGCGGATATCGGCGATCACGCCGCCAAATCGTTTTCGACGCTTCTCGTTGAGCAGTTCCTGCCGGAGGCGTTCCCGAACGGCCACGTCGGCCTCAATAATTTCCTTGTCGAGCGGCGTCGTCATGACGAGGTAATAGCCGGCCTCCGTCTTGATCGGCGCGCTGATGAATCCCGGCTTGAGGGTATGAATGACGGCGTCGACTTCGGGGACGACCAAATCTTTGCGATAGGGGCCGAGATCGCCCCCCTTCGCTTTCGATTTTTCGTCGATGGAATAGCGCTGCGCAAATTGGGCGAAATGGCCTCCCTGGTTGACCTGCTTTTCGAGATCTTTTGCGGCCGATATATTCGGCAGCAGCATCTGCGACACTCTTACTTTTAGTGGCGTCAGGAGTTCGTGGGAATGCTGCTCGTAGAAGGCGTCCAATTCCTCGCTCGTGAGTTCGACCTTGGCCTTGATCCGGTCCTTGAGGAGTTCGTCGAGAATCAGCTGCTCCTTGTAGCGCTGCGCTCGATCGCGGATGGCATCGCTCTGGTCGAGGCCTAGCTTGCGCGCTTCCTGCATGAGCAGCTCTTTGGTAATGAGCTCGTCGAGGAAGACGCGTTTCCCCCCCTCTTTCTGATACCGCGCCTTGGTGGCTTCGGCCAGTTCTCCCCACCGGGCGTCGAATTCGGTCTGCGTGATCTGCCGGCCGTTGACGAGGGCGAGCACGCCTTCCTCGGGCGGCGGACCGCAGCTGATGAGCAAGAGGAGGCTGCCGCCGATGGCGCAGGCGAGCAGAGTGACGAGGTGGCCGGCTGCGGCGTTTACGGATCGGTTCGAGGATCGAGTCATAGGCGCATGAGACCTTGTTAGCGAGACGCGTGCAGGGACATCGTGGTGTTGGTATCACAGCCTCCCAGGCTTTGCAAGGTTGCGGTGAGTTCTCGAAAGATGGAAGGCCAGTCCTGATGCGGCATCTGGAGTTCGAACGAAAGCGGAGACAGAAAACATACCCGCTTCTTGTACCGGTCCATCATCCGGTGAATCTCCTGGCTTGAGATCCGGCTTTTGGCGCCGAGCGAGACGACGACGGAATGTGTCTTGAGTTCGACCGAGTCCAAGCGCAAGGCCTTGGCTTGAAGCCGCACCTGCATGACTTCGAACAGCCGCTCGACGGAGTCCGGGGCCAGCCCATATCGATCCTGCATTTCGCCATGAAGGAGGGCGAGGTCTCCGACTTGGGTGCAGGACGAGAGCCGTTTGTAGCAGGAGAGGCGCTGGTGGGGATCGGAGACGTATTCATCCGGAATAAAGGCAGAGACATT
>Ga0187894_10004329_pt1 | contig 15290 bp, 6 predicted proteins | sample GBC1701081metaG_FD_136650 | JGI IMG/M metagenome (GOLD analysis project Ga0187894, IMG submission 136650) | White microbial mat communities from a lava cave in the Kipuka Kanohina Cave System on the Island of Hawaii, USA - GBC170108-1 metaG ... | reverse complement strand
GAGCGAGGTGATGAGAAGCGAGTTGAGAGAATACCTGAGAGAGAGATTGCCGGAGTACATGATTCCGCAGGCGATCGTGAAGATGGAGAAGATGCCGCTGACGCCTAACGGAAAAATCGATCGTCTAAATTTACCTACGCCCGAAGGATGGGGTCTGGAATCGACAACCGTTTATGTGGCTCCGCGAACAGAATTGGAGCGGATGATTGCGGGCATCTGGCGGGAGGCGCTGAAGATAGAGCAGGTGGGATTGCATGACAACTTCTTTGATTTGGGAGGGCATTCGATTCTTATGATTGAGGCGAATGGCAAGCTCAGGCATGCCCTAGGCAGAGAGGTGTCGGTGATCGATATGTTTCGCCACCCGACAGTCAGCGCAATGGCCGAGTTCCTGAGCGCACAGCAGCCGGATGAAACGAAGTTTGATGAAAATGTCGAACGCGCCGGGATAAGAAGAAAGTCAACGAAGCGGCAACGTGAGGTGAGAAGGAAACAGCGTACGACAGGAGCGGATTGAGGAACGATTATCAGGGTGATAGTATCGCGCTTCGTGTGCGTTTCACGTCTAAGGTATCGGGGCGCCGGCTATCTCCCTTTCAAAATTACGAGCGTTAAGTATGGAGGTGTTAGATGGAGAACCTATTGAAAGATTTACAGCATGGAGTTCGAATACTTCTCAAAAACCCGGGCTTCAGTCTTCTCACGATTCTGGCTCTTGCCTTGGGCATCGGTTCTACCACGGCAATTTTCAGTGTCGTGAACGCTGTTTTGCTTCGCCCTTTACCGTTTCGTGATTCCGAGCGATTGATGATCGTCGGAGAAATCAACATCAAGCAAAAGGGAGCAGAGAATGAAATCGGTATTGCTCCCGCCAATTACCTTGATTATCGAAACCAGAATAACAGTTTTGAAAGCATCGGCGCCTTTTCCATGACAACACGGACGGGTTTTAACCTGGGAGAGGTCGGTGAGCCGGAGCGGCTGACCGCCGCGAATGTTACGGCCAATCTTTTCCCGACGCTCGGAGTCAACCCGATATACGGACGCTACTTCCTACCGGAAGAGGAGAAGCGGGGGAATCATCGCTCCGTCATGCTGAGCCATGGACTGTGGAAACGTCGATTCGGTTCGGATCCTCAGATTATCGGCAAGACGATCCTGCTAAGCAGTTCCAGTTATCTCGTAGTAGGAATCATGCCGGAAGGTTTTCAGTTTCCGACCAAAGATGTGCTTCCGGCGCTCCGGGCCTTGGAAAAACCGGTTGAGGTGTGGGTTCCCCTCTCCATTCCCGACGCCGATTGGACTGCTCGAGGCTCGCGTTTTATGCATGCCGTCGGGCGGCTCAAGCCATCGGTGACGATTGAACAAGCGCGAGCTAATTTGAATACCGTTGCCGGACAGCTTGCTCAAAAGTATGAGCAGGATATTGGCTGGGGCGCGCAGGTTATACCTCTTTTGGAGCAGATGGTCGGATCCGTCAGACGAGCGTTACTCGTTCTTTTCGGAGCAGTCAGCTTCGTCCTATTAATCGCTTGCGCTAATGTGGCTAACCTTCTACTAGCGCGAGCGGCGACTCGGCAGAAGGAGATTACCCTGCGGGTCGTGCTCGGCGCGGGCCGTGGCCGTTTGGTACGGCAGTTATTGACCGAGAGTGTCCTTTTTGCATTGATCTCCGGGGTGCTGGGAATGGCGCTGGGTGTGTGGGGCGTCAATCTCCTGGTTTCGCTCAGCCCGCAAAGCATCCCTCTCTCTTCGCAGGTCGGAATCGATGGGAATGTGTTGATTTTTTCACTCGTAGTCTCGTTCCTAACGGCGATTTTTTTCGGGCTTGCCCCGGCGTTGCAAGCCTCCAAGGTCGACCTCAACGAGGTGATTAAAGAGACTGGCGGCCGCTCGATGACCGGCGTCGCCGGCCGGCGCGTGCGTAACGCGTTGGTGGTTGCTGAGATTGCGCTGGCTGTGGTGTTGCTTGTTGGGGCAGGCTTGATGGTCAAGAGTTTCGTCCGATTGGAGAACGTAAAGCCGGGCTTCGAACCGAAGGGAACCCTGACGTTCCAACACACCTTGCCTGGTTCCAAGTATCCTGACGACCCCGAGGTTATTGCATTTTACCGGCAGCTCAACGAGAAGTTGGCAAGCTTGCCGGGAGTAGAGTCGGCAAGCGGGATGACGGCTCTACCCTTTAGCAAAGCGAGCAACTATACCTCGTTCCTTATTGACGGCCGGCCGCCGCTGCCTCAGGGGGAATTCCTTCTCGCCGAACACATCGGAATCTTTCCGGGCTATTTCAAAACGGCGCGTGTCCCCATAATGAGGGGGCGTGAGTTCACGGAGCAGGATACGAAGGCGAGCGTTCAAGGCGTTATCATCAACGAAGCGATGGCGCGACAGTTCTGGCCTAACGAGGATCCCCTCGGCAAGCACATCAAGATTGACTATGATCAAGGCCTCGCGCGCGAAGTGATCGGGGTAGTCGGTAACGTGAAAAATTTTGGCCTGGACGCCGATCCGAAACCGGAGATGTATGTCTCTCAGTATCAGTTTCCGTTCTATTCTACTTTCCTGATGGTGCGCGGCGCAGGGAACCCCGCGGGCCTACGCTCCGCCATTGTTCAAGCCGTAGTGTCGATTGACAAGGACCAGCCGATCTATAACGTCAAGACAATGGAAGAGGTGATGTATGCCTCGAACGACCGCCGGCGTTTCAATATGCTCCTGATGAGTTGTTTTGCGGTGGTGGCCGCAATTTTAGCATCGGTCGGCTTGTACGGTTTAATGGCCTATTCAGTAACCCAGCGTAGGAGTGAGATCGGCGTCCGGATGGCTCTCGGCGCAGAGCCGCGCAATATCCTCAAGTTAATTGTCGGTGACGGGTTGAAACTTGCGGGAACGGGCGTCGCTATTGGGCTATTAGGGGCGTTTGCCCTGACGCGGGTTATCGAGAGCCTGCTTTTCGGAATCAGCACAACGGATCCGGTAACCTTTCTCGGCATTTCGCTGCTTCTTGTCGTCGTTGCATTGCTATCAAGTTTTATTCCCGCGCGACGCGCTATGAAAATAGAGCCTATGGAAGCTCTCAGATATGAATGATCGACTTTGCGGATTTGGCGGATAATGATCTGTAATCCGCTAAATCCGCATTCATCCGCGGTTAACATAGGTTGCTGCCATGCTGGGCCGCGCTTGTAATGCGACCAATCGACGCCTAACTCCTGAACAGCCATATTCTACAAACAATTTGCTAAGAAATTCCCCGGAATTGAACTTAGTGCTCTGGAAACGAAGTTCTTTGACATTTTCCTTTCCTCCATTTTCTTTTAAAGACAAGGCCAAAAGGAAGATGTAGGAAAGGAAAATGTCAGATAACTTTGTTTACGGACTACTTAGTACTCTCCGCCGGAAATACTTTGAGGGTTAAAGGGAGTAACAGCTGCGGCCCTCTTCGTCCCATCGGGACGATTGAGCCTGTGGTTGAATGTTACCAACCGCCTCTAATTTCAACCGTCCTGATGGGACGGGGATTCACACTATTATGGACATGATTTCGCCCAGCCAAAATGAGCAGGAGGATTACGCTGTAATAACTTCGCCAGCCGCCGGGAGTGATTCCGAGACAGCCGCGCTGCCGGGGCATCTCATTGAGTTACCAGACCAGGAATGGGCTCTTTGGCGTTGTATCGGATTGCGCGGAGCAGGTTTTCCGGCGGCCGAGGTGCTTCGCCTTGCCGCGCCGGAATGCGCGGCAAAGACCGATATTCTCAATCAGGCGGAGGATGAAGCGCAGTTGGCGCGGCGCCAGGCGTTGAAGATTTTCCTGGAGGCGTTGGACGAACTGCGGAGCGAGGGACGCTGGGGCGAGAAGGCGAGGCGCAACTCTCTATTGAACGCTGTCCATTTCCTCAAGGCGGGAAAACTTCCAGCCTCCTTTGAACCATTGCTTCCCGAAGAGATTGCTTCGGTGGAAGCCATCCGCGCCGCGCTCACCCGGGTCGATGGTTTAAAAGCGGAATATAAGCAAGCGTACGAAGCAGCGACGATCGGCGTTTCAAAAGCAATATATGAGGTGGCCAGGGCGGATCGATTCCGCGAGGCTGTCATCTGGCAGAATCGGCAGGCTTACCATACGGGTCTCAGACTGTTGGCGGAGATGCAACCGGAGAAGAACGTCGCGCGCAATTCGAAACAGCGCCAGCATGAAGAGCTAGTCACAAATTACTTGCAACGTTACTGTGTTAAAAACGACACCATCGGCTTCTTCGGCCCGGTTGGATGGGCGATGTTCAATCCGAGCCATCCGGACCTGTTTTTTCACGCCGGATCGCAAATGCTCACGGCGCGCCAGGTTTACTTTGAAGGTTGGGCTATTGATGCGCTGGTCGCCACGCTGAACAAGTCAGTGGAACTGCGCCCCTGGCGCGCCCCGCGACGCCTTCCTTTCATCTTTCTTGCCGGCGACATGCTCCACGTTCCGATGCGGCGTCCGATGCGATTGCCGGCGAAATTCGCGGCGGTCCTGCGACTGTGCGCCGGAGACCGGACCGCGCGCCAGATTGCGCGCGCAGTGATGCAAAACAGGAGCTTGGATATCCGCGACGAGCGGGAGGTCTATACCATTCTCGAAGGGCTTTGCGCACAGAAGTTGATTCTTTGGGAGACGGAGTTGCCTCTGGAAACTTTCCCGGAGCGCCGACTGAGAGGACTGCTTGAAAGAGTCGAGGATGAACGATTGTGTCAAACCGCATTGGCGCCGCTAGAGGAGTTGGAACAGGCCAAAGAGGCCGTCTCGAACGCCGCCGGCGCTGTCGAGCGATTGGATGCCGCGCTGGAGGCGTTGGAGCGGAAGTTTATTGCGCTTACAGGAGAGTCAGCGACACGGGCAGCGGGGCGAACCTATGCGGCGCGAACGCTCGTTTATGAGGATTGCCGCCGAAATGTCGAGTTGGAAATCGGAAAGCCCCTCATCGGAGAATTGTCCGGCGCGCTCGGGTTGCTTCTCAAGGGCGCGCGATGGTTTACGTATGAGGCGGGAAAAGTGTTGCGGGATGAACTCAGTATAGTTTACCGAGATTTGGTGAAAAAGAACGGCGGTAATCGCAGTATTGAAGCTCGCACCTTCTGGATGCAGGCGCAGGCGCGTTTGTTCGGGGCAAGTTTGAACGATTCGTTAGGTCTCGAAATGGCGGCTTTGAATAGCGTGCAAGAGGACTTTCAACAACGGTGGGCGGAGATACTCTGCCTGGAAGATGGGGAGTCGCGGGTGGAGCGGCAGAGCCGTGAACTGATGGAGCGGGTAGAGAAGGCGTTTGCCGCGCCACGGGCAGGATGGAGCATGGGCCGATATCACAGCCCTGACGTGATGATCGCAGCCGAGAGCATAGAGGCTATCCGGCGCGATGATTACCTGCTTGTGATGGGCGAATTTCATATGGGGAATAATACTTTGGGCGGATCAATCTTTTTTGATCAGCACTCGGATCCGCCACACCTCATGAAGGCTATCGAAAGTGATTTGCCAAAGCGCAAAGCAATTCCAATGACTCCCAAAGAGTGGGGCACGACGCGCACCAACTTCAGACTTATTTCACCGGACGATTATCGCATCGAGTTTGCGGCCAATTCTTTTACGCCTTACCGAGACAGAGCCTTGCCAATCGCCGAATTGGTCGTCGAAGAACAAGACCAAACACTTATAACGCGCACGAGAGACCGGCGATTGAGTTTCGACCTGGTTGAAATCTTCGGGGGAATGCTTTCAGCGTTCGTGGTCAATCAGTTCAAGCTGATCCGTTCGACAGCGCATACACCGCGTATCACCATTGACCGTTTGGTCGTTGCGCGTGAAACCTGGCGCTTCGCCCCGTCCGAAATGTCTTTCGCGGAGATCAAAGATGAGTCTGAACGTTTTGCCGCCGCGCGCCGCTTCGCCCGCTCTCGTGATCTGCCGCGATTCGTCTTCGTCAAAGTTCCAGTTGAAACCAAGCCCTTCTATGTCGATTTTACCAGCCCTGCATATATCAACTTACTCTCAAAAATGGTGCGGCGTACGGCGCAAGAAGGCTCGGGGGCCGAGGTGGCAATTTCGGAAATGCTCCCCAGCCTGGAACAGGTCTGGTTGTCTGATGTGGAAGGGAATCGCTACACGAGCGAACTCAGAATGATCGCGCTCGACCTAGTCGAGGTTTGAGCCAGGGGATTGAATACGTAATATTTTAAGGAGCGCCGGCATGAATGACGGAATATTGATTTTGAAGGGTGATGAAATCATCTCGCTACTAAACGGGCGAGAGATCGATGTTGTGGAGGCCGTGAGAGGAGCTTACGCCACCCATGCCACGGGGAAAAGCTCTCTGCCTCATTCGACCTTCTTACGTTTCCCAGACAACGACCGGAACCGGATTATCGCGCTGCCGGCCTTTCTGGGCGCCGGGTTCAGCGTTGCAGGCATCAAATGGATCTCTTCTTCACCGACAATTACAGCAAAGGGATGGACCGAGCGTCGGCGGTCATCATTCTGAACTCGACTTCGACCGGCAGACCGGAGGCGATTCTCGAGGGTTCGACTATTAGCGCGAAGCGAACCGCCGCCAGCGCCGCTCTGGCGGCCCATACCTTACTCGAAGGTAAATGTTTGGGCGCTTTGGGAATCATCGGCTGCGGTTTGATCAATTATGAGACGGCGCGTTTTATCCATCTGCTCTGTCCGGAGGTTAATAGCTTGTGCGTTTTCGATCTTGACAGGCATCGAGCCGCGCAGTTCAGTGATAAGTGCGCGAGCATCTTTGAGCATGTCGAGGTGGCTGAGGATTTAAAGACAGTCACTTCGATTCATTTGGCGGAGCAGTTGGCCGGCAATAGAGGGTTTGTCCGGTGCAGCCTCGGCGAAATCCTCCTCGGGCATGCGCCCGCAAGAAGAGACGCCGAAAGCATTACGATCTTCAGCCCGTTCGGTTTGGGAATTCTCGATATCGCCCTCGCCAAGCTCGTATGCGAACTTGGAACCGAGGCAAGCGCGGGCACAGTAATAGACTCATTCCTGCCTTCTTCATGGCTTGCACGAACCTAGATCGGTTTGCAATTGGGTGTACGGAAAGAGCGACGGATCAGTACCGCGAGCGGTAGCGAGCGTACTTTGCGCTGGGCCGCGCTCGCTACCGCTCGCGGTACTGATCCGTACACGCATTTGAAAACCGCTATAAATCAAACCAGACAACATCGGGACAGATATACAAACCACGAAGAAACGTTACGGTATCGAAGGAGAAGGGCTGGGCCTGTTCTTCTCTTCGTAATCTTCGTTTCTTCGTGGTTTGTACCAATCTTTTCTGTTTCGATTCAGACCAACGTCTGGCGGAGGACTTAAAAGTTGAAAACAAAACTTGAAGAGGTTGGTTTAAAGAAACTCGGTTCGGTCAAGCGAAAGGCGATTGGCGTTTCAACGATGAGTTTAATCAGGGCGGAAAGTTTCTCGCCGGGCAAAACTCTTCCGCTGGTTATCGAACCGGCCGTTAGAAGTGTCAATCTGGTTGATTGGGCCGAGAGCAACGGCGATTTCATCAACGAAAATCTGCGCCGGTTCGGTGGGATACTTTTTCGTAATTTCCCCGTCGTGGGGCTGGCCGAGTTTGAGAAGTTCGCCCGGACAGTCTCCGAAGGTGATTTGTTGGAATACCGTGAGCGCTCCTCGCCACGCAGTCATGTCGGCGACAACGTTTATACCTCGACCGACTACCCGGCGGACCAAAGCATCTTTCTCCATAACGAGAATTCTTATCAGCAGACCTGGCCTCTGAAAATCTTCTTCTTCTGCGCCCAAGCCGCGACGCAAGGAGGCGAAACGCCGATTGCCGATATAAGGCGCATTTACAGGCGCATCGATCCGCAAATCCGCGATCGTTTCATCAAAAAGAAGTGGATGTATGTGCGTAATTTCAATGAAAGATTCGGGTTGCCGTGGCAAACGGTATTTCAATCCACCGACAAAACCGTGGTGGAAGAATACTGTCGCCGTAACAACATCGAAGTCGAATGGAGAGAGAACAATCATCTGACAACCCGGGCCGTGCGTCCCGCCGTCATGAAACACCCGCGTACGGGCGAGGACGTATGGTTTAACCACGCGGCGTTTTTCCACGTGACGACACTTGAACCGACCATGCGAGAAGTGTTTCTCTCCGCCTTCAAGGAAGAGGACCTTCCGACTAATACCTATTACGGCGACGGCTCAGCCATCGAATCATCCGTGTTAGATGAACTCCGCGGCGCATACCACGATGAAACAGTCGCCTTTCCTTGGCGGGAAGGGGACATCCTGATGCTCGACAATATGCTGGCCGCTCACGGGCGCAATCCGTATACCGGCGCGCGCAAAATACTGGTTGCTATGACCGAGCCTATCAGCCGCGGCAAGATTTAGCCTGCGAAAAGGAAGAGTGATGCTTAACAGGATTGAAAACTATTCTCAGGGTACTGTTAAAGAAGCCTTTCGCCCTCTGACGCTGATTGAGCTTCTCCGCTGGAGAGCGCGCAATCAGCCGGGTCAGAAGGCATACACCTTCTTGAAAGACGGCGATGTAGAAGAATACAGCTTGACGTATGAAGAGCTGGACAGGCAGGCGCGCGCCGTCGCCGCCCTGCTACAACAGCTCGGGGCCGGAGGAGAACGCGCGCTGCTACTCTATCCTCCGGGACTTGAGTACATTGCCGCCTTTTTTGGGTGCCTGTACGCGGGGATGATCGCTGTTCCGGCATATCCTCCCGATCCGTCCAAGTTCAGCCGCAGCCTCCCGCGTTTGCAGAGCATGGTCGCGGATGCGCAGGCGACGGTCGCGCTGACAACGGAAGCGATTCTTTCCAAAGTAAAACCGGCGCTCGATCAGTCGCCGTTGCTGCAATCGCTCAACTGGGCGAGCGGCGACAATCCGGAATCGGGAATTGAAAATGAGTGGCTGCAGAATTCCATTACCGGCGACGCGTTAGCTCTTCTGCAATACACGTCGGGTTCGACCGGGACTCCCAAGGGCGTGATGCTTTCGCATTCCAACCTATTGCATAACGCCAATCTGGTCTATCACGGCGTCGAGCACACGTCGAACGATTGCTATGTCTCCTGGCTCCCGATTTTCCATGACATGGGGTTTATGGCGGGAATCCTGCAACCTCTCTATGCGGGAATCCCGGTTGTTTCCATGTCGCCCGTGGCCTTCCTGCAGCGCCCGTTGTTATGGCTCAAAGCCATCACTCGCTACAAGGCGACAACCAGCGGCGGTCCGAATTTCGCCTATGATTTGTGCGTGCGAAAGATTGCGCCTGAGCAGCGCGAGGATCTCGACTTAAGCAGTTGGAGCGTCGCTTTCAACGGCGCGGAGCCGATTCGTCATGAAACGTTGGACAGGTTTACGGAAGCGTTCGCGCCATGCGGATTTCGCCGGCAAGTGTTCTACCCCTGTTATGGATTGGCTGAAGCGACATTGATCGTCTCCGGAGGCGCCAAAGCCGCGCCGCCGGTGGTCTCGACATTTCAGGCGCGCGAGCTGGGATCTCATTTAGCGCTCGAAACGAATGAGAAGAGCGATGACGGCACGGTGTTGGTCGGTTGCGGCAAGACACTTCTCGAACAGAAGATCGCCATCGTCAACCCGGAGTCTTTGATCGAATGCCCGCCGAACGAGGTTGGAGAGATTTGGGTCTCTGGGAGCAGTATCGCGCAAGGCTATTGGAACTCGGAGGAGGAAACGGCAAGGACTTTCCGCGCGCATCTGGCGGACACGGGTGAAGGGCCGTTTCTCCGTACGGGCGACCTCGGATTTCTCAGCGGCGGAGAATTGTATGTCACGGGCCGCCTCAAAGATCTGATCATCATTCGCGGTCTCAATCACTATCCACAGGACATCGAACTCTCCGCCGAGCGCAGTCATCCGGCGTTGCGACGAGGTTGCGGGGCGGCGTTTTCGGTGGAGGCCGAGGGCGATGAACGGCTTGTCGTCGTCCAAGAGATCGAGTATCGACAGCGCCCGGACATTGAAGCCGTGGAAGCCGTGATTGAGAACATCCGCGAAGCCATCGTGCAACAACATGAGATTCACCCCCATGCGGTTGTTCTGATTAAATCCGGCAGAATCCCGAAGACCACGAGCGGCAAGATCCAGCGTCGCGCCACTCGCAAGGCGTTTCTGGCGGGAAATCTGGAAGTGATCGGAGAATGGCGGGATCAGACCGCCAATTCAAATCCGGCGCATAGATCCTTCGAGGAACGGATCGCTTCGATAGAGGGAGTCGAAGCTGTCGCGACTCTGCTCGCATCGGAGATCGCCTCTCGCCTGGGATGCGATCCCGCAAGCGTCGATCTCAACCGGCCCATCGCGCGTTATGGGATCGATTCGCTGGCGGCCATCGAATTGATACATCTGGTTGAGACTCGCTTCGGTGTGGTTCTACCGGTCAGCGGTTTCCTTCAAAGTTCCAGCATTGCGGAACTCTCCTTCAGTATTTCCGAACGCCGGAGCAAAATGCCGGCCGCGCCGGCGTTACTCCCGGCTCCGAGAGAAGAGAGACTGCTTGCGCATCCTCTCTCGCACGGCCAAAAAGCTCTCTGGTTCCTGCGCCAGCTCGCTCCCGAAAGCCCCGCTTACAACATCTCTTCCGCCGCCCGCATTCAACAGGCGCTCGACCCGGCGGCGTTGCGGCGAGCTTTTCAAGCGATTGTCGAACGCCATCCTTCGTTGCGGACAAGATTCACTTCATACAATGGCCAACCCGTTCAAGAAATTCGAGCAGGCGGTGAAATCTCATTTAGTGAAATTGACGCCTCCGCCATCAGTCCGGAGGATCTCAGCGAAAGATTGGTCGTTGAAGCGAATCGCCCATTCGATTTGGAAAACGGCCCTCTTCTAAGAGTAAATCTATATCGCCGCGCGACGAACGAATACGTTCTCCTCTTATCCGTCCACCATATCGCAGTCGATTTCTGGTCGCTGGCGATAATCATGAAAGAGCTGGGCATCCTCTACACGGCAGAGCGTATCGGCGTCAGTATCACGCTCCCTTCCCCGGCCCTGCAGTATACGGATTATGCGCGTTGGCAGACCGAGATGCTGACGAGTCCGGAGGGAGAACGGCTCCGGAACTACTGGCTGGAACAACTGACAGGCGCCTGGTCGGCGCCCGACCTTCCGACAGACCGTCCGCGACCGAAAATCCAGACTTACCGCGGCGACTCCTTCTCCTTCAAACTCGATTCAAACCTAACGAGCCGTCTGAAAGAGATAAGCCAGGCGAGCGGAGCTACGCTCTACATGACTCTGCTGGCGGCCTTTCACGTGTTGTTGCATCGCTATGCCAATCAAGAAAGATTTGTCGTGGGTTCGCCGACGGCGGGCCGCAGCCGCGCTGACCTGGCGGGGCTTGTTGGTTACGTTGTAAATCTCCTGGTCTTGCGAGCGGACCTCTCGGGGGATCCGACCTTTGATGAATACTTGAAGCGCGTGCGGGAAGTCGTACTTGGAGCTTTCGATCATCAGGAATACCCATTCCCACTCCTGGTTGAACAACTTCAGCCGGAGAGAGAGGCGAGTCGTTCACCGATTGTGCAAGTAGTCTTTGCTTTGCAGAAAGCGCAGGTACCGGCGGGAGAGAGTTCGGCGTCATTTGCGCTCGGTGAAAACGGAGCGCGCCTGATGCTCGGCGAGCTTCAGTTGGAATCAATTGCGTTGGCGGAACGCGTGGCTCAATTCGATTTGACTATGATGATGTCGGAGGAGAATGACGGTCTCGCCGGATCCCTACAGTTCAACTCGGATTTGTTTGATAAGGAGACCATCGAACGTTGCGCCAGGCATTTCCAGACGCTCATCGAAAGCGTCACCCGCAACCCGCAATGCCGGGTTTCAGACTTGGAGCTTATCTCTGAAGCGGAGCTGGAGCAGTTCCTCATCGAATGGAACGATACGGCGCATGAGCAAGCCGGGGGATCGCTCGTTCATCGACTGTTTGAATTGCAAGCAGGCCGGACGCCCGACGCGGTGGCCGTCGCGGACGGCAAACATCAGTTGACCTATCGGGAACTAAACGCGCGGGCCAATCAAATAGCCCGTTATTTGCGTAGACAGGGCGTTGGATTTGAATCGCCGGTCGGCGTGTGCCTGAAGCGTTCGGCGCAAATGATCACCGGCTTGCTCGGCGTTCTCAAGGCCGGCGGCGCTTATCTGCCGCTTGACCCGGCATACCCACGAGAGCGTTTGAGCTTTATGGTCCGGGATGCCGCGGCGCCGGCGCTTCTGACAGAGCAAGAGCTGGCGGAAGATTTTGCGGAGCTTGAAACCCGCGTTGTGCGCCTCGATTCCGACTGGAAAGAAATCGCGCAAGAGAGCGAGACGAACCTTAACCTTGAAGAAGCCGCGTCCGAACATCTGGCTTACGTCATCTACACGTCAGGTTCCACAGGCGAGCCGAAGGGGGTCGAGGTTCAGCACGCAGGATTGAGTAATCTGGTGACATGGCACCAGCATACCTATGGCGTCACGCCCGGCGACCGCGCGACCCAGTTGGCCGGAACAGCATTCGATGCCGCGGTCTGGGAACTGTGGCCTTATCTTACGGCGGGCGCGAGCATTCACATCCCGGATGATGAGACGCGCGTCTCAGCGTCGAAGCTCATCAAGTGGTTGGCCGCCGAAGAGATTACCATCTGCTTTCTCCCGACGCCTTTGGCGGAGATGCTGATCGAAGAGCCGCTTCCGCCAGATCTCGGCTTGAGAGCAATACTCACCGGTGGCGATGTGCTTCATCACGGGCCGCGTAAAGCGCTTCCCTTTGCATTAGTCAATCACTACGGCCCGACGGAAAATACCGTCGTTGCCACGCGCACGGATGTTTCTCATGCGACGGATGCGCCGCCTCCTATCGGGCGCCCGATCGACAACACGCAAGTATATCTGGTGGACGTGAATCTACATCCTGTTCCCATAGGGGTGGCTGGAGAATTGCACATCGGAGGCGTGGGGCTTGCCAGAGGTTATTGTCGCCGGCCTGAGCTAAGCGCCGAAAATTTTATCCCCAATCCATTCCGCCGCGAACCGGGCGGTCGTCTTTACCGGACAGGAGACCTGGCGCGTTATCTGCCGGATGGGCAGATTGAGTTTCTGGGACGCATTGATCATCAGGTTAAAGTTCGCGGCTTTCGGGTCGAATTGGGCGAAGTCGAGGCAGCGCTTCGCCAACACGAAGATGTACGGGACGCTATCGTTGTCGCCAGAGAGGGCCTACCGGGAACCCAGCGTCTAGTCGCCTATGTCCTACCAGCTGAAGGGCCAGTTGAATGGCCCGTTCAAGGGCAGTCGCCGATTGCCTTTTCACTCCAAGGATTCCTAAGGAGAAAGTTGCCGGAATATATGATACCGGTGGCTTTCGTCTTGCTCCCGGAGTTTCCGCTCACGCGCAATGGCAAGATCGATTACCGCGCGCTTCCGGCTCCCAAAGATCATACGGCGCTTGAATCCGACTCTGAACGCGAGCGGACGCCTGTCGAGGATTTGTTGTCCGGAATTTACGCGCAGGTACTTGGATCCGAGCGGGTCGGGCTTCGCGATGATTTCTTTGCATTGGGCGGCCACTCGTTGACGGCAACGCAGGTTATTTCCCGTGTCAGGCAAACTTTCCAGGTGGAATTGCCGCTGCAGAGCCTTTTCGCCTTTCCAACCGTGGCCGGATTAGCTGAACAGGTCGAAAGCGCCAGGCGCGACGGACGCCGGTCGCCCGCCACACCGCTTCTGCCCGTCTCCGGGGACGGCGAGCCGCCGCTCTCCTTCGCCCAGCAGCGCTTGTGGTTCCTCGACCAGCTCGATCCGGGCAACTCCCTCTACAACATCCCGGCCGCCGTTCGCCTGCGCGGCCCTTTGGATCAGATCGCCTTCGAACGCAGTCTGACCGAGATCCTCCGCCGGCACGAAAGTTTGCGCGCCAGCTTCCATTCGCGCCAGGGGCAGCCGCTACAGCTCCTCTCCGCCCCGCGGCCCTTCTCCGTCACGACCTCCGATTTACGGCAGTTGACCGAAGACGAAAAGCTGTCGCGATGCGCGGCGGCGATGGCCGAAGAATCCGAACTGCCCTTCGATCTGTCCCTCGCGCCGCTGGCGCGGGCGAGCTTGCTGCGCCTGGATGACGATGACCATCTGTTGATGTTGACGATGCACCACATCGTTTCGGACGGGTGGTCGATGGTCATCCTGGTCAAGGAATTGTCGGCGCTCTACGAGGCGTTCACGCGCGGAGGCCCCTCTCCGCTGGCGGAACCAGCCGTCCAGTACGCCGATTACGCGGTCTGGCAAAGGGGATGGTTGCTGGACGAGATCCTCGGCCCTCAAGTCGAGTACTGGAAACGGCAACTGAAAGACGCTCCGGCGACGCTTGAGTTCCCGACTGACCGGCCGCGCCCGCCTGTCCAGGGCTTCCGAGGCGCGGACCGGACACGGGTCTTTCCGAGTGAACTGTGCGAAGGCTTGGAAGCCCTGAGCCGGCGCGAAGGCGTCACGCCGTTTATGACCTTGCTGGCGGCCTTTCAAGTCCTGTTGTCGCGCTACAGCGGGCAGAAAGACATTTCGGTGGGGACGCCGGTCGCCGGGCGAACCCGGGTCGAGGTCGAGGGACTGATCGGCTTGTTCGTCAACACGCTGGTCTTGAGAACCGGCCTGGACGGAGATCCGTCCTTCGGTCAGTTGTTGTCGAGAGTGCGTGAGACGGTCCTGGAGGCCCATGCGCATCAGGACGCGCCGTTTGAAAAACTGGTGGAAGTGTTGCTGGTGGAACGAGACCTGAGTCGATCGCCGCTGTTTCAAGTGATGTTCGCCTTCCAGAACGCGAGCGAGTATCCGGAGAAGTTGGGGGACCTGGAGTTGAGCCGGCAGCAGGGCGAAACGAGGACGGCGAAATTCGACCTGACGCTGCACCTGGAGCAGAGCGGGCAGGGGCTGCTGGCCAGAATGGAATACAACACGGAGTTGTTCGAAGCGGCGACGATCCGGCGCCTGCTCGGCCACTACGAACAACTGCTGTCGGCGGTGGCGAGAGATAGTTCGGTCCCGGTCGCGCAACTGCCGTTGTTGTGCGAGACGGAACGGCGGCAGTTGCTGATCGATTTCAATCGCACGAGTAGAGACTATCCCGCCGGAGTCAGTCTGCCGGAGCTGTTCGAGAGACAGGTGGAGCGAACGCCCGAGGCAGTGGCGCTGGTCTGGGAGGGCGAGAGCCTCTCTTACGGTGAGTTGAATGGCCGGGCCAATCAACTCGCCCATCACCTG
>Ga0187894_10004328_pt1 | contig 15290 bp, 16 predicted proteins | sample GBC1701081metaG_FD_136650 | JGI IMG/M metagenome (GOLD analysis project Ga0187894, IMG submission 136650) | White microbial mat communities from a lava cave in the Kipuka Kanohina Cave System on the Island of Hawaii, USA - GBC170108-1 metaG ... | reverse complement strand
GCGGCCAGTTGCGCCGCGAACCCGTCCGCGCGCTCGAAGTAGTCCCACGTCGAACGGATCACCGCCGCGTCGTAGCCGCGCGCGACAAGATCGGGCGCATCCCAGCGAACGATCTCGAACCTGATCCCCTTCGCCGCCGCCAATGGCGCGATCAATGCGAAGTCTTCGGCGTCCGGTGGCGGCAGTTCCCCGTCGGCAACCGCTCCGCCGCGCCAGCGTGCGCAGGTCAGCCAGGCGACGCGCGCCATGTCAGGACGACGGCGTCCGCGCGCGCGCTTCGGCGACGCAGGCCTGCAGCGACGGCGCGGGATCGCCGGTGCGGCGCGGACCTGGCGTCACGGACTGCAGGCGCTCGCCGACGAAGCCGAGCGTCAGCGCGCACGACGGCAACGTCCACACCAGCAGCGCGCCGGCGCCGTCGCGCCGCTCCACGTCCGGCGGCCCGAACAGCGCGCGCGCTTCGGCGATGCCGATGGCGTCGGCTGTGCCGGCGCGCAGCAGCGCGGTGGTGGGATCGGGCTGCGCACGCGGCGCGGCGGTAGCGGGACGATGGACGGCGCTCACCGGCGCGGGGCCGGGCGCGGTGGCGCAGGCGGCGAGCAGCGCCGATAGCGCGAGGGCCGGGGTGCGAAACATGCCTGCGACCATGACGGCGCCCGCACGCGCGTGCAATCGCTTGCGCCCTGCCCCGCCGCCCGCCAGAACCCGCCGCCAGAATACCGAAACTCCGGAGAACCCATGTCCCGCGCCGCCTACGACGTCGTCGCCGTCGGAAACGCCATCGTCGACGTGCTCGCGCAGGTCGATTTCGAGTTCCTCGCCCGCCACGGCCTGATGCCGGCGTCGATGACGCTGGTCGAGGAAGCGCGCGCGACCGAGCTCACCGGCGTTTTCCCGGCCAGCAAGGTGCTGGCGCCGGGCGGCTCGGCGGCGAACACGATGGCCGGCGTCGCCAGCTACGGCGGCAAGGCCGGCTACATGGGCAAGGTCGCCGACGACACGCTCGGCGAGAGTTATGCGAGCGCGTTCGCCGCGGCTGGCGTCCGCTTCACCACGCATCCGCGCAAGGGCCCGCCCGGCACCGCGCGCAGCCTCATCGCGGTGACCCCCGACGGCCAGCGCTCGATGAACACGTTCCTCGGCGCCTCTTCCCTGCTGGAGCCGGGCGACATCGACCGTGCGCTCGTCGAGGATGCGACCATCCTCTTCATGGAGGGCTACCTGTTCGACCGCGACGACGCGAAGGCGGCGTTCGTGCACGCCGCCGAGATCGCGCGCGGGGCGGACCGCAAAGTCTCGCTCACGCTCTCCGACACGTTCTGCGTCGAACGCCACCGCGCCAGCTTCGTGCATCTGGTCGACCATCATGTCGACGTGCTGTTCGCCAACGAGGCGGAAATCGTCAGCCTCTACGAGACCCGCGATCTCGGCGAAGCCCTCACCGCCGCGCGCGCCGCGTGTCCGGTGGTGGCGGTGACGCGCTCGGAACATGGCTCGGTGATCGCGGCGGGCAGCGAGACGGTGACTGTGCGCGCCGAGCCTGTGGCGAAGGTGATCGACACCACCGGCGCCGGCGACCAGTACGCGGCGGGATTTCTGTATGGGCTGGCGAAAGGCCTGCCGCTGGCGGAATGCGGACGGCTTGGTTCTGTCGCAGCTGCGGAGGTGATCTCACACATGGGCCCGCGGCCGGAGACGAACTTGCGGCAGCTGGCGGGACTCTGATGCTGAGCGGAGCGCGTTGAGATGTCCGTGGGCAAGATCGGTGCTGTCGCCATCGTCCGCGATCGGACCTTGTCCGTAACGTGGGACGATGGCGTGCGTCGAACGATCGATCTCGCCCCCCTGATCTCCGAGCGTTCCGCACTTGCGCCCTTGCGTGACGCGAGCGAGTTCGCGCGCGTGCAGATCAGCGCGGATGGCTGGTCTCTGGGGTGGCCAAGTCAGATTGACTTTGGCGCGCTTCAGTTACGCCGCTGGGCGGAGCAACAAGCCTCCGCAGAGCCCGCAACGGCCTAGCGCAGCGACGCGTTGATCTTGTCGAGCGCGGCGGCGCCTGGCGTCAGTTCGCGCGTGCCGAGCTTGTTGAGCGGCGTTGCGCTGGTGCCGAGGCGATCGTGCAGATCGTTGGCGTCGGGATCGACGAAGAGGAGGCCCGTGACGATCTCGCCGGCTTCCTGGCGTTCGTTGAGGTAGGCCATTGCGGCGAGACGATCGGTCGGATCGTAAGTCGCTTCGAGTTTCCGGAGACGCAGCACCGAGCCGTCGTGCTGTGTCACGTCGATGCGCTCGCCCGGTTCGTAGTCGGCCACTATCTCGTCGCGGCTGGGGGTGACATCGAGGCGGTTCACGGCTTCGTTGTGCTCGCGCACGAAATCGAAACTGCGCGTGGAGCCGGCGTGGTTGTTGAACGCCACGCACGGACTGATGATGTCGAGCAGCGCCGGGCCGCGGTGCGCGATGGCGCCCTTGATCAGCGGCACGACCTGCGCCTTGTCGCCGGAGAAGCTGCGGCCGACGTAGGTGGCGCCGAGTTCGAGCGCGATGGCGACGAGATCGATGCCGGTCTCGGTGTTCTCAAGCCCTCGCTTGGACTTGGAACCCTTGTCGGACGTGGCGGAGAACTGGCCCTTGGTCAGCCCGTACACGCCGTTGTTCTCGACGATGTAGCACATGTTGACGCCGCGCCGGATGGAGTGCGCGAACTGGCCGAAGCCGATGGATGCGGTGTCGCCGTCGCCGCTGACGCCGAGATAGATGAGATCGCGGTTGGCGAGGTTGGCGCCGGTGAGCACGCTCGGCATGCGCCCGTGCACGCTGTTGAAGCCGTGGCTCTGGCCGAGGAAATAGTCCGGCGTCTTCGACGAGCACCCGATGCCGCTCATCTTGGCGAGACGATGCGGCTCCAGCTCCAGCTCGAAGCACGCCTGCACGATGGCGGCGCTGATCGAGTCGTGGCCGCAGCCGGCGCAGAGCGTGGAAACCTTGCCCTCGTAGTCGCGGCGCGTGAAGCCGAGCGCGTTGGTGGGCAGCTGCGGGTGATGCAGGCGGGGTTTGGCGATATAGGTCATGGCAATCCCGGTGTTTGGACAGGCGGGCCGGCAAATGGTATGATCCCAACATGTCCAAGTTCGATCTGGCCGAAGCAGGCACTCGTCTTCCCGAACTCGTCGAGCGGGCCCGCCGCGGCGAAGGCGTGGTCATCACGTCCGACGGCGCGCCCGTGGCGGAGATTCGCCCCTTGGTGCAGCCCGACCGCCAGCCGCGCAAATCGGTGGAAGATGACCTTGCGTGGCTGCGCGCGCGTCGTGTCACGCCGTTGAAGCAGATCGACTCCAGCGTAGACGTCTCGCAGATGCGGGATGAGGACTGGCATTGAGCGTTTACCTCGACGCCAGCGCATTGGTGTCCCTGTTCGTCCTGGACGCCCACTCAGCGCGAGTTGAGCGATCGTCAAAGCGACTGCCGCAGACCTCGTCGTCAGCGACTTCGCCGTAGCCGAATACTGCGCGGCCCTGGCGCGCCGCGTGCGGATGACAGCTTTGGCTGCGTCAGACTGCGACACCCTGTTCGGCGAAATCGATATCTGGGAACTTCCGCGCCGCGTGCAGACACAGCCTGCCGACATCGTTGCCGCCACCCGGATGGTTCGGCAACGCCAACTCGGCCTGCGGGCGCCCGACGCCCTGCATATTGCAATCGCGGTGCGGGAGAGCGCGCAGATCCTCACCTTTGACGCGGGCATGGCGCGCGCGGCGACGCAACTCGGCCTAGTCGCCATGGTGTGATCGCTCATTCCGCGATCTCCCGCACGACCGAGCGCGCGGCCATGCGCCGGCCGATAGCGTCGATGAGCGCGCGCGCGGTGATCGGCGCGCCGTCGTAGTGAAGGATGGGCGTCAGCTTGGCGGGATCGATGTCCCCTTCCGTGACGATCATCGTGCGCAGCTGCGCATCGCGGTTCTGTTCGACTACGAATACCTGCCCGTGCGCGGCGATGAAGGCGTACACTTCCTCGCCGAATGGGAACGCGCGCACGCGAAGGCCATCGAGGTGATGGCCCTGCGCTTCCAGCGTCTCCATCGCCTCGTGCATCGCGGGCGTCGTCGAGCCGAAGTAGATGACGCCGGTCTTCGTCGGCTTCTTCGCGGGGCGCGCGACCGCGCCGGGCACGATCTTGGCCGCCGTGCGGAACTTGTGGAGCAGCCGCTCCATGTTGTCCTTGTAGTCGTGGCCCTTCTCGCTGTAGCCGGCCATGCGGTTGCGCGACGTGCCACGGGTGAAGAAGGCGCCTTTCGTCGGGTGCGTGCCGGGCAGCGTGCGGTACGGGATGCCGTCGCCATCGACGTCGGTGTAACGGCCAAACGGCTTGCCGGAGTCGAGTTCGTCCGCCGTCATCACCTTGCCGTGGTCGAGCGCCCTGGCGTCATTCCACTGGAACGGCGCCACCAGCCACTCCTGCATGCCGATGTCGAGATCGAGCATCACAAAGATCGTGGTCTGCAGCCGATCCGCAAGATCGAACGCCTGCGCGCCCATCTCGAAGCACTCGCCGGGATCGGCCGGCAGCAGCAGCACATGCTTGGTGTCGCCGTGCGAGGCGTAGGCGGCGAGCAGCAGGTCCGACTGCTGCGTGCGCGTCGGCATCCCGGTGGACGGCCCGCCGCGCTGCACGTCGAAGATCACCGCCGGGATTTCCGCGAAATACGAGAGCCCGATGAACTCGTTCATCAGCGAAATGCCAGGGCCGGACGTGCAGGTGAACGCCCGCGCGCCGTTCCAGCCGGCGCCGACGACGATGCCGATGGAGGCAATCTCATCCTCCGCCTGCACGATGGCGTAGCGTGTGGAGCCGTCCGGATCTGTGCGCAGCTCTTCGCAATGTTCGGTGAAGGCTTCAGCCAGCGAGGTGGAGGGCGTGATCGGATACCACGCACACACGGTGGCGCCGCCGAACACCGCGCCGAGCGCCGCGGCGCTGTTGCCTTCGACGAAGATGCGATCCCCTACCGCATCGGCGCGCTTCAGCTGCAGGCCGATGGGCTTCAGGTTCTCCACGGCCCAGTCGCGCCCGAGATGGAACGCGCGCAGGTTGGCGTCGATCAGCTTCGGCTTGGAGGCGAACTCTTCGGTGAGCGATTTCTCGACCACCGCCACTTCGATGCCGATCAGGTACGACAGCGCGCCGACGTAGGCGATGTTCTTGAACAGCTGGCGCTCGCGGGCGAGCGTGAACGCGGCGTTGCAGAGCTTCGTCAGCGGCACGCCGATCGCCGTCACATCGTCGCGGAACTCCGACGGCGGCATCGGCTTGGTCGAGTCGTAGAAGTGATACCCGCCCGGGACGATTTCGGCGACATCGTCGTCCCAGGTCTGCGGATTGAGCGTGACGGCCAGATCGACCCCGCCGCGCCGGCCGAGATGGCCCGCCTCGGTGACGCGCACTTCGTACCACGTCGGCAGCCCCTGGATGTTCGACGGGAAGATGTTGCGCGCCGACACCGGCACGCCCATGCGTATGATCGCCTTGGCGAAGAGCCCGTTCGCCGACGCGGAGCCCGAACCGTTCACGTTGGCGAACTTGACGACGAAGTCATTGGTGGCGGTGAGTGGAGTCATGTTCTCAAGCAGTCTCGAAAGACTTTCTCAGCTGCTCGTTGACCGCCTCATCGAGGGCCACACCCATCTTCTCGGCCCGCTCGCGCATTGCGGAGAGCACGTCGGGATCAAGATGAACAGGCGGAATCAGCACGGCGCCCGGTCGGTAAAACCGCCCGCGTGCGCCGCCCGAAAAGTCTACCTCCCGGTCCTCTGGATCGTCAGTGCGGCTCATTCTCGTATTGGCTCCGTTCCTTGCGCGTCGGTCGCCTCGCGGAAGTGATCCTGACCGCGACGACCTCCTCGTCTATCTCAATATGGGTATGCACGACCAGAACCAACCCGGATGCGCCGGCAAGCCCGATTGTGACCCACCGCTCCTCGCCGGCAGGAGCTGCGCGATCCAGCACGGACAGAGCCAGCGGATCGTCGAACGCGGCCATCGCCTGCCCGAACGTCACGGCATGCTTCGCAGCATTGCTGCGCGCCTTCTCCGGGTCCCACTCGAACAGCACGCGCAGCGGCATGACGATGTTCGCCTACAGCGCGAGCAAGGGGCATTGACGGCTCGCGCTCATCGCCGGCACCCCGCCTGCGTGATGTCGATCAGGTGCTTCTGCATGTCCCACGCGCCGGTGGGGCAGCGCTCCGCGCAGAGGCCGCAGTGGAGGCAGACGTCCTCGTCCTTCGCCATGATGCGGCCGGTGGGGAGACCGTCGGCGACGTAGATGTCCTGCGTCAGGTTCGTCGCCGGCGCCATCAGCATGGTGCGCAGCGTCGGCTCGTCCGGCGCTGGCGCCGTGAAGGTGATGCAATCCATCGGGCAGATATCGACGCACGCGTCGCACTCGATGCACAGCTTGGCGGCGAACACCGTCTGCACGTCGCAGTTGAGGCAGCGCTGCGCTTCCTTGAAGCCGAGGCCCTGGTCGAAGCCAAGCTCCACCTCCGCCTTCACGTCCTTCAGCGCCACCGCCTTGTCGCGCAGCGGCACCTTGAAGCGCAGATCGTTCGAGATGTCGTTATCGTACGACCACTCGTGGAGGCCCATCTTCTGGCTGGAGACGGTCACGCCCGGCGGCGGACGCACGGTGACGTCGCCGCCGTTGAGGAACGTGTCGATCGAAACCGCCGCCGCGTGGCCGTGCGCCACCGCCCAGATGATGTTCTTCGGCCCAAACGCCGCGTCGCCGCCGAAGAAGACGCGCGGGTTGGTCGACTGCATCGTCTCGGCGCCGACGACCGGCATGTCCCACTTGTCGAACTCGAGCCCGACATCGCGCTCGATCCACGGGAACGCATTCTCCTGCCCTACCGCGACGAGCACGTCGTCGCATTCGAAGTGTTGGTCTGGTTCTCCGGTGGGCTTCAGCGAACGCTTACCCTTGTCGTCGAAGACCGGCGCGACCTTCTCGAAGGTGACGCCGGTGAGCTTGCCGTTCGCGTGCGTGAACGCCTTCGGCACGAGGAAGTTGAGGATCGGGATGTCCTCGTGCATCGCGTCCTCCTTCTCCCAGGGGGACGCCTTCATTTCCTCAAAGCCCGAGCGGACGATGACCTTCACGTCCTCGCCGCCGAGCCGGCGCGCCGTGCGGCAGCAGTCCATCGCCGTGTTGCCGCCGCCGAGGACTATGACCCGCTTGCCGATCTTGTTGACGTGCTCGAACGAGACGTTGGAGAGCCAGTCGATGCCGATGTGGATGTTGGCCGCGGCTTCCTGGCGGCCGGGAATTTCGAGGTTGCGACCGCGCGGCGCGCCGGTGCCGACGAAGATCGCGTCCCAGTCCTCCGCCAGGAGCGCGCGCATGGACTCGATCCAGCGCGACTGGTGCATGACGGGCCCGAGCGCGGTGATGTAGCCGACTTCCTCGTCGATCACTTCTTCGGGGAGGCGGAAGCGCGGGATCTGGCTGCGGATCATGCCGCCGGCCTTGGCGTCGCCGTCGAAAATGTGGACCTCGTAGCCGAGCGGGGCGAGATCGCGGGCGACGGTGAGTGAAGCGGGCCCGGCGCCGATGCAGGCGACGCGCCGGCCGTTGGGGGGCGCGATCTTGGGAAGGAGCGCCTTGAAGTCGGCGTCCTTGTTGTCGGCCGCGACCCGTTTCAGGCGGCAGATCGCCACCGGCTCCTCTTCCACCCGGCCGCGCCGGCAGGCGGGCTCGCAGGGCCGGTCGCACGTGCGCCCGAGGATCCCGGGAAACACGTTCGACTTCCAGTTGACCATGTAGGCGTCGGTGTAACGCCGGTCGGCGATGAGCCGGATGTACTCCGGCACCGGCGTGTGGGCGGGGCACGCCCACTGACAGTCCACCACCTTGTGAAAATAGTCCGGACTGTCGATGTCCGTGGGCTTCACGGGCGCTTCCTCAGGGTAAACGTGCCTGCCGCTGCCGGCGCTGACGTAGTGCGAATGTCATAGAGCGGGCTCAGCTTCAGGAGCAATGGGAGCTGCACGAGCTTGTGCGCCAGCAATCATATCTGGTTGCCAACCGCCTTCAGATCAGTTATTTTCTGACAGGCTACCGCTTCGGCAGGCATGGCGTGCTTTATCAATATAATCTCTTGGACGTCCCCGAGCGGCGCGCGTTGGAGCGCATTGCGAAACTGCGGCACGACCTGCGGTACATGGTGCAAGTGGAGCCCCGGCGATGGACCGGCCTGCTCGCAAGATACACCCGAGCGCGAGCCCTGCGGGCATCGAACAGCATCGAAGGGATCAACGTGTCCCAGGAAGATGCGCTGGCGGTAATCGACGGGGAAGATCCGGCCGATGCCGACAGGCCGACCTGGAGGGCGGTGGTCGGGTATCGAACCGCGATGGACTATCTTCTGCAGAGATGCCGCGACCCGCGTTTCGAGTTCACTCTCGACGTGGTGCTCGCCGTCCATTTCATGATCGCCCAGGACGACCTACGTGCAAATCCAGGAATTCTCCGGCCGGGCTGGGTCGGCGTTCGAAACTCTGTGACCGGGGAAGTCGTTCACGAGGGCATCGATCGCGATCTGCTTCAGCCGCATCTCGATTTGCTTCTGCAATATATGAGCGTCGCAAACCCGGCGGACACAATCCTGAAGGCTGCCATGACTCATCTCAATCTCACGCTGCTTCACCCCTTTTCCGATGGAAACGGGCGAACCGCCCGATGTCTGCACACTGCCGTGCTGGCCCGCGAAGGAATTATTGCGCCGACGTTCTCCAGCATTGAGGAGTATATCGGGCTGCATCAGCAGCAGTACTACGATGTGCTTGCCGAGGTCGGCGGTGGCGGCTGGAACCCTATGCGAAGCGCCAAGCCCTGGGTCCGCTTTTGCATCGAAGCGCACTACCGTCAGATCCAGACGCTTCTTCGACGCACGCGGCGAGTCGAGCGCGTTTGGGAAGAACTCCTGCTCCTCGCTGCCGCTAACGATCTGCCTGAACGGACATGTTTTGCCATGCTCGAAGCCTCGACGGGCTTCAAGGTCCGGAACTCAAGCTATCGGGTGACTGCAGACGTCTCCAACAATCTCGCCAGCCGCGATTTGAAAGCGCTCGTCGATGCAGAGCTGCTGGTCCCCGAAGGAGAGAAACGCGGTCGCGAATACAGCGCCGGCAACGCGCTTCGTAAGATATGGTTGCGCTATCGACTGGACGCCCCCACCGACGACCCGTTTGCGGAGTCGGAAGAGGACCAGCCGACGCTCTTCCCGCAAGAGACGCCTACAGGATGAACCGGCTCAAATCCGCGTTCTTCGCGAGATCGCCGACCTGCGCGCGGACATAGTCCGCCGTGATGCGCACCGCCTCGCCGCCCCGATCCGGCGCGGTGAAACTCACGTCGTCCAGCACGCGCTCCAGCACCGTCATCAGCCGGCGGGCGCCGATGTTCTCGACGCTGGCGTTCACGTCGGCGGCGAGTTCGGCGATGGCGTCGATGGCGGCGTCCTCGAAGGAGAGCGTCACGCCCTCGGTGGCGAGCAGAGCGGTGTACTGCGTGATGAGGCTCGCTTCGGGCTCGGTCAGGATGCGGCGAAAGTCGGCGCGCGTCAGCGCCTTCAGTTCGACGCGGATCGGCAGGCGGCCCTGCAGCTCCGGCAGCAGATCCGAGGGCCGCGCCACGTGGAAGGCGCCGGAGGCGATGAAGAGGATGTGGTCGGTCTTGATCGCGCCGTGCTTGGTGGCGACGGTGGTGCCCTCGATCAGCGGCAGCAGATCGCGCTGCACGCCTTCGCGGCTGACATCGCCGCCGCCGCGTTCGGCGCGCGAGGCGATCTTGTCGATCTCGTCGAGGAAGACGATGCCGTCCTCCTCCGCCGCGCGCACGGCTTCGCGCGTGAGCGACTCGGTGTCGAGCAGCTTGTCGCTTTCCTCCTGCACCAGCGGCGCGCGCGCTTCGGCGACCGTCGTGCGCACCCGCTTGGCGCGCTGCCCCATGGCCTTGCCGAAAAGATCGCCGAGGTTGATCGGGCCGCCGCCGAAGCCGCCGGCGCCGACCGGCAACTCCAGCATCGTGGGGCCTGCCGTGTCGGTCAGTTCGATCTCGATCTCGCTCGCCTCCATCTCGCCGCTGCGCAGCTTCCGGCGGAACGAGTCCTTCGTCGCCTCCGACGCGTTGGCGCCGACCATCGCCACCACCAGCCGCTCTTCCGCCGCCAGCTCGGCGCGCGCACGCACTTCGCGGCGGCGCTTGTCGCGCGTCTGGCCGATGGCGACTTCGACGAGATCGCGCACGATCGAATCCACATCGCGCCCGACGTAGCCGACCTCGGTGAACTTGGTCGCCTCCACCTTGAGAAACGGCGCGCCGGCGAGCCGCGCGAGCCGTCGCGCGATCTCCGTCTTGCCGACGCCGGTCGGCCCGATCATCAGGATGTTCTTCGGCGTCACCTCCTCGCGCAGGCCCTCCGGCACGCGCCGCCGGCGCCAGCGGTTGCGCAGCGCAATGGCGACCGCACGCTTGGCGTCCCCCTGCCCGACAATGAAGCGATCGAGCTCGGAGACGATTTCGCGGGGGGAAAACTCGGTCATGCCGCGACAGGCGCCTCGGGCGGAAAGATGCGCGCCCAGGCGCCGCCCGGCTTCACGCGCGCTAGCAGCGCCCGGCGTACGGTGTGCCAGCCCGCGCCCAGAATCAACACAAAGCCGCCCAGCACGATCAGCGTCGAGGCTGCCAAGGCGCCCGCGTCGAGACCGACCGCGTTCATCAGCACGCCGATGGCGACGCCCGTCGTCAGCAGCGCGGACACGATCAACACCCGCCGGTTGATCAGCAGCGACACCATGCCGAGCAGGAGAACAACAACGAGCGTCGCCGCTGCCGCGCCGGGCTCGTACGCGCGGATCGGCGCTGATGCAACGTCGGCGCCAGCGCCAAACAATCGCGCCGTCAGCCCGAAGGCGCCGTTGAGCAGCAGCGGCGCAGCGGCGAAATGCAGCCAGAACCCGTTGTCGGAAAACCGGGTCTGGCGCGCCGGATCGCGCGCGTCGAACGCCACGCCAGCGGCAAACAGCAGAAGTCCTGACACAAGATAGAGAGCCGGGAGCCAGTCAACGGCGCGCTCGAAATTCCACAGCAGCACAGCGAGGATCGCGAAGAACGCCAGCCCCCCGCCGATCATGCCCATCGAGAACGGCAGCCGGAAACGCAGGTAAAAGGCCAGCGGCGCGAGCGTCAGCACGGACGCGGCCAGCAGGAGGCCGACACGCACCTGCATCGGCGCCGACTGCAGATTCTCCGCCGCACCGCCCGGATCGCGACCGATAACCAAGCCAAAGTAAAGCGCTAGCACCGCCACCGCGGCGAATAGCGTGAAGGAAATGACGGTCGCGATGGCCGGAAGGAAAAGCCGTCGCCGCCGCGCGAAGAGTTCGCCCAATCCCCACATCACCACGGCTGCGCCGGCGCAAAGACCGCCGGACAGCGCAACGGCGCGTTCGTTCTCGATCCAGCCGCCCGCGATCGCGCCGATGCCGATCGCCATGCCGACCGCGAACAGCACGATGCCGATGGCTAGAAACACGTCGTGGAAATTGCGGATGAAGCGGAGGTCTTCTTCCCCGCTCGCCGCGGCCATCGGCGCGCGTCGCCCGGAGAGGAACGCCGCCAGCGGCTCCACCTGCTCGCGCGCGATCACGCCGGCGTCGGCCGCCGCTTCCAGATCGGCGCGTTCAGCCATCGAGCTTCTCCACGATGAGATTGCGGTTGGTGTAGACGCAGATGTCGGCGGCGATGCCCATGGCTTCGCGGGCGATCGTCTCGGCGTCGTCCACATGGCCGTAGAGCGCGCGCGCCGCGGCCAGCGCAAAGTTGCCGCCCGAACCCACGGCGACGACCTGATGCTCGGGATCGAGCACATCGCCGGCGCCGGTGACGACAAACGTCTCCTTCGCGTCGGCGACGACGATCATCGCTTCAAGCCGCCGCAGCGCCCGGTCCGTGCGCCAGTCCTTGGCCAGTTCCACTGCCGCCCGCGCGAGCTGTCCCGGGAAACGCTCCAGCTTTTGCTCCAGCCGCTCGAACAGCGTCAGCGCGTCGGCGGTGGCGCCGGCGAACCCCGCGATGGTCTTGCCGTCACCCAAGGGGCGCACCTTGCGGGCGTTGGATTTCATGATCGTCGCGCCGATGGAGACCTGCCCGTCCCCCGCGATGACGACGCGCCCGCCCTTGCGGACGCAGAGGATGGTGGTGCCGTGCCAGGCGTCGGGCGCACTCATGCGCCATAGGTGGCGCTAAGCGCGCTTTCCCGCAAGCTTCAGGCCGTGCGGACCAATCCGCTTGCTGCCTGGGCGCGATCCATGTTGAAGCGCAGGAACTCCGGCGCCGGCATCGCCGCGCCGTAGAGGAAGCCCTGCCCGATCTGGCAGCCGCGGCGGCGCAGGAATTCGGCTTCCGGTTCGGTCTCGATGCCTTCGGCGACGACGGTGTAGTCGAGCGCGGCGGCCATCGCGAGGATCATCTCGATGATCGCCGGCGCGTGGCGGTCCTTGGCGAGCGCGCGCACGAACTGCTGGTCGATCTTGATGATGTCGAACGGAAGCCGCGTCAGCGAGGCAAGGCTCGAGTGCCCGCAGCCGAAATCGTCGAGAGAAATCTTCACACCCTCCGCGCGCAGCGGTTCGAGGAGCCTGAGCGCCCGGTCCGGATTTTCCAGCGCCACGGACTCGGTGATTTCCAGCTCGACCCGGTTGGGCGACACGCCCGCTTCCGCCATCGCGCGCAGCACCTTGTCGGTGAACCGCTCGTCGGCGAACTGCAGCGGCGAAATGTTGATCGCCACGCTGAGCGGGAAGCCTTCGCGCGCCCACGCCGCCGCTTTCCAGCACGCATCACGCAGTATGATCTCCGAAATAGCGCCGATGAGGCCGTTCTCTTCCGCCGCGGGGATGAACCGGCCGGGGCTGACCATGGTGCGGTCGGGTTTGATCCAGCGCGCCAGCGCTTCGGCGCCGACGACCCGGCCGCTCATCAGGTCGATCTTCGGCTGGAAGAACGCCTTGAACTCGTTGCGATCCAGCGCCGCGCGCATTTCGCGTTCGAACGCCAGCTGCGCGTTGGCTTCGCGGTCGAGCGCCTTGGTGAAGAATTTCATGCGACCGGTGTCGGCCTTGGCCGCGGCCATCGCCAGCATAGCGTGACGGATCGCGCTGTCGGCGTCGGGACCGTCCTGCGGCAACAGCGCCGCGCCGATGACGGCGCCGAGCACGAGCTTGTTGTCGCGCCAGTCGAACGGCTGGTTGAGCGCCGACGCCAGCAGCTGCGCGTAGCGCGCGGCGTCTTCGGCCCCGCGCAGCTTCGGCGCCAGCACGCCGAAATCGCCGCCGCGCAGGCGCGCGAGCTGGCTCGGGCGATCGGCGCACACCTCGGTGCGCACCATGCGGTCGATGGCCTTCACCGATTGCGCGAGGCGCGAGACGATGCGGGTCAAAAGTTCGTCGCCGGCGTCCTGGCCGATGGCGTCGATGATCCGCTCCAGCCGGTCGAGCCGCACCACAAAGAGCGCGCCGATTTCGTGCTTGCGCGTCTGCAGCACGTCCGTGACATCGCGCGTGAAGCGCTCGTGGTTCGGCAGGCCCGTCGCGACATCGCTATAAGCCATACGCTGCAGCTTGCGCATCGCGCCATGGACGCGCTCGGACATGCGGTTGAAGGCGCCGGCGAGCGCTTCCAGCTCGTCGCCCGTCTTCACTTCGATGGGCTCGCCCGGCTTCTGCTCCCCAAGCGCATCGGCCATGGCCGAAAGGCGCCGCAACGGCGCAGCGATCGAGCGGCCCATGAAGAACGCGATCAGCGCCGCGAAGGCGCCAAGCCCAAAGAGAAACGCCGCAAGAATGTGCGCCGAGCCGGTGTAGCCTTTCAGCAACGACTGGCGCGTCGCCGCCATGTAGACGCGCCCATGCTCACCGGGCGCGGTGGCGGCGAGCACGTCGGCGTCGCCGAGAAACCACGGGCCGCCGCGCGACAGCTGAACCAGCATCTCCTGCGCATGCGGCTCGCCCTCGGCGGCAACAACACGACCGTTGGCGGCGACCACGCGCAACGCGGTCACGCCAGCCATGCGGGCCGCGCCGGACGCGGTGTCCTGCGCGCTCACCGCGTCGCCGACGGCGAGCGCATTGTCGATCTGCGCGGCGAGCATGCGCAAGCGGTCGCCCAGCATCGTCTCGGCGCGCGCATCGGCTTCGCGCCGGTCGCCGACCCAGTTGAGCGCCACCGCGCCCGAGCCGAACACCAGGAAGAGCCCGCAGAACGCGAGCACGAACCGGGCGGTGAGCCCCGGTCCCGCGCGTCTGGCGCTCGCTTGCTCTGGCTTCGACATCGGTGTCGTTCGGCTCTGGCGGTCTCTTGGCGCACGTCCCAAACTGGGACGCGCATCCGGCCATCTATGGTGGCCAAAGATTTAGGATGACCTAAATATTGCCGCGTTACTTGGAGCGCGGTATGTAACGCAGCAACGCACAAGTCGAATTCAGACCGCGTTAAATCAGGTGAAGACAATGCGAACCGCCAAGATCGAGCGCAAGACCAAGGAGACGGCCATCGCCGTCGAACTTTCGCTCGACGGCACGGGCGCGAGCGAGATCGCCACCGGCATCGGCTTCTTCGACCACATGCTGGACAGCTTCGCCAGGCACGGCGCCTTCGATCTCAAGATCGCCGCCAAGGGCGACCTCCACGTCGACATGCACCACACCGTGGAAGACGTCGGCATCTGCATCGGCCAGGCGTTCGCGAAAGCGCTCGGCGATCACAAGGGCATCCGCCGGTTCGGCCATGCCTACATCCCGATGGACGAGACGCTGTCGCGCGCGGCGGTGGACTTCGCCAACCGCCCCTACCTCATCTGGCGCGTCGCCCTTCCCCGCCCGAAGCTCGGCGAGATGGACACCGAACTGTTCAAGGAGTGGTTCCAGGCTTTCGCCCAGGCGGCGGGCTTGACGCTCCACGTCGAGAACCTCTACGGCGAGAACAATCACCATATCGTCGAGAGCTGCTACAAGGGCCTGGCCCGAGCGCTCCGCCAGGCCATCGAGATCGACCCGCGCCAGACCGGCCGGGTGCCCTCGACCAAAGGCACTCTCTAGAGGCTCCCATGCGTAGCGAAGTCAGCATGAGGGCCTCCTCCCGGAGGTCCCGATGACGGTCGCCGTCGTCGACTACGGCTCCGGCAACCTGCACTCGGCGGCGAAGGCGGTCGAGCGCGCCGCCGCGGGC
>Ga0187894_10004327_pt1 | contig 15300 bp, 16 predicted proteins | sample GBC1701081metaG_FD_136650 | JGI IMG/M metagenome (GOLD analysis project Ga0187894, IMG submission 136650) | White microbial mat communities from a lava cave in the Kipuka Kanohina Cave System on the Island of Hawaii, USA - GBC170108-1 metaG ... | reverse complement strand
CTCGAGCGCATCAAGTGGGCCGACATGGGCGTGCAGCTCGTGATCGAGTCGACGGGGCTCTTCACCGACGCCAACAAGGCGCGCGGGCACATCACCGCAGGCGGGGCGAAGAAAGTCATCATCTCGGCGCCGGGCAAGAACGAGGACATCACGATCGTCCTCGGCGTGAACGACGTGAAGTACGACCACGCCAAGCACCATGTCGTCTCAAACGCCTCCTGCACCACGAACGGGCTGGCGCCGGTCGCCAAGGTGCTCAACGACGCGTTCGGGGTCGATCGCGGCCTGCTCACGACCGTGCACGCCTACACGAACTCGCAGCGGTTGCAGGACATGGGCGCCAAGGACCCGCGCGACGCGCGGGCGGCCGCGCAGAACATCGTGCCGTCGGAGACGGGCGCGGCCCGCGCAGTTGGCCTCGTCATTCCCGAGCTCAAGGGCAAGTTTGGCGGCATGGCGTTCCGCGTGCCGACACCTACCGTGTCGGTCGTGGACTTTACCGCTGTGCTGAACAAGGAGGCGTCCAAGGACGACATTCGCGCCGCGATGCTCGACTCGGCCCACGGGCCGATGAAGGGCATCCTCGACGTCACGGACGAGCCGCTCGTGTCGAGCGATCTGCGCGGCACGGCGTTCTCGTCGGTGTACAGCGCCTGCGACACCCTCGTCGTGGGCAATCTCGTGAAGGTCGTGGCCTGGTACGACAACGAGTGGGCCTACGCGTGTCGCGTGGCGGACCTGGCGGCGTTGATGGCGAGTCGGCTGTAGGCGGGAGACGCCTCGATGTACACGGTGGTGCTGCTTCGGCACGGAGAGAGTGACTGGAACCGGGAAAACCGGTTCACGGGCTGGGTCGACGTCGACCTGAGCGACAAGGGGAGGGCCGAGGCGCAGACGGCGGCCGACCTCCTGAAGACGGAAGGGTTCACGTTCGACCTCGCGTTCACCTCGGTGCTGAAGCGAGCCATCCGCACGCTGTGGATCCTGCTCGACGAGATGGACCTGCTGTGGATCCCGGTCGAGCGATCGTGGCGACTCAACGAGCGGCACTACGGCGCGCTGCAGGGGCTCGACAAGGGGGAGACCGCGGCGAAGTTCGGCGAGAAGCAAGTGAAGATCTGGCGGCGCAGCTACGACATCCCGCCACCCGCGCTCGAGCCCAGCGACCCGCGGTTTCCAGGGAAGGATCCCCGCTACCGCGACCTCTCGCGCGCCGAGCTGCCGCTGACCGAATGCCTCAAGGACACCGTGGCGCGGTTCCTGCCGTACTGGCATGGCAGCATCGCGCCGGCGATCCGTTCGGGCAAGCGGGTCATCATCGCCGCGCACGGCAACAGCTTGCGCGCGCTCGTGAAGTACCTCGACGAGGTGTCGGAGCAGGACATCGTCGAGCTGAACATCCCGACCGGGGCGCCGCTCGTGTACGAGCTGGACGAGAACCTGCGGCCGCTGGGACACCGCTATCTGGGCGACGCGGCGGCAATAGAAGCGGCCATGCAAGCGGTGGCAAACCAAGGCCGCGCCCGCTAGAGGTGGCCGGACACCGACAGCGACCGCCAAGGAGCCACCGCTCCAACGGCGTCGGCGCTGCGTCGCTAGACGTTGCCACGTTCGAGCGCCGGCTCTGCCGGCGCAAGTTGTTGTTTCGGGGGAAGGCAGGCGCGAAGCGCCGTCGGAAGGGGGCGAAGCCCCCCTCCGAGGGATCTACTCGGGCAAGCCGTTCAGCAGGTACATCGCCTGCAACAGCGTGCTCGGAAGGCCCAGCGCGCCGAACCAGATCTCGTAGAGCTGCTCGATCTCGCCCGTTCGGTAGAGACGGGCCAGCACGCGGTTGGCGGCGAGCCGGAACGCCGCGTCGTTGCGCCGGACCATGAACCCGTACGGCTCGTAGGAAAGATACTCATCCGCCATCCGGAGCTTCCGGATGTCCTTTGACTGGATCGCGAGCCCGATCAGCAGCACGCGGTCCGACGCATAGGCGTCGGCTCCGCCGCCGTCGAGCAGGCGGAGACCCTCGATGTGCTCCTTCACGTTGAGCACCTGGGCGTTGACCCCGTTCTTCCGGAGGGCAGCCGCGAGCGCCCGCTCCGTGGTGGTCCCGGGAATCACGGCGACGCGCTTGCCGGCGAGATCGGCGACGCGGCGGATGCCCGACTCGGCCGTGACGAGCATGCTGCCGCCGTCGACGAAGGTCATGTTGGTGAAGTCCACCTGCTCCTGGCGCCCGAGCGTGTTCGTCGTCGACCCGCACTCGATGTCGATGGAGCCATTGGTGACCGAGGTGATCCGATCCTCCGGCGTCACCGGCACCCACTTGATCTGGAGGTTGGCGAGGCCGAGCTCCTGCTGGACCGACGCGGCGATGCGCTTGCAGAGGTCCACGGAATAGCCGGCGGGCTTCTTCTCGGTGTCGATGAACGAGAACGGCACTGAGGACTCGCGGTAGCCGATGGCGAGCGTTCCCGAGTCCTTCACCTTCTTGAGCGTGTCGGGCGAATGGGTGGCGCACGCGGCGGTCACGAGCAGGATGGCCAGCAGCTCTAGAGCCAGCGATCGTCGCATGATCACTCCCGTGGTTCGAAGGATTGGCGCTGGCCGTACCGTATCACGCTCGCTACTGCCGCCCAAGCCCGAGGATGACGCGACAATGCTGGTATAGTCTCGGCGTGTTCGATGTGGCCGATCTCGAATGACCGGGACGCGAGCGTGACGCGCGCTCCCGCCGCGGCGCCTGTCGCGCGCGCGTGGGATTTCGAGATGGTTCGCGCCGCGGATGGATCGGTGATCCTTCGGCTGTCCGGACGCTGGAAGATGCAGGATGGATTGCCGGTGGCCCCCGACGTGGAAGCGGAGGTCGGGAGCCGTGGTCCTCGCCGACTCGCATTCGACACGACCCGCCTCACGGCTTGGGATACGGGTCTGCTCACGTTCGTCGACCGCGTGGCGACGCGGTGTGCGGCGGCCGGCATCGAGGTCGACCACCGGGGATTGCCCGAAGGCGCCCGGCGTCTCCTCGCGCTCGCGACGGCCGTGCCGGAGCGCAAGACTGCGCCGAGCGCGGGGCGGCCCTCCTGGCTCGCGCGGATCGGCAACCGAGCCATCGGGGTCGCCGGCGACGCCGTCGCGATGCTGGCGTTCATCGGCTCGGCCCTGCTCGCGCTGGTGGCGTTCGCGCGTGGCCGCGCGCGCTTTCAGCGAGGCGACCTTGCCCTCGTCATCCAGGAATGTGGCCCGAACGCGCTGCCCATCGTCACCCTGATCAGCTTCCTCGTCGGGCTGATCCTCGCGTTCGTCGGCGCCGTCCAGTTGAGACAGTTCGGCGCGCAGATCTACGTGGCGGATCTCGTCGGCATCGCGATGGCGACGGAGATGGGCGCGATGATGACCGCCATCATCATGGCCGGCCGGACGGGCGCCGCGTTCGCCGCCCAGCTCGGCACGATGCAGGTGAACGAGGAGATCGACGCGCTCACGACCATGGGCATCTCGCCAATGGAGTTCCTCGTGCTACCGCGCATGCTCGCCCTCGTCCTGATGGTGCCGCTGCTCACCCTCTACGCCGACCTCATGGGCATCGCCGGCGGCACGCTCGTCGGCGCGACCATGCTCGATCTGACGCCAACGCAGTACATCAATGAGACCGTCGCCGCCCTCACGGTCACCGACTTCGTGAAGGGACTCATCAAGGGCACGGTCTTCGGCGTGCTCGTTGCCATCGCCGGATGTATGCGCGGTATGCAGTGCGGCCGTAGCTCGGCCGCTGTCGGACTGGCGGCGACCTCGGCCGTGGTGACCGGCATCGTGTTCATCATCGTCTCGGACGCCATCCTGACCGTCATCTACAATGTCCTCGGCTTCTAGCCCCGCCGCCCGCGCGGACGCGCCTCGCGCGGAGCCACGCATCACGGTGGTCGATCTCACGATGGCGTATGGCGCCAACGTCATCCAGCGCGACCTCGATTTCGAGGTGGGCCGCGGCGAGATCTTCATCATCATGGGCGGCAGTGGTTGCGGGAAGAGCACGCTCTTGCGCCACCTGATCGGGTTGCGATCGCCCGCCCGCGGCGACGTCCTCTATGACGGGGCGAGCTTCTGGACGGCGCCGCCGGCGGAGCGCGAGCAGATGATGCGCCGCTTCGGCGTCCTCTACCAGAAAGGCGCGCTCTGGAGCTCGATGACGCTCGCGGAGAACGTCGCGCTGCCCCTCATGGAGTTCACCGACCTCACACCGGACGCGATCGCCGAGGTGGCGCGGCTCAAGCTCGCCCTCGTCGGCCTCAAGGGCTTCGAGGAGTTCCATCCGTCCGAGATCAGCGGGGGCATGCAGAAGCGCGCAGGCCTGGCGCGCGCGATGGCGCTCGACCCGGACATCCTGTTCTTCGACGAACCGTCGGCCGGGCTCGATCCGATCAGCTCGAAGCTGCTCGACGACCTGATCCTGGAGCTGCGGGCCAGTCTGGGCGCGACGGTGGTCGTCGTGACCCACGAGCTGGCGAGCATCTTCGCCATCGGCGACAACTCGGTGTTCCTCGACGCCGAGACCCAGACGATGATCGCGCAGGGCAACCCGCGGACGCTGCTCACGGAGTCGACGGACCCCAAGGTCCGCGCCTTCCTGACACGAGCGGCCCCGCGACCGGAGGCCGCGACGCCCCGATGAGCGCTTGCGCGGAGAGGCCCAACCGCCGCGTATGAGCCGGCGCGCGAGTCCTGCTGCCATCGGCGCGTTCGTGGTCGGCGCGTTCGCGCTCGTCGTGATCGGCCTCGTCGTCTGGGGCGGCGTCAACCTCTTCCAGCGCCCACTCAAGGTGGTCATGTACTTCGACGAGAGCGTCAACGGCCTTGCCGTCGGCGCGCCGGTCTCCTACCGGGGCGTGAAGCTCGGCACCGTGACGGCCATTCGCGCCGAGGTGGGCACGACACGCATCGCGGTGTTCGCCGAGCTCGATCCGAGCATGCTCGGCAAGCGTCCCGGCCGGTTCGACGCGCGCGAGGCGCTCGTCAAGGCCATCCGCAACGGCCTTCGGGCTCAGCTGGGGCTGCAGAGCATCGTCACCGGCCAGCTGTTCGTGAGCCTCGTGATCCTGCCCGACACCGAGCCCGTCACGGTCGGTCTCGAGCCCGAGATCATGGAAATCCCGACGGTGCCCACGCTGCTCCAGCAGTTCGTCGACCGCTTCGAGAAGGTCGTCAGCGCCGTGCAGAATCTCCCCTGGGACCGACTGTTCCAGGCGAGCCTCGAGACTCTGGAAGGCGTGCGCGATCTCGCCCGCTCGCCCGAGCTCAACCGCACCCTGCGCTCGGCGGATGCGGCGCTGGCCGACTTCCAGAAGATGATGCGCACGGTGGAGCGGGAAGTGGGCCCGCTCCTCGGCTCCCTCAAGGCCACGTCCGAGACGAGTCGGACCGTGGTGAGCGACGTAGGCCAGGACATGCGGCAGGTGCTCTCCGACACGCGGCCGCTGATCTCGTCGCTCAAGGCCACGTCGGACACGGCCCGCGGCAGCGTCGCCGATGTCGCCCAGGACGTCCAGAAGACGCTCGCCGAGCTTCGGCCGCTGGTCAGCCGCCTCGAGGCGACAGCCGATGCGGCACGCCTGGCGCTCGAGAAGTCGCAGGCGGTGCTGGGCGACGCCGACGCTGTGCTCAACCCCGACTGGGGTCTGGGCCAGCAACTGGCCCAGACGCTCAAGGAGCTCACCGAGGCGGCGCGGTCGTTCCGGGCCCTCACCAGCTACCTCGAGCAGCACCCCGACGCCGTCCTGTTCGGCCGAGGGCGACCGGGAGATCGTCGATGAGGCGGCGCGCCGCCTGGCTCGCGATGTCCTGTCTCTGCGCCGTGGTGCTCACCGCTGTGGGGTGCGGGGGGCGCTCGGCGCCAACCCGCTTCTACGTTCTCGCGCCGATCGCCGCCGCGGCAACGGCGGGCTCGGACGGGCGCCCGGTGAGCATCGGCGTGGGACCGGTGCGGTTGCCCGGCTATATCGACCGGCCACAGATCGTGACGAGGCGCGTCGCCGAGGAGATCGATCTGGCCGAGTTCGATCGATGGGGCGAACCGCTCGCCGATGGCGTGCCGCGAACCATCGCGGACAACCTGGCCCTGCTGATGCCGCGCGAGCGGATTGCCCTCTTCCCGTGGCTCGGCTCGCGCTCGGTCCAGTACCAGGTGGTGGTCGACATCGCGCGATTCGACGGCCCCCTGGGCGGCGCCGTGGTGCTGGACGCGCGCTGGCGCATCATTGGCCCCGACCGCGCAGACCTGGGCGAACGGCGGTTCAGCGCGAGCGAGCCCTCGGGGGCGGCGACGTATCCTGCGCTCGTCGCTGCGATGAGCCGGTCGCTCGGCGCGTTGAGTCGCGAGATCGCGGCCGCGCTCGAAGCGCGCTGACCCGCCCGCGGCCGTGCTGTCGTTCTCCGACGCCGGGCTTGGCGCGCTGTGCGCAACGGGCTCGGCTCTCACGTGGGCAGTGACCAATCTGCTCATCCGCAGCCTGTCCACCGCCTTCAACTCCGTCGCGCTCAACGCGCTGCGCTCGACGATGGGCGGCGCGCTGGTCGTGCTCTGGGTCGCCACTGTGGGCGGATGGGGCGACCTCGCCACGATGTCCGCGCGCGCCTTCTGGCTGCTGGCGATTTCGGTCGTGCTCGCGCTCGGGGTCGGCGACACCGTGTTCTTCGAGAGCACGAGGTGGCTCGGGCTGGCCCAGGCCATGACGATCGCGATGACGTATCCGATCTTCTCCGCGCTGTTGGCCGTGGCGTTCCTGAACGAGCCGCTGAGCGTTCACGTCCTCGTCGGGTCGGTCGTCACGCTCGCGGGTGTCGCCCTCACCGTGCGCGCCCAGGGCGACGGCCCGCACGCGAAGGGCCACGTCCGGCTGGGCGTCGCCGCCGCACTGTTCGCGTCGGTCGTGTGGGCGATAGCCGTCGTCGCGATGAAGCCCGCCCTCGAAGAGGTCGATGCCGTGCGGGCTCAGGCGATCCGGCTGCCCCTGGCCGCGGCGATGCTGTGGGCCACGCCCTGGGCCTGGCGAAGGAGCCGCCCGCTCACCCAGCACCCGCCGGCGACGCTCTGGCTCCTCGTCGCGCTCGGCGGGCTCACGGCAGTGAGCTCGATCACCTTCGTGGCCGGCGTGCAGTATGCCGGGGTCGCCGTCGCCACGGTCCTCTCGTCGACCGCCCCGATCTTCGCGTTGCCGCTCGGTTTTCTCTTCCTCCGCGAGCGCCCGGGTGCGGCCGCCGTCGCCGGAACCCTGCTGAGCATCATCGGGGTCGCCGTGCTCCAGCGCTGACCCGCCGGCGCGTTATCCCAAAGCTTCGCCGCCGAACCGGCCGTTGCTAGAATGGCGGGTGCTGCCGGGACCGGGCCACATGATCGGACGACGGGGAGCGGTGCTGCTGATGGGGCTCGCCGTGCTGCTGGGCGCCCTCGCGCCGGCGGCGCTGGCGGCGCGATCCGAAACGGTGGAAATCCGGAGCCGCACCGGCACGGTCGGTCGCCTGGCGCGGGTCGTGGTCGACGATGGCGGCTCCTACGTGGCGGCCGACAAGCTGGCCGCGGTGCTCAAGGGCGCCTGGAACATCAAGGGCACGCGCGCCACCCTCACGGTCGGAAAGCGCAGCGCCCAGTTCGTCCGCAACCAATCCCGCGTGGTCGTCGACGGCCAGCCGGTCGTGCTCGACGCCGCGACGCGGAGCGTGGCAACCGGGTGGATCATTCCGGAGGACTTCCTGGCGAAAGGCCTCCCCCGGCTGGCTCCTGGCATGTCGGCGGTCGTGCTCGAAGTGAAGAAGCCAGTCGCTCGCCCGGTCCAGGGCGCCGTGACCTTCGAGGAGTTGCGGCACCGCTCCTATCCGACCTTCACACGCATCGTGGTCGAGATGGCGAGCGCCATCGACCACTCGATGAACCAGGGTCGCCAGGAGGTCCGCGTGCGTCTGCCGCGACTGTCGATCACGGGCGCGCGGACCGAGGAGATCGGCGACGGTCTCGTCAAGGAGGTCCGGCTCGAGCCGGCCGGGAGCGACGCCATGCTGCGCATCGTCCTCGAGAGCCGGGCCGGCGAGGTCAAGGCCACAGCGCTCCAGGATCCGTTCCGGCTGGTGCTCGACGTCTATCGGCCGCGAGAGGCGGTGACCGGCGGGCTGGGCCAGTCCGGCATGGAGCCGTTGAGGCTCATCGTGCTCGATCCTGGTCACGGCGGTCATGACCCCGGCGCGACGGGCCCGAGCGGGCTCACCGAGAAGGAAGTCGTGCTCGACGTCGCCAAGCGCGTCGCGCGCCTGATCGAGGACGACCTGGGCGTGAAGGTGGCGTTGACGCGCACGACCGACGTCTTCGTGCCGCTGCGCGATCGCACGAACTTCGCCAACAAGCAGCGGGCCGATCTCTTCGTCTCCATCCACGCCAACGCGCACCCGCGCTCCGTGTCCGAGGGCGTCGAGACGTACTTCCTCTCCTCGGAGGCGTCCGACAACGACGCGCGGCAGACGGCCGCCATCGAGAACGGCGTCGTCCAGCTCGAGAGCCCGGCGTCGAAGACGAAGGGCGACCTGCTGAAGAGCATCCTCTGGGACCTCGCGCAGTCGGAGTTCCAGCAGGAGTCGAGCTTCATGGCCGGGACCGTGCAGGACTCGATGACGCGCTCGCTCCGCCTCGTGAACCGGGGAGTCAAGCAGGCCGGATTCTACGTCCTGGGTGGCGCCGCGATGCCTGCCGTGCTCATCGAGATCGGCTTCATGACGAATCCGAAGGAGGAGAAGAAGCTCGCCACCATCGCGCACCGCGAGGCGGTGGCGAAGGCCATCTACGCCGGGCTGTCCGAGTACAAGCACCGCCACGACCAGCGCCTCAGCACGGCCGCCGCCGGGGCGAAGGGCGCCCGCTAGAGGCGATCCGGTGACAGCGCTCATCCCGCGTCACGACGGACGGCTCCCCGATCAGCTCCGGCCGGTCACGCTCGTCCGCGACTACCTGCGCCACCCGGAGGGATCGGTCCTCGTCTCCTTCGGTCATACGAAGGTCATCTGCACGGCCTCGCTCGAGGACCGTGTCCCGCAGTTCCTGAAGGGCCAGGGCAAGGGTTGGGTGACCGCCGAGTACGCCATGCTCCCGCGCTCGACCAACACCCGGACGAACCGGGAGCGCACGGGACCGAGTGGCCGCTCGCAGGAGATCCAGCGCCTCGTCGGCCGCTCGCTCCGCGCCGTCGTAGACATGTTCAAGCTCGGCGAGCGCACGATCTGGGTGGACTGCGACGTGATCCAGGCCGACGGCGGCACACGGACGGCCGCGATCACGGGATCGTTTGTGGCCTTGGCCGACGCCGCAGGCGCGCTGGTGAAGTCGGGCGTCATCGCCGCGTCGCCGATCCGGGACTGCGTGGCGGCGATCAGCGTGGGCATGGTGGGGCACCGCGCGGTGGTCGACCTCGACTACGTGGAGGATTCCACGGCCGAGGTGGACATGAACGTCGTCATGACGGGCGCTGGCGCCTTCGTCGAGGTGCAGGGGACGGCGGAGCAGACGCCATTCCCGAAGGAACACCTTGACGAGCTGCTCGACCTGGCCGGCGCCGGCATCGGGCAACTGGTCGGGCTGCAGCGCCGCGCCCTCGAGGCGCGTGGCGAGTCCACCTTCACGCTCTGAGTGCTCGCCGTCCGGCCCGCAGCAGCGCGGCGCCGGCGAGGAGCGCGCGCTGGTCCTGGCGACCGGCAACCGCGCCAAGGCCCGCGAGATGGCGACCCTGCTGGCGGGCTTGCCGTTGCGCGTGCTCGATCTCGGCGACTTCGCGCATGTCGTGCTGCCGCCCGAGGGCGAGACTTCCTACGCCGACAACGCACTCGGGAAGGCGCGCGCGGCCGCGGAGGCGACCGGCCTCTGGGCGCTCGCTGACGATTCCGGCATCGAGGTGGACGCGCTCGGTGGGGCGCCTGGCGTGCTCTCGGCGCGCTTCGGAGGTGAAGGCCTCGACGACGAGGGACGCAACAGGGAGATGCTGCGAGCGCTAGTCGGCGTGCCGCCGGAGAAGCGCACGGCACGGTACCGCGCGGTGATCGCGCTCAGCGAGCCAGGGGGCCGCGAGGCGGTGACGGAAGGAGTGGTAGAAGGTGTGCTGCTCGACGCTCCGCGCGGCGCCGGCGGCTTCGGCTACGACCCGCTCTTCTTCTACCTGCCGTTCAACGCGACGTTCGCCGAGGTGCCAGCCGAGGCCAAGCACACGGTGAGCCACCGCGGCCGAGCGATGGCGCGGGCGCGCCTCGTCCTGGCCCAGTGGCTCGGCCTCGAGAAGGCGAGATCGCCTTGAACGGGTTGCTACCGGCAGCGTATACTTTCCGGGCGAGCGATGTCGTCGCGCGCCTCTCCGGGGTGTGGCGCAGTCCGGTAGCGCACCTGCTTTGGGAGCAGGGAGTCGGAGGTTCAAATCCTCTCACCCCGACCACCTCGCGCTCATTCCTCCGGGCGGCCCGGACCGTATGGGCAGCCCGGGGGTTCCCACCCATCGTCTCTACTTGGAAGGACACGCAGAGGGCATCCCTGCGGGCCACGCTCGGCGAGGCGCAGGGCATCGCACGCGGCCCTGGAGCGGCGTTCGCCTGGAACTGTCTGGTACAGTCCGTGTAGCCGACGACGCTATCATGAAGGTGGAGGCCATGATGCTCTCGCCCGAGGCCAAGGCACTCGTGGACAGTGCGAAGCGGCTCGGCGCCGGGTCCCGCGGCGATCTCCGCGCCAAGAGCTCCCGCGTCGTGCCTGGCGCCACGCTCCGCAGGCCTGCGCTGGTGAACGGCGCATGGTGAAGCCGGACGTCCGGCGCTTTCCGCTGGTGCTCGCAACAGGGCGCGCTGCGGCGAAGGTGTCCTGCTGATGAGCTCGCAGGAACCGGAAATCACTTCGCAGCAGCTCGGCGAGCGGATCCGTGAGCTTCGCGAGGCCCGGGGGATGAGTGCGATCCAGCTCTCGGATCGCGCCCAACTCGCGCAGAGCTACGTCCCGATCATCGAGGCCGGGCACCAGCGCATTCCCCCGCGCGCGATTCTCCTTCGGATCGCCCGGGCTCTGGGCGTCCCCGAGAGGCGCCTGCTGGAGCCGCCGTCCCAGGGCGGCCGGCCAAGGGGCCGAACGCCCGAGCGCGGCTCACCGCGTCCGCGCTAGTGCAAGCGCTCGCGGCCCTCGGGCGCGGCGCGTCCTGCGCCTCGGCCGAACACGGGGCTTCCTGCCGCAACGGCGCGCTGCATGCGCAACGGAGCGGCTCACGAACGGACCGCCGATCTCACTCGGGAACGGTCGCTTGCGCAGGAGCGGGCACGCCTCACGCGGGGACGGGTCGGCTCACGAACGGGTTGCCCCGGATCCAAAAGCGCCACGGCATGAGCGCCCAGGCGCCTGCGTAGTCGACGCCGATCCGGGTCCCTCGCGCGATCTGCACGCGAGGCGCCGGGCGGTCGCCTGCCTCGATCCACACTCGCGATCCCAGCAGATCGGCGGCATCGAGCGAGCGGTCGATCCCGAGCGCCTGGCAGAGCTTGCCCGGCCCGCTGGTCAGCTCGCGATCGGTGACGCCGCCGCGACGCCAGCGCATGATGTCGATGCCCTCGACTGGTTCGAGCGCGCGGATCAGGATGGCGTGCGGGATGTCGGCGACGTTGGTCACGACGTTGAACTGGTAGTGCATGCCGTAGACGAAGTAGACGTAGGCCGTCCCGCCGATCGCGTACATCGTCTCCGTGCGTCTGGTCCGCCGGCCGCCATACGCGTGCGACGCGCGGTCGCGCGGCCCGCGATAGGCTTCGGCCTCGACGATGATCCCGGCGACACGCGTGCCGCCCTCCGCAGGAACCACGAGCCGCTGGCCCAGCAGATTTCGCGCGATGGTCAGCACGCCGGCGCCTGTGTAGAACTCGCGGGGCAGGGGTCGCGCCTCGCTTCGCGGCGCCAGCATCTCGTTGCGGCGCGTCATCGACAATGCTGCTCCCATGAGCGCGCACGCATGGCGGATCGAGTAGGATTGAGCGTGCTCGATACCACGACGCGGAGGAGGCCTCGCGCATGCGTTACGAGATGATCTCGGCCGACTGCCACATCGACCTCTGCTGGCTTCCGCCCACGCTCTTCGTCGACAACGCATCGTCGACGTGGAAGGACCGGATGCCGTACGTGACCCAGGGGCCGAAGGGCCCGATCTGGACCACGAAGAGCGGCGCAATGCTCGGGCACGCGTGCGGCATGGGATCGGCCGGGCGCGAGTACATCCCCGGGCGCATCTATCGCTCCGACCGCATGGCGGCCACGGGGCTCTACGAGGACGGCAAGCGCGGCATCCGGCGGCTCACCGATCCCGAGCTGCGCCTGAAGGACCAGGACCGCGACGGCGTGCAGGCCGAAGTGCTCTACGGCATCCTCGGCACGACCGGGCGCCTCAGCGATCCCGAGGCCGCCGTCGAGATCACGCGCATCTACAACGAGTGGCTCGCGGACTTCTGCTCGACGCATCGCGACCGCTACGCCGGTCTCGCGGCCATCCCGAACCAGCCGCTCGACGCCGCCATCGCGGAGGTCAAGCGGGTTGCCAAGCGGGGCGTGCTGCCCGGCATCGACATCGCGAACTCCACCGACTTGAAGCCGCTGTGGGATCCGTTCTGGAACCCGCTCTGGGACGTCATCAACGAGACCGGCTTGCCACTGCACTTCCACACCGTGGGCGGCAACACGCCGGAGTACATCAGGAAGCTCGCCATGATCGGCAGCGATCCGACACGGGCCCCCGCCGACACGCCGGCGTCTGAGCTGCGCAAGGCCCGTTCGGCGTTCGCTGCCAACATCACGAGCTTCCAGATGAACATGTCCTACATCCTCATGTCGTTCATCTTCGGCGGCGTGCTCGAGCGCTACCCGCGTATCCGCGTCGTGCTGGGCGAGAGCGGCATCGGGTGGATCCCGTACGTCCTGCACCGCATGGACGCCGAATGGGAGGACCAGTTCAAGGACCTCGATCTCACGATGGCGCCGAGCGACTACTGGCGTCGGCAATGCTTCGCCACCTATCAGACCGATCCCATCGGCATCAAGCTGATCGACGACCTCGGTGCGGATCGCGTCATGTGGGGCTCGGACTTCCCGCATCCGGACGGCATCTGGCCCGACTCGCGCGAGTACCTGAACAAGGAGCTGGGGCACCTGCCTGCCGACGTGCGCAGGAAGATCGCCTGCGAGAACGCGGCGCGCCTCTACAACTTCCCGCTCGAATAGCTCAGTGGGAGGGGGCCTCGAGGCCCCCTCCCTGGTCCACCACCCGGGATTCCGGTTGAAGCCACGGTTGAAGCCGGCGCTCGAACACGAACCACTCGATCGGCGAGACCGGCGGGGCCACTTGAACCGCGACATCTGCGCGCGCCCAATGCCGGCGGTCGGGCGTCGAGTGTCAAGTGAGCGCAGCGCCTCGCAGCTCAGTCCTCAGCGGACATCAGGCCTGCGCCGATGCCACTCCGTCGCTTGCTCATACGCGTGCCCCGCGCGCAGCACCGTCGCCTCCTCGAAGGGGCGGCCCGCGAGCTGTAGCGAGATGGGCAGCCCATTGGGCGCGAAGCCGCAGGGCAGGGCGAGCGCCGGCAGGCCCGTCATGTTGAAGGGGAACATGTTGCTGCGCGCGAACGGGAAGTTCGGATCGTGCACCGCCGCGAATGCCGGGGTCGTGCCCGGCGTCGTGGGCGTGGCGAGTAGGTCGACCTCCTCGAGCACGCGATGCGCTTCCTCGACCAGGCGCGCGCGCAGCCGCTGCGCCTGCACGTACTCGTCGGCGGTGAACAGCGCGCCCGCCATCAGCTTCTCCCGCAGCACCTCGCCGTAGAGCTCCGGCCGCTCGCGCAGATCGCGCGCGTGGTAGGCGTAGGCCTCGGTCAGCATGATGACCATGAGGGCCGAGGACGACCAGATGCTCGGAATGACGACGTCCTTGACCTCGGCGCCGAGCCCGCGCAGCGTGCCGATCGCGGCGTCGAACGCGGTGACGACCTCCGGGGCGACGCCGTGGAAGAAGTAATCACGCGGAATGCCGATGCGAAGTCCGCGGACTCCGGCGGCCAACCCCGCCGTGTAGTCCGACACGGGCTCGCGGCTCGACGCCGGATCGGCGGGATCGTAGCCGGCGAGGGCCTGGAGCATCAGCGCGCAGTCCTCGACGGACCGCGCCATCGGCCCCGTATGGTCGAGCGTCCACGACAGCGTCACGACGCCGGCGCGGCTCACGCGCCCGTAGGTCGGCTTGAGCCCGACGATGCCGCAGGCCGCCGCCGGCCCTCGAATCGATCCTCCCGTGTCAGAGCCGAGCGCGCCCACCGCGAGCCCGGCCGCCAAGGCCGCACCGGAGCCGCTCGAGGATCCTCCCGGAATGTGGTCGAGGTTCCACGGATTCCGGGCCGGGGGGAAGCGATGGCCGGGGAACTGGATGCCGAACGCGAACTCGTGAGTGATGAGCTTGCCCAGCATCACCATGCCTGCCTGCTGGAGGCGGGTCACGCAGGTGGCGTCGTGATCGGGGATCCAGTCGGCGAGCAGCGCCGAGCCGGCCGTGGTCCGGATGCCCTTTGTCGCGTAGAGGTCCTTGTACCCGACGGGGACGCCGGAGAGCGGTCCCGCGTTACCGCGCGCGAGCTCCGCCTCGGCTGCACGCGCGTCGGACAGGGCCCGCTCCGCCGTCACGGTGACGTAGGAGTTGAGCGTCTTGTCCAGGCGACCGATGCGGTCGAGATGTGCCGTTGCCACGTCCACTGGAGACAGCTCGCGCCGGCGGTAGCGCCGGCCCAGCTCCGCGATGCCGAGGAACTCGATGTCAGCGGCCATGGCGGTCGCGCTCCGCGGCGGCATCGAAGGTCGGCGCAGGTTCGAGCGTGCGCACCGTGCGCGTGTCGAGCGCGCGAATAGGCCGGAGCGCGTCTCTGAGGAATCCGTGGATCAGGCCGACGCGCTCTTCGGGGATCCGGACGCCGGCGACGCGGATGCGCTCGCGCACCTCGTCGAGCGTGATGTCAGAGCTGTCAGAAGCCATGGTAGGCGCCCTCCTCAACGGCGATGGGAGGGATTCTACCGGCGGGGCCGCGGCTTCACAACGGCCCCGCGACGATGAGTGGGGGCAGGCGTCTATGGTGACCGCGGCTCCACAACGGCCCCGCGACGATGCGTGGGGGCAGGCGTCTACGGTGACCGCGGCTCCACAACGGCCCCGCGACGATGCGTGGGGGCAGGCGTCTACGGTGACCGCGGCTCCACAACGGCCCCGCGACGATGCGTGGGGGCAGGCG
>Ga0187894_10004325_pt1 | contig 15305 bp, 16 predicted proteins | sample GBC1701081metaG_FD_136650 | JGI IMG/M metagenome (GOLD analysis project Ga0187894, IMG submission 136650) | White microbial mat communities from a lava cave in the Kipuka Kanohina Cave System on the Island of Hawaii, USA - GBC170108-1 metaG ... | reverse complement strand
CCAGTTGATCTTGTGCTTCGCGCGTGATCTTCCACTCCTTTACCATCTTCTCCGTGTGTTGTCCCATCGACATACCTGTGCGTGGTTCAACGATGCTTGGAAGGACAGGCTTCCAGTCGGTAAAACTAATTTTTAGCAAACGTGAAAATCTCTCGCCAAATGTTTTAGCATTATTTAAATCAATCAGTTTCCAGGCAAGTTTTCGTTGCACCATAATAGGCAGGTCACTATTACTGTCACTTCCGCCTCCTATTCCTGAATCAATTTGACCAGAAGCAATTCGTAGCGCAATCAGGTTAATGGTTTCCAGACTGGTGCCACAGGCACGCTGTACGTTGAAAGCAGGTGTTCGGTGATCAAGGCTTGTACCCAGCACAACTTCACGAGATAAGTTCCAATCGAGGGAACTGTTCATGATCACACCCAAAGCAACATCTCCCAATTGCTTGCCTTCCAGTCCATACTTTTTAACCAATCCCTCTACTGCAGCAATCAGCATTTCCTGATTGGTGGTTCGCGAATATTCCTTGAATGACTTTACAAAAGGTATGCGGGTGCCTCCAATAATCGCCACACGATTGTTCTTGTTAATCATGACCACCTAATTTAAAACGATAGAAGTCGGAAGTTAGATCATCCAGTTTAAAATACCGCGCTTCATCGTATTGAATTTACAGGGTTTGGCTGCTCATTTATATTACTAATTTCCTAACTTCCTATATGCTAACTAAAAACTCACTTTCGGGAGAATGCTAAAACACGTGATGATTTTCTGTATAGCAAGCCAGATCACTCCATCATGTTGTTTATCCATTTCATGAAGAGCCCTTCCGCAAAGGTTTTCTCAACAATTTTAAAATGAACTGCCACCCTCCTGGAGTTACTCCTAATCGGCTCTTGACTGCGCTACGAAAAAAGAAATTTTATTAAAACCTCATCCCTATGAAAAGCTACTTAATCATCTGTTCAAACATTCTTTTTTTGTTTGCATCCTTACCCAATGCTTTGAATGCTCAAGACACCACCTCGCTTGAAGGACGATTTAGGGCACGCTACTTTGCTAACAAACAAAATACGCTTTACGCGATCGTTCAGCAGGCAATGAAAGCTAAAGACCCTAATTTCTATTTTACCTATGCAGCAACTCACCAGCAGAGCAACCCCATTCCCGATTTCAGGCTCCCGGAAGAATTATCTTCTTCTTTGCTGGAAATGCGGTTAGCTAAGCGCTTTACCATTTTTAAGGGAACTGATTCAAAGTCGTACGACTTTATGCTCTTAAGCAAATTTTCAGTCAACTTCGACTTTGTTTACCGGGTGGGAAAACGCGAAGACAGTGATATTGATGATAACCCCGGTCTGCCTTTGAATACTAAATTCGGAGTTACATTTTTTGAGCACGCATTTGTAATACACGGCAAGCGAAATAACGGTACTGATCCTGCCAGTGAATGGGGAAGGTTTAGAAAGAAAAAGAAAAAATGGTTTATGGATACTCCTACCTTTTCAACAGACTCCATCGGGAGTAAACTTTTTAGCAGAACTGCACTCAAAATGATAGTGGCACGGGCAGACCTGATGCATTACTCAAATGGCCAGGACTCTGGAGCATTTGTCTACACACCCTCTTTACCTGTTCGAAATGATTACATATCAGGAAACTTCTCAACCAACTATTCGCATGTAATGCTAAGCTTTATCCAGGTAACGAATAAAAACCAACTCCTTGATCTAACCATTGGATTACGGAACGACTTCCAATTAACAAAATGGCTTACGTATGAACCTGCACAAGAAGAGCGTTACGGGATCTTCAGATTCAATACCGCTATACACTATCGAACAGGCCCCGTTAATTTGTTTGGCTGGAAATTAAGAGACCGGGATTTTGTACAAAGGAAACGTCAGATCAAACAAACAGCAAGGTTGCAAGAACCTGAGAAAAGTCCTTCCAACTATAAGACTGTGAAAGCCTTATTTGACTGGTCATTCACATTCTCTTCAGAACACATTTTAGATAACCCCGAGTTACTTCCCGATTACAGAAGTAACTTTTCGTTTGAAACAGAACTTGTTCCACTGTACGGAGAAATGGTGGGTTTTACCTTTGCCGCTTATTATGGCCGGGACTATCTGAACATACGATATGATCTCCCGGTTTTTATCTGGAGGCTCGGCTTTACATTTCAGGTGGGAAGATACTGGCCCTCGTATGAGTCCATTCGAAACAACATGGAGTTTAAGAAAGCGCGTCACTAAATGAAGTGCAAACAAGCCATGACTTGAAACAAAAACAGGATGGCTTTCACCATCCTGTTCTGAACTGTTCGAACTATTTTATTAACCCAAGTAAGATTTCAGCGTCTTGCTTCTGGAACTGTGGCTGAGTCTGCGGGTGGCTTTCTCTTTAATCTGGCGAACTCGTTCGCGGGTCAGCCCAAACTTCTCGCCAATTTCTTCCAGCGTCATGGCGTGCCCTCCGTTCAACCCGAAGTAGTACGACATAACGTCCGATTCACGTTGTGTAAGCGTTGAAAGGGCGCGCTGTACTTCTCTACGCAGCGAGTCCATCATCAATCCTGAATCAGGAGTTTCTTCGCCCTCGTTGGTAAGTACATCCAGCAAATTATTTTCTTCACCGTTGGCAAAAGGCGCATCCACCGAAACGTGACGGCCACCTACCTTCAGGTTATCATTAATCTCTTCTACCGTTAAATCCAGCACTTCTGCTAACTCATCGGCAGAAGGCTCGCGCTGAAACTTTTGTTCAAGGTCAGAAAATGTTTTAGAAATTTTATTCAGCGAACCTACCCGGTTTAGCGGAAGGCGCACAATGCGCGACTGCTCGGCAAGCGCCTGCATAATCGACTGGCGAATCCACCACACCGCATACGAAATAAATTTGAAACCACGTGTTTCATCGAATCGCTTCGCAGCTTTAATCAGGCCCAGGTTTCCTTCATTGATCAGGTCACCAAGCGTAAGTCCGTTGTTCTGATATTGTTTCGCCACCGACACCACAAAGCGCAGGTTGGCTTTGGTCAGCTTTTCCAGCGCAATCTGATCGCCTTCGCGAATGCGTTTTGCCAATTCTACTTCCATGTCGGAGGTAATCAAATCTACCTTCCCGATTTCCTGTAAATACTTATCCAGGGATTGGCTTTCCCGGTTCGTAATCTGTTTAACGATTTTTAATTGTCTCATCGGTTATCAAAACGTGTTTATGCGAAATAAGTTCAAAATCGAGGGTTCTTATGCTACCTATTGCAAAAAGCGGAAATTTAGAGGTCTAAAGCGGCCTCTACTTCAACCTAATAGCTTTTGGCGATGAAGGCAACCTGCAAAGATAGCGATTTTTTGGACATTGTTAGATTCCTGTTCCAATAAAGCTATCCTAACGATGTATTTCCAGGCTCCAGAATTTGAGAAAACTCCTACCTTACATCTCAACTTTTAATGTGTGAAGAAACTACTCATTGTATTGCTGGTGTTGCCTTCCGCTGGCGCAATAGCGCAAATGGATTCGGCCCTTATTGAAATCGTGAAATTTCAGGAAAACCTGACTCGTGAGTATCGCGATGCGAAAACTTCTCCTTTAAAGGGTAAAGCGTTCAAACGTTTTAAGAAGCATGAATTTTTTCCGGTTGATCTGCAATATCGGGTCATGGCAACTCTTACGGTTACAGATGCTGCTTCTTTTTTTCCTATGCAGACCTCCTCTCAGGTGCCGAAGGAGTACAGGACATACGGCATGTTGAAATTTATGCTGCAGGGTAAAACGTTTGAGGTGCCGGTATATCAATCGAAAATGCTGATGGCTATGGATAAGTACAAGAACTATTTGTTCTTTCCGTTTACGGATTTAACGAATGGGAAATTGACATATTCAGCTGGACGGTACATTGAACTATCGATTCCGGTGAAAGGAAATACAATGGTGCTCGATTTCAACCAGGCTTACAATCCGTATTGTGCCTACAGTGATGGATATTCCTGTCCCATCGTTCCTGCCAACAACAACCTTGAAGTAGCGATTTTAGCCGGAGTGAAATACGCACATAAGAAAGAAAAGCATTGACCTCTTTAAAGCACCAACTTCACTCCTTTTGTCTTACGTACATTCACGAACGCATTACTGCCGCTCAAGCGGCTATTCAAACCGCGCAGCTATCTGCTAACGAAGAAACCAAGAGTAGTGCCGGTGATAAATACGAAACGGGCCGGGCTATGGCTCAACTAGAAATCGAGAAAAATACATCCCACCTTGTCGAAGCTATAAAACTAAAACAGGTGCTTGATCAAATTTCTGCTGATCAAAAGACTACGACCATTCAAGTAGGTAGTTTGGTAATTACTAACCAGGGTAACTTCTACATTGCCATTAGCGCAGGTCAGTTTTTGATTGATGGTAAAACCTATTTTGCAATTTCAGCAGCTTCTCCCATGGGCCAAAAATTAACGGGATTGTCTGTTGAGACATCGTTTACCTTCAACAAAAAGGAATTTTTAATTACTCAGGTATTTTAATAGTAACCGTTCAATTGGTTATACTCAACCTTTCACCTGAATCTGATCACCGAGCTGCGTTTCATTTTCACTTCTTTCCTTATCGACCATCTCTATTTTAATTTCTTTGTCCTGATATCGTTCACGGGTATTGAAAATTGCGCCAATTCCAATTCCGGATAGCGCCATCAGAATGAGTAGTAAAAGACCTAATGCTCTTAGTATTTTTTTAAACACTTTCATTTGAATGTAAAGTATGACACGCACACATAGGTGCATTAAAATTTAGTACGTAAAATGAAATGCCAGCAATGTGGCGGGAATTAATCCTTACAGAAAATAAATGGATCCTCGGTTGCTTTGAAAGGAATGCGCTGAGCGAGAGTAAAGAGTTGGGCTATGGTACAAATGATATGTTCTTCTGAATTCTGTCGAATTAAAATTCTAACAGTCCGGGTATGATAGAATACAGCTTGTTGAAAGTTTACTACCGTCCAGGGCGTAAGGGACAACTTATGGCAAATGCTTTTAAAAGGGAGGACACGCGTGCTGCTGGCACGAACAGTGACAACTAATTCTGTAATTGAAGAGCGTTGAGTTATACCAGGTGCAACATTAAAACCCGAAAATACAAACAGACTTAGCACCAGGGCTGCATTCAGTAACCATGAAGTGATCTTGCTTTTTCGAATTTTTCCGCTGACCATGTACTCAAAGGTAGTAATTATTCGTAATTGTTGTTTTTGATCATATGCTATGAATCTAAAAATCTCTATTTTTAACCAACACTCATGGCATGAAGAAACTAGTCATCAACAGCCACGCTGAATTTGAGAAATTTGTTGGTCAGGAATTAGGTGTTTCTGATTACCTGAAAATACCGCAGGAACAGATTAACTTATTTGCCGATGCCACGTTGGATCATCAGTGGATTCATATCGACCCAAAGCGTGCAGCAACAGAAAGTCAGTTTAAAAGTACGATTGCACACGGCTATCTTACCTTGTCACTTGTGCCCTACCTGTGGGAGCAGGTAGCCGAGGTGAATAATTTTAAAATGCTGGTAAACTATGGCATTGAGAAACTGAAATTCAATCAGCCGGTTCTGGTCAATCAGGAAGTCCGGCTGCGCGTGGTATTAAAAGCACTAACCAACTTACGGGGTATATCCAAAACTGAAATGAATGTAGCGTTGGAGATTAAAGACAACCCAAAACCGGCTTTTACGGCTACTATAATTTTTCTATATCACTTTAAGTAGGAGCAGTTCATGACAGTTGCTTTTCGTTTTATTTTTCTTTAATCTCATAGGAAAATTAACCACAAATAATTCCTGATTTTTTTGATGGCAGTCTTTACAACAGCACGAAAAGACGTATGGTGGGTTCGCCCGCTTTTTGTTTTTCTTGGGCTGTCCATGTTTATTGGATATGCTACCTGGGCTGCTTTTCAAGGCGAGCATTATGCAATTGGCCCCTACCTATCACCCTTTTATTCACCAGAAATTTTTGGAAGCTCACCTCACAGCTGGTTTGGGCCAAAACCATCTTGGTGGCCGCTGGTGCTCCCGTTCTCACCTGCCCTCTTAATTCTTTGGGCACCGGGTGGTATGCGATTCACATGTTACTACTATCGAGGAGCATATTACAAATCTTTTTGGGCTGACCCTCCCGCATGTGCAGTATCAGAACCACGCAAGACGTACCGGGGTGAAAATTCATTTCCGCTTATCATGCAAAACATTCATCGCTACTTTCTATACCTCGCTATTTTATTTGTAATTGTTCTTGCCTATGATGCCTTTAAAGCGATGTGGTTTATTGATCCTGCTACAGGCGAAAAAACATTTGGTATGGGTGTGGGAACATTGGTGCTTGCATTAAATGCAACACTTTTGGGCGGCTACACCTTTGGTTGTCACTCGTTCCGTCATTTGGTAGGCGGGTTCAAAGATCGCCTTTCAAAATCGCCTGTGCAGAAAAAAGCGTACGACTGCGTAAGCTGTTTGAACCGTGGCCACATGAACTGGGCATGGTTTAGTTTATTCGGAGTCATGTTTGCCGATGTGTATGTTCGACTTTGTTCTATGGGTATTTGGACTGACTTTAGAATATTCTAATGCCGAACTACGAAATATATAACCACGATGTATTGGTGATCGGCTCGGGCGGTGCCGGATTACGGGCCGCTGTTGAAGCTGCACGTGCTGGTGTTTCAGTAGCTGTGATTTGTCGATCGCTCTTAGGCAAAGCTCACACCGTTATGGCAGAAGGCGGTGTGGCAGCCGCATTGGCCAATGTAGATGATCGCGATAGTTGGAAAGTTCATTTTGCCGATACGATGCGTGGCGGCCAGTACCTGAACAATTGGCGAATGGCTGAACTGCACGCAAAGGAATCGCCAGACCGTGTGCGTGAATTAGAAGCATGGGGTGCCGTGTTTGACAGAACCGAAGACGGAAAAATTTTGCAGCGGAATTTTGGTGGCCATAAGTATCCACGCCTCGCGCATGTGGGCGATCGTACAGGATTAGAAATGATCCGCACCTTACAGGACTATGCTATTCATCAAAAAGTAGACTTCTACCAGGAATATACTGTTGTGAGTCTACTGAAAGAAGGTGATAGAGTTGTTGGAGCTTTTGGCTATGATCGAGAGAAAGGTCTCTTCAAGGTATTTCAGGCGAAGGCAGTGATTATCGCTACAGGCGGCATGGGCAGAATTTACAAAATATCCAGCAATAGTTGGGATTGCACAGGTGGCGGCATTTCATTGGCTTATCATGCTGGTGCGGAACTCATCGATATGGAATTTGTTCAGTTTCATCCTACCGGAATGGTGTGGCCTCCAAGTGTACGTGGATTGTTAATTACAGAAGGTGTGCGCGGAGAAGGTGGAGTACTACGGAATAATCAGGGACGCAGATTTATGTTTGATGACATTCCTGAAAATTATCGTGGGCAGACTTCCACCGATGAAGAAGAAGGATGGCGCTATACTCAGGGCGATAAAAATGCCAAGCGCCCGCCTGAATTATTAACACGCGATCATGTAGCCCGGTGCATCAACCGCGAAGTAAAAGCAGGCCGTGGTTCGCCACACGGTGGTGTGTTTCTGGACATCGCGTGGATCAAGGAAAAGATTTCAAATGCTCCCGAACATATCAGGCGAAAACTTCCCAGCATGTATCACCAGTTTAAAGAACTCGCTGGAGTTGACATTACGAGGGAAGCCATGGAGGTTGGCCCCACTACTCATTACATTATGGGAGGTGTACGCGTAGATGCCGACACACAAATGACCAGCACACCCGGTCTATTTGCTGCAGGCGAATGTGCCGCTGGCTTGCATGGAGCTAACCGTTTGGGCGGCAACTCTCTTTCCGACTTGCTTGTGTTTGGTAAACGAGCCGGTGAATATGCTGCCATGTATGCAAAGGAAAATAAGGCTATAAAAGTTTCCGAAAAACAGGTTGAAGAAATTTCGGCATGGGCACTGGCTCCATTTGAAAGAGAAGCTAAGGGTGACAACCCTTTTCAACTTCAAAGCGGCCTGCAAGAAATGATGCAGAATCTTGTTGGTATTGTACGATTAGGAAATGAATTACAAGAGGCCATTAAAAACATTGAAACATTCCAAGAACAGGAAAAATCGATCGCGTGTGGTGGTAATCGCGGGTACAACCCGGGTTGGCACACTGCCATTGAGTTAAAGCACATGCTCACGGTAGCAGAAGCAATCGCGAAGGCAGCGAACGAGCGCAAAGAAAGTCGCGGTGGGCATTTTCGCGAAGATTTTCCCGACAAGAGTGAAGCATTTGGAAACGTGAACATTAGCATTCGAAAGGATGAGAATGAGAAGATGATCGTGAAGCAAATTCCGAAGCAAAAAATGCGGGACGACTTACAAGCCATTATAAACGAAATGAAATAAATGCCAAAGTTCAGGTTCAATATCTGGCGAACAAATTCCAACGGTGGACAATTTCAGGAATACGAAACTGAAATTACCGAAGGCATGGTAGTATTGGATGCTGTACATCAAATACAAGCAGAGAGTGCGAATGATTTGGCGGTCCGATGGAATTGCAAAGCTGGTAAGTGCGGGTCTTGCTCGGCAGAAATTAACGGGCATCCCAAACTCATGTGCATGACACGCATGGGCGATATGCCCATAGATAAGCCAGTGAGTATCCAACCCATGAAAGCCTTTCCGGTAATCAGGGATTTAGTGACGGATGTTTCAGTCAACTATCGTATCAAGAAGAAGATAAAGCAGTTTAAGCCCCGACCTCCGGACGCACCGGATGGAACCTGGCGCATCGCACAAAGCGATATTGACAGGGTGCAGGAATTCAGAAAATGCATTGAGTGTTTTTTATGCCAGGATGTGTGTCATGTTTTGCGGGAGCACAATCTGCATGAAGAATTTGCGGGACCACGTCACATGGTGTATACGGCTGCGCTGGAAATGCATCCGCTGGATGTTGAGGATCGAAGGGAAGAATTAAAAAACGCGCATGGAATAGGGTTTTGCAACATTACCAAATGCTGCACCAACGTGTGCCCCGAAAATATCATCATTACAGATAACGCTATTATCCCATTAAAGGAACGCGTTGCTGACAAATTTTATGATCCGCTTATGCGTGTGTGCCGCAATATCAGGAAATATGCGGGCACAAAACTTTTCCGTATATTTAGTAGCAACAAATAAACCTTTCGAGTTATGAAAGCCACCTCCGAAAAACCTTTGTTTGAATTGAAGCCTCTCTCGAGAGAAGGCGTTGAGGCAGCGCTTGGAAAGGCAGAACATTACCGCCTGCTTAATCAACCGCAATTAGCAGAGAGTATTTGCCTGGATATACTTGAAGTGGATAATGGAAATCAGAAAGCCATGGTAATCCTCTTACTGGCCTTAACCGATCAGTTCGGACATTCTTCATCGCATACCGCCAAGCGGGCGCTTGATTTGGCTAACAGTTTGAAAGATGAGTATTCAAAAATATATTACACTGGCATTGTTCATGAGCGTCAGGGGGCCGCTTCTTTAGCTTCTTCCAACCCAGGTACCGACTTTGACGCATACGAATGGTATCGCGAAGCGATGCTGTTTTTTGAGAAGGCTAACGCTATTAACAAAGGTGAGAACAACGATCCTATCCTTCGATGGAATACCTGCGCGCGCATCATCATGGATCATAACTTAAAAGAAAGGCCTGCAGAAGGGTATCACCCGATATTGGAGTAAATAAAGAAAAGCTGTATCAAATGCTAAAGAAGCAAGCATCGTCATTCCTCACGACAGAGTCAAGGTAAGTGTAGATAACTGATTTTTATTTACGATATACTAAAGTTAGCATACCCTAAAGTATAAATCCCTTCGTATTTTTACTGAGTACCACTTAATACCCTCTTCGTATGCTCAGTTCAAAGCAATTACAAAGCAATCCATCGCTCTACGTATTTCTTCCTTTATTCTACACGGTGTGGTACGATGCAGTACTCACCCCTAGTGAGATTTCAGCGATTGAAAGACTGATTACAAGTCAGACATGGCTAACGGAAGCTGAGCGGAAATTTTTATTGTCACAGGTTGATCCGGCTTCTCCCCCTTCACCTGATGAGCTAATGAATTGGCGGGATGAAATTAGTAAAGTTATCGGCTCATCTGAAGAAAAAAGCAGCCTGATTGATTTAGGAATTAAACTTGCCACACTGAATGGTAATGGAAAAGTCAGTGATTCAGTAGCTACAGCAAAGTCATCACTGAGTAGTATTGAAGCTACCCTTGGACTCATTAGTCACGAAGCCGCATTTGTATTTCAGTCTGGCGGAAGAAAGACAATTACTTCCCGGCAATCCACGCAGCAAACTTTTGATGTGACAGCGATGACAAAATTGTTGGATGGTGTGAATGCAGATACAATCCGAAAAGTTAAAACCATAATCTCCGACCCTGAGTTTAAATACATAGATTCTGGTAATCTTGATGTCTATCGTGAGAAAGTACTGCTATGGTGTCATCATTTAGCCGATCAGGGGTTTGGTTCAATTGCCTATCCAAAAGAATATGGAGGCAAGGGTGATATGGCTGCGTATTTTGCAATCATGGAGGCATTAAGCTATCATGATCTAAGCCTTGTTATAAAATTTGGTGTGCAATTTGGCTTGTGGGGCATGAGCGTATACTTCCTTGGCGCCGAAAAACATCACAAAAAATATTTGAAAGACATTGGTACCCTGGAGATACCCGGCTGCTTCGCCATGACAGAAACTAGTCACGGATCAAATGTCAAAGGCATTGAAACGACCGCTACCTACGATCACACCACTAAAACTTTTGTGCTTCACACGCCCTCTGAGAACGCACGAAAGGAGTATATTGGTAATGCTGCACGTCACGGTCAAATGGCGACTGTCTTCGCTAAATTAATTCTGGATGGTAAAGATTATGGAGTAAGCGCTTTTGTTGTTTCGCTTCGGGATAAGAGTGGCAACACGTTAAAAGGAATTACGATAAAAGACTGCGGAAGAAAAATGGGGCTAAACGGAGTGGATAATGGTGTGATCTACTTCAATAACGTAGTGATTCCAAAAGATGACATGCTTGACAAGTTTGCGGGAGTAAGCGATGACGGAAAATTCGTGAGCCCGATCTCCAGTGATAACCGGAGATTTTTCACCATGTTGGGCACATTGGTTGGTGGACGGATTGGCATTCCCCGATCGGGATTATCAGCTTCCAAATCTGGGTTGACAATCGCAATTCGATATGGTGACCAACGCAGGCAATTCGGACCTGAAGCGGGAGCTGAAGTACCTATCTTAAATTACCGAACACATCAAAGAAGGTTGATGCCGAGGCTTGCAAAAGCCTATGCCCTGCACTTCTCGCTTCAATATTTAACGGATCGATTCCTGAAGCGTACAGAAGATGAAATGCAGGAAATTGAAGCACTCGCAGCAGGATTGAAGTCGTTTGCTACCTGGTACACTACAGCTACCCTGCAGGAGTGCCGCGAATGTTGTGGTGGAAAAGGATATTTGTCTGAAAACAGAATAGACGCGTTAAAGAACGACAGCGATGTATATACCACGTTTGAGGGAGATAATACGGTGTTGATGCAACTCGTAGCCAAAAGCAGGCTTACTGAATTCAAGCAGGAGTTCAGCAACATGAATGTATTCTCGATTTTGAATTATGTAGCAGATCAAGCCAAGACTTCTATAACAGAATTGAATCCAATCATTGTTCGCAACACCGATGAAGAACATTTACTTGACCCCGAATTTCAATTGAATGCTTTCAAATACCGGGAGCGCGATATTCTCACCTCAGCAGCAAAACGCCTAAAGCGACACATCGATGATGGCATGGATTCATTTGATGCTTTTAATGTTAGCCAGCACCATTTGGTACAAGTTGGATTTGCCTATATCGAGCGGATTATTCTTGAGCAGTTTATCCTTCAGGTAGAAAATACAAAAGATGCAGGATGTAAGGCGGTGTTAAAAAAATTATGCGACCTTTTTGCGTTGTCATTACTGGATGAGAACAAAGGCTGGTACCTGGAGCAGGGATATATGGAAGGTGTAAAGACGAAAGCCATTCGCAAGCTGATGAATCAACTTTGCTGGGACGTCCGTCAGGAGGCGGTGCCGTTAGTAAATGCATTTGCGATTCCCGATAGTTGTTTATCCGCACCTATCGCCATTGCTTGATTGATTTCTTTTTACTTACTTTAATCCATATAAATTAAATTTATCAGTTATGTCAAAAGGTCAAGACAAAAAGAAGGAAACCAAGAAGGAGCCTAAGAAAACATTGATGGAAAAGCGCGCTGAGAAGAGAGCCAAAAAGGCCAATCAATAATTTCCCTCTCAATATTTCAGCCTTCGTATTACGTGGGCTGAAATATTAAACAAGTCTTTCATGCGGCTCAGTTGTATTGTTCCTCCTGATGAATTAAGGAACTTTGTGGAGTGCTGTATTGCTTTCGCTCTCCTACAGGTTATGTTGCATCATAATTTATAAACATGAAGCCTGTACTCATAGTATTACTTTTTTTTTCTGGCACGGCTTGCTGTCTGAGCCAAACCGGTTCTTCTGAAGCAGAACTGAATTTAAAAAAAATGAAATGGTTGGTTGGCACCTGGAATAGAACAAATATTTCAAAGCCAGGAAGAACATTCCATGAACGTTGGGAAGAAATTGGGGAACACCGGCTACGCGGGTATGGCGTAACGATGCAGGGACAAGACACCGTATTTCTTGAAAAAATTACGATCTTAATAAAGGAGAATAATTTATATTACGTGGCAGATGTACCGGATAATAAGCATCCCGTGTATTTCAAATTAACTTCGGTAAATGATTCCGGTTTTGTTTGTGAAAATCCTGAGCATGATTTTCCTAAAAAAATAGTCTACCAATTTGATGGTGCAACTCTCAAAGCTCAAATTTCAGGCGATGAAAAGTCAATCGACTACCTGTTTGAAAAGCAATGATTCAGAAACTTCCCGAAAAAGCTAATTTCGTACTATAGTTATTTGCGCGATTCGCCCATTTCAATCATAAATGAGTACATATTTTTTGTATTTCAGCTAATATTTGCAGATCATTAACTTTTAAGATTGATCAAATCGTTGCATTTTGATGAAGAGTCGCTCTGTAATAATGTATGCTCGAAGATATCCTGTTATTCATTGATCTGTTCAATCCCGAAGCAATCATACAATGGGGAGGCTTGGCCTTACTGTTGACAATCATTTTTATTGAGACTGGCGTATTCTTTGGTTTTTTCCTACCAGGGGATTCGCTCGTGTTTACCGCAGGACTTTTAGCGAACAGCAAGCACATTGACTTACCAATTTTTGTGCTGCTCCTACTCTTGATAGTTGCTGCTGTAGCGGGGTCGACTGTTGGCTATTTTACTGGACGATGGGCTGAATTATACTTAAAAACCCGACCAGAAAATTTCTTCTACCGAAGGAAGTTTATTGATATCGCCCGTGATTTCTATACTAAGCACGGAATGATGGCCTTTATTTTTGGCCGATTCCTGCCAATCGTTCGTACGTTCACCCCCATTGTAGCTGGACTAATACGGATTGACGCTCGTAAATTCTTCGTTCTCAATATTACCGGGGCCGCCATATGGATTAGCGCCATGTGCCTCGCAGGATATTATTTGGGCAAGCTATTCCCTGCCATTATCAATAGCCTTGACCTGATTGTGCCCGCGCTCATTATAATTACAGCAGTGCCCGTATATTTGCTTTGGAGAAAACAAAGAAGTCAAACCTTCTAACAACCTCAAATTTAACACTTTAAACTATTTGCTACCTCCCCTAATTTACGTGTCGCTAATGCTATACTGCCCTTTTTTTGCGAATAGCAGTGTCTTAATTAAAGCATCCGCATTGTAGCATCAGTACTAATCGAAGAATAAAGTTTTGTTTAGGTTTGAAATGCCCAAATGTAATGGAGTAAACATCTTATTATTTGGCTGTTAAAACATTATTTTTTTCCACTTTCGAGATTAAATTTTGTTATACAGTCATAAACCCATTAGTTTAGCGCCAACTACTTGTAGGACTGAGTTTCTATGAGATGTTTAACAATAAATTACTCAAACCTTTAACACCTAAATCTAACTATGAAAACTTCAAATTCTTTGTCGGATAGCCTGAAGTCAGTTTTTGCTGCTGTTGTTATACCGTTAGAAATCCTTATCGCTATTTTATTCTATGTCTATGTACTTGGCGACCCTTCTAATTTTCAGGGAAACAACCCTGATAACCATCCACTTCAGGGAAATTACTTTGGTATTGTTTACAAAGGGGGCTACATCGTGCCGATTTTGATTTCCATGTTGATGATGACCGTCACGTTCGGTATTGAGCGTTTCATTACCATATCAAGGGCAAAAGGAAAGGGAAGTGTTCAGAAATTCGTTCAAAAAATCGTCCACATTCTTCCTACCAATAATATACCTCAGGCTATTGCGGAATGCGATAAGCAGAAAGGATCGGTGGCGAACGTGGTAAAAGCAGGGCTTGTTAAATTCAATGAACTTCAAAACAGCAGCCTGGATCCTGATAAAAAAGTTCTATTGGTTCAAAAGGATATTCAAGAGACAACTCAATTAGAGATGCCCATGCTGGAAAAAAACCTGGTGATCTTGGCTACACTTGTTTCCATTGCTACTCTCCTTGGACTTCTGGGAACTGTAATGGGAATGATCAAGGCGTTTGCGGCTCTTGCAACTGCGGGCGCACCTGACTCTGTAGGTCTTGCAAACGGTATCTCCGAAGCATTGATCAATACAGCATTAGGTATTGGAACATCAGCTCTTGCGATTATCCTATATAACTATTTCACCAGTGCCATTGATTCTCTGACTCACGCTATCGATGAAACAAGCTTTAGCATTATTCAGAATTTCACTGCCGGTGCTAAGAAGTAATTATTCATAAAAAAATTTGAATTATGTCTGGATTTAGAAGCGCCCCCCCAATTGATATGACACCCATGGTGGATTTGGCCTTCCTGCTTGTAACATTCTTTATGCTTACTGCAACGGCCATCCCTGATGAGCCCGTGTCAGTAGATACACCTTCATCGGTATCAGAAATTAAGATACCTGAAACAAATGTGATTACGATCACAATTGGAAAGGATGGTAAAGTTTTTTTTAATGTAGATGGGCAACACACACGAGCCGATTTGTTAGGAAGAATTGGTGAGCGTTATGGCATCGCCTTTACACCGGAAGAAACCCGCACATTTGCTAT
>Ga0187894_10004324_pt1 | contig 15307 bp, 12 predicted proteins | sample GBC1701081metaG_FD_136650 | JGI IMG/M metagenome (GOLD analysis project Ga0187894, IMG submission 136650) | White microbial mat communities from a lava cave in the Kipuka Kanohina Cave System on the Island of Hawaii, USA - GBC170108-1 metaG ... | reverse complement strand
CTGCCTCGCGCTCATCGGACTCTCCATCACCGGCCTCCTGACCTGGTGGTGGCGTCGACCGTCGAGGGTCTGGCGGCTCGCGGCGCCGCCGCTGCCGCAGGACGTGCCCACGCCGCGCGCGGCCATCGCCACCGCGGTCATCATCGGACTGGCGTTCCCGCTCGTCGGACTCACCTTCATCGTCATTGGCCTCGTCGACGGCCTGGTCGTCCATCGCCTTCCAGCGGTGCGCGCCGTCCTCGAATAATCACGGCACACGCGAGGATTCCGCCGATGATCGCTTCGAGCCGAGTGTCTCTCGTGATCCTGGGTCTTCTCGTCCTCGTCGGCCTGCGCGCGAGCGCGCAGCAGCCATCGTTGTCGGGAACGGTCGCCGATCCGCACGGCCATGCACAGGGCGTGGTGGTGACGCTCACAGGCGCTGGCGGCGGGCGGGAAACGGTCACCGATCATGATGGGCGTTATCAGCTCGGCGGGCTGCCGGCAGGCACCTACCTGGTGACGTTCGCGCGCGAGGGATTCGAGCCACGAACCGAATCCGTGTTCCTCGGGGGCTCACCGGTCACGCTGAACGTCAGCCTGACGGTCAGCCGCCTCTCGGAAACCGTGGCCGTCACGGCGACGCTGACTCCGGACACCGCGTCGAAATTGAACGTGCCCGCGAGCGACGTTCCCGTGCAGGTGAGCACGGTCTCTCTGGAAGCGATCCAGGACCAGGGCCTGAACGACCTGGTCACGGCCCTTCGGAACGTGTCCGGCGCGACCACCCAGAAGTTCTGGGGCACCTACGAAAACTACACGATTCGGGGCTTCCACTCGCTGGGCAACACCATGCTGGTCCTCACCGACGGCATGCGCATCGATGGCGAGCGCCTGAACAATCAAATCCACAACGTGGAGCGCATCGAAGTGCTGAAGGGCCCCAGTTCGAGCCTCTTCGGTTCCCAGGGGCTGGCGGGCACGATCAATGTCATTCGCAAGTCACCGCAGGCAAGACCGTCGTACGATGTCCTCTATCGGGCAGGACGCTTCAACACGCATCAGATTGGCGCCGGGGCCACCGGTCCGCTGGGTTCCGACGCCTGGCTCTATCGCGCCGACGTCTCGTACGACCGCGCCGACAACTGGCGTGATGCGGGTGCTCGTCGCTTCAACGTCTCGCCTGTCGTGACCTGGCTGGTCAACGACGGAACCCGGCTCAAGGTCCAACAAGCGGTGAGCCATGACGACTATGACGGCGATGCGGGCGTCCCGTACGACGCGCTCGATTCACCGTTGCTCGATCGGCGCCGCCGGCTCAACACGCCCGGAGATTTCATCCGGTATCGCGACTCGCAGAGCAACGTCATCTTTACCACGGGCGCCGGCGGCCTGCGGTTCCGGAACAACCTGTCGTATCGCTACTCGCGCGAGGAATACCACGCGGTCGACGGCGCCAGCTACCAGGCGGCCACGAATCTCATCCTCCGCCCGCGGTTCTACGTCAACAACACGCGGCGACCGCTACAGAACCAGACCGAGATGACGGGCAATTTCGCCCTTGGCGGCATGGACCACACGTTTCTCGTGGGCTATGAGTTCCTGCGCTTCACGAACGAAGGGAAACCGAGCACACTCGCCAACGCCGCGGCCACGCCGCTCAGCCTGGCAACCTACGAGGAGACCTCCGCGCCAATCGCCGACTTCACGCGCACCGCCGGCAATCACTTGCGGAACACCGTCAACGGTGTGTATTGGCAGGATCAGATCAGCGTCGCGCCGAAGGTGCAGATCAACGTTGGCGGGCGGTATGACGACTACACGCATGTGCGCCGAAGCGACTCCTATGCGCAAGGTCAGCTCGTCAGCCGCGGGTCGGACATTCGCAGGGAGCAGCCGGCGTACACGTATCGGGCCGGCATCGTCGTGTCCCCCACAGACAACCAGCAAATCTACGCGAGCTCCGCAAGCTCGTTCACCCCGGTGACGCAGATCTCGTCCGATGGACGTGCGCTCGAGCCCGAGTACGGACGCAGCTTCGAGCTGGGACACCGGCTGCAGACGTTCGGTGGCCGCGTCAGCTTCAGCACGGCCTTCTATCATCTGGTGCGCCGCAACGTCTTGATCGCGTATCCCAACCAGGTCTTCGAGCAGGCCGGACAGCAGTCGTCCAGGGGGATCGATGTCGATGCGACCGGAAGCGTCGGCCGCGGCATGACCCTTGTCGCCAATTACGGGTACACCATCCCGCGATTCGACCGCTTTCTCACCAGCAACGGCACCGTCGATCTGAGCGGCAACCAGCCGCGAATGACGCAGCGCCACGCCGCGAACGCGTGGCTCACCAAAGTCTGGTCGTCCGGTCTCGCGGCGGGCGGTGGTATCCGCTATGCTGGCAAGACGTTCATCAATGACACCGAAGACCGCCCGCTCGATGCCTGGACGACGGTGAACGCGATGATCGGCTTCCGCAAGGGCCGGTACGACTGGACGCTGAACGTCGAGAACCTGTTCGACGCGGAGTACCTGCTGCCGGGAGCCTACGGAAGCCTCGTGTATCCGGCGGCGCCCGTCACGGTGTTCACGACGATTCGCTTCCACTTCGATTGACGTGCCGATGAGCCTCCATCCAGGAGGTACCGATGAAACCTGCCGTGTCCCTGCACACCTTCGCCGCGACACATCCCCGGTGGGCCGTCGAGGCTGGTGTGCCGAACGACACCGGTTGGATCCGCGGCGTCGATTTCACCCGTCCGACGATCGATCCGTTCGCCGCGCTGATCGACAGGATTGGCGAACGCTGTCGCACGAGCGATCGAAAGACGATCGCGGGCTGGTTCACGCTGACCTTCGGCTTGTCGTCCTGGAGCGCGATCGCGCCGGGTCTCCTGGCAGGCGTGGTCCCCGACGTGTCGCTCACGAATGTCTCGTTCCGCTTTGCGCCGAGCCTGGAGTCGGTCGAGCGGATCGGCATCCACCAGATGCGCGTGGTGACTGACGCCGCCGAGGATGACGCGATCCGAACCGCGCTGCGCGCACAACTGGTGACCCAGGCGGAACCAGTGGCCGCCGCGCTGCACGCGTGGTCGGGTCTTTCGTTGCGCGCGATCTGGGGGTTGGTCGCCTCGTGATGGGTCAGCGAAGCTGATTCGGACGCTCGACCTCCTCGGCCGGCAGGACGACACCATCGAGTACGTCACTAGGTTCTTCTCGGGCAACGACCTGGCGGCCCTGATGCAGCCGACGCTCTGTCGTATCGCTGTCGGCAACGCGTTCCGCATCCTCCACCGACGCGCAAGCTGTTGCCGCTACTACCTGGTGCCTGGCGGGGAGCTCTGCGGCACCTGCCCGTTGGGCTCCTCGTCCGGGTCTGCCCTGCGCGCTGTCCGCGAATGATGGGGCGTGGGCGCCACGAGGCGGCGCGCCGACCGTTCGCGCGATCTCGTGCGCTTGCGCCGGACGTCGGTTCAGCAACAGGGCCGCGGCCCGCCGACATTGAGTCGAATGCGATAGATCGACGACCGCGCCGTGATGTAGAGGGTTCTGCCGTCATCCCCCCACGCGAGGTTGGCCGGCTGCTCGGGGACTTCGAGGCGTCCGAGCGGTCTGCCGTCCGGCGAGATGATCCAGACACCGCCGGGGCCGGTGCCGTACACGTGGCCCTGGGAGTCCACCTTCATGCCATCGGGAACGCCAGTGAGCGGTTCCGCCGTGACGTCGAAGAAGACCGTCGCCGGGCCAAGCGTGCCGTCCGCCTTGACCTCGAACCGCATCCACGCACGTCTGGCCTCGTCGCTGTGTGCGACATAGAGATACCGTTCGTCCGGCGAGAAGGCCAGACCATTGGGCCGCCGCCACTCGCTGCTGAGCAACTCGACGCGGCCTCCACGGATGCGAAAGATCCCGGCGTATGGCAGTGCCTTGTTGGGATCGTCTTCGATCTCGAACAGGCCGTACGGCGGGTCGGTGAAATAGATCGATCCGTCCGACTTCACGACGACATCGTTCGGGCTGTTCAGGCGTTTGCCGTCGTAGGCGTCGGCCAGAACGGTGAGACGGCCATCCGTTTCGAGCCGCGACACGCGGCGATTGCCGTGCTCGCAGATGATCAGCCGGCCCTGGCGATCCAGCGTCAGCCCGTTGGAGCCGATGAAGCGACCCAGCGGACTGTCCTTGCGATCGTAGCCGCTCGGCTTCCGCACGATCGACGTCTGGCCGGTTGCGGTGATCTTGAAGATCGTATTGGCTGGAAGATCGCTGAAGACCAGGGCGCCATCGGCCGTCCACACTGGTCCCTCCGCGTACACGAACCCAAAGTCGAAGCGCTCGATGACGGCATCGCGTGGAACGAGTGCGTCGAGGGCAGGGTCGAGACGGACGATGCGTCCGGCAGGTGGCGGGGGCCCGGCGGCCGGGTGGCGCTGCTCGCGCGCGAGCGGCACTGCCAGGACGGACAGCGCGAGGAGCATGCCGACGAAGGCGATGCGCGCTCGTCGTTCTATTGGCGCGGACGTTCGCCCGTCTTCGATCGATCGCCGCCACCGTTCATGACCTGACGTCATCATCGGCCTCGCTCATGAGGGCCTTGGGAACGGCCAGCACCGGGTGATGCGACCAGCGCAGGCGCCGCGGCTCGAAGCCAAACTGCCAGCCGTCGGTCGCTGGGGCGCCGCCGGACAGGAACGTGATGGCGTCGGCCACCAGCACGCCGGCGAGGACCGAGATCGCCCCGGCATTCGGCCAGGGAAGCGGCAACGTGTGGCCATGCCGATCGAGAAACGCCCAGTGAGCCGCTAGTTCCTCTGGCGCGCGTGAGGCCGCGAGCCGGCGGGCGCGGAGGTCTTCGTAGGAGGCTTCCCCGCCAGGATGCGCGAACGGTCCGACAAAAAAGCGCGGTCCCTCGCCGTAGCAGCCCAGCCACGCCCGTCGGCGGATCGCGCACTGGCGATCCAGCTCACGCCATCTGGCGTCCGGCAGCCAGGCCGCGCATTCGATCCGGAGATGCGTGTCGTCCAGATCGAGCGGCGCCATCGTGTCGATCAGCCGCACGCGTGCCACACCGGCCTTGGAGAGCAGCGCGCAAACCGCTTCCGCGATCGGGTTCCGGGGAACGCTGGCGATCGTGACGTCCGCGGCGGCGAGCGCGACACGCTCGTCGGCCGCCGCGTCATCCGGCTCCGCGAAGCCCTGCTCGACGAACGCATCGAGCAACGCCCGCACGCCCGCAGCTTCGGCGCTCGGCGTCGCATCGGTTGAAGCGGCATCACCTGGCAGTACCGGCATTCCGAAGGCGGCGAGTACGCCCCGCACCGCCATCGGGTCCGCTTGAAGACGAACGAACTCGTCCAAGGGCGTGCGGATCAGCAGCCGGCCTGCGTCACCCTGGAACAGGTGCACGCCGAGTCGCAGGCGTAGCGTCGGAGTCGTCGTTGGAGCCAAAGTCTCGCACCACTCGCTCATCATCCGCATGGCACGACAGGTGATGTACCGTCACATCACCTGTCGTCACCGCGGCGGAGCTACTTGCCCGACTTGCTCCAGTCGAAGTTCCCGTGAACCAGAACGTTGTGGTTGTGTGGAACGACTGGCGCCGGACGCGAAACGTTTTCGAATACTGGCTTCATGGTGTGCTCCCTTGTTCGCGCGTTGCCCGCTCGCAGATTGCACCACGCGATCTATCCGCAGGCTTCGCGCGGGCCAACAATAGCAAGCGCACGGGCGCAGGCGCGGTGCTCGCGCCGACAGTACATGTGTTCGCTCTGGAACGGCTGCCAGGTTGGAATTCGCACCGTCGCCGACGCCACGATCGGCGATTCATATTCGCTGGAGGTGGGAAGCGATGACGAGCGCACGGAGGCCTGCGTCTGGAAGTGACATCGTGTCGGATCACGTGTTCAAGGAGCTGCAGGACGTTGGCGCGGACGACTGGGTGATGATTCGCCGCGCACTGGCTCGCGTCCAGGCCGAAACCCGCGGGCTTCGAGCGCTCGACGAACTGGCGATCGTCCAGGGACTGCTGGCGGCTCGCGCGGAGATCGCACCGGTGGCGGATTTCTTCGATGCGCCGTCGTGCCTTCCACCCTTGTTCAAGGACTATCCGGGCAGCACCGTGTGGCGGCTGCCACCGCCGTCGGAGCCTGGCGGGACGATCGCGGAGGTGCTGCGCCGACGCGCGACGTCATACGCCCATGATGCCCGTCCGCTGCCGTTGCCGGCGTTGAGCGCGCTGCTCCTTCATGGCTACGGCATCCGCGAATACACGCAGGCCTACGGAATCGATCGCTTTCCGATGCGGATGGCGCCATCCGCTGGCGGGCTGCAGCCGGTCAACCTGTATGTCGTCGCCAATCTCGTCGGCGAACTGCCGGCGGGCGTCTACTACTTCCACGCGGAGGCCGCGGAGCTCCGCGAGGTGAAGTCTGGCGATTACCGCGACCAACTGGTCGACGTGTGCATGGGCCAAACGATGGTGCGCTCGGCGCAGGCCGTGGCGGTGTTGACGTGCAGCCTGGATCGCGTCATGTGGAGGTACGGCCTGCGGCACTATCGGACCGTGCACGTCGACGCGGGTGCGGTGATGCAGAACCTCTATCTCGTCGGCTGCGCGCGCGGTTTGAGCATCTGCGCCGTTGGCGGGTTCTTCGACGCCGCGGCCAACGAGCTGGTAGGGGTCGACGGACGGGCGGAGTTCGTCGTCCTGTTCGTCGCCATCGGCTCCGCAGGCGACACCACCGATTCGGCGACGATCGAGGTCAGTCCTTCACCCCAACGGCAAAGGTGAGCGTGCTGATGAAATGCGCATCGGGACGGCGAAACATGTAGTCTGGCGACGACTCGTCGTAGAGCGCCACGAGCTGCCGCCAGTCGTCTTCCGAAACTTCGTTCTGGACGAAGGGACCGACGAACAATCCGAATCCCTGGCGAAGCGATTCTTCGTAGACGCGGGGAACCGGCGCCGTGCGCTCGACGATGACGGTGAAGAGGCTGGAGTGGCGCCACGGCCCGGCCTCCTGCAGTTGGCCGTAGAGCGACTGCGTGGCGTCGGCCGTGGCGCCGCCGTGAGCGCGGGCAAAACCCGTCATCAGCGCCGACGCGATGCGTCGGTCGAACGCGTAGTCCCAGGCGTAGGTCAATCCTCCGGCGAGGTGGCCGCGGTGGAGGACGAGACGACCGCCTGGCCGCAGCACCCTGCGCAACTCGGGCATCGCCGCTGGAATCCAGATATCGCTGAACCACACCGCGTCGAACGACGCGTCGGCGAATGGCAGCGGCTGCGCGAGATCGACCTGCTCGAAGGAAAGCGTCGCCGACGATCGGGGCGGCGTCGGCAAGGCCCGCGCCAGATCGAGCATGGCGTGACTGATATCGCAGCCGACGACCGCGTCGGCGCCGGCCTCGAGCAGCAGGCGGCTGATGACGCCGGAGCCGCACGCGGCGTCGAGCACGCGCATGCGTGGTTCGATCCCCGCGCGCCGGATGCCGTGCAGCAGCTCGGGCTCGATGGCGAGCGCAATCAATGCGACCCGGCTCGGGTACGATTGCTCGCGCCTTCTCAGCCAATCGGGATGCGTGATGCCGAGACTGGCCGTCGCGACGATGTCATCCGGGCGCAGCAGATGCGGCAAGGCTGAGTACCAATCGGCAGTCAGGAGCGGCTCGTCCGTCACAGCGTTGCCCATCGCGGCGTTGTCCATCACGGGGTTCGTCGTATCGCCGGACATGACGTCAATCGTCTGTTGGTCCGTGGACGGCGTCAGTATCAGACCGTACGTCATGCTGGTTGCCGATCGAACCGCGTGAGGTGACGCAGCGCGTTCCGACACGCAGGGATCGCGTTACCCGCGCCTCGCCTGCGACCATTTGCCACGCATCACACGCGGTCGTTGCGTGACAGAATGCTGCGCACGCAACTCTGCGTTTCGCACGAAGCACGACCGGCAAGCCATGCCTGCTGACTGGCCGCTGCGACTCCTCCCGTCCCGCGCCGAGCGCCGTTGGCGAGACACGTCTTTGGACAACTCACATGGCCCACGTGCTGTTCACGGGTATCACGACACTGTCATCGGAGATCGTCACACCGCTCATTCGTCGCGGTCATATGGTCACGATCGTGACCACGCACGACACACTCCCCAGGCCGCCCGCCTATGACATCGCCATCGTTGGCGTCAGCGGACAAGGTGACATCCCGCGCCTCTCGTCCCGCCGCCTGCCGTGGCTGGCCTGGAACTGCGTCGATGACCGCGATGCCAGCCTCGCGGCCTACGAAGCGGGTGCATCCGCCGTGCTGCCGTCCGTCTTGACGGACGCGGCGCTGATACAGGCGATCGATCGTGTCCTCGGCGGCGCCCGGTTCGACGAATGGCGAGCGCGAAGCGGCGCCGGCCGCCATCGCCAGTTCCATCGCGGCGAGACGATCCCGCTCGAAGACGATTGGATCTTCGACGTGGAGGAAGGTGTCGTCGCGCTGATGGTCACGCATTACGACGGCACGGAAGGCCTGCTGGGACTGTACGGACGGTCGCAATCGCTGCTCGGCCACGCCGAGCGCCACTACGGCGTCCGCCTGATGGCGCATACCGATGTCGTCGGCACGATGCATCCCTGGCACGCTGGCGGCGAGCCCGCCGCCGAGCGCGTGCGCGCGCACCTGCTCCCGCTCACCGACTGGGCGGCGGCTCAGTCCCATCCGAATCTCACGGACCGCATCCGTGGCATTCTCGTGACCCTTGCCGGACAGTTCGGCCGGCCACATCGCCTCGGCACGCTGATCGACGTGCGCATCACGCACACACAACTGGCGGCCGGCGTCGGAGCCACCCGCAGTACCGTGACCTGCATCCTGGGCAGGATGCGGCGCGACCGCGAGCTGATCGTCCTGGGCGCGCGAGGCAGCGACCTCTTTTGCCTGCCGGACACCCCTCGATGGCGCGCACTGCTCACCGAGGCGGTGATCAGGCATACGGCGGTGGCGCGAAGTACAACGCTGACTCTGCGAGCGTCGAATCAGCCGTCTTGTAGAGGCGCGGGCAGCCGAGGCGAGGAAGCGCCGCCGGCGTGTTCTGGATGAACCCCGGCGCGACCACCCTGACCACATGGAGTCCGGCGGACGCGACATCGGGTGTCGTCAGGTCGATGGCGATGGGCCGATAGCCGGCCCGATAGCCGCCCCGATCGCCGTACTGCGCCAGCCGATCGACGTGAGACCTGCGCGTGCGCGTAGCGCCCGGCTCGTGGTCCACGGCGTCCAGCGTCACGCGGGGACGCGTGCCCAGACGATCCGTCACGCAGTGATGCATCGAGGGATCGAGATAGAGCTGCATGTGGCACAGCAGATCGGTCGCATCGGTCCAGTCGGGCCGATAGCACGCGCGATAGCGCCGCCCGGCGTCCCACGGCTTGAGCGGATGACCGGGCGTGCGGGCTGCCAGCGTCATCAGATCGCTCTGCGGATCGTCCAGTTCCCGGAGCAGGAGATGCAACTGGAACGCTTCGGCCAGTGCCTTGAGAGCGGCGGCCGTGGCACTGGCGCGCGCCGCGGTCCCGAGTGTCACATGGCCGGTGGCGCGGTTCAGAACGACGGCGCCAATCACGGGAAGGTCGAAGGCATTCGTGAACCAGTACAGACTCGCCTCGACGGCCTCGGCAGACTCGTTCACCAGGGCTCGCAGCCAGGACGGGACCACGAGCGGCGTCAGCGTCTCGCCGCGCAGCCAGTGCAGCGTGACCGTGTCGCGCTCGATCAGTTCCTCGATTGCCGCCTCTATCGCGCGCTCCCGGCTGCTGCCCGCCGCGACGCCCGCATACGGCGTGCCCCAGCACCGCGCCTCCCGTCGCGTGACCGCACTCTCGTGATAGGTGACATAGACCAGCGCCGCCGGAACGAGGATCCGCTCGCCAGACGCCACGTCTCGACCGCAGACCCAATGTAAGGGCAGATCAGCGGTCCAGCGGACGAACGGAAACCCTGGCTGTTGATATTGTCGTTCTGAATATCCGGCCACTTCCGCGGGATCGATCGCCGCCTCACCTGCGTCGATCAGTTCGGCATAGGACGCGCGACGGAGCCCGGCAGGCACGAGATTGCCGCAGTAGCGTTCGGCCGCCTCGCCAATCGCTGCCCGTTGCGCGGCGCTCTCGTCCCACCAGACACAGCCCGCGGCCGTCGGATCGCTCGGCCACGCGCAGAACTGCCGCGTGTCTCCGAGATCGGCCTGCACATAGCACAACGCCCGCGGAAGGTTCGCCGCGTGGCGTCGGTCGAGCGCGCGGATGAGCCCCGTGCGTGGGTCGACGAGCGATGGGACATCGAGGCCTGTCATACGCATCTACGCATCGACTCAGGCATACGGAAGCGGCACCCGGACGATCGTGTCTTCGGTCAGCCGCTCCGTCGTCCACCCGAGGCGGACCGGTTCTTCGTACAAGCGATCGCCGCCAAGATAGGGGAATGCCGCCGGTGCGTTCCCATACAGTCCGGCCACAACGACGCGAACGACGCACAGCCCCGCGGACGCGACGTCGGGCGTCGTGACGTCGACTGACACCGGGCGGAACCCGTGCCGGCACAGGCGTTCGATGTACGCCGCCCTGGCGTCAGGTCCAGCCACGGCCGGTACGTCATCGAGCGGTATCGTCGCTGTCGGGTTCATCGTTGCCGGGTTCGACAACGACGCCAGGTGCCGATGCATGCGTCGATCGAGATGGATCTGCGCGTGGTGCGCGAGGTCCGTCATGTCGTGGAAGTCGTCCCGAAAGGCGTCCCTGTACCGGCGATCCGCCCGATACGGCGTGAGCACGCGGCTCGTGGCGTGACTGGCCCATGCGTCGCTGCCCGGATCGAGCAGCGCCAGCGAGAAGAGGCGCAGGTAGACAGCCTCTGCGAGCGCTTTGAGGGCCGCCTGCAGCGGATCGGCGCGGCAGGCGACGCCCAGACCGACGATGCCGAGCTCGTGGTCCTCGATCAACGCCCCGATGACCGGAACGTCGAAAGCGGTCTTGATCCAGACGAGCTGATATCCGATGGCGTCGGCACCGGTGCCCGGGGACGAGATGAGCGCGCCTTCGAGCATCGGTGCGCTGTCGATGCGCACGGCGGGCGCGTGGCCGCCGCTGCTCCACCACAGCACCGTCGCGTCCCGCTCGATCACCTCTTCGAGGGCCGCGCGTTCCGCGGCGTCGCGGTTGGGACCGGCGGCAATGCCGGTGTAGTTCACGAAATTCGTGCAGGGTTCAGTCCGCCGCGGGCCCGAGAAGTAGTTGGCGTAGACGATCGACGCGGGTACGCGGACACTGTCTCCTGTCATCAGGTCGCGGCCGGTCGCCCAGCGGACGCGCAGATCGCGGGTGAACCTCGTGAAGGGAAACCCCGGTGCGTCGTACTGCCGCGGTGAATAGAGCGCCAGCGCTTCCGGATCCAGTGCCGGTTCACCAGCGGCCACGAGCTCCGCGTAGCTCGCGAGCGTCAGATCGCCCGGCACGAAGTTGCCACAATAGCGCTCCACCGCCTCGCCGATGGCGGCGCGTCGGGCCGCGCTCGCGTCATGGAAGCTCGCCCCGAGCGACGCATGATCGCTCTGCCAGCCGCCGCTTCGGCGTGAGTCGGCGATGTCCCCCACATAGGAGACGTAGGCTTCTGGTACCCCAGGCAATCGCTCGGCGCGAACGATCCGCGTGAGGATTCCGCATCGCTCGTCGATGAGCCGGTCGTAGTCGGGAAGCGGCTCGATCGCAGGTTTCATGTCCGTGTGCCACCTCGCGAATCACTGTTCCAGGACACTAGCCTGGCACTGCGCGCGCCTGCCGGTGGTCGCATTCGCGACAAACGGAAGGCCCGATCGATGACGAGCGTGACGTTCGAATTCAAACGGAGGGGCGTTCACACAGATGAAGGTGCGGGGGCCGACGTTCATCCTCCATCCGCAAAAATAACCACAATGCCGCGACGCACTGTCGCTAACCCCCTCCAGACAGAAGAGCTTTGCGTCTGCTCCCAACACGAACCGCGGGTGAATGACACCAAAGATCAGTGCTCCTCCTGCTCCGCAGACGGCCAGCCCGGCGTTTGACGTGCGCAAGGGACACCGCTCGCCACATTGACGATCGACCGGCGAGCCGCAGTCTGGAAGCGGATCGACAACGTTGCAATGAACCAGCACATAAGTGACCCCTTATCGGCGGCGCGATGGCAGGTCGAACCCATCGTCGGCCAGAGCGCCGCCATCGCCAACGTCCGGATGCTCGCGGCGCGCGTCGCCGCAGGCGATGCCAAGGTCTTGATCACCGGCGAGAGCGGGACAGGAAAGGATCTCGTGGCACGCCACGTCCACGCCGGATCGCCGCGCCGCACGGCGCCCTTCGTCGCGGTCAACTGCGCGGGCTTCTCGGAAACCCTGCTCGAATCGGAGCTCTTCGGACATGTGAAAGGCAGCTTCACCGGCGCCTACCGGGACAAGGTCGGCAAGCTCCAGCTCGCCCACCGAGGCACGATCTTTCTCGATGAAGTCGGAGAGATGAGCCAGCGCATGCAAGCGCTCCTGCTCCGTGCGCTCGAACAAGGCGAGATCCAGCCGGTCGGCGCGGACCGCGGCCCCGTCCGCGTGGACGTCCGCATCATTGCCGCCACCAACCGCGACCTCAAACAGATGGTCACGCAGGACGCGTTCCGCAACGATCTGCTGTATCGCCTCAGCGTCGTGCAGGTGTACGTGCCGCCGCTCAGAGATCATCCCGAGGACATCCCGCTCCTCGTCGAACATCTGAGCGATCGCCTGGGCCGCCGCGTGCGGTTCACGGACGAGGCGTTGAAGGCGCTGCAGGCGTATCACTGGCCGGGCAACGTCCGCGAGCTGCAGAACGTGATCGAACACGTGGTCTGGCTCGCGACGGACGACATCGCGGACGTGCGGGACCTGCCGCCGCAAATCGATTGGACGCCGCCGCAGCGCCGGCCGTTCATCGAACGGCGCCGCGGCGTCGCCGACGAGCTGTATGACGGGCTCGTGTCGCGCCGCATCGCCTTCTGGACGGAGGTCTACGAGCGATTCCTCCATCGCGACGTCACGCGCAAGGATCTGCGCACCCTGATCGGCCTGGGCCTCACCGCGACCAGCGGCAGCTACCGCGGCCTGCTCACGCTCTTTGGCATTCCGGAGACGGAATACAAGCGGCTGCTCAACTTCCTCGCCGCGCACGGCTGCACGGTCAGCGTCCGCGCGTACCGGGCCTCACGCCGCCGCCTGAGCCCGTCCGTGCAACGCGCGACAGCCGCCGATCTCCGCCGCCGCATCACGTCCGCGACCGGCGCCGATCCTGGCGAGACCGCCTAGCCTCACGTTCTCTGGCGATCTCTCGCGATCGCGCGTGTTCTCCCGTCCACCACTCACACGCGCACCTGCGAACGACGGACACGTCGCATCGCAGGTGCGTACGTCTGCGTCCTGCACAGGCGGATGCCGGCGTGCGCGAACGCGATCCCCTCTCTGCGCGCACGCGCGTCGTGCGTCTGCTCCCGCGTAGACGGCGTGTCTGTTCCCGCGCAGACGACATCTCACCGGCGTACCACGCGGACCGCGACGCATGCGGACGCGCACGCATTCGCCCCAGTGTTTTCACGTACGCGCGTGTGATGTCCTCTGCGATCCGCGCGCGGACAACGATGGGCACGACGCTTGCCTCCTCTTCATGTTGGAACGCTATGGTGCATCCACCGTCACACGCGCCGCGAGCCGTCCTTGTCTGGGGCGCGCGCGGCTTCATCGGCAGCCACCTGGTGCCGCGGCTCCTCGCCGAAGGATGCGAGGTGATCGTGATCTCGCGGGCCGCGCCGCGCGACGCCGTGCGGCCCTGGCGCGATCGTGTCCGGTGGATCCAGTACGACGCGACGCACGGATCGCTTGACGTGTTGACGGAGGCCGTCGCGGCGGTGGACTGCATCTTCAGCCTCGCGGGTCCGTCGGGGGCCGTCCACAGCAACCGCGCGGCCACGGCCAGTCTCGACGGCATCTGCCGACTGCAGCTCCTGCTGCTCGACGCGTGCCAGCGTGCCGCCACCCGTCCGCACATCGTCTTTGCCAGCTCGCGACTCGTGTACGGACGAACCGGTCCGGCGCCGGTCGCGGAGGATCATCCGACGCGGCCGGACAGCATGTATGCCGTCCACAAGCTGTGCGCCGAGCAGTACTACCGCCTCGGCGCGGCCCGCGGCGATCTGACGTACACGATCCTCCGGATCGCCAATCCGTTCGGCGCCGATCCCGCATCGACGGAAAAGCCGCACGGCGTGATCAACAGCCTGCTCGCGCGCGCGCTGGCCGGCGAGATCATGACGGTCTTCGGCGACGGGCGGCAGCGGCGCGACTATCTCTACATTCCCGATCTCATCGACGCGCTCTGGCTCGCGGCGTCCGTCGAGGCCGCGCGCAACACGCTGATCAACATCGGACGCGGCGAAGGCATCGCCTTCGCGGACGCCGCCCAGCGCATTCGCGCGCTGACCGGCGCGCCGCCCGTCGCGTTTGCTCCGTGGCCGCCGGACGCGGCGCTGGTGGAAACCGGCGACTACGTCTCCGACATCTCGTACGCGCGCCGCGTGCTCGGTTTCAGCCCGGGCTATGACTTCACCACAGGGCTCGACGATCTCGTCGGACGCGTGCGCGCCCGACGCGAACGGATCGCCCTGTCCGACCACACGCGCCCGACCGGCGCGTCATGCGCACCATCAGGAACGTAGGCAATGGAAGGACTGATCCCGACCGTGAACGTAGACCTGCTCGACACGCCGCCGACCGGCGACGCCGCCGCCCGCGCCGCCGCACGCCACGCGTACGCGCGATCGGGCGGCGCGGCCGTGCATCCCGGCGCCGCAGCGCGCCGGCGACGGCCACCGCATCGCGACATCGAGACGCCGCACGTCCGCGTGGAGCAGGCGCTCGCCCGCCTGCTCGCCCGAGGCTGGCAGCAGCAGCGCGTGCCTCGCGTCCCGCGCATCCTTGAATGTCTGCTCGCCGTGGTCCTGCTGATCCTCACCGCGCCGCTCCTTGCGGCGTTGTGCCTCCTCGTGCGGCTCGACTCGCCGGGTCCGGCGCTGTTCCGGCAGTGGCGCGTCGGCCAGGGCGGACGTCTGTTCCGGTTCACCAAGCTGCGCACGCTGCACGCCGACGCGCGCGAGCGCTGGCCCGAGCTGTACGCCTACGACTACACGCCGGAGCAGCTCGACGCGCTTCGGTTCAAGGTCCCGAACGATCCGCGCGTCACGCGTGTCGGACGCTGGCTGCGGAAGTCGACGTTGGACGAGTTGCCGAATCTCTGGCACGTGTTGACGGGCGAT
>Ga0187894_10004323_pt1 | contig 15307 bp, 10 predicted proteins | sample GBC1701081metaG_FD_136650 | JGI IMG/M metagenome (GOLD analysis project Ga0187894, IMG submission 136650) | White microbial mat communities from a lava cave in the Kipuka Kanohina Cave System on the Island of Hawaii, USA - GBC170108-1 metaG ... | reverse complement strand
CGATCATTTCCTTGATGGCTTTCATGCGGGGGCTGTTCTCGAAGACGCCGTCGTACTCGGAGCGGCGGCGCTCGAGCTGACCCCGGAGCACCTGCTCGCGCAGGCGCTCGACTTCCCACTGGAGCGTCGCCTTCTCCAGCACGTTCTCGACCGCGCCTCGCACGTCGTCCTGCTGGATGGGCTTGGCGAGGAAGTCGCTCGCCCCCTGCTTCATCGCCTTCACCACCGCCGCGGCGGCGCCGTAGGCGGAGATCATGATCACGGCCGTTCCCGGACTCGCCTCGCGAATCCGCTCCAGCAGCACCAGGCCGTCCTCGCCAGGCAGGCAGACGTCGAGGAGCACCACTGCCGGCTGAATCTCCTGGGCCCGCTCCAGGCCCTCGGCCCCGTCGGCGCAGTACTCGACCTCGTGCCCGATCTCACCGAGCATGGCCGTGAGCGCTTGTCCAACCTCCCGATCATCGTCAATGACCAGAATCGCCGGCATGCGCATTTGACTACCCCTTGACCAAGCAAATCTTCATGGCGAGCACGGTGGAAACGAAGGCAATCGCTGTGCCACGGGGTCTCGGGTAGAACCTTCCGGCACCGAGCCCTTGCGGTTGACGCAGCTGGTCACTTTCGGCTCCGACCCTGACCTGGCAGGCGGCCGACCGAAATCCGGACGGTCGTCGGAAAGGCCAGCGTTTCCACGCCCCTACACTTGCCGTTCGAACGAGTCGACGACATGGACGAATGCCCATTTTCGCCGTGGGATTCTCCCGAGATCGGAATGATTCTCCCCAGCAGGAAAGCGTTTTCAAGAGGCTATGAACTCTCTTTCCTTCTTTAGGGAAAAGTCTGTTTGCGCTGGAACCTAGAGAAAAATCAAAGGCCCGGGGGAGGCTCCCGGGCCTTCTGCCGCAACACCAACAATTATCGCGGCTTGGCTTCGAAACGCGGAGGATCGCGTCAGGCGCCGGCCGCTTTTCTGGGCAACCGTCCGACCCCCTCGTAAACGAACCCGAGCGCCGTCATCCGGGCAGGATCGTAGACGTTCCGGCCGTCCACGACGATGGGCTGCCGAAGGGCATCCCGGAGGCGTTCGAGGTCGAGATTTCGAAACTGGTTCCATTCGGTCATGAGGACGAGCGCATTGGCCCCCTCGGCCACAGCGTAGGCATCTTTGCACATCTCGACAGCGGGGTAAAGGGCCGCCGCCTGGTCCATCCCCGCGGGATCGTAGGCTTTCACGCGCGCGCCAGCGGCCAGCAGCGACTCGATCAGCTCCATGGCGGGCGCCTCTCTCAAGTCGTCCGTGTTCGGCTTGAACGCGAGCCCGAGGATGCCGATGGTCTTGCCGTCGAGCCCGCCCACCAGCCGCTCGACCTTCGCGAGAAGGCGCTGCCGCTGACCGCGGTTGACCTGGATGACCGATTCGAGCAGCTCGAGGCGCACGCCGTTCTTCGCGCCCATCTGGATGAGCGCGAGCGAGTCCTTGGGGAAGCACGAGCCGCCGAATCCCGCGCCCGCATGCAAGAACTTCGGCCCGATCCGCGTGTCGAGGCCCATGCCCCTGGCGACGACGTTCACGTCGACGCCGACGTGCTCGCAGAGCTGGGCGATCTCGTTGATGAACGAGATCTTGGTGGCGAGGAACGCGTTGGAGGCGTACTTGACCAGCTCGGCCGTCTCGACGTCGGTGATCAGGAACGGCGTCTCGATCAGGTAGAGCGGCCGGTAGAGGTCCTTCATGATGGCCACGGCCTGCTCGGACGACGCCCCGATGACGATCCGGTTGGGCCGCATGAAATCCTCGATAGCCGATCCCTCGCGCAGGAACTCGGGGTTCGAGACCACGTCGAACGCGACCGGGGTCGTCTGATGCGCCCGGATGATCTCCTCGACGCGCTCTCCGGTGCCCACGGGCACCGTGCTCTTGGTCACGATGACCTTGTAGCCGTCCATCGTCTCGGCCACCTCGCGGGCGACCGCGTCCACGAAGCGGAGATCGGCCGAGCCGTCACCCTGGGGCGGCGTGCCGACGGCGAGGAACACGACGAGCGCCTTCTCGACGCCCTCCTTCAGGTTGGTGGTGAAGTGGAGCCGGCTCTCGCGCAGGTTCTTCTTGACCAGCTCCTCCAGGCCGGGCTCGTAGATCGGGACCTCGCCGGTCTGGAGGCGGCTGATCTTTGCCGCGTCGCAGTCGACGCACGTCACGTCGATGCCGAATTCCGAAAAGCACGCGGCCGTGACGAGGCCAACGTAGCCGACTCCGACGACACAGATGTTCATCTGGTTCCTCCAGCGAGGGCGTTGTCCGCTCCCGCTCCGAATTGCGCCATGAAGTGCTTGACGGTGAGCGCCAGGCCGACCGGGAACTCCACCTCCACCTCGTAGCCGAGCAGGCGCCTGGCCTTGCCGATGTCGGCCTGCGTGCGGCGGACGTCGCCCTGGCGGGGCGGAGTCTTGCGCCACTGGATGTCGACGCCGAGGAACTTGGAGAGGAAGAACACGATGTCCATGACCGGGTGGCTCTCGCCGCATCCGACGTTGAACACCTCGCCGGCCACGTTGGGTGCCTTGGCGGCGAGGAGATTGGCCTGGACGACGTCGGTGACGTAGGTGAAGTCGCGCGACTGGAGCCCGTCACCGTGCACTTCCACGGGCTCGCCGCGCAGGGCCTGGACGATGAAGCGCGGGATCACCGCCGCGTACTCGGATTCCTGGTCCTGCCGAGGCCCGAAGACGTTGAAGTAGCGGAGGCACACCGTCTCGAGGCCATAGATCCGGGTGAACAGCCGGCAGTACATCTCGCCGGCGAGCTTGGACACGGCATACGCGGAGATCGGGAAGGGGCGCTGGTCCTCCTCCTGGATCTTCAGGTGGCTCTCCCCGTACACCGACGAGGACGACGCGTAGACGACCCGCTGCACCCCGGCATCGCGCGCCGCCAACAGGACGTTGAGCGTGCCCTGCACGTTCACCTGATTGGTGAGGCCGGGATCGTCGACCGAACGCGGCACGGAGCAGAGCGCGCCCTGATGCAGCACGTACCGCACGCCCTTCATCGAGCGCTGCACGGCCTCGAGATCCCGCAGATCGCCCTCGATGAGCTCGACCTTGCCCACCGCGCCCTCGAGGTTCTGCCGGACGCCGGTCGAGAAGTTGTCGAAGACTCGCACCTCCTGCTGATAGCGGATCAGCTCGTGGACGAGGTGCGATCCGATGAACCCCGCGCCGCCGGTGATGAGGTACATGAGTCCTCCGTGGTTGCCGCTCGGGCCTACCCCACTGTCACCGACTTCGCCAGCGAACGGGGCCGGTCCACGTTCCGGTCGAGGGCGACCGCCGTGAAGTAGGCGAAGAGCTGCAGCGCGACCAGATGGAGCACGGGGGCGAGCAGCGCCGGTGCCTTGGGCAGACGAATGTGCTCGTCGAACACCTCCCCGCCGTCCTCGGAGAGGCTCCCGATGAGGTAGCCGCCGCGCGCCTTGACCTCCTCGGCATTGCCCAGGGTGGCCGTGTAGAGCGCGCCCTCCTGCTTGGCGGGGGTGAGCATGACCGTGTAGAAGTCCTTGTCGATGAGCGAGAGCGTGCCGTGCTTCAAGAAGCCGGCGGGCATGCCTTCCGCGTGCAGATAGGTGACCTCTTTCATCTTGAGCGCCGATTCGAGCGCGACCGGATAGTAGATCCCGCGCCCCAGGAACAGCCAGTTCCTGATGTGGCTGTGGCGGGTGGCGAGGGCGGCGATGTCGCCTGTCCGCTCGTCGAGCAACTCCTGGATGGCGTCGGGCAGCATCCGGAGGTCCCGCGTCACGGCCTCGTCCGTCTCGCCGGACAGGCGGCCGAGCGCGGCGGCCACCCGGACGAGGACCACGATCTGGCCGAGGGCGGCCTTGGTGCTGACCACGCAGATCTCGGGGCCCGAGCCCTGGATGATGGCGTGGTCCACGAGACGCGGCAGCGACGCGCCCATGACGTTGCAGATGGCCGCGGTCCGGGCGCCACGCTCCTTGGCGAAGCGAATGGCGTCGAGCGTGTCGTAGGTTTCCCCCGACTGGGAGATCGCGATGACGAGCGTGTCCGCGTCGACGTGCGCCAGCGAGCGGAATTCGTCGGAGCTGATCACGGGCACGAAGACGTGCGCGAGCGCCGAGAAGTAGTACTGCGCCATCTGCGCGACGTAGTAGGTGGTTCCCACCCCGACGAGATAGGTTCGCCGATGGCGGGCGATCAGCTCGGCCAGGCCCTCGATGGCGCCCGGGTCCACCTCGAGCGCGCGGACCACCGTCTGCGGCTGCTCGTGGATCTCCTTGATCATGAAGTGCGGGTGACCGCCCTTCTGGGCCGATTCGACGTTCCAGTCGATCTCGAGGCAGGTCTTCGCCTGGATCTGCCGCGTCGCGAGATCCTTCACCGCCACCTGACCCGGCAGCAGGATGGCGTACTGCCCATCCTCCAGCGCGATCACCGAGCGCGTGAAGCCCAGGAACGCGTTGACGTCTGAGCCGAGGTAGGTCGCGTCGGGGCGCGTCCCGATGAGCAGCGGGCTCTCGAATCGCGCGCAGTAGATCCGGTCGGGCTCGTGGATGGACACCATCGCGACGGCGAAGCTGCCCTCGAGCCGGCCCAGCGCCTTCACGAACGCCCGCTCGAGCGAGCCCATCGAGCGGTAGTACTTCTCGATCAGGTGGACGATCGTTTCCGTGTCGGTGGCGGATCGGAACTCGTGCCCCTCGGACACCAGCTCCTCCCGGAGGTGACGGTAGTTGGCGATGATGCCGTTGTGCACGACGGCGAAATCGCCCTCGCAGCTCGTGTGCGGGTGCGCGTTGTCCTGGGTGACCGCCCCGTGCGTGGCCCACCGGGTGTGCGCGATGCCGACGGCGCCCTCGATCCCGGAGAGCGAGGCGCGCCGATGGACCTCGTCGACCGTGCCGACGTCCTTCCGAACGGTGAGGCCGCTGCGGTTCACGACAGCGACCCCACACGAGTCGTAGCCGCGATACTCCAAATTTCGAATGCTCTCGAGCAGCGCGCCGGAGATGGCGCTCTGGCCGACGATTCCACTGATCCCGCACATGGTAGCCCGTTCCTCCCGGCCGGCGAGGGAGTGCAATTCCCCTACCAAGCAACGACGTCCCCACGGTGCGCTGGGAGAAGGGCTACGGCGATCGCGGAAGCAAAGGCAATTCCGAGGACTGGGACACGCAGGCGAATTCATTGCAGAGATGTGGAAGTGTTTTTCCTCCGGTATCCCCGCCTTTTTCCGCAGCAGTTCGACGCGGCCGACTGCGGCTCGAGCGCGGCTGTGTTCGCGGGCGCATTGGGGCCGGGTCGCGTCGACTACGAGGCGCCGTCCCCGTGGCACAGGACTTGTACTCTCCGCGCCTCGATTCAAACGAGACCCTCGAGGAGGCGATGCGAATGGTGCGGCTGATCACTGCGATGGCGACGGTGCTGGGCTTGCTGATTGGCCCGCACGCGGCCTGGGCGGCAAAGACCTACTACGTGGATATCGCCACGGGGGACAACCAGCGGAGCTGCGCCGAGGCGGAGAACCCCAACACGCCGATGAAGAACATCGGCAAGGGCGCGCCCCAGACCGGCGCCGTCTCGTGTGCCAACCCCGGTGACACGGTGAGCGTCAAGGCCGGCACCTACGTGGAGAACGTCGAGTCGAAGCGCGACGGGAGCTTGGGCGCGCCGATCCGCATCTTCTCCGAGACGCCCCTCGGCGCGATCGTGCAGCCAGCGTCCGGCAACGCGGTCTTCATCTCGCACAGCTACATCACGATCGACGGCTTCAAGATCGTCGGCGGCAGCAAGGGAGTGAACGCGGGGCCCCATGACGGCACCAACGGGCCGGTCATCGGCGTGCTGATCCAGAACAACGAGATCTCGAACGCCTCGGACAACGGCGTCAAGGTGCTGAACGGCCAGGGCGTCGAGATCGCCTTCAACACCATCAAGAACAACGGCAAGAACGGCATCGTGCACAACGGCAACATGAGCCTGATCCACGACAACGTCGTGCAGAACAACGGCCAGTTCGGCATCTACATCAAGGACGGCGTGGACCACCAGCTCTACGACAACACCGTCACCAACAACGCTTCCGGCAACCTGCAAATCCTCGGCACGTTGCTGCCGACGCCGAACGCCACGTACTACGTCGACTGCGTCAACGGCGACGATGCGCGGACGGCGACGCAGGCCAAGAACATCGCCACGCCCTGGCGGACGGCGAAGCAGGCGCTCCTGTTCGCGGACGGCGGCGACACCGTCTTGGCCCTCGGGGGCACCGCGGAGTCGCCCGTCACGTGCACCGAGACCACCGTCGAGTCCAAGCGCGACGGCACGGCGGGCAAGCCCGTCACGATCAAGGCGTCGCCGCCGTGGAGCGTGATCTTCGACCCGCCGTCGGGGAACGGCATCGTGGTCACGCACGACTACCACACGCTGATCGGGCTCATCGTCACGGGCGCGGCCGTCGGCGTACAGATGGGCCCGCACGACAACGGCGACGGCCCCGTCACCGGCCTGATCGCCAATCAGCTGCAGGTCCGCGGAAACAGCAACGTCGGCATCAAGTTCTCGAACGCCGTGAACGGCGTCGTCAAGCACAGCATTCTCCACGACAACGGCAGCCATGGCATCCTCTACTCGGGGACTGGCGCCACTGTGTTCAACAACCTCGTGTACGCCAACGGCGGCGGCGGCGACTACGGGGTCGCGTTCCTGAGCGGCAATGGTCACAGCGTGAAGAACAACACGATCGTCGGCAATCCGAGCGGGGGCCTCCGGCTGGGCGAGTCGGGCTCGGCGAACGTCTCGGTCACCGCCCTGAACAACATCGTCGCGGGGACCGCCACGAGGCCGCAGGCGGTCGGGGTCAAGGAGCAGGGCACCGGCGTGTCCACCCTCCAGTTCAACGACGTGTTCGGGAACGTCACGAACGGAAACCCCACGAACTACCAGCTGGCCCTCAGCACGATCGGCACGGGCTCGATCTCCCTCGACCCGCTGTTCGTCGACGCCGCCAATGCGGACTTCCGGCTGAGCCGGCAAGGCGCCGGACCCGGGCAATCGGCGACGAGCCCGTGCGTGGACGCGGGATCCGGTACGGCGCTCGACCTGAACCTCTCCGGCAGGACCGCCTTCACCGACAAGTGGCCGGACGACGCCAGCAGCCTGGTCGATCTCGGCTACCACCCAACCGTGCTCGTCACGAACGAGGGCACCGTGACCATCAACACGGCGAGCCTCACGTTCAACCAGGGCGCGGGTAACGACGGCTTCAGCATCTCGCTGAGTCTCTGTCCGGGGCCGGTGTCCGGGTCGTGCGCGCCCTCGAGCGGCAGCGACGGGATCGGGCTCGGGACGGACTATGCCCAGCTCACCTTCGGCCTCCTCGCCTTCACCCTGAACGCCGGGTCGTTCCAGTCGCTCGGCGGGAACCAGTGGAGCTACTCGAACGGCGGGATCACCGGGACCTTCACGAAGCAGGGCGACGGCAGCGTCGACGCGAGCATCTCCGGCGCGGGGCTGAACCTCGCGTACACCGATTCTCCGATCGCCATCACGTTCAGGATCGGGGACGATTTCGGCTCGAACCCGGGCGTCCCGATGCGGGGCACGCTGGTCTATCCGTAGGCGGTCGGGCGGGCAACCTGGCCGCGATGCGGCGGAGCGTCCGCGCGGCCCGCTCGCCCTCGGCGCCGACCTCCTCGCTGAAGCGCGTGGCTACGCTGCTGCGCCGGGCGATCGGGCGGCTCAAGAGCTTCACGGGGAGGGCGGGAACGTCGGCCCGCTCCGCCACCAGGGCGCCGCGCGGCACCTCCGCGAGCGCCAGCGCCGGCATGAGGCCGATGCCGAGTCCGCCCTGCACGTACGAGAGCATCAGCGAGACGCTGGGCACGTCGATCGTGGAGCCCGGTCCCACCCGCTCGCGCTCGAGGTAGTCGTCGAGCAGTCGGCGTCCCTGGCTCTCGCTGGCGAGGCGGAGCAACGGCTCGCGCCGTAGACGCTCGACGAGCGGCGAGCGGGCGTGGCGGCTCCTGCGCGGCCCCACCCAGACGAACGCCTGATCGAAGAGGCGCTGCTCCTCGACGCCGCGCACGGTCTCCCCGGCCGTCACCACCGCGAACTCCACCTCGCCCCGACTCACCAGCCGAATCCCTTCCCGCGAGTGGGCCGTCACGATCTCGAACCGCAGCGGCGCGCCCCGGTCGAGCAAGCGCCGCACGACCGGCACGAGCAGTCCCTTGCCGAGGTAGTCGCTCACGGCGACACGCAGCGTGGTGATCGGCCGCCCCGCCACCTCGGCCAGACGACCGAACACGGATTCCATCTCCTCGGCGAGCTCGAACAGCGCGGGCAGCGCCGCCTCGCCCGCCGGCGTGAGGCGGACGCCGCGGCCGGCGCGCTCGAGCAGCTTCGTGCCGAAGTGCGTCTCGACCCGCCGGATCTGCTGGCTGATCGCGGACGACGTGCGGTGGTGGAGCCGGGCGGCCGCGCCCACCGAGCCGCTGCGCGCGACGGTCACCAGGCTCAGGAGGGCGGGGAAGAGGCTGGCGTCGATCATCACCGTGAGCTTCCGCAGCGCTCGAGCGCCGGGGTCATTGGCGTCAGCACGCGGGGAAGAGGCTGGCGTCGATCATTAGTGGACCTTACACTACGCTTCAAGAGATTTCACTGTACTGAACGGTCGCGCGAGGGGACACTCGGCGGCGGAGGATTGGCCAATGGCACACACGCTGCTCGACAAGGTCTGGGACGCCCACACGGTCCGGACGCTCCCGTCCGGCCAGACCCAGCTCTTCATCGGCCTGCACCTGATTCACGAGGTGACGACGCCGCAAGCGTTCTCGATGATGAAGGAGCTCGGGCTCCGGGTGCGCATGCCCGAGCGCACGTACGCGACGCTCGATCACATCATCCCGACGACGTCGCAGGCCCGGCCGTACGCCGACCCGATGGCCGAGGAGATGGCCGTGCACCTCCTGCGGAACGCGAAGGATTTCGGCGTCCCGCTGTTCGACCTCGACAGTGGGCGGCAGGGCATCGTCCACGTGATCGGCCCGGAGCTCGGCCTGTCGCAGCCGGCGATGACGATTGCCTGCGGCGACAGCCACACCTCGACCCACGGCGCCGTGGGCGCCATCGCGTTCGGCATCGGCACGAGCCAGGTGCGCGACGTGCTCGCCACGCAGTGTCTCGCCATGGCCAAGCCCCGGCTGCGGCAGGTTCGCGTCGAGGGCGCGCTCGGCCCCGGCGTGTACGCCAAGGACGTGATCCTCACGATCATCCGGCGGCTCGGCGTGAAGGGCGGCGTCGGCTACGCGTACGAGTACGCGGGCCCGGTCATCGAGCGCATGTCCATGGAGGAGCGGCTCACCGTCTGCAACATGAGCATCGAGGGCGGGGCCCGCTTCGGCTACGTCAATCCCGACGACACGACCTGTTCGTACCTGCGCGGCCGGCCGTACGCGCCGCAGGGCGACGCGTTCGACCGCGCGGTGACCTGGTGGAAGAGCATGGCCACGACCCCGGACGCCTCCTACGACGACGTGGCCCGGCTCGACGGCGGGGCGATCGCGCCCGTCGTGACCTGGGGCATCAATCCGGGTCTGTCGGTCGGCGTCGACGAGCGCATCCCGTCACCCGACTCGGCTCCGGAGGACGAGCGAGCGACCTATCGCGAGGCGCTCGCCTTCATGGGCTTCGAGGCAGGCCAGCCGATCGCCGGCACGAAGATCGACGTGGCGTTCGTCGGATCCTGCACCAACTCGCGCATCTCCGACCTCCGCGTGGCGGCCGAGGTGGCGAAGCGCGGGAAGGTCGCCAAGGGCGTGCGCGCCCTCGTCGTGCCCGGGTCGCAAGCGGTGGCGGTCGCGGCCGAGCGCGAGGGGCTCCACGAGGTGTTCCGCGCCGCCGGCTTCGAGTGGCGCAAGGCCGGCTGCTCGATGTGCCTCGGCATGAACGACGACAAGCTCAAGGGGCGGGAGGTGTCGGCCTCGTCCAGCAATCGCAACTTCATCGGCCGGCAGGGCAGCCCGCACGGGCGCACGCTGTTGATGAGTCCGGCGATGGTCGCTGCCGCGGCCATCACCGGGGCGGTCGCCGACGTGCGGCAGATCGTCCGATGAGCGCCGGCGCGGCATCGGCCGCGCCCGCCGTGACACCTTCGACGAGGAGACGACTCACATGACGACGGACGTGGCCCGCATCGAGATCGCCGGACGAGGCATTCCGCTTCCCGGCAACGACATCGACACCGATCGGATCATCCCGGCGCGTTTTCTCAAGGCGGTGACGTTCGAGGGACTCGGCGAGCACGCGTTCGAGGACGCGCGCAAGCAGGACCCCGAGCATCCGTTCAACCAGAAGGTCTACGAGGGCGCCTCCGTGCTCGTGGTCGGGCTCAATTTCGGCTGCGGCTCGTCGCGCGAGCACGCGCCGGAGTCGCTGAAGCGCTGGGGCGTGCGGGCCATCGTCGGGGGCTCGTTCGCCGAGATCTTCTTCGGCAACTGCATCGCGCTCGGCATTCCGTGCCTGACGGCGTCGATGGACGACATCCTGTGGCTGCAGCGCGCCATCGGTCGCGAACCCACCAAGCCGGTCACGGTCGACGTCAAGGGGCGCACGGTGCGCTTCGGCGACCGGACGATCCCCGCCCAGATCGGCGACGGATACCACCGGCAACTCGTGAGCGGAGCGTGGGACGGGATGACCGCCCTCCTGGAAGCCGGCAGCGCGATCGAGACGACAGCGAGCCGCCTGCCGTACATGAAGGGTTTCGCCGGCTCGGCGTCGAGCCAGAGCTAGGCGTCGAGGCTGAAGTGTGCCGACAAAGCGGCGGGCGGGGCGGGGGCCCTCCCCGCGGGACACGCTCCTTCGATTGAGCGTTGCTGGCACTCAGCGGGACCACAAGATCGATCGTCTTCGGCTTCGATAGTCCGCAGAGGCAACGGTCCCGCGGGGAGGGCCCCCGCCCCGCCCGCCGCCGCGAGCCCGACGAAGGTCTAACTCGGAGCGAACTTCTTGACCCGAGACATCGTGTCGAGGCGAGAACGCAGAGTAGAGAAATTGCCGCGTTCGAGCGCCGGCTTCGCCGGCGCAATCCGCGGTTTCGGGGGAGGGTCTGGGAGGGGGCCGTCGAGGCCCTCTCCCGCCTAGAGTCGTCGCGAGAGGAATCCTGGCAGGTAGTCGCGGCGGCGATTGAGGACGACGCCGAGCAGGTTGGCGCCGGCGGTGCGCAGCTGATGCGACGCGTCCCGAACGACCTCGGCGCTCGTGCGCTCGGCCTGGACCACCAGCATGACGCCGTCGACCTTGCTCGCCACGAGCAGCGAGTCCGGGGACGTTGCGAGCGCGCCCCCGTCGATGAGCAGATGATCGAAGTCGGACCGCATGCCCCGAACCAGCTCGTCGAACAGCGCGAGCGAGGCCGGTTGCGAGAGGTCGGCGCTGGCGCGGCCGCGCCCGAGCACGAAGAGGTGAGGGATGTCCGACTCCGCGACCGCGTCGGCTCGCGTCGCGTCCTTGGCGAGCAGCTCCCCCAGCCCGACGGGCATCCTGACATCATGCCGGTCGGCGAGGGTCGGATTCGCCGAGTTCAGGTCGATCACGAGCACACCCTGCCGGGCGACCTCGGCCATCGTGGCCGCGAGCCCGAGCGTCACCGTGGAGACTCCCTCGCCCGCGAGCGCGGACACGAGCAGCACGCTCCGAAGATCGGAGCGGGCCGCTTCCAGCGTCAGCATGACCTTGAGCTTCTCGTACTCCTCCCGGTGCTCAGGGACCTCCGGATGTCCGTGTCCTGATCCGGGCGCCACGCGATAGGACACCGGCTCGGGCGCCAGGATGTCGGGCGGGCGGACGACCTTCTCGGGCGCCTTGCTACCGCGCTCCGCTTCGGCACGCGCGAGGGCTTTGTAGATCTTGCTCACGGGTCATCTCCACAATTGGGTGTTGACTCCCAGCGGCGCTCGGAAGTCACGATAGAACGTCTCTGCTTCGCGAGGGCTGGCGAAGTCGCCGACCAGCACTCGATACGCCGTCTCTCGCTGGGTCAGGGCCACGGGCGCCAGCTCGACCTGCCGGCCCAGCTTGGCCACGGCGGGCCGCAGCTTCTGCAGCGCGGAGCCCTTCTCGTCCCACACCGTCATCAGATGGAGCCGGTACCGGCCGTCGCGCTTCTGCACGAGCGCCCCGGGCTCGAAGGGGGGGAGCTTGAGGCGCTGCCCGACGTGGACGATGTCGATGCTCTCGACCTCGGGGTTTGCCGTCTTGACGAAGTCGAGCAGGGTGAGCTCCGCCCGTCCGTAGTTCCGGGCGACGACGCTCGAGAACACTTCTCCCGGAGCCACGACGACCTCGCGCGCCGTGCTCTTCGCCGGTGAGGGAAGCGCGTCGGCCGTCGATTCCGGCGCCGCTGCGGGGACGTCCGAGCGGGGGACCGCGACGACGGGGGGCGCTGCGGGAGCCCTGGGCTCTGTGGAGCGAAGCTCGGGGCGCGGCGGCAACTCGGGGGCCTGCGCGGGAGCACTCGGGGCAGAGGCCGGGCTCGCCGGCTCCAGCGCGGCGCGCGGGGGAGACGGCGAGGAGCTCACGACGGTCCCCGACGCGCCGGTCGGAAGCATGCCGTGCCACAGGCGCCCGAGCAGATCGCCGTCCTTGCGTCCCGCGAACATGACGATCAGCGCGGCTCCGATGATGCCGATGGCCACCGCCGCCGCGATCCGCCGCAACGGGCGCGACACGGGCGCCCGCCGGCGCGTCACGCCTCGCACACGCGCTCGGCCGGTCGGCGTGGCGGGTCGCTCGAACGCCTTCCAGTCGTTCAGGACCTGCTTGATGACCTTCGCCTTGATGACCTTGGCCCCGGCGCCGTACCCGAGGACGAGCGCCTTGTCGCACAGGACGTTGACGAGCCGCGGAATGCCACCGGAGGCGCGATGGATGATCTTGAGCGCCCGGTCCGAGAAGATGCCGCCGTCGGCGCGGCCGGCGACGTCGAGCCGGTGCGCGATGTACTGAACGGTGTCCGCGTAGGAGAGCGGTTTCAGCTCGGCGACGAGGCTGATTCGCTGCCGCAGTTGCCTGAGCTCCGGACGGCCGAGCTTCTCGCCGAGCTCGGGTTGCCCCACGAGCAGGATCTGGATGAGCTTGCCGCGCGCCGTCTCGAGGTTGGAGAGCATCCGCACTTCTTCGAGCACCGCGGGCGACAGATGCTGGGCCTCGTCGATGATGACGACGACGTATCGTCCGGCGGCCGCCTCCTTCAGGAGGTAGTCGTTCAGCGTGTCGATCATCTCGACGCGCCGCAGGCTCCCGCAGGGCAGCTCGAGGTCGCGGAGCATGAGCTGGAGCAACTCCGTGAAGCTGACCGCGGGATTGAAGACGAAGACCGAGCGGATGTTCGGACCGAACCGCCCGAGCAGATGACGGATGAGCGTCGTCTTGCCGGTGCCCACCTCGCCCAGGATGAGGACGAACCCCTTCCGCTCCTGGACGCCGTACACGGCGGAGGCGAGCGCCTCCTTGTGCGGCTCGCTCAGAAAGAGGTAGCGGGGGTCGGGCGTGAGCGCGAACGGGCTCTCGTTGAACCCGTAGAACTGCGCGTACATCGGTTGTCCTATCGGCGTTCCGTCGAGGCGAGCGGAATGCCGCTCATCAGAACGGGGTCGCCGAGATGCGGATCGGGATCATGTTGATGATGTACTGCTGCATCCACAGGTTGGCCTTGGCGATCCCGGTCTTCGGGAACACGAGCACGTCCGAGGGCCCGAGCACGATGTCGGCCTTGACGTCGCCGAGGTCGACGACCTTGGCGAGGTTGATCTTCGTCGGCCGGTACTCGTTGCTCTTCTCGTTGACCTTCTGCAGCAGCACGACTTCCTGGAGGTCGGCCGTGTCCTTCCAGCCGCCGACTTGCACGGCTGCCTGCACGGCGGTGAGCCCCGTGGTGTAGTTCACGAAGCCCGGCTTGAAGACTTCGCCTCCGACGAAGATGCGGTTCTGGTTCATCGCCCGGACGTTGACGGCCACCTTGGGATCGCGCAGGTTGACCGCCGACTTCTTCGTGATCTCCTCGACGAGCTGGGGCGCCGTGAGGCCGCCGGCCTGGATCTCGCCGATCAGCGGCAGGTAGATCTTCCCGTCGGGCCGAACGAGCAGGTTCTGCTGGCTGTTGTCCGGGTGGTAGTAGAACGTGATGTCGATCTGGTCACCGGGCTGGATCACGTACTCGCCCTGCTCTGGTGCCGGGGCGGGCATCACGAACGCCTGCGGTCCCTTGGGTTCGTTCGAGGCGCACCCGGCGAGCAGGCTCGCGACCGCGACGGCAATCACTCCGAGGGCGACCATTGCCCCATGACCACGCTTCCTCATTGTTCCCTCCTGGACTCCTGCGAGGATCCACCGAGATCGAGGCAAGGCCGATGCCATCCAACGGTCCTACCCGGAGCTTCGGTCCCGACGATGCCACGACGTGCGCAAACTATGGTCCCCAAAGAACTTATTCGCTCGCTTTGCCGAGGGAGTGCGCCCCACTCGTCCGCGGGCGCCTGCCTGGGCGCGTCAGCTCGAAAGCCCTTATCGTGGTTGGAGCTTAGCGTACACAGCATCGCAGCAGCACCGATCTGTCGTGCGCTCACGAGAGAAGTTTTCCACGGTCGTGTGAAATCCTATTCTTGGTTAGGGCAGTTTTTTTCCGGCGGAGCGCGCGCTCGCGAGCTCGTACATCTGAATCTTGTACAGCAGGGCCTTGTAGCTGATCTTGAGGCGGCGCGCCGCCTCCACGCGATTCCAGCGCACTTCCTCGAGCACCTGCTTGATGAGGCCGTGCTCGGCCTCGCGGGCGGCCTGCCGGGCGACGTCCTTCAGGCCCACGCCCGGAGTCCAGACGGTGCGTCGGCGGGCGGGCTCCTCGACCTTCGCGAGCTCGGCCGGAACCGCCACCGGGGCGCGTTCCCGATCCGGGCGATTGTGGTGGATTCCGTTGAGCGCGCCGAGGCTCGCCTCGCGAGTAGTCAGCTCCTGGCTGACGAACTCCTCGCTCTCGAGCACGACGATGCGCTTGACGAGGTTTTCCAGCTCGCGCACGTTGCCCGGCCAGGAGTGGGACTGGAAGCGCTCGAGGATCTCGCGGGAGAGATGCACGCGCTGGCGGTTGTACTGCCGGCTGTACTTCTGCCAGAAGTGCTCGGCGAGGATCGGGATCTCCTCGGGCCGCTCGCGGAGCGGGGGGACGAGGATGTTGACGACGTTGAGGCGGTAGTAGAGGTCCTCGCGGAAGGCGCCCTGGGCGACGGCCTTT
>Ga0187894_10004322_pt1 | contig 15311 bp, 11 predicted proteins | sample GBC1701081metaG_FD_136650 | JGI IMG/M metagenome (GOLD analysis project Ga0187894, IMG submission 136650) | White microbial mat communities from a lava cave in the Kipuka Kanohina Cave System on the Island of Hawaii, USA - GBC170108-1 metaG ... | reverse complement strand
GGAACCGTTGGCGCTGGTGCTGGCGCGCAAGTCCGGTCGTCCGGTGAAGATGGTCATGACGCGCGAGGAGGTCTTCCGTGCCTCGGGACCGACGTCGGGCTCGATGAGCACCGTCAAGATCGGTGCTACGAAGGACGGCAAGATCGTCGCCGCCAAAGGCACCTTCTATCTGCAGGCCGGCGCGCTGCCCGGCTCGCCGATTCGTGGCGCTGCCGGGTGCGCCTTCACGCCGTATGACATTGCCAATGTGCACGTCGTGGGCTTCGACGTCGTCTCGAACCGGTCGAAGGTCGCTGCGTATCGCGCGCCGGGCGCGCCGATCGGAGCCTATGCGGTCGAATGCGTGGTCGACGAGTTGGCGCAGGCCCTGAAAATCGATCCGCTCGAGCTGCGGCTGAAGAATGCCGCCAGGCAGGGAACCAAGGCGGCCTACGGTCCGGTCTTCCCGGTCATCGGCTACGAGCAGACGCTCAAGGCTGCGCGCGAACACCCGCACTACAAGGCGCCACTGGGCCCCAATCAGGGGCGCGGTGTTGCCAGCGGCTTCTGGTTCAACGCCGGCGGTGAATCGAGCGCGCAGCTCAATGTCAACGAGGACGGCACGGTCGTCGTGATCACGGGCCATCCCGACATCGGTGGTTCGCGCGCCTCGACCGCCAACATCGCGGCTGAGCTGCTCGGCATCGAGCACGGCAAGGTGCAGGTGCTGATCGGCGATACCAGTTCCATCGGCTTCAGCAATCTCACAGGTGGCAGTCGGGTGACCTTCGCGTCGGCCATGGTGGTCACGAAGTCGACGGAGCAGGTGATCACGACGCTGCGCGAGCGCGCGGCGAAGATCTGGAAGATCGATCCCGACGCCGTCACCTGGGAGAATGGCGAGGCACGTCCTGCCGGCGACAACGCCGGCAAGTTCGAGCCGTTGTCGCTGGCGCAGATCGCGGCCAAAGCCAGCGAGACGGGTGGTCCGATCGGTGCCGGCGTGTCGCTGAATACGACAGGCGCCGAAGGTGGGTTTGCGACGCAGATCTGTGACGTCGAAGTCGACCGCGCGACGGGCAAGGTTTCGGTCACGCGTTTCACCTGCTTCCAGGACGTCGGCCGCGCGATCCATCCCGACTATGTCGAGGGCCAGATGCAGGGCGGCATGGCGCAGGGCGCCGGCTGGGCGCTCAACGAGGAGTATATCTACGACAAGAACGGCCGTGTCGATAACCCGAGCTTCCTCGATTATCGCATGCCCGTGGCATCCGACCTGCCGATGCTCGACGCGGTCATCATCGAGGTGCCGAATCCGAAGCACCCGCAGGGCGTGCGCGGCGTCGGTGAGGTCCCGCTGGTGCCCTCGTTGGCGGCGGTTGCCAACGCCGTCCACAGCGCGCTGGGCCACCGCTTCGACAGCCTGCCCATGTCGCCGCCGAAAGTGCTGGCAGCACTGGAGCCGGCGGAAGCGTAGTTTTTTTCGGACCGCGGGCGTCCACGCCCGCATCGACGCGTAAGCGTCGACAGTCGTTCGCTCTTCGCTTCGCTGCGAGCGAATGCGGGCGTGGACGCCCGCGGTCCAAAAAATACAACAGCTAATCCATTACGGCGGCATGGCTGGGGCCGGCGGCGGCTTGGCGCGGCGGGCGCATCAAGACGAGCAGCGGGATGACAACCAGGCAGACTAGCATCATCAGCTTGAAGTCGTTGATATAGGCGATGATGGATGCCTGCTGGTTGATGGCGGCGTCGAGCGCCATCAGGCCCGGCGTGGTGTGCAGGTTCCAGAAGCCGCCGCCGGCACCGGCCTGCAGCAGCCGGTTGAAGGGACTGACGTCGGCCGCCAGCTGGCTGTGCATGACCTGAATGCTCTCCTCGCGCACCAGGGTGGTAAGCGAGATGCCGATGGCCGCGCCGACATTGCGCACGAGGCTCCACAGTGCCGTACCGTCGGTGCGCAACTCGCCTGCCAGGGTCGAGAAGGCGACCAGCTGCAGCGGGATGAAGATCAGACCCAGTCCAAAACCCTGCACGATGGTCGAGGTCACCAGCGTCCGTTCCGAAACGTCCGGGGTCCAACCGGTCATCTGCCACATGGTGGCACCCACGGTCAGCAGGCCTGCCAGCATCACCAGACGCGGATCGACGCGGTTGGACAGGCGGCCGGCCAGCATCATTGCCGCCATCGTGCCCAAGCCGCGCGGCGCCATCAGCAGGCCGGCCGTGAAGACGGGATAGCCAGCCAGGGTCTGCAGATAAGGCGCCAGCAGGGCCGCACTGGCGAGCAGGATCATGCCCACCGCGAACATGACGACCATCGACATGATCAAGTTCCGGTCACGGAACAGGCGTGGCGGGATGAAGGGCTTCTTCGCGGTCAACATGTGCACGACGAACCAGTAGAAGCCCAGGCCGGCAAGAACGGTCTCGATGATGATCTCGCTGGAGCCGAACCAGTCCTTCTGCTGGCCGCGGTCGAGCATGAGCTGCAATGCGCCGAGACCTAGGCTGAGCGCGCCGAAGCCGACCCAGTCGAATTTCAGTGGCTGGCGGTCAGTTTCCGGCAGGAAGATCAGCATGCCGACGATGGCGGCCACGCCGAACGGCAGGTTGACGTAGAAGACCCAACGCCAGTCGTAGATGTCGGTCAGATAGCCGCCCAGCGTTGGTCCCAGGATGGGCCCGATCATCACGCCCATGCCCCACAGGGCCATGGCCGAGCCGCGCTTTTCCGGCGGATAGATGTCGAGCAGCGTGGTCTGGGACAGCGGCACCAGCACGGCGCCGAACAATCCCTGCAAGAGGCGGAACAGCACCATCTCGACCAGCGACGTAGCGAGTCCGCACAGCATCGACGCGATGGTGAAGCCGGCCAGTCCGATGATGAAAAGGCGCTTGCGGCCCAGGCGGGTGGCCAGCCAGCCGACGGGCGCCGTCGCGATCGCCGATGCGACGATGTAGGAGGTCAGCACCCAGGTGATCTGGTCGGCCGTCGCCGCCAGGCTGCCCTGCATGTAGGGCAGCGCGACGTTGGCGATGGTGCTGTCCAGCGCCTGCATCAGGGTGGCCGCCATGGTGCAGGCCGTGATGATCGCCCGTCCGCGCAGGGCAGTAGGAGGCGATGGGGCTGCGGTGGTGCTCATGGTTTCTTCTCTTCACCTCTCCCGCAAGCGGGAGAGGTCGGCGCGAAGCGCCGGGTGAGGGCTTCACGCGCAACGCTTCGTCTGTAATCCCTCACCTTCCCATCGCTGCGCGATGGGCCCCTTCCTCTCCCGCGAGCGGGAGAGGAGAAAAATCACAAAATATCCGTCAGCTGGCGGCGGTGGCCGGTGTCGACGTCGACGATGACACTCATGCCGGCGCGCAGCGGCGGATCGCCGGCCTTGCGGTCGACGACGATGCGCAAGGGGATGCGCTGCACGACCTTGACCCAGTTGCCGCTGGCGTTCTGCGCCGGCAGCACCGAGAACTCAGCGCCACTGGCGGGACTGACGACATCGACGGTGCCGACCCAGACCCGGCCCGGATAGGTATCGATCGCGACCGTGACGCGATCACCAGGTTTGACCCAGGTAAGATCGGTCTCCTTCATGTTGGCCTCGACCCAGACCTGGTCGGTCGACACCAGCGCCATGGCGGCGGTGTCGGCGGCCATGTACATGCCGGGTTGCAGCGTATCGACCTTGCTGACGATGCCGTCGAATGGCGCCCGCACGGTACTGTGGTCGAGCTGGCGCTGCGCCTCGTCGACCTGTGCCTTGGCCTGCTGGTATTGCGGATGGTCGGTCACGGCAATATCGGGATTGCCGCCCAGCTTGGCGATCTGGGTCTGCGCCTGCTGGCGCAGCGAAGCCAGGGTCTGGCGCGCGGCGTCATACTTGAAGCGTGCATCGTCATAGGTCGACTGCGAGATGCTGCCGCCCGTGACCAATGCCACGTAGCGACGGAACTGGGCCTCGGCCTGATCGACCTGCGCCTGCTGGGCCTCGGCATCCCGCAGCATGCGTCGATAATCCTGCTTCATGGCCTCGATCGACAGCGCGGTCTGCGCCAACTGTGCCTTGGCGCCCGCCAGTGCGATGTCGTACTGCCGCGGATCGAGACGGAAGAGCACGTCGCCCTTGCGCACCACCTGGCCTTCACGGACATCGATGCCCGCGACAATGCCGGATACGTCAGTCGACACCATCAGCTTGGCGGCGCGGACATACGCATCGTCGGTCGACACATAGCGGCCGCCGGTAAGCCACATAAAGCCGGTGACCAGCAGCACCACGACGAGGCCGCCGACCATGAGGACGGGCCGCAAGACGCGGCGCGACGTCCACCATGGCGGCGATCCGGATGTCGTGGTCTGTCCCGTCGCCTCGACCTTGTCTTCTTCGTGTTCCGGCGGGGGCGTCGGTGCCTTGTCTTCCACGCGCTCTTTCAGGGCGCGCAGGGCGGCGGTGGATGTACTCATGGCGGTACCTTTCAGGCAGCCTGATCTGCAGCATTCCCTGTCGTCAGGATCGTTTTCATCCGCAGCAGGCTATCGACGATGGTGTCGATCACCTGGGGCTGCATGCCCTGTGTGATGAAGGCGTTCAGTTCGGTGCGGTAGGCGTGAATTTCCTCGGTCAGCGGCTGTGCCGCCGGCTGCAAATGCAGCCGCCAGATCCGTCGATCCTTGGCATCCGGACGGCGCTCGACCAGGCCGCGCTTCTCCAGGCGGTCAACCAGGCGGGCGATGGTGATCGGCTCGACTTCGACGATGGCGGCCAACTCGTTCTGCGAGAGACCGGGTTGTCGCTCGAGGCGCGCCAGGACGACCCATTGGGCCCGGGTCATCCCGTGTGCCCGGGCACGCCGGTCGGCATGCACGCGCACCAGACGGCCCACGTCATGGATGAGGAAGAGAACGTCGCGATCGAGTGATTTTGGCATCGTGACTTACCATAGATAGAGATAACATAAGCAGCGTTATTAATTTGGCAAGAGGCGGCAGAATGCGTGTCTGCATGGCGGTAGTGCAATTAAGAGGTCGTGCGGCGAACGAGCTTGCCGACCGGACGGTCGTGGTTCGCCCAGAAAGGGCATTGCGGGCAGACAGTGCCGTCGGGGTAGTCGACGCCTTCCTCATGCGGACATCCCAGGATGCCCTCGCCCATGGCGATGGACTGGGCCCCCTGGGCCCGGATGAACGCGAGGATCGCGCGCTGGATGCCGGCATCTCGCCGGACGTCCCCATGCTCGGAGGACCATCGCTGCAGGTCGGCGGTGTCCTCGCCGTCAGCCATGACGATCCCGACCGCCACCTTCGTGGCGCGGCTGTCATCGGGACCATAGTAGGCGACGGTGGCGACCGGATAGCCGCTGAAACCGCGGCGCGCTTTCTTGATCAGGGCCCTGGCGTATCTGTCGTCGAACGCCATGCCGCCGATCAGCCGCCGGTCACACTCATGTGCCGTGGCACGGCCGGCCGCTTGTGCCGGCGGTCGATCACGAAATCGTGGCCCTTGGGCTTGCGGCCGATGGCCTCGTGGATGGCGGCGATCAGCGGTTCGTCGCCCTCGCTCTGGCGCAGCGGCGCGCGCAGGTCGGCGGCATCTTCCTGGCCCAGGCACATGTAGAGCGTGCCGGTGCAGGTGAGGCGCACGCGATTGCACGCCTCGCAGAAATTGTGGGTCAGTGGCGTGATAAACCCGAGCCGGCCGCCGGTTTCCTCGATCCGCACATAACGGGCCGGGCCGCCGGTATTGTCGTCGAGGTCGGTCAGCGTCCAGCGCCGTGCCAGATCCGTGCGCACCAGCGACAACGGAAGGTACTGGTCGAGCCGCGTCGCCGTGCCGATCTCACCCATTGGCATGACCTCGATCAGGGTCATGTCCATGCCGCGCCCGTGGCTCCAGCGGATCAGGTCGTCGAACTCTCCATCGTTGACGCCTTTCAGGGCCACGGCGTTGATCTTGACGTGTAGGCCGGCCTGTTGGGCGGCATCGATCCCCCGCATGACCTGCGCCAGGTCGCCCCAGCGCGTGAGGTCGCGGAACTTGCCGGCTTCCAGCGTGTCGAGCGAGACATTGATGCGCCTGACGCCCAGGCGTGCCAGTTCGTCGGCATGCTTGGCGAGCTGGCTGCCGTTGGTGGTGAGCGTCAGCTCCTCCAGCCCGCCGCCGTCAAGGTAGCTGGCAAGGCCCTGGACCAGCGACATTACGTTCTTGCGCACCAGCGGCTCACCACCGGTCAACCGCAGCTTTTTCACGCCCAGTCCGATGAAGGCGGCACAGACACGCTCAAGCTCTTCCAGGGTCAACAGGTCGGCCTTGGGGAGGAAGGTCATGTCCTCCGCCATGCAATAGACACAGCGGAAATCGCAGCGGTCCGTCACCGAGACGCGCAAATACGAAATGGAACGGCCGAACGGGTCGATCATACCTGACAATGTAGGTCGGGAATGGCCGGGTTTCGACCCCAAAATAAACGCGGGATTGGCTCCCTCAGGCGGTCGTTTCAGTCCACGATCATCCGCTCCAGGGTCGCCAGCGCATCGGCCTCGGCGGGCGGCTTGTCCCAGCGGATGCGGTGCACGCGCGGGAAGCGCATGGCGACGCCCGATTTGTGGCGGGTCGAGCGGTGGACACTATCGAAGGCGATCTCGAGCACCAGGCCCGGAGCGACTTCGCGTACCGGGCCGAAACGATTTGTGGTGTGGTCGCGCACCCATTTGTCGAGCTTCATCAGCTCGGCATCGGTGAAGCCGAAATAGGCCTTGCCCACGGGCACCAGTTCCGGCGCCCCGCCTTCGATCGGACGCCAGCAGCCGAATGTGTAGTCGGAGTAGAACGAGCTGCGCTTGCCATGTCCCCGCTGGGCATACATCAGCACGCAGTCCACGGTCAGCGCCGAGCGTTTCCATTTGAACCATGGCCCTTTGGGCCGGCCGGCGACATAGGGGCTGTCGCGGCGCTTGAGCATCAGCCCTTCGATACCGGCTTCGCGCGTGCCGGCCCGGATGGCCGCAAGCTCGTCCCACGAATCGAAGGGCACCAGCGGTGACAGGTCCAGTCGCGGCCGCGGGCGTGCGGCGTACCAGGCCTCCAGGCGCGCGCGACGGTCGTCGAAGGGCTGCGCGCGCAGGTCCTCGCCATCGATCATGAGGGCATCGTAGAGGCGGACGTGTGCCGGGTGCTCCTGCATGAGCTTGGCGGTGGTCTGCTTGCGGTTCAGGCGTTGCTGCAGATCGTTGAACGGCGCCACCCGCACGACGCCGTCGCCGGTCGGATGGGCAACCAACAGTTCGCCGTCGAGCACGGCGTTGAAATCCATGGCCTCGACGATGTCGGGAAACGCCGAAGCCGCCTCGTCGGCGGCGCGCGAGAAGATGCGGTGGTAGCCCGGCCCGGCAACGAGCTGGACGCGGATGCCATCCCATTTCCACTCGGCGCGGTAGGCCTTGGGATCGAGGCCGGCGAGGTCGGAGTCTTCCAGGGCCGTCGCCAGCATGACCGGTCGGAACACCGGCGCGGCACCGGGATCAGGACGCGGCGCGCGACCTTCGAGCCAATCGAACAGCGCCTGGTAGGGTGGCTCCAGCGTGTGCCAGACCTCTTCGACGACATCGATCTCGACCTTGCCGAGGTCGGCGGCCGCCTGCTTGGCCAGGCGCGCCGAAACTCCGACCCGCAAGGCACCGGTCACCAGCTTGAGCAGGGCCCAGCGGCCCGTTGCATCCAGCGCATCGAGCCAGCGCTCCAGCAGCTGCGGCGTTTCGCGCTTGCTGGCCTGGCGCAGGGTCTCGACGACCTCCGACAGGGACGGCGGTGGCCGGTTGTGTCCGACGCCGACCTTGTCGGCGGGTTCCCAGATCAACGCCAGGGTTTCGGCGAGGTCGCCGACATAGTCGTAGCTCAGCATGAACAGCGTCTCGCCCAGACGCTGCGTGCCAAAGCCGCGCAGCAGCGCCGGCTTGGCGTTGGGCAACTCCAGCGTGCCGGTGAGCGCTGCCAGCGCGTAACCCCGATCGGGATCGGGCGCGCTGCGCATGTAGTCGGTCATCAGCCGCAGCTTGCCGTTGCGGGCGGGCTGGAAGGCGAGCGAATCCAGCAGCTCGGCGAAGCGCTGCATCAACTCTCTTCCTCGTCACGGCCGGCGAGGTGCAGCGCCTCGGCGCCGATGCCCATCGCCTGCACCTGGTGCACCAGTGCATCCTCGCGCCCGTGCGTCACCCAGACCATCTTCGGCTGCACGTCGCGCACGGTCTGCAGCAGTTCATCCCAGTCGGCGTGATCGGAGATCACCAGCGGCAGCTCGACGCCGCGCTGCCGCGCCCGGGCGCGCACGCGCATCCAGCCTGATGCCGCCACCGGCAGCGGCTCGGAGAAGCGCCGCGTCCAGCGATCGCTCAAGGCGGAGGGTGGGCAGAGCACGATGGCGTTCCTGAACGTCTCGTGCTGGAAGAGGTCGTTGCGCCGGATCGGTCCGGCATCATTGACGGCGGCGATGTCGCCGAAATCGATGCCGTGGCGCTGATAGAGCTCGCACATCGACATCAGCCCGCCATGCAGCCAGATGCGGCGATCGTAGCCGGCGGCGCGCAGCAGGCGGATGACGCGCTGACACTTGCCCAGCGCGTAGACGCCGACAAGGTGGGCGCGATCCGGGAAGGTGCGCAACGAGCCCAGCAGGCGGGCGATCTCCTGCAGATCGGGCGGGTGGCGGAAGACCGGCAGCGCGAACGTCGCCTCGGTGACGAACACGTCGCACGGCACCGGCTCGAACGGCGGGCAGGTCGGGTCGGACCGGCGCTTGAAATCGCCGGAGACGACGATACGCGCACCGCGCCAGTCGAGCACGACCTGCGCACTGCCCAGGATGTGGCCGGCCGGCACCAGCCGCACATCGACCTCGCCGATGCGCGTCGTCTCGCCGTAGGCCACGCCCTGCAGGCTGCCGATCGACTCAGGCCCCAGCCGGACCTTGATGATCTCGATCGTCTCCCGCGTCGCCAGTACGGCGCCATGGCCCGGCCGGGCGTGATCGCCATGGCCATGCGTGACCACGGCCTTTTCGACCGGCCACGCCGGATCGATGAAGAAGCCGCCGGGCACGCAATACAGCCCCTTCGGCGTGGTGGTGAGCCATGACCGTGGATCGGTGGGGGAGGGGGAGACGTTCATCCGCAAGGCATACTAAGGTGATAGGCGGGTCCTGGAGTATACGTCGTTGCCATGGCCGTGAGTCGAAAACGCCCCCCACAGTCGTTGTCGCCGGGTCCACTGTTTGAGGCCCCGGCACCGCCGCAACTGCCGGCTCGCTTCGGCGAGTGGTTCGCGGCGCGCGGCTGGGCGCCGCGGCCTTATCAGTTGGATATGGTGCGGCTGGCGGGCGAAGGGAAGTCGGCGCTGCTGATTGCGCCAACCGGCGCCGGCAAGACCTTGGCGGGTTTTCTGCCGAGCCTGATCGACCTCGCCGCAACCGGTGAGGCCGTCGAGCGGCTCCACACGCTTTATATCTCTCCCCTGAAGGCACTCGCGACCGACATCCATCGCAACCTCCAGGCGCCGATCGCCGAGATGGGCTTGCAGGTCCGCGTCGAGACGCGCAGTGGGGACACGCCGCAGAATCGCCGTGAGCGCCAGCGTGTGCGGCCACCGCAGATGCTGCTGACGACACCCGAGTCGCTGGCGCTCCTGTTGTCCTACCCTGATTCGGCGGACTACTTCTCCGGGCTGCGCACGGTCGTGGTCGACGAGCTGCATGCCATCGCGACCACCAAGCGCGGCCACCTTCTGGCACTGGGATTGGCGCGGCTGGCCGCCATGGCGACGGCGACGCGCTTTGTCGGTTTGTCGGCAACGGTTGACGATCCGCCGCTCTATGCCGACTGGCTGCGGTTTCGCGAGGCGCCCGTCGAGATCGTGAAGGTCGAGGGCGGTGCACGTCCGCGCATCGCGATTCTCAATCCGGACGCCCGCATACCGTGGGGCGGTCACATGGCGCAGCACACGGTGCCCGACATCTACGATGCCATCCGTCAGCACAGGATGACATTGGTGTTCGTGAACACGCGCGCCCAGGCCGAGCTCACCTTTGATGGGCTGTGGCGGCTCAACGGCGAGAACCTGCCGATCGGCCTGCACCATGGCAGCCTGGAAGTCGAGCAGCGGCGCAAGATCGAAGCCGCCATGGCCGCGGGCCGACTGCGCGCCGTGGTGGCCACCAGCTCGCTCGACCTGGGCATTGACTGGGGCGACATCGACCTCGTGATCCAGGTCGGCGCGCCCAAGGGCGTCAGCCGGCTGCTGCAGCGCGTGGGCCGCGCCAACCACCGCATGGATGAAGCGAGCCAGGCGCTGCTGGCGCCGGGCAATCGCTTCGAGGTACTGGAGTGCATTGCCGCCCAGGAAGCGGTCGCGGCCAAGGAACTCGATGGGGATCCGCCGCGGTCCCCCTGCCTCGATGCGCTGACACAGCACATCCTGGGCTGCGCCTGCTCGACACCGCTGGACCGCGATGCGCTCTACAACGAAGTGCGGCAGGCGGCCCCCTTTCGTGACCTGACGCGCCAGGATTTCAACGATGCGTTCGAGTTCGTGGCCACCGGCGGCTATGCGCTGCAGGCCTACGAGAAGTGGCGGCGGCTGTTCCCGCGTAGCGATGGCAAATGGGAAGTGACGCGGCCTGACGTCATCCGCCAGTACCGCATGAATGTCGGCACCATCGTCGAGCAGCCGCTGATGAAAGTGAAGTTGCGCGGCGGGCCGGTGCTGGGCGAGGTCGAGGAGACCTTCATCCAGGGGCTGATTGCGGGTGACACGTTCATCTTCTCCGGCCAGCTGTTGCGTTTTGAGGGCGTGCGCCAGCTGCATGCCGAGGTGAGCCGTGTGCGCGATGGCGGGGACCCCAAGATCCCGGCCTATGGCGGCGGCCGCCTGCCGCTCAGCACCTACCTCGCCGGCAGGGTGCGCGACATCATCGCCGATCCCGGCCGGCACGCCGACCTGCCGGAGGACGTGCGCAAGTGGCTGCGCATCCAGAGCATCCGCTCGACCCTGCCGCGCGCCGACCGGCTGTTGATCGAAGGCTTCCCGCGCGGCCTGAAGCAATTCCTGGTCGCCTACTGCTTCGAAGGCCGCAATGCGCATCAGACCCTGGGCATGCTGCTGACCCGGCGCATGGAGCGCATGGGACTGAAGCCCATGGGTTTCGTCGCCACCGACTATGTGCTCGGCATCTGGGGCCTGGAGCCGGCCCGGCCGCAGCAGGTCGAAGCGCTGTTCGATGAGGACATGCTGGGTGACGACCTCGAGGCGTGGATGGACGAATCCTCGATGCTGCGCCGGTCGTTCCGCAACGTTGCGGTGATCGCCGGCCTGATCGAGCGGCGCTTCCCGGGCCAGGAGAAGTCGCGGCGGCAGGTGACGTTCAGCGCTGATCTGATCTACGACGCGCTGCGTCGCCACGAACCCCACCACATCCTGTTGCGTGCCACGCGCCAGGATGCCGCCTGGCAGCTGGCCGATATCCGCCGGCTCGGCGACCTGCTGCGCCGTGCCAAGGGCCGCATCGACTACCGGCGGCTGGACCGCATCTCGCCGCTGGCGGTGCCCGTGCTGCTGGAAATCGGCCGCGAGCAGGTGATGGGGCGCGACACGCTCGATGAGCTGCTCGACGAAGCGGCGCAGGATCTCATCGCCGAGGCGACGCGGGTTTAGCCGGCGGCGGATTTCAGGCAGACGGGATGGCTGCCTGGCAATGCGCGGCCACGCGCGCGGCGAGATCGTCGGCGAGTTCGTCCGGCAGGTCATGGCCCATGCCGGGGATCAGGTCGAAGCGCGCACCGGGGATGAGCGTGGCGACGTCGCGTCCGCACTCGGGCGGCAGCAGCGGATCCTCGGCGCCGTGAATGACCAGGGTGGGTGTGGTGATCGTCTTCAGCAGATCGACGCGATCGCCGCTGGCCATCACGGCGACATACTGGCGGCCGACGCCTTCGGGGTAGTAGCGCCGGTCAACGTTCTTCTCCACGAAGGCGCGCAGGCGAGCATCGTCGGGTGGGTAACCCGGGCTGCCGATGATCCGCCGCAACGACATCGCGTGGCGGATGATCTCCTCGCGATCGTTCGTCTGCGGTCGGGTCAGTAGCGCCTTCATCGCTTCCGGCTTGCCCGGCGGCAAACCCCGGCGTCCGCTGGTCGACATCACGACGGTCAGCGACGTGACGCGGGCGCGATGCCACCCCGCCATGAGCTGCACGATCATGCCGCCCATCGACAGGCCAAGCACGTGAGCCTTGGCGATCCCCAGGGCATCCATCAGGCCGATTCCGTCGCGCGCCATGTCCGTCAGCGTGTAAGGCGCGGTGATCGGCTTGCCGGTGAATGCGGCAGCCATGGCAGCGGGAATGTCGGCGGGCCCGCTGGCGCCGAAGTCGCTCGACAGGCCGGTATCGCGATTGTCGTACATCACGACACGCAGTCCACGACCGGCCAGCGCCGACACGAAATGCTCGTTCCACAAGGTGAGCTGCGCGCCCAAGCCCATCACCAGCAGGATCGTCGGATCATCCGGATTGCCGGCGGTCTCGTAGGCGATGTCGATACCGTTGGCGCGCACGACGGGCATGAGAACGGTCTCCACTGGAGGAAGGCGACGCTGATCCCGTGAACCGTAGGGGAGTGCCGTAGGGAAAGGAAAGGACAAGTTTGAGACGCCGGTAGCGAACATGAAACTTTGATTGACCGCCGCTGCCGCGCCTCCTACGATGCAAACGTTTGCAGAGCGAGCCTTCGTGAGCGAACCAACAACATCATTTCAGGTTGTGATTGCCGGGGAGGGGTGGCATGCGCGCGGGAACGAGACGGAGTTTTTTGGTCGGCGCCGCAGCCAGCGCTGCCTTGCCGGCGCCCTGTGTGATGGCCCAGTCGAGCTTCATGGAGCCGGCGCGCATCCGTATGGGGTATGCACCCTACATATCGGGCGGGCCTTATTTCATTGCCGAAGCCCGTGGCTACTTCAAGAAGCTCAACATCACGATCGAGTCGACCAGTCACGTCGACGGCAGCCTGTCGATGCCGGCGCTGGCGGCCGGCGAACTTGACATCACGGGCGCGACGCTGAGCGCTGGATTGTTCAATCTGATGTCCAAGGGCGCTGGCCTGCGCCTGTTCATGGAGCGCGGCCGCGAGGCGCCGGGTTGGGGCTCGAACTCGATCATGGTCAGCAGCGATCTGTGGGAGAAGGGCTTCCGCACCGTCGATGGCTATCGCCATGCCAAGGGCGCGAAGATCGGCATCTCCTCGCGCGGCAGTGTCGCGCACTACCTGCATGCGCATGGCCTGGAACGCGCCGGGCTGAAGCTTGACGATCTCGAATGGCAGTGGGGCATGTCGCCCAATGTCAGCCTGCCGCTGATGAAGCAGGGCCGCATCGGCATCATCAACCTGCCGCTGCCCGGGGCCTATGCCGCCCAGAAGCAGGGTGTCGGCCGCGTCGCGACCTGGAGCGATGAGATCGCGCCGAATTTCGTGCTCGCCTGCTCGGTGGCGAGCGAGAAGTTCCTGACGGCAAATCATTCGGCGGCGGTGCGCTTCTGCATGGCGATCATGCAGGGCAACGTGGATTTCATGGACGCCGCCAAGAGCGGCAATACCGAGGTCCTCAAGATCATCGCCGATGCGACGGGCCTCACCGCCCCGGTCATCGACGAGACCCGGCCGCGGTGGACGTTCATGACGATCGACGGCACGCCGAACTTGCCCTCGATCGTTGCCCAACAGAACTACTGGCATCAGCGCACCGATCTTCTGGCGCGCACGGTGCCTGAAGACCAGTTGTTCGACAGCCGCGCGATCACGGAGGCGAAGCGCCGGATGGCTGAGAAGAACCCGTTCATCTGAGTGCAGAGGGTCAGTATGCAGTTCGAGGCGATTTCGATCGACAGGCTGTCGCACCGGTTCCTGAGCCGGACGCGGCCGCCGACAACCGCGCTGACAGGCGTGTCGTGCGTTTTCCCGGCCGGCAAGGTGACATCGATCGTCGGTCCCAGCGGCTGCGGCAAGTCGACGTTGCTGCTGATTCTGCGCGGCCTGATGTCGGCGACCGAAGGCAAGGTCCAGTTTCTCTACGGTGATGGATCGGGCAATCGTCGTGCCGGCGATCCGCCGCGCATGGCTACGGTGTGGCAGTCCTTCAACCTGCTGCCCTGGCGCACCGTGCTGGACAACGTCGCCTTCGGCCTCGAGCTCGAAGGCAAGTCGGCCGATGAACGCTATGCGCGGGCGGCTGAGGCCATCAAAGCCGTCGAACTCGCCGGTTTCGAGAAGCATTACCCGGGTCAGCTGTCGGGCGGCATGAAGCAGCGCGTCGGCCTGGCGCGCGGCCTCGTCATGTCGCCCGACATTCTCTTCCTCGACGAGCCGTTCGGTGCACTCGACGCGCAAACCCGGCTCTACCTGCAGGAGCAGCTGTCGGCCGTGGTGGAGCGCAGCGGCAAGACCGTGATCCTGATCACGCATTCTATCGAGGAAGCGATCTACCTTGGCGACCACGTCGCCGTGATGACGGCCCGGCCCGGCCGCATCGCCCGGACGCTGGATGTCGATCTGCCCCGGCCGCGCAGCATCGACACCCAGAACAACAAGCGCTTCGGCGAGCTGTTCACCGAGATCTACGGCCTGCTGCGCGACGAAGTGCGCAAGTCGATGTTGAATTGAGGCGGTCATGTCGGATGTGAAGCAGTCCGCCGTCGTCGATGGTGATGATCAACTGCCGCAGTCAAACGAGCGATTGCGCGATGGCTATTGGTACTATGGTCCGATTGCCATGGCGCTGTTCCTGGTTTTCTGGGAAGTGTTGGTCCAGGTCGCGGACGTACCCGAGCTCTACCTGCCGCGGCCTTCGGTCGTGGTCGTCAGTCTGTACGATCTGTTCGTGAACAAGAACCTGGCCTACGACCTCGGGTTGACGCTGTTTCGTATCTTCGGCGGCTTCGTCCTGGCGGCGATCGTCGGCATCGCGCTTGGCATCCTGATGGGGACCTCGCGGCGCATCTATGCCATCTGCGACATCTTCGTCGCCGCGATCTATCCGGTGCCGAAGATTTCGCTGGTGCCGCTGCTGGTGATCTGGCTGGGCAGCGGCAACATCTTCCAAATCGCGCTCAGCGCGCTGGGCTGCGTGTTCCCCATCCTGGTCAACACGATCATTGGCGTACGCCAGTGCGACGAGGGCCTCATCCTGGCCGCGCGCGATCTTGGCGCAACCCGCATGCAGATCCAGCGCAAGATCGTGCTGCCGGCGGCCGTGCCGGCGATCTTTGGCGGCCTGCGGCTGGCGCTGGGCATCTC
>Ga0187894_10004321_pt1 | contig 15312 bp, 11 predicted proteins | sample GBC1701081metaG_FD_136650 | JGI IMG/M metagenome (GOLD analysis project Ga0187894, IMG submission 136650) | White microbial mat communities from a lava cave in the Kipuka Kanohina Cave System on the Island of Hawaii, USA - GBC170108-1 metaG ... | reverse complement strand
CACCATCGCGGCGGAGTTGGGCGAAGTGGTGCAGGGCGGCCCGCACTGGCATGTGCTCTTCTTCCTCGGAACGCTGCTCTTTGTCATCACCTTCTCGCTGAACGCGGCGGGTGTGTGGATGGTCAGCCGCCTGCGACGGCGGCTGACCGGGGGTGGGTGATGACCTGGCGCACCATAGACAAGGTGTGGGTCGGCCTGACGGCGCTGGCCGCGCTCATTATCGTGGCCATGCTGGTCATCATCCTCGGCGACATCACCATTCACGGTTGGCAGAAGCTGTCGCTGGAGTTCCTGTCGCAGGCGCCGCGCGGAGGCATGACTGAGGGCGGCATCTTCCCGGCGATCTACGGCACAACCCTCCTGGTGATCCTGATGACCATCTTCGTCGTGCCGTTGGGCGTGCTGGTGGCCATCTACTTCTCGGAGTACGCCGACCGCGCTTCCTGGCTCTACCGCATCTCGCGGAGCGCCGTGGATAATCTGGCCGGCGTGCCTTCGATCGTGTTCGGGCTGTTTGGCCTCGGCTTTTTCGTCAAGGGCGTCGGCTCGACCATAGACACGGCATTTTTCGGAGGAAACCTCACTTTTGGGCAGCCGGCCATCATCTGGGCCTCGCTCACTCTGGCCGTGCTCACCTTGCCGGTGGTCATCGTCAGCGTGGAAGAGGCGTTGCGTGCCGTGCCGCAATCGCATCGCAACGCCAGCCTGGCGCTGGGCGCGACCAAGAGCCAGACCGTGTTCCGCGTGGTGCTGCCGGACGCGTTGCCCGGCGTGCTCACCGGCGGCATCCTGGCGGTCAGCCGCGGCGCCGGTGAAGTGGCGCCCATTCTCTTCGTTGGCGCGGCCTACTTTCTGCCGCATCTGCCCACCAAGCTGAACGACCAGTTCATGGAGTTGGGCTATCACATCTTCGTGCTCACCACGCAGTCTCCGGACGTGGAGCTGACCAAGCCGCTGCTCTACGCCACGGTATTTGTGCTGCTCGCGCTGACTTTCCTGCTGAACTTTGTGGCCGTGCTGATTCGCACGCGCATTCGCGTCGGGAGAGGTAGATAATCATGGCAGCGACCGGAGTGGGAATCATGCCAACGCTAAGAACGGAAGTGCGGCAGCCGGAGGAAGCCCCGCGGCACCTGGACCTGAAGATGGACGTCCGGGCGCTGACCTTTCGTTATGCTTCGAAGAAGGCTGCGGTCGAAAATGTGACCTTGCCGTTCTACAAGAACCTGATCACCGCCATCATCGGCCCTTCCGGCTGCGGCAAGTCCACCCTGTTGCGCACGCTGAATCGCATGAACGACACCATCCCCGGGATTTCCGTGGAAGGCAAAATCCTTCTGGAAGGCTCGGACATCTACGCGTCCGGTTTTGATGTAATCCGTTTGCGCCGCCGCGTGGGCATGGTTTTCCAGCAGCCCAACCCGTTTCCCAAGTCCATCTACGACAACGTGGCCTACGGTATGCGCATCAACGGCATGGTGAGCAGCAAGGCCGAAGTGGACGAGCGCGTGGAGCGCGCCCTGCGCGGCGCGGCCATCTGGGACGACGTGAAGGACCGCCTGCAGAAGAACGCGCTGCAGCTCTCCGGCGGCGAGCAGCAACGCGTGTGCATCGCCCGCGCCCTGGCCGTGCAGCCGGAAGTGCTGCTGATGGATGAGCCGGCCTCGGCGCTGGACCCGGTGTCCACGGCCAAGATTGAGGAGCTGATGATCGATCTGAAGAAGAACTACACGATCGTCATTGTCACCCACAATATGCAGCAGGCCGCCCGCGTCAGCGACTATACCGCCTTCCTGCTGAACGGCGCCCTGATTGAGTTCAATCCCACGCCGCAGCTCTTCACCACGCCGGAAGACAAGCGCACGGAGGCTTACATCACCGGCCGTTTCGGATGAGACCGGCTTGCCGGGGCGACGGAGACGAAAGGACCACGCGCATGGAACGTCATTTCGAGAAGGACATCGAAGAGCTCCGCGAACGCCTGCTGTGGATGGGCGGCCTGGCCGAGCGCGCCGTGCAACTCGCGGTCAGCGCCGTGCTGGACAGCAAGGAAGACGCGGCGCGCGAAGTGCTGGCCGGGGAAGACGCCATCAACGAGCTGCAAATCGAAATTGACGAGCGCGCCGTGCAACTTCTGGCGCTGCACCAGCTCATGGCCGTGGACTTGCGTTTCGTCCTGGCCGTGGCCCGCATCAATAACGACCTGGAACGCATCGGCGATCAGGCGGTGAACATCGCCCAGTCGGCCACGCGCATCCTGCGCCACCCGCGGGTCAAGCCGTATGTGGACCTGCCGCAGATGTCGTCGGTGGCGCAAAGCATGGTCCGCGACGCGCTGAACGCGATGGTGCGCAAGGACGTGGACCTGGCGCGTTCGGTGCTGGAACGCGACGATACCGTGGACCGCCTGCGCGACCAGATGTTCCGCGAGCTGCTCACGTACATGATGGAAAATTCCGCTGTGGTCTTTCCGGCCTTCGAGCTGATCCTGGTGGCCAAGAACCTGGAGCGGGTGGGCGACCACGCCACCAATATCGCCGAGGACGTGATTTACATGGTGGCCGGGCGCGACGTCCGCCACCCGGCGCTCGATCGGCGCTAGGACGCTTCGTCCCGGCCGCGTTCACAAAACCTTTACACCGCTGCGCTTGACATCCGCCGTTCCCCTGCCTATGCTTCTGTAAGTAAGTGCTTACTTACATCCGGGGATGAAAGGCAAGACCAAACGCGGCAATGGAAGCGACCGGCGCAGCCGCCTGTTGCGCGCCGCCACCACCCTTTTTGCCGACCGTGGCTTCCAGGGAGCCACCACCCGCGAAATCGCCGCGCGCGCCGGCATCAATGAGGCGCTCATCTTCCGCGATTTCCCCCGCAAGGAAGACCTGTACTGGGCCGTGCTCGAGGAGAAGTGCCGGGTCAACAAGGGCGGCCAGATTATCCGCCAGCAGCTCAGCGCGGACCGAAATGCCGTGGAGACATTGACCGCCGTGGCCGAGGGAATCCTGCGGCGCGGCGCCGAAGATCCCACGCTGGCTCGCCTGTGGCTGTTCAGCGGGCTGGAAAGCCACCGGCTGGCCGCGCGCTTCTACCGCACGTTCCTGGCGGACTTCTACGAGATACTGGCCGGATACATTCGCGCAAAGATTCGCGAAGGACGGTTCCGTTCCGTGGATCCGCTGGTGGCGGCGCGGGCCTTCACCGGAATGGTTTTCCATCATTTCCTGATTTTCGATTTGCTCGGCGGAAAGAAGCTGCAACCGTATGAGCCGAGGCTGATCAGCCGGACCATCGCCACCATCTGGCTGGGCGGGATGCTGGCGCCCGCCGGGAACGGAAATTACAAGCGAGCTGCGCAAGCGCGAAAGGGCCTTTGAGTCATGGACGCCGGTCAATCCGCAACCTCAAGTCGCAAGACAAGCCGCCTGGCAGGGTCACTGATGCTGGTGGTGGCAGCCGCGCTGGCCGCCGCCGGCTGCAACAGCGACAAGGTGCAGAGCGCCGCCCCTGCTCCGCCGCCTGTGCCGGTGCAGGTGGCCACCGCCGTCAAGAAAACGGTGCCGGTCCAACTGGAAGCCATCGGCCGGGTGGAAACCCCCTCCAGCGTCGCGCTCAAGTCGCAGATTAACGGGCAGGTGACCGAAGTCCACTTCACCGAGGGCGATGAGGTGAAGCAGGGGCAACTGCTTTTCACACTCGATCGCCGTGCGCTGGAAGCGGCCCTGAGCCAGGCGGAGAGCACGCTGGCGCGGGACATCGCCCAGGCCGCCAACGCCAGGGCTGACGCCGCCCGCTACGACAAGCTGTTTCAGGAAGGCGTGGCCGCCAAGGAGCAGCGCGACTCCTTTGCCACGGCGGCGACGGTGGCGGAAGCCGTGGTCCAGGCTGACCAGGCCGCAGTGGAGAACGCCAAGGTGCAGCTCTCCTACACCAAGATGTACGCGCCGGTTTCCGGACGCACCGGCAGCCTGATGATCCATCCCGGCGATATCGTCAAGGCCAATGACGTTCCCATCCTGGTGGTCATCAACCAGGTTCACCCGGTGTACGTAACGTTTTCCGTGCCGGAGCAGAACCTGGCAGACATCAAGCGCTACATGGCCCGCGGCGCGCTGCCGGTGCAGGCGGTGATTCCCCATGACAGCGCCGGCGCGGTGCGCGGCACTCTGACCTTCGTGGATAACGCGGTGGATCAGTCCACCGGCACGATCAAGCTGAAGGGCACATTTGCCAATGACGATCGCCGGCTGTGGCCGGGACAGTTCGTGAACGTGACCCTGACCCTCACGCAGCGCCCGGACCTGGTGGTGGTCCCTTCGCAAGCCGTGCAGACCGGGCAGAGCGGCAAATACCTCTTCGTGGTGCGCACGGACATGACTGCGGAATCGCGTACGGTCGAAGCCGGCGCAACCGTGGCCGGAGAAACCGTGATCGAGAAGGGCCTGGCTGCCGGCGAACAAGTGGTTACCGACGGCCAGTTGCGGCTGGTGCCCAATGCCAAGGTGAGCATCAAGCAGTAGTCGTTTGAGCCGCTGCTTTCAGGAAGAACGTTATGAACCTTGCAGAAGTCTTCATCCGCCGGCCGATCATGACCACGCTGGTCATGCTCTCGCTCTTGTTCTTCGGCTTCATGGGCTATCGCCTGCTGCCGGTGAGCGACCTGCCCAACGTGGACTTTCCCACCATCAACGTGAGCGCGCAGTTGCCCGGGGCCAGCCCGGAGACCATGGCCGCGGCCGTGGCCCTGCCGCTGGAGCGCCAGTTTTCCACCATCGCCGGCGTGGACTCGATGACCTCCAGCAGCTCGCTGGGCTCGACCAGCGTGACCCTGCAATTCAGCCTGAGCCGCAACATTGACGCCGCCGCGCAGGACGTGCAAGCCGCCATCGCCCGCGCGGGAACGCAGCTCCCGCAGAATATGCCTTCGCCGCCCTCCTATCAGAAAGTGAATCCTGCGGATCAGCCGGTGCTGTACCTGGCGGTAAGTTCAGACACGCTGCCGCTCTCCGACGTGAACGAATTCGCGGACACGGTAATGGCCCAGCGCCTTTCCACCGTGAACGGCGTGGCCCAGGTGCTGATCTACGGCGCGCAAAAATACGCGGTGCGCGTGCAACTGGACCCGGATGCGCTGGCCTCGCGCCAGATCGGAATTGACGAGGCCCAGCGCGCCATCGTCAACGGCAACGTCAACCTGCCCAATGGAATCCTCTACGGCAAGCATCAGGCGTTCACCGTGCAGGCCAGCGGCGATTTGCAGCGCGCCGCCGATTATCGGCCGCTCATCGTGGCCTACCGCAACGGCGCTCCGGTGCGGCTCAGCGAGCTGGGCCGCGTGCAGGACAGCGTGGAGAACGACAAGGTCGCCAGTTGGTACAACCTGAAGCGGGCCATGGTGCTGGCCATCCAGAAGCAGCCGGGAACGAACACCGTGGAAGTGGTGGATTCCATCCTGAAGCTGCTTCCACGGATTCAGGAGCAGATTCCCTCCTCGGTCTCCGTGGGCATTCTGTACGACCGCAGCGTTTCCATCCGCGATTCGGTGGAAGACGTGAAATTCACGCTGCTGCTGACCATCGCGCTGGTCATCCTGGTGATTTTCCTGTTCCTGCGCAACCTGTCGGCGACGCTGATTCCCAGCCTGGCTGTGCCCTTTTCCATCGTGGCCACCTTCGCGGTGATGTACCAGATGGGCTACAGCCTGGACAATCTCTCGCTGATGGCGCTGACGCTGAGCGTGGGCTTTGTGGTGGATGACGCCATCGTCATGCTGGAAAACATCGTGCGTCACATGGAAATGGGCAAGCCGCGCCTGCAGGCGGCGCTGGAGGGCTCGCGCGAAATCGGATTCACCATTCTCTCCATGACGCTGTCCCTGGCCGCCGTGTTTCTGCCGGTGCTGTTCATGGGCGGCCTGATCGGGCGGCTGTTGCACGAATTCGCGGTCACCATCATGTCCGCGATTCTGGTTTCCGGCTTCGTATCGCTCACGCTGACGCCGATGATGTGCAGCCGGTATCTGCGCCCCCCGCACGAGCAGAAACACGGGCGCCTGTTCATGGCCTTCGAAGCGGTGCAAAAGGGGATGACCCGCCTCTATGAAGTGACCCTGCACTTCGTGATGCGCCACCGCCTGGCAACCATGGTGGTTTCGATGGCCATCCTGGCGGCGACCATTCACCTGTTCAACATCATGCCCAAGGGCTTCCTGCCCACCGAAGACCGCGCGCAGGTCTTCGCCGCCACCGAAGCGGCGCAGGGCGTCTCCTATGAGGCCATGGTGCAGCACCAGTTGCAGCTCGCGCGCATCATTCACGCTGACCCCAACGTCACCAACTTCATGTGCAGCGTCGGCCCGCGCGGGGCCAGCGCCTCCGGCGGCAACACGGGATTCCTGTTTATCCGCCTGAAGCCGCGCAGCCAGCGCAACCTGAGCGTGGACCAGTGGATTCAGCAGATGCGGCCCAAGCTGGCCCAGGTGCCGGGCATTCGCGTGTTCATGCAGAACCTGCCGCCCATTCAAATCGGCGGGCAGCTCAGCAAGAGCCAGTATCAGATGACGCTGCAAGGCCCCGACACACGCGATCTGTACCAGCGCTCCATGCAGTTCGAAGCGGCGCTGCGCAATGTCCTCACCCTGCAAGACGTCACCAGCGACCTGCAAATCAGCAACCCGCAAGTGAATGTGGAGATTGACCGCGACAAAGCATCGTCGCTGGGCGTCACTGCGAATCAAATTGAAGACGCGCTGTACTCCGCGTTCGGCTCCCGCCAGGTTTCCACCATCCTCGCGCCAAACAATCAGTACCGCGTGATCATGGAGCTGCTGCCGCAGTTCCAGCTTGACCCGAATGCGCTTTCCAAGCTGTACGTCCGCTCCGGCACGGGACAACTGGTGCCGTTGAGCGCCGTCTCACGCATCACGCAGGGCGTCGGGCCGCTCACCGTGAACCACCTGGGCCAGTTGACGGCGGTTACCGTCTCGTTCAACTTGAAGCCGGGGGTGGCGCTCAGCACCGCGCTGGCGGACGTCAATCGCGTCGCCGACCAGGTCTTGCCGGCCAACGTCACCCGCACCTACCAGGGCACGGCGCAGGCCTTCACTTCGTCCATGAGCGGGCTGGGACTGCTGCTGATCATGTCCATCGCCGTCATCTACATCATCCTGGGAATCCTGTACGAGAGTTACGTCCATCCCATCACCATTTTGAGCGGCTTGCCATCCGCCGGGCTCGGCGCGCTGGTCACGCTGATGTTCTTCAAGCTGGACCTGAACCTCTACGCGTTTGTCGGCGTCATCATGCTGGTGGGCATCGTCAAGAAAAACGCCATCATGATGATTGACTTCGCGCTGGAAGCAGAACGCAATGAGGGAAAACCCCCGGCTGAAGCCATCGTGGAAGGCTGCCTGGTGCGCTTCCGCCCGATCATGATGACCACCATGGCGGCCCTGATGGGCACCCTGCCCATCGCGCTGGGGTTCGGCGCCGGCGCCGAATCGCGCCGCCCGCTCGGATTGGCGGTTGTCGGCGGACTGCTCTTCTCGCAGTTGATTACTCTGTATCTGACGCCGGTGTTCTACACCTACATGGAATCTTTCCAGAAGCTGTTTCGCCGGAAGCCGGCGCTGGCCGCGCATCCGGCTGGAGCTCACGCGGACGACTAAATCCCACCACCCCGGTCGTCACGTGAAAAAGGGGGCGCCCATCGCAGCGCCCCCTTTCCCTGTTCTGGATGCACATCTCCCTGCGGCGGCGTTACGGTTTTTTGGCCGGCTTGGCGCCTTTCCTGGCTGGAGCGGGCGGAGCTTCAGCGGGCTTCTCGGTGATTTTCGCGGTGCCCGCCTTCTCCTGCGCGCGCAGCAGGTTCATCAAGTCGCTGAGCGGCAGCGGCTCGAATTCGCCGGAAAGGAAATCGCGGATTTCCAGCACGCTGCGCTTCTGCGTGGCCGTCTGATTCTGCGCCAGTAGCGCGTTCAGTTCCGCGCGCATATGCTGGGGAATCTTGTTGAGCGCAGCCTGCGCGGCCGCGCGCTCGGGAGTCTGCGGAGCGCCCTGGCCAAATCCGGCTCCGCCGCCACCGCCTCCCCCTCCCGGCCCGGCCGCCCCGGCGCGTTCCGGAATCAGCCTGGCCGCGTGTAATTCCATCTCCGTCGGCTTGGACTCTTCGGCGGCGATCCTCATCTGCTGTGCCCGCAATTGATAGAACGCCTTCGCTTCGTTCTGCAGGGCGGCAGCGCGGGGCGCGATGGTCGCTTCCAGCGCGGCCAGTTGCTTTTCCGCTTCCGCCGGCGATGCGAAGAGGACGGACGAGGAGCGCAGCACCTCCGCTTCCACCGCGGCCTGGTGACGTATGGTCACCAGCGCCTCCCGGTACCCGGCGGGCAGCGAAGCGGCATCGGCAGCGTCCGCCATGTACGCCAGGCCCTTGCGTTGCGCCTGGCCCATGCGCTCGGTGCCGCGGGCGAATGATTCGGCCGCGACGCGGGCGCCCATTTCATCGCCGGCGCCGGCCAGCACGGCGGCCGCCGCGGCGCCGACAACAGCGACGCGCTTGAACTGCGTGGTGTCCATTTTGTCCGGCGTGTCCTGCGAGGAGTGGTACCACATGTCCGGCCACGTGGAGAAAATTACCGCGGGAATTCCGTTCTGCATGTACGTGGCGTGATCGCTCGCGCCATAGTGCTTATCCACGCTGATGATGAACGGATCCATGCTGCCGTTGGCCGAAACCACCGGCAGCGAGAAACGGTAACCATTGGCGCGGTATTGCACGCGTTCCCGGTTGGTCCTGGCGATGAATTCCATAATGCTGGCGCCGACGTCGTTCAGAAACGAAGGGAAGGTGTCCGGCGTGCGGTTCATGGTCCAGAAGCTGCCGCTGCGGGAAAGATGCAGCCCTTCCATGTCGAAATTGATGTCCGCGATGATTTTCTTCTTGATGTCTTCGTGCTTGCGCAGCCAGGCGTTGGTGCCGGCGATCTCCGGAACCCACAAGAAGTGAATCGTGCGGCGCGGCCGGGGCAGTTTTCCTTCCGCCACCAGGCGGATGAGCGTGCGGCCCATTTCCAGGGTCACCGCGCAGCCGGAGCCGTCGTCGTTGGCGCCCTGCTTGATGTAGCCTTCGTAAAGATGTCCGGAGACCGCGACGGCCTGATCGGTGGATCCGTCGCCGGGAATCACCGCGTGCACGACTTCATACTCGCCGGGCACCGAATCGGATTTCACCACCGAGCGCAGCGTCACTTTTTGTCCGCGCCCAAGCTTGTCGGCAATCTCCCGGCCCACGCGCGGGGCGATGGCCCAGCCGAAACCGGGCTTCTTCCCCTCCGGCGCGTTCATCGAGATGCTCTGCGAGAGAATGATGTCCGGATAGCTGTCCGCCCGCAGCGAGTTGTAGCTGAGCACTCCCACGGCCCCCCGCTCGAATATGCCCATCCGCTGCAGCACGTTGGTGCCCGCCGACCCCAGCACGATCTTTCCGGCCACGTCTTTACCGGCGTAATCTTCCGCGCGCGCGCCGATACCGACGTCCACCACGTCAGCGGTCACCTCGCCCGATTCGCTGCCCGGCGCCAGGCTGATGGCTACGTCATAAATGTCGTAGAGCTTGCGCAGTTCGGGAGCGGTCATCCACAGCTCGCCCTGCGCGGCGAACCAGGAGCGCTGCGGCGCGGGAAAAGTCTCCAGCTCGACGTTCGCGTAGCCGTATTCCCTGGCGAAGCGCATCATCACTTCGCTTTCGCGGAAAGTGCCTTCGTACTCGGAGCGGGGACGCACCCGCGGATAGCCCACCTGTTCGATCAGATGATGCTGCGCGCGCTCGCCGCTGGCTTCGTTGATGATGGCCCTCATCTGCGCCCAGTCCAGCAGCGTGCGGTCTTCCCGCTCCTGCGTGAACGCGGCAGGCAAGCCCAGGGAACAAACCAATAGAACCACAGTCCACGGCGCAATTCGCCTCATGGCATTCTCCGTAAAATGAATTTCAAAAACGCGTCGTGCGGAAGCTCAGGGCAACGGCGGGATTATAGACGAGAACCGCTCCGCGCCGGTTTCCGCGCGGAGAGCGGAAGAGAAATCTGCGGCGCGGGCGTGTCCCACGCACCGTTTTGTTGCGGGCGGATTACTCCGAATTGAACGTTCGTTCAATCCTTGTTATACTCTCCCGTGCTGGTGCTCTAGTTATACCTTCTGGCAGGCAAGAGGAGCTGCAACAGCACGTAGTTGCGGCTTTTTTTGTGCTGTAGGCGTTCCGCGGGCCCGGCCCAGGCTTCGGACTTCGGTTCGGACCGGTAAATCAATAGAACGAGGTAAGCGATCCGTGAAAGAGATCGGCACAGTCAAGTGGTTCAACGCCAGCAAAGGCTACGGATTCATCAAGCGCCAGACCGGCGAAGATGTGTTCGTGCACTTCTCCGCGATTCAGGCGGAGGGCTACAAGACCCTGAATGAAGGTCAGGCCGTGGAGTTCGAACTTCGCAAGGGGCCTAAGGGCCTGCAGGCCGAGAACGTCACCAGCCTGTAATTTCGCAGGGGGGCTTTTTCACGCCTGGCGTCCGGCTCCTGCCGGACGTCGCATCAGCAGCCGGCGGACCATCCCAGCCCAAGCCCTTGGGCCTGGCCGCCGGTTGCTTTTTTCTCCGCTGGATTCGACGTAAACTCATAACGGCCCGCGCGCATCTAACTTCGAGACATGAAGCACGGAGCCTCCCGATGAAACGCGCAACGCTTTTCCTGACCGCCTGCCTGCTCGCCGTTCCTGCCGCGGCCCAGGGGCCGATTACGCCGCGCACGCGCGCCGATTCCTCGCAGCGACCGGATGCGCGCCCCGCGCGCGGTGAATCCGCCACCGGCGAGCTGAACAAGACGCCGCCGCGGATTCCGGTGGAAGAAGTCATCTCCAAGTTTGCCGCCAAGGAAGCCGAATTCCGCGAGGCGCGTAACAACTACACCTATTCGCAGTCCATTCTGGTGCAGGATTTCGACCCCAGCGGCGCGGCGGGAGGACGCTACGAGCGCCGCAGCGACGTGATCTTCTCCCCCGACGGCCGGCGCTACGAAAAGGCCAGCTACGAGCCGCCCTCCTCGCTGAAAATGTTCAACATGTCGCCGGAGGACATGAAAGACATTGAGAATCTTCAACCGTTCGTCCTGACCACCGAGGACCTGCCCAAGTACGTTCTGGAATATCAGGGCCAGCAGCAGGTGGACGAAATCACTGCGTATGTTTTCAGCGTGCGCCCGAGGATCCTGGAAAAGGGACAGCGCTACTTCGAGGGCACCATCTGGGTGGACGAAACCGACCTGCAAATCGTGAAAACCTACGGAAAAGCGGTACCCGACCTGCGCAGCAAGAACGGCGAAAACCTGTTCCCGAAGTTCGAAACCATCCGCGAGCAGATTGACGGCAAGTACTGGTTTCCCACCTACACCAAGGCCGACGACGTCCTGCACTTCAAGGCGTACGATGCCCGCATCCGCATGGTGGTGCGCTACACCAACTACAAGCAGTTCAAGTCCAGCTCGCGCATCGTCAGCAGCACGCCCATTGACGAAAAACAGGTGACGCCTCCGCCGCAGAAGCCGCCGCGGTAAATCACGCCGGCGTTTACCGAGCAGCAAGCGGCGAGAAACCGCCGAATCAGGTGAACGAATGAGCCAGAAGATTCAGAAGTCCGACGCGGAGTGGAAGAAGCAGCTCACGCCGGAGCAGTACCACGTCACGCGGCAGAAGGGCACCGAGCCGCCCTTCACCGGCGAATACGACGACACGGAAGCGCCGGGAACCTACGTGTGCGTGTGTTGCGGGCAGCCGCTGTTCCGCTCCGAGGAGAAGTTTCACTCCGGTTCCGGCTGGCCCAGCTTCTGGGCGCCGGCCAGCGAGGAAAGCGTGGACATCGAGCGCGACAACAGCTACGGCATGGCGCGCACCGAGGTGCTCTGCTCGAAGTGCGAGGCGCACCTGGGCCACGTCTTTGACGACGGGCCGCAGCCCACAGGGCTTCGTTACTGCATCAATTCCGCCGCGCTCAAACTCAACGAGAAAAAGTAGCGGGGCTCCCGGGGAGCTCGCCGGCTACTTTATTGTCACGCCCGGCTCGAACTTGCGGCCGGCTATTTCGCCTTCACGTCCGACGTGCAATGCGGGCAGCGCGTGGCCGCCAGCGGCATCGCCGTGCAGCAGTAGGGGCAGTCCCTGGTGCTTGGCGCAGCCGCCGGTGCTTCGCGCTTCAGCCGGTTCACCGATCGGATCATCAGAAAAATGGCAAAGGCCACAATCAGAAAATTGAACACGTGATTAAAAAAGATGCCGTAGTTCACCGTGGCGGCCCCGGCATCCTTTGCGGCCTTCAGCGTGTCAAAATGCTGGCCGGCCAGGCTCACGAACAGGTTTGAGAAATCCACTTTGCCAATCAGCATCCCCAGCGGCGGCATCAGAATATCTTCCACGAACGACGTGACGATTTTCCCGAACGCCGCGCCGATAATGATGCCCACCGCCATATCCATCACATTGCCGCGCATGGCGAATTCTTTGAATTCTTTCAGCATAGGTCCTTTTCCCCCGCCGAAGAGTTGCGCCGGATTACCCATCTGCAGAAGCCCTGCTTCTTCGATGGCGCTATGTGCAAGGAGTTTTTCCACACCGGTCCTCTAACGAGTTCGTTCCGTCAGATTGCGCTTTCCGGACGAAGTGCCACCGCAGCATACGGGCGGGAAGAACGCGGCCCGTCGCGCGGGCCCCCAAGCGGACAGCATGATAGCAGAGTCACGCCCGAATCGAGCCGCCGCGGTGACGCGCGGTAAAGTCAATCCCGCCCAGGCGCGGCAGCAACTTTTTCCGGCGTGCAGGCCACATTGACGCCCAGGTGCAGCAAGGCGCGCGCGCTGAGCTCGCATTCGATCGGCTGCTTGCGGATGTCCTCGGCCACTTGCGGCATGCCGGCGTTCATCGCCTTCAGCTCGGCAAGGGCGCTCGCCGGATTCAGCGTGATGCGGCGCCCGGTCTGCGCCAGGGCCAGCAAGCTATCCGGCGACCAGCCTGCCGGCCACGAGCTGCCCAGGATGCTCATGGCACGCTTGGCGCGTGCAATGCGCGCCCGGGCGCCGTCCAGCAGAGCAGTTTGTGCGCGCGCGGTTTCGGGCATGGTCACCTTCAATTCCACGCGCTCGCGCACGCCGGACTCCGGCAAGCGGATGACTGCGGTCAGCGTGTCGCCGTCATATCGCCACGAACCGCCGGCTCCCGCCGGTGAGAATGTGAGCGCCTTGCCCTGATACTCGACACGCTCCGGCGGCCAGGACGTCTCCAGGCGGATTTCATACGCTCGCTTCTCCGCCATGCCGGGATAGCGCCCTTCGACGGGTAGAATCTCAATAGTTCGCGTGTCGCCGGCCTGTGAGTGGCGCACCGTGGTCCACGCCGCTTCTCCCCGCTCATACGCGGGCGTGCGGCCGTCGTCGTCGTAGATGCGCGTCTCTCCCGCAGCGCCGGGAAAAATCGCCAGAATCAGGGGATTCACCGGCTTTTCGCCGGTGTGCGCCATCTTCGGCTGCATGGGAATGATTGCGCCGGCGCGCGCGTAAACCGGAATCTCATCGAGGGCAAACGCGCGCTCGAGTTGCGCGGGGCCGTGCAGCGCCGTGCCGGTGAACCATTCCATCCACTCGCCCGGCGGAAGCCAAATCCGCTGGCCTGCCAGCAGGCTCTTCGGGTCAACCGCTTTGGTTACCGGCGCCAGCAGCAGGTCGTCGCCGAACATGTACTGCCCGCGAACCTGGTAGGCCTGGTCGGAGCCGGGCCAGTCGTAATACATCGGGCGGCACAGCGAAACTCCGGTATCGTAGCTCCGGCGCGCGGCCGTGTAGATATACGGAATCAGCGAATAGCGCAACAGGAACGCATCGCGCATCACCGCCGCGTATTCGGCGGGATAGGCCCAGATGCGGCGCTCGGAGGTGGGGTCCTTGGTGGTGTGCGTGCGCAGCACCGGGCTGAAGATCCCGAATTGAATCCACCGCGTGTAAAGCTCCGGATAGTCGGGATCAACGGGCTTGCCCACTTCCGGCTTGGCGCCCAGCTTGGCGCGCATGTGCCCGCCGATATCGTGGCTCCAGTAGCCGTACAGCACGTTTGACGCGGTCGAAGTGAAATAGGGCTGGAATGCCAGGGATTCCCACACGGAAATGGTGTCACCGGAAAATCCAATTTGATAGCGGTGATTGCCGAGCCCGCCCCAGCGATGGAACAGCAACCCGCGCTTGCCTCGCCGCTCCATATCGGTGAAGTGTGTGTAGTTGAGCCACCAGGTGGGGCTCACGCCGGCCAGCTTGGTGGTGTGCTGCTGTTGCCAGTCGAGCCAGAAGAAGTCCACGCCTTGTTTTTCCAGTGGATGATGCAGGATCTTGAAGTAATTCTCGGCGAACTTCTTATCCACAAGATCGAAGGGAACATACTTGCCCGAAGCCGGATCCATCCCCATGGCGCGGGCCATTTCTGCGTATTGTTCTTCATGCGGCTGCACGCCGGACGCCGGATGCATGTTCAGCGTGGCCTTCAGGCCCTGCTCATGCACCCATGAGAGGAACCTGGGAGGGTCGGGGAAATAGAGCTTGTTCCACGTATAGCCGGTCCAGCCCAGCGTGTGGCCGGCTTGATCCTTGCGGTTCTCCCACCACTTCACGCCAAACGTGGGATGCCAGTCCATATCAATCACCAGCACGTCCAGCGGAACGTCGTGCGTCTGGAACTGGCGCACCAGGTCCATAAACTCTTCATCGGTGTAGGCCCAATAGCGCGACCACCACGCGCCGAACACAAATCGCGGCGGCAGGGGAATCTTCCCCGCGACGCCCGTGAAATCGGAGAGGGCGCGCTTGTAGTCGTGGCCGTAGGCGAAGAAATACCAATCCTGGCGTTGGCCTGAAGGGCGCAGCATCACCCAGGGCCAGTCGGAACCATCGAGCAGCGGACGATCGGTGTCGTCCACCAGCACCCATCCGTCGCGAGAAAGCAATCCCTGATCGAGCGGCGCATCACCCCTCACCCCGTCCAGCGTGCGGATCGTGCCGCCAAGATTGGCCTTGTCCTCGACTCCGGGAGTCCACGTCACCTGCTTCCCATTGAGCGCGAACTCGATTCGCAGATTCTGGGCGGTGAAGGGGCCGGGCTGGAGGTTGTAAATGATGGCCAGCGATTCGGTACGCAATATTTGCACCGCTAAAGCGCCGCCGCTGGTAACGGTGGTAGTGAACTTTGGCGCCGGCAATCGCCGATTGACGAACACAAACGACGCGCGGTCTTCGAATTTTCCGT
>Ga0187894_10004320_pt1 | contig 15319 bp, 13 predicted proteins | sample GBC1701081metaG_FD_136650 | JGI IMG/M metagenome (GOLD analysis project Ga0187894, IMG submission 136650) | White microbial mat communities from a lava cave in the Kipuka Kanohina Cave System on the Island of Hawaii, USA - GBC170108-1 metaG ... | reverse complement strand
CCAGTAAGATCACCAAGAAATCACCTGCTTCCCTTCGGGAATATCACCGCTTATGTCACCACGGCGCTTGCCCGAGGGCTTCCAGGAGTTTAGCACAAATCCTAACGTCCGGAGCGGTCTCGCTCAAACTTGCGGCCATGTCAGGTCGGCATCAGGAGCCGTGGCGCCAAGAGGCCAGGTATTCCCGCTGAGCGGGGGTGAGGATGTCGATGTCGACTTCCATGGCGGCGAGCTTGAGACGGGCCACTTCCTGATCGATCTCGGCCGGCACCGGATACACCCCCGGCTTGAGCTCGGCATAGTTCAGGCTCAACCATTGCGCGGTCAACGCCTGGTCCGCGAAGGACATGTCCATCACCGCGGCGGGATGGCCTTCAGCGGCGCCCAGGTTCACCAAGCGGCCTTCGGCGAGCACGATCAGGCGACGCCCGTCGGACATGACGTATTCGTCGGTGTGGGGGCGAACCTGGGTGTTGGTAGTCATCGCCAGTTGCCGCAATGCCCGGAGGTCGATCTCCATGTCGAAGTGGCCGGAGTTCGCGAAGATAGCACCGTCCCTGGCTAGCTCGAAGTGCTCAGCCCGGATGACACCCCGGTTGCCGGTCACCGTGATGAACACATCGCCCAGGGACGCCGCCTCCGCCATCGGTAGCACCCGGAAGCCCTGCATGATCGCGTCCAGGGCCTTGATCGGGTCGATCTCGGTCACGATCACCTGCGCGCCCAACCCGCGTGCCCGCTCGGCCACCCCCTTGCCGCAATAGCCGTATCCCGCGACGACCACGGTCTTGCCGGCGAGCAGTGTGTTGGTGGCCCGGAAGATCGCGTCCCAGGTGGACTGGCCGGTGCCGTACCGGTTGTCGAACATGTGCTTGGTGTCGGTGTCGTTCACCGCCACCATGGGGAAAGTCAGTGCCGCGTCGCGGGCCATCTGGCGCAGCCGGATCACCCCGGTGGTGGTTTCCTCGCAGCCGCCCTTGACCTTCGCCAGCAGCTCTGTGCGCTCGGTGTGCAGCACGTTCACCAGATCGCAGCCATCGTCCAGGACCAGATCGGGCGCACTGTCCAGAGCGGCGTGGATGTGCTGGTAGTAGCCGTCCCGGTCGATGCCATGGCGGGCAAAGACGCTGATGCCATACGCCGACACGAGCGCCGCGGCAGTGTCGTCTTGGGTGGATAGCGGGTTGGACGCGCAGAGCGTCAGCTCAGCCCCGCCCGCGGCCAGGGTGCGCATGAGGTTGGCGGTCTCGGTGGTGACGTGCAGGCAGGCCGCGAGCGTCAGGCCGGCGAAAGGTTTGTCCCGCTCGAACCGATCCCGAATCTGCCGCAGCACCGGCATGGCGCGCAGAGCCCACTCGATGCGCTGAATCCCCTGCTCGGCCAAGCCGGGATCGGCAATATCACACCGGGGCAGCGCGCCACTCTTCCTCACGTTTACTCTTCCCTCGTTGCGTAGAAACGCTGACGAGTCTAGAGCAAGCACTACGAAGTGAACTTCAGGGCACTGCGGCTGGTGCTATTGGGCCACTGCTGGAAATCGTTGCTGAACGATTCGCTGAAACCGGGCAAGCAACTGGTCGAGGCTCAGGAAGTACCGCCCATGAGACTGCACGAGCTCTTCCCGTGACACAGAGCCAATGACCACGACCTCGATCTCACTCTCCCGGCCCCGGAACTCACGTTCGGCCGCGAACCGCGCCTGCAGCGCCTCTCGGCGGTCATCGAAGGGCTGTTCACGCAACAGCAAACCGCGGGGCCGATCGTACACAAGGAGGAAGTGAGTCATGCTTTTCCTGCCGTAAAGATACCAAAGGAAGAGCGAAACATAGCGGCCTCCTCTAGTTCCTGGCTCAGGGCATCCAGATCCCGAAGTGCTTGCTGGGCGAGCCGCTGTTGCGTGGCGCGGCTCTGCCACACCACAATGCGTTGCTCTGGTCCAGATCTCCTTCAGCCGGCGGCGACGCTTCCAGCAGGCGTTTGCCCAGCTTCCCGATCGAAGAACGGGAAACGGCAGCGACACTCAGACCCCTCCTCTTCCATGTGAAACCGCGTCGATGTCGGGTTCGAGGTAGATGACCCGGGCGATGGGCACGGCGGCGCGAATGCCCTGCTCGGCCACATTGATCGCTGTCGCTACCTGGCTCGCGGTGTTGTCGTGCCGGACCGCGATCTTGGCGGCGACCAGCAGTTCCTCTGGCCCTAAATGCATGGTCTTCATGGAGATGATCCGCTCCACCGCAGGCTGGGCAGTCAGCGCGGTTTTGATCCTGGCCACATCGTCGGAAGTAGCGGACTCACCGAGCAGCAAACTCTTCGTCTCCACCGCCAGCACCACCGCGATCACCACCAAAAGCACCCCGATGCTCACTGTGCCGATGCCGTCCCATAGTCCGTTCCCGGTGAGGACGGCCAATCCCACGCCCAGCAAGGCCAGGATCAGCCCGACCAGCGCGCCCAGGTCCTCCAACAACACCACGGGCAGCTCGGGAGCTCTAGCATGTCGCACGAATCGCGCCCACGACTGGTTACCCCGCAACCGATTGGATTCCACGATCGCGGTGCGGAACGAGAAAACCTCCAGAACAATCGCTACCACAAGCACACCCATGGCCCAGGAGGCGTTCTGGATTTCCTCAGTGTGGACGATCTTGTGGTAGCCCTCGTAGAGGGCGAACAAACCTCCTGCGGTAAACAGCACAATCGAGACGATGAACGCGTAGATGTAGCGCTCGCGACCGTAGCCGAAGGGGTGCTGCTCGGAAGCACCCCGGCGGGCTCGTCTGCCACCGAGCAAGAGCAGACCTTGGTTGCTGGAATCGGCCACAGAGTGGACCGCTTCCGCAAGCATCGCGGACGACCCAGTGACGGCAAAGGCGACGAACTTACCCGCGGCGATCCCCAGATTGGCGCCCAGCGCCGCGAGAATGGCTTTATGACCGCCTACCACGCTCACCGGGCGATTCGCTCTTTCACGTCCATGATGGGGACGACCGGGGTCGGATCCACCCCCAAGGCTAAGGCCAGGTAGGCGCTGGCGTAGTCGGTCACCGCGATCAGACTGGCCAGCCGCTCTAAGGGGTGACTGCCTTCCGCCACCACCTCGCTGACCGGGACAGAATACTCCTCGGCGATCTCCCGGGAAACTTCACACCGCCGAGCTAGACGAGAATGCTCCTCGATGTCGCGGATCAACACCAGACGCAACCCTGCTGGCTTGGCATCGCCGCGAGTAAAAAGATCCGTGTCCTCCCGAGGCTCAGCCCGACCACCACCGAACATGCCGTCGAAAGCCACTACCTGATTGTGGTTGGCTTCCGGCAGTGCCCCATAGACCGCGGGGTAGTTCGCGTTTTCGTTCAATTGACAGGCGAACCGATAAGCCGCGACCGACCCTACCTCGCCGCTGCCCCAAATCATCGGGACTGCGCCAGCCAGCTGACGAGCTAGCGTCTTCGCGGGGTTGGCAAAGGACTTGCAGGATGGCCGGCAGCGGACGCTGAGGTCATCGAGCAGATCCGCGGCGCTCGCCAGCAATCCCGGTGGCATTGACGTGATGCCCAAGACGTCAGCAACCAGCAACAATGGGATAGATAGCGCCCAGATATTGGCTCGGGGGAGCCGGTTACCGGCATCCACCGGCACATGAATGCCCTGTCCTTGCTCACTGAGCTGAGCCAACGGAGTATCAGCGGCGCCGACGGTGAGGAGCCGGCAGCCCCGGCGAACCGCTTCCGCAACGACCGCCAGAGTCTCCTCGGTATGCCCGGAGCAGGACACCCCGACGACCAGATCCAACGGACCGACCCAGCCAGGCAGCGTATAACCCCGATGAGTGATCAGCGGGACTGGAGATTCCGATCCAGCAAGGGCTGCTAGCACGTCCGCGGCAATGCCAGAGCCGCCCATGCCCGTGCTGATGACAGTACGGGGTCGGCCAGGCTCTACCAGCGGCGCCAGGTCCATGGCGGTCACCGTCCGAGCAGCCTGCCGCACCTGGGCCCCGGATGAAGCGATAGCACGGAGCATACCCCTGGGATCGGCGGCCGCGAGCGCTTCCGGATCATCCAAAATTGTCTCGTCCGCGGTGACGTCGGAAGTCGTGGTGTTCATCATCAATTATCCAGCGCTTCGATGTTGACGCTTATGGAAGAAGCCCAGTCGATTTCCGGGAACCGATGCAGCAAGTTCGAAATATAGGAACGCAACTCGTCATATCGATCTTGCATTGTAGCCTCGTATTTGATCGTGAGATAAGGTCCGTTCTGAGAATAGCGGATAACAAACATGGCGTCAGCAAGATCGAGGCGAATTCCATCACCGGCTCGCTCGTCGTCGATGATCTCAGCTCCAGGATAATCACGCCGAAGAATAGCGCCGATTTTACTGATGATCTCGATTTTTTGAGTATCAGCGCAGTATATTTTGATCTCTGGGCTGGATAGATAACGAGGAAGGCTGGCCACAGCCTGTGACAGCGTTTGTTTGGTGGAATCTAGGTAACGTAGCAATCTCAAGGTTGAATAAAGACCATCATCATGGTTATGGAAGTCAGCGGAAAAGAAGAAGTGTCCTGATAGCTCACCGATAAAAGCTGCTTTGACTTCTTGATTTTTCTTTTTTAAGAACGAGTGACCGGTACGCCACATAAAAGGCGAACCGCCATATTCAACAATGGTTTCAGAGACTACCTTAGAGCATAGCGTGTTATACATGATGGTCGCGCCAGGGTGGTCTCGCAGCACATCAATAGCGAAAAGCGCTAGCAGAGTGTCGTTCCAGATGATCTGACCTTTTTCATCCACGATGCCGATTCGGTCTCCGTCAGCATCATAGGTAAAGCCAATATCAGCACCAGCCGCTACCACCTCGCTCTGTAACCGCTCAGCCACTCGCATCTCGGTGGGGTCAGCCATACCTAGCGGAAAAGTAGGATCGACCTGAGTGTTGCGCTCGATGACCTCACAACCGGCCCGGCGTAAAAGATCCGGCGCGACAGCCCCAGCAGTGGTACAACTGGGATCAATCAGGACTCGAAAGCGCCGAGAAATCGGTAACCGCGCTAGCACATCCGCGAAGTAGCCGTTCCGAATGCTGTGACAGGTGACAGTTCCTGGATTTTCGCCTGGTTCATAATCTTCTTCTTGCACCAGGCGTCGAAGTTCGCTCATCCCATCGCTGACCAAGGTTTCTGAGTAGTCGCTAGCGAACTTGAACCCGTTGAACTGTGGCGGATTGTGAGAAGCGGTGACGTATACCCCGGCCTGGCGTTCAAGATAATACTGTGACCAGTAAAAAGTTCCGACCAGTTCCATTCCGATATCCGTGACATCGATCCCCGCCCAGGCAAGTCCCTGGCACAGCGCCTGACTGTACTCGGGACTGGTTTGGCGACAATCCCGGCCCACCACCGCTTCACCGATTCGCCGCCGCTTCAGGTAAGTGCCGTATGCCCTGCCTAAATGCTCAGCCAGTTGGGGACTCAGGTCCTTTCCTACTAACCCTCGCAGGTCGTAACCTCGAAAAATATGTGGATTGACGTCCATGTTTGTCCTTAAGGCTTGGCTTTGTGGCCAGGATTTGTCACGTATACGTGACGAATCCTGGCCACAAAGCACCTTACTCTTCTGAAGAATGGAGTACTCGCAGGTGTCCACGCCGTCCTGCTGGGACAACTCGCGCCGGCTCCAGGGGTGGACAGGCTGCCTCCCGGACCGCGTTAGCCAGGGCCTCCAGATCGTCGCTGTTCGAGGTAGCGGATCCGGTATCGAGAGCGAGCCGCATCACCTCCCATCCCCGGGGAACAGTAAGCCGCTCAGAATGCTCCGCGCACAGGTCATAACAGTGAGGTTCGGGGTAAATGGCCAGCGGACCCAGCACAGCGGTGGAATCGGCATACACATAGGTGAGCGTAGCGACCGCCGAGCGATCACACGCCGTACGCGAACAGCGACGAGTATGCCTCACACCGGGGAAGTTACCGCACCGAGCCGATATATGCGGGATTCCCGAGGTAAAGAGCATTCGTGTCGTGGCCCCGCCGCCTCTTACCAATTGGGTGAAGGGCACCTTCACCCAATCCTATTGGTTCAAGGGTCCCTTCACCCAGTCTCTATTGGCGGAGGCTCTGAGTTCCCGCGGACGGGTTCGGCGTCACCTCGGGTAACGCAACGGTAGTCGGGAGGCTTATCAATGGCTGCACCGTCAATAACGACCTCTCAGAGCTCTGCTTGGCAAGCAGGCGGGCGCCATAAACCGGACCAGAGTCGGAAAGCGGCGCCACCACCACGGCGTAGGGGGCAGTTCCGCTAGCAGGCTTCAACATCACCACGCTGGTGGCGCCCGCGGCCACTTGAACCACTTCTCCGCCCGCGGCATCAGCGGCCAGCGGTGTCACCCTCACCTGTGCCGCTGACCCAGGAGCGCTCAGCAGCAAGGTAGCGGAAAAGGAATCATCGGTGCGATTGCCCACCACGGTGGCTGGCCCCTCTAATGCGGGAACCGCCGCCAGATAGGCAATTTCTGGGCTCTGCTCTCCGCTTCCCCGGGTGATCCGCATTCCCGCTACTACTGGTACATCCGAGTCGATCACGACGGCGGCGGGTTCTCCCCGCAGAACCGAACCCAGCTCCACGGATGTCACCTCATTTTCCGAAACCGGAACGGTTTCCAACCCCGCCGGCACAAAAGCGCCACTCGTGCTGATCAGTTTGAGCTTTACCACACCGTCGTTTCCGGCAAGAGGAAGAAGAAACAGCTGGGCGGATATCACCCCATTGGGTATCCCGGGCACGGTAAGGCGCCGAGACGGACTGGCGGTCGCTGGCAGCCAGTCGCCGCCGCGGCTTGCACCGTCCTCGGTTTCCTGATCGTACACGGCCGTGGCCAGGCGACCTTCCCGGGAACGAACATGCAGGGCAACCACAGGGGTATCGGGAGCCATCGCAGTGACGAACAACGTTTTCCGCTCACCCGGGGCAAGCAGAACTCCCTGCCCCAGTGAGGTGTCTATGCTGCCATTTGGTCCATAAACGTCCACATCCACCTGGGCCTGGCTGCTCTCGCCATTGATCAGATGCAGCTGGTCGCGATGGCTGGTCGCGCCACTGGCGCCCAGAAACCAAAACTCGTTATCCGATTTCGCACACGAAACGCCGGATAACTCGCGCGACTGCGATCCGGTGACCTCGGTGACCTGCTGGACGGTGAAACCCGCCGCCAATGCCCCGGCAACCCGGCCGACCAACGGAGGCGCGCTGCCCCCGGGAATCCGCAATGCTGTCATCGTGTTCGATTCGCGATGAGTATGCCGGACTTTTCGGGCGCCAGTGAGCTCTGCCAGCGTGGCAGGAGGAGACGAAACCGTGGGAGCTGACGCGGTCTGGGTGGACGGCGTCGCGACCGAGAAAGTCGTCTCAGCCTGGCTGGCGCTCGAGAAGAAGCCAGGGCACACCACAGCGGCGTTGACAATCGGGCGATGCCGCAGTGACGGAGCCGGCGATAATCCCATGCGCACGGCTTCCCCAACCCCGGCGCCGACCAACAGCACCGCGGCGGCTACTCCCGCTGACACCACCGGGCGGCTCACGCAACACCCCCCGAACGGTCGGGAACTACTCGGAGTTCGGGTGCTTGAAGTTCGGCCTGGTCATTTCGGCTTCGGATACCCGGCAGCGCAAGAATAGCCACCACAAGCACCACTGCCACTTGGATGGCCACCCATATCATTCTCGCGGTGTTGGGGTAATGCACCACAAGCTGACCACCCTGGCTGGGAAGCTGGAAGCCCTGAGCCCAGCCGTCGAGAACCATAGGTGACAGTGGTGTGCCGTTCAAACTGGCTCGCCATTCAGGGTTGGCGCTTTCAGCCAAGGCCAACACCCTGCCTTCCGGACCGGGAGGGATAGCGGCTCGTACCCCTACCTCCTCGGAAGGCACTGGGAATTCCCGGTGGCTCTGGGACGCCGTTGCTGAGGACGGGGGGGACACCACCCGTATTCGGGCAGCGGACGGCGCCAGCTGCCACAGCGCTGCCGTGTCTGACGCACTCACCCGGCTCAGCCCCGGGGTCGAGTCCAGAATCCGGGCCAACCGCGGATCACCCGGGGCGCCGAGCAGGACATAACGGACCGCGTAGTTCGCCAGCTGAGCCACCTCACGCTCGGACCAGCTGGCAGGAGTCCCCGAAGCCAGCACGGCCACCAGCTCGGTAAGCCGGTCAGTGCGTTGGGACGGCGGAGCTAGTTCCGCGTCGCCTAACTGAGAATCGCGTCCCCGCAACACCGCATAGGTGATCGCGCCAGTGGGGGTGACAGAAAGAGCCAGCGTCCGAGGCCGTTGCGGTGAGGTGCTCTGGAGCGCCACATAAGCTGGCAGCAATGTCCCCGACTGCCGCTGTAACGGCCCGGCAGGGCCACGTGTCACCCAGATGCCAGCCGCGATAACCGGCATAAGGGCAGCATAGACCGCGACCCCCACCGTGAGCAGCTGCCGCCACCCGAAACTACTACTCGCGATGTGCTCGCGGACCCCCTCAGCGCCGACCAAAGCGGCCAGCAGCAATCCAGCGCCCATCAGCGTGGTCGTCAATCCCGGCCACGCCGAGACGAGCTCCGCCTGGGTGAGGCTAATGAGCACGAGCGTCCCGACGAACCCAGTCATCGCCATCGCCCAGCCGCAGATCACGAGCTCTCGCCGAGAGGTGCGGAACCACGCGGCCAGCGCGGCTAGCAGCACACCGCCAGTGATCCAGAGAGGATAACCGCCGGGACCACCGGGATGGAACAAGATCGCCGCGAAGGGTCGGAAGCTGGTCTCGTCAAGGTCTGTGGGAAGAGCTCCCGGTTGCATGAACAGCTGAGCGGGGCGGCGTACCAGGGACAATACCCACGGCGCCAGAACCACGATGGGGGTTGCCAGGACAATGCCCACCCGCAGCCAGGCGCTGCGGCGCGCTACCACCTTTCCTCCTGCCACAGTGAATGCCAAAGCCAACACCCAGGCCAACGGGACGAAAGCGGTCATCCCCGCCAGGGTGAGCCCGGTCGCCCACGCGGTCCAGATCGTGCCGGGACGGCCTACCGTGCTCACCATTCTCGCCACGCCCAGCCCGAGCAGTGGCAGCAGCACGATGCCCACCGCGCTGCCCAGCCGGCCGGAGGCCACGGCCCCGGTCGCCGCCGGCAGCAGCGCGTACCCGGCCGCGGCCCATATCCGGAGCAGTGGAGAGGAGACCACCCGCCGGGCGGCCGCATACGCGGTGAGTCCCGCCATCGGCACGCTACCCAGCAGCAATACGTCAACGGCGAGGCTGGCGTTGTTTCCCAGCAGCGTGCCGAGGAACGCCACCACCGCGAGGTAAGGCGGCGCGGGGCTGGCACTACCCACGCCCACCGGATGCCACGCAGCCAGGTAGGTGCGCCACAGCGCGGCGGCGCTGTCCGGAGCGGGCAACAAGGCGCCGCCGAGCAACCGGCCGCTCCCAAGGAGTCCCCGGGTGGCCAGCGCGGTGAGCAGGAACAACGCGATGACAAGCACCACACCGGGCCGTCGGAGGATACGACGCAGCACAGCGAAGGTCTCTGCCTCGAGCTCCTCAGCCTCCGTGGCGCCAGGACCGGTTTCGATGGCGCGATGGCGGCCACCGGACGAAAACTCCGGACGAGCATGGTAGACCAGCCCGGACACGGTGTCACCCAAGTGGCGCAGCCACGACCTCCGGCTCGGAAATAACGACCCCAGCAGCCGGTAGGTCAAGCCTGGCTTGCGGATTCTGGCCCGCAACCGCCGGCCCCGCACAATGCGATCCGGACGCGCCAACACCGACAGCAGCCCTAACAGCTCGTCGGCAGCGCGGCCAGGTAACTTGGCGACAATGAACCCTACGGCCCGCAATACCGCGGTGATAACGAGTCGCGGCAGAGCCGCGGGCAATGCCCGAGCAGGAAGATTGGCCAGCAGCACGTACGCCGCGCTAGCCCGATCCACGAGATGTGGACGATTGATTGTCGCGTGGACCGGCCGCCGACCCTGGTAGACAGCTTCAGCGTGGTAGACCACTGCCGCCGGGGCGACCACAACAGAGTACCCCGCGGCATTCACGCGCCAGCCGAAATCCACATCGTCTCGGATGAGACAGATGAAACGATCGAATCCCGCTACCAGTTCCCAGACATCCCGGCGCACCAGCATGCCCGCGCTACTCACCGCCAGCACCCGCCGCAGCGTATCGCGTTGCCCCTGATCCCGCTCGCCACGCTCGAGACCGGTATCCCGCCGACCGGTGAGGGCAATGCTGACGCCCACTTCCAGCAGCTCATGCCGGTTGTACCAGCCACGGATCTTGGGTCCGATCACGGCCGCGGCTGGATCTGCCTCCGCAGCGGCAAGCAAGTGGTACAAGGCGTCCGGGGCGGGTTCACCATCATCGTGGAGCAGCCAGATCCACTCGAGCGCAGACTGCTCCGGATCCCCCGCTATAGCTGGATCCGCCATCGCGTCCTGGGGGGAAGCCTCCCAGTCGTCCCATCGGCCACTTCCGCCAGCCGTTATCGGGGAGGAAGTTCTCAGGCTCGCGCGCAACCCATGAGAAACAGCGGCGCCAAAGCTGGTAGTGCGCTCATGGTGCAGCACGTTGGACGCGCCCAGCGCTTCGATGAGCAGCTCAGGTGTGGCGTCCTGACTGCCGGTGTCCACAGCGACCAGCTGCTGAACCGGCCGGTGTTGGCGCTGGATGCCAGCCAGCGTGCGCGGCAGCCAACGCTCCCCATCGTGGGCAACCAACACCGCGGTGACACGGTGATGGGCAAAGGCCATTGAGTGAACGTACGTTGACATACCAGGCAAGAGGCTCCACAACCAAGGGTGTCCGCTGACCGGACGGCAGCCTTACTCTACCTGGACTCCCCAGTCCAACGTCCTATTGCCGGGAGCTCTACACCGCAAGCTTCTTCAGCCGGCGCCGCTCTCGCTCCGATAAACCGCCCCAAATCCCAAACCGTTCATCATGCGCAAGGGCGTACTCGAGGCACTCGGCCCGCACGTCACAGGCTAAACAGACTTTTTTGGCCTCGCGGGTCGAGCCGCCTTTCTCCGGAAAGAATGACTCGGGATCTGTCTGGGCGCATAGTGCGCGTTCTTGCCAGCTGAGCTCCTCGTCGGTCTCGGCAAGCAGCGAGAACACCTCGCTCATGGCGCGCCTCCTTGACCTCGATACGCATCCCCACCCTAGGACTAAACAACTTCTATGAAATTACAAGACTGTTCCTAGAGTTCGTCAAGCCCAAGTTGCGCCGGGCGGGCGGTTTTTCGGTAAGGTGTTCCCGAGAAGACACAAGCGGCAGCAGGTCGAAGAAGCGGGGATACGCAAGCTCGTGGGTAGTTCGCACACACCATCATCCAAGAAAGACCGCCGAGCCAAGCTGCAGGCGACGCGAGCGCGGCAACAGTCCGCCGAGCGCCGCCGCACCCTGCTCTTCGTCGGCATCGCGGCCGTGCTGGCCCTGGGCATCATCGCGGTTGCCGCCATCCCTGCTTTGCAAAATTTCTTGCACGAGCGAAGCATCAGGAGTAAGCCGGTCAACGTCTTCGGCGTGCCCGCCGCCCAGGCCGACTGCGATCCCGTCATCGACGATAAGGCCTCCGGCGCCGCGAACCACGTGCCATCAGGCAGAGTGGAATACGCTACCGTTCCGGCGTCTTCTGGCCCTCACCGTCCACTGTGGGCGCCTCGCCATATACCCTTCTACAACCCTCAAGACGTGCCAGAACTCGAGACGCTGGTCCACAACTTGGAACACGGCTACCTCCTGGCCTGGTACGACGACACCATCACAGGGGATCAGCTGCGGGATCTCCAAGACCTAGCGAAGAAAATCGCCGAGACCGACAAGTTCATCGTCGCGCCTTGGGATAATTCTCGCGGCGAGTTTCCCGCCGGCATGCACGTGGCGCTCTCCCGCTGGATCAGCGGGACAGAGGCGCACCGGCAGTTTTGCGGCAAGGTCAGCGGGGAAGTCATTGCCGAGTTCATGACGCGGTACCCGCTGAGCTTGGAGGGACAGGGCTCCGGCGCTCCAGAACCCTTTGGCGCCTGATTAGTGACGTCAAGAGCTCCCGGCAGTCCTATTGCCGGGAGCTCTTACTCGCCGGCTGCCGCGCGGGCGTATGCCGCCAGATGAGCCTGGACCGAGGCAGCCCAGGTGAATTCACGGGCGCGCGCCGCGCCGGCTTTGGCCAGCGAGCTACGTCGGGAAGAGTTCTGGAGCAGTTCGGAAAGGGCCACGGCTAGGCTGGCCACGTCGGGCTCGGTATACGCGACAGCGTCGCCCCCTACCTCCGGCAGCGAGAGCCACGGCGTGGTCAACACCGGAACGCCGCAGGCCATGGCTTCCAGCACCGGCAAACCGAAACCCTCTGCCTGGCTGGGGTAAGCCACCACTAAGGCGCCTCCAAGGAATCCAGGCAGGTCAGCGATTCGCAGATATCCCGGGCGCACCACCCGCAGCTGGGACGGAACTTGGCTGGCGGCTTGATACACCTCGTCGTCCCAGCCGCTGCTGCCGGCCAGCACGAGCGCGGGCGGATCGGGCACGTCAGCCGCGGCCGTCACATAAGCCCGAATGAGGTTCGGCACGTTCTTGCGTCGGGTCAGTTCACCGAGAAAGGCAATATAGGGCCGACCACGCAGCCCGAGCCGGGAAGAAACCCGCAGTCGGTCAGCTTTGCTGGGTCGCCGGAAGACCTGGGTATCCACGCCGTGGTACACCACATCGATCATGGCCGGATCCACGTGGAAGAGCCGAGCCAGCTCGGCCGCGGTGGCTTGGGACGGCACAATGCAGCGGCGGCCACGATGTGCCGCGGTGCGAATGGCCGACCGGTAGAAGTCGCCCACAGCGGGAGCATGCAGGTTACGTGCGGTGAAGTAGGTCACATCATGAATGGTCACCACGACGGGCTGCGGGAGGTGCAATGGCATGGTGTAGTAGGGCGAATGCACCACATCGGCCCGCATTGCCTCAGCCACACGTGGTAACCCGGTTTGCTCCCACGCCAGCCGGTCGGACCGATGAGCAATGGCCGGCGGGCCACTCACCACCTGTGCGCGCGGCGCCAGCTGCGCATACCGCTCGACGTCGGCCCGCTGGCAGGCGATGGCAAAGCCGGCGTCCGCATCGCCCAACGCGCCGATGAGGCCATCCACATATCGCCCTACTCCGCCGCGGTTGGCCGGCACGGCAGTGGCATCAATAAGCACTCGGGGCGCCACGATGTCAGCTCCTCGATAGGACGTGAGGCGGTTTTGTCATCCTATATTGGGTGAAGGGCCCCTTGAGCTACTCATATTGGGTGAAGGGCCCCTTGAGCCAATAGGATTGGGTGAAGGTGCCCTTCACCCAATGGATCAGTGGGGTCGCCACCACGCGCTGCGCAGCCCCGTCGCGGTGGCGAACTGGCTCCCGGAGACTGTCACCGTCCCCTGGCTCCCCGCTACCGTCACCTGGCTGATCCGGCCGCCCCACTCGCCGGAACCGTCCCGGCCCAGCACCTGGAGCCGGCGTAGCGTGCCAACCTCCGGCCAGCGGGCCTCCACCTGCTGAGCGGGCAGCGATGCTTGCCAGGAGTGCCCAGCGGAAGACAGCAAGCCATCCCAAGGATCGACCTGGGCGGATAGGTAAGGCCAATCGCCGACCGCGGAATGCCCCCCGTTGGAGGCGCTGAACTCGGCAAAGACCTGCTGCCCGCGATAGTCGAGCACCACGCCCGCGGTAGTGGACACCGCCTTGTCGGTGCTAGACGTCTCGTAGTCACGAATGACCTTCCCAGTGGCATCCAGCTGTCGCGCCGCCGGATAGACCTGCCAACGTGTGGTGTCGCCCAGGTCGTAACCTTTCCGGTTTTGCGCTATCCACCACATGGTGTAGCTCCGCGCGGCCACGGACTGAGCCGCCAGCGCCTGCGGGTGCCAGCTCGAAATCATTTCCGCGGGCACCACGGACCGCAGGTAGTCCTCCAGACGCACCGCGTTGACTGTCAGCAGTCGGTTCCCCTCGGGCACGGCATGCAACTCGCCTCGGTAATCCCGCTGGGCGCCGTCTGGATAGACAAGGCGCATTAAGCCACGAGCAGTCCACCTCGGCACATCGGAGAACGTAGTTCGCCCAGCCACCGGAGTAGCGCGCCAGCTGCCACCAGCCTGAGATTCCAGACGCAGAGCTGCAGCGTCCCGGCGCACCCGCCACAGGGTGATCCGGGCGCCGTCTCGTGACGTCGGCAGCGCGATCGAACTCGATCCGACCCGTACCCGCAAACCTGGCGCTGGGCGCACGGTCAGGTTGTTGTCATCGTCTTGGGTCAATTGCACCCGCACCGTCGTCGACGACGGCACAGTCCGCAGCGTAGTGCCGGGATAGTACGCGGCGAGGATCTGCTGGTACGACTGGCCGTTTTGGGTAGCAGCGCCCTGAGCACCCTGCTGGGACATGCCGCGACCATGGCCGTGACCCCGCCCCATGATCTGGTAGACGCCGGAGGAAGGGCGTGGGTAAACCTCGGATTTCCCGCTCGAAGTAACGGAAAACCCGCCAGGCAGCGCAATACAAGCCAGCCCGAGACATGCAACGATCCGAACGAAACGGAAAATCCGCACCTCAGCTAAGCTACCACCGCTATGAGGCGTCATATCTCCAACGACACAGTGCAGTGACGCTCATTCCAAGTTCCTCAACGCCAACCTAGGCACTTTGACCCGCCGCCGACACTGCTGGTGACTCGGAGGTGGGCGGATCTGGTTCCAGGGGAGGCAGCGCAATCGGTGGTCCCGGTTCAGGGACCGGCTCTGGTGGCGGGTCGGGCTGTGGCTGGGGTTCCGGCTCAGGCTCTGGTTCTGGCTGCGGTTCAGGGCCCGGCTCTGGATCCGGCAGTGGTGGTATTGGGGGCGGCGGCGAATCGTCGGGCGGATCTTGCGAAGCAGGCGGTGGCGACGCTTGAGGTGTCACAGGAGGACTCGACTGGCTGTTGGTGGCCACTGGCGTTCGTTGCTGAGGTGGACCTGGGACAGGAACTTCTCTAACTTCTCTGATAACAACACGCTCCCCAGGAAGGGGAGGAGCCGCCGCCGGAGGGGTCGACGCTACTGGCTCTGACTGCTGCATGAAACTGAGCGCGACCACCCCCACAACTACGACCGCGGCCCCGATCCCGCTGCCGAGCAACAGGGTTCGGAACCCTCGGCGAGGCTTGTACGCTGCTGACGGCGACGCGGCTGTTCCATCGACCTCCGCCATACCAGTCGGCACGGCGATTGAAACCGCTACGGGTG
>Ga0187894_10004319_pt1 | contig 15320 bp, 12 predicted proteins | sample GBC1701081metaG_FD_136650 | JGI IMG/M metagenome (GOLD analysis project Ga0187894, IMG submission 136650) | White microbial mat communities from a lava cave in the Kipuka Kanohina Cave System on the Island of Hawaii, USA - GBC170108-1 metaG ... | reverse complement strand
GGGGGGGGGGGGGGGGCCCGTCTCAGGTCCGGCGCGCCAGTGTGCGCGGGTTCTCCAGCGGCCGCACGGTCGCCTCGATCTGCGCGCGCCGGTGCTCCAGGAAGGGTGGGATCGAGAGCCGCTCGCCCAGCGTCTCGAGCGGCTCGTCGACCGTGAAGCCGGGGCTGCGGGTGGCGATCTCGAACAGGACGCCGCTCGGCTCGCGGAAGTAGATCGAGCGGAAGTAGTGGCGGTCGATCACCGGGGTCGGCCGCGCGCCCCCGGCTGCCGCGCGCTCGCGCCAGGCCTCATGTTCCTCGTCGTCCGAGGTCCAGGCCACGTGGTGGACCGTGCCGGCGCCGGTGATGCCGCGCTCGATCGGCGGCCGGTCGTAGACGTAGACCGAGCCTCGGTTCTCCCCGCGCGACTCCCAGACCGTGGCGGTCGCCCGGGGATCGGCCGTGGCGGTCGCGACCGCCGTAAAGCCGAGCGCTTCCTCGAGCAGGCCGCGCGAGCGCCCGGGGTCCTGTGCGTAGGCGCGCACGCCGTGGAAGCCCCGCAGCGCGTGCTCGGCCGGTACGCCCGGGTGCTCGGCGGTCAGCGGCGCGTCGGGAGCGTCGGTCACGAGCAGCTCATGCTCGAGGCCCTCGGGATCGGCGAAGCGCAACGTCGAGTCGCCGCGGGCGGCCTCGATGTCTTCGCCGGCCAGGCGCTCGTGCCAGAAGTCGAGCGCGGACTCATCGGCCACGCGCCACAGCACGCGGTGGATCATGCCCGCCCCGGCGCGGCCGGGCGCCGCGCCGGGATACTCGAAGAACGTCAGGTCGAGGCCGGGGTGGGCGTGTTCGTCTCCGTAGAAGAGGTGATAGACGGTCGGGTCGTCCTGGTTGACCGACTTCTTGACCAGCCGCAGCCCGAGCACGCGCGCGTAGAAGTCGACGTTGCCGGGGGCGTCGCCGGTGATCGCGGTGATGTGGTGGATGCCGTCGAGCTTCATCAGGTGGACCTCCGCGCGCAGGGTAATTGCGCGGGCAACTATATCACCCGGCGCCCAGCGCCGACCGCGCCGCTCGTAGCCGGTGCTCCTCGACCTCACCGCGCTGGCGCTCGGCGCGCTCGGCCAGGCGGCTGAGCTGGCCGCCGTCGAGCCGCTCGTCCTCGCCGGACCAGCTCGAGGCCGGCGGTCGAGCCGGCCAGGTGGTCGTTGAGGTAGATGCCGAGCAGCTTGCGGTCGAGCATCGTCCGAGGGTAGCCGCGCTCAGCGCGACGTGACCTGGAGCCGGCCGCCGGAGTCCACGCTCAGCGAGCGCCGCCCGCCGACCAGCTCGCGCAGCTCCTCGCCGACCAGCTCGCGCCGCCATCCCCGCCCCACCCGCACTTGATCGCCCGCCCGCCCGCGGCGCAGGGACGACACCAGCACGGCCAGCTCCGATTGGGTGGCGATCAGCTCGACGGCCACGCCGGACTCAATCGACCGATGGCGCACCAGCGCCTGCGCGAGCGATACCAGCGGGGCGTCCGCCGGCTCACGGCCCGGCGGCTCGGGCGGCGGGGGTGGGGCCGGTCGCTCGCGTCCCCGGGCGATCGCCGCCAGCAGCTCGTCGCCGCGGCGGTGCATCGTATGCGGTGGGAGGCCGCGGATCGACTCCAGTCCCTCGTGATCCCTGGGCGTGCGCCGCGCCAGCTCGATCAGCGCCCGGTCGGGCAGCACGTAGCCGGCGGGGCGGTCCATCGCGCGCGCGATCCGCTCCCGCCACGAGACCAGTTCGAGCGCCACGCCGCGCGCCGCCTCGTTCAGCCGACCGAGGCGCGGCAGCCGCTCGTATACACGCTCCGGGTCGCGTTCGTCGCTCGCTTCCTCGAGCGATTGGCACTCCTCCCGCGCCCAGGCGAGCCGGCCGCGTTCCTCCAACCGCCGCTCGAGTTCTGAGCCCAGCTCGAGCAGCAGCCGCGCGTCGTCGGCCGCGTACTCGAGCTGCCTGGGGGTGAGCGGCCGGCGGTCCCAGCGGGTGAAGCCCTCGTTGCCCTCCAGGCGCACGCCGAGCACCCGGCGCACCAGTGATTCGTATCCCTCTTGGTTTCCGAAGCCGAGGAAGCCGGCCGCCACCTGTGTGTCAAAGATGTTCGTGATCTCGGTGCGCCACGAGCGGCGCAGGATCGCCACGTCCTGGCGCCCGGCGTGCACCACGACCTCGACCGCGGGGTCGGCGAGGGCGCGGGCGAGCCGAGCGGGGTCGGGGTCGGGGGCCGAGGAGGCGGGGTCGGGGGCGCCGGCCTGGGAGGCGGGGCCCGCCGCCGTACGGGTGAGCGGAGCGGGCTCGGCCAGCGGGTCGATGACCTCGGTCCGAACGCCCTCCGGCGCATCCGGGTCGGGCACCGCCACCTGGGCCAGGCAGAGCAGCGCCTGGTAGCGGCGCTCGGAGACGAACTCCGTGTCGATCGCGAGGCGGCCGTGCGCGATCGCCCGGCGGGCCAGCTCGGCGGTCACCGGCGTCAGGCCCTCGCCACGGGCTTCGCGGGCGCGACCGCGCCGGCGGCGCGAGCCGCCGCGTCGCGTCCCTCGAAGTACTCGGCGCCCTCGACGCTGATCCTCGGCAACGCGCGGTCGACGCCGCGCGGAAGCCACCACGCCGCCCGGCCGAACAGCGACATGACGGCGGGCACCAGCAGGCACCGGACGACGGTGGCGTCGATCGCGATCGCCACCGCCAGCCCGATCCCGAACTGCTTCACCACCGCGTTGCCGTTCAGCACGAAACTGGAGAAGACGCAGACCATGATCAGCGCCGCCGAGGTGATCACGCGCCCGGTGGTGGCAAGCCCGTCGACGACCGCCTTGCGGGTGTCGCCCGACTGCTTGTAGTGCTCCTGGATCTGGGTCAACAGGAACACCTCGTAGTCCATCGAGAGCCCGAACAGGATCGCGAACATGAGCAGCGGCACATAGCTGGCGATCGGCACCGCGCCGTCGAGGCCGATCAGGGTGGCGCCGTGGCCCTCCTGAAAGACGAAGGTCACCACGCCGTAGGCGGCCGCGACCGAGAGCAGGTTCGCCACCGCGGCCTTGACCGGCAGCAGCACCGAGCGGAAGGCGAGCAGCAGCACGATGAAACTCAGCCCGACCACGATCGCGATCATCTGCGGCAGCTTGTCGCTGATCCGGGCTGCGAGGTCGATGTAGCCGGCCGTCTGCCCGCCGACATAGGCCGTCGTGCCGCTGCCCTGGGTGGCCTTGGGGATCACGTCCGAGCGCAGGCGATTGACCAAGTCCCCGGTCTCCGTCGCGGCCGGCGCGGTGGTGGCGATCGCGGTGAACACGGCGGCCGTTCCGCGCTTGTCCACCGTCGCGGGCGAGACCGACTTGACGCCCGGGTCCTTTTTGATCGCGTTCTCGAGCTTGGTGAGGCGCCGATCGGTGGCGGGCGACTCGGCCCGCTTTTTCTCCTCGCCGAGCTTCTGCTGCTGCGGAGCGGATTGCTTCTGCACCTGCTGTTGCGCCTGCGCCTGCGCCTCGTCGGGCGAGAGCCCCTGCTCGATGCCCTGCTGGGTGAGCTGCTGCTCCTGCTGCGACTCCTGCTGCTTCAGCTGCTTCTGCTGGCTCTCGATCTTGTTGAGCTGCTTCTGGTCGGGCTTGGCCTTCGAGTCGAGCCTGACGCTCACGAGCAGCGGCCCGTTCGTGCCCGGCCCGAAGCCCTTGTCGATCAGGTCGTAGGCCTGGCGCGCGGTCGTGCTCTTCGGCAGCTCGCCGTTGTCCGTGGAGCCCAGCTCGAGATTGAAGATCGGGACCGAGAGGACCGCGAGGATGACGACGCCGGCCACGACCGAGCGCCATGGTCGCTCGGCCACGGCGTGGGCCCAACGCGCCCACCCATGCGGCTGATGGTCGTCGGGGTGGGTCCGACCGAGCTTCACCCGCAGCGAGTTGATCCTGTAGTCGAGCGCGCCGAGCAGAGCGGGCAGCAACGTCACGGCGGCGAGCACGGCCACCACCACGGCGATCGCGGCGCTGTAGCCCATCGTGCCCACCAGGGGGATGCCGGACGCGAGCAGCGAGACGAGCGCGATCACGACCGTCCCGCCGGCGAAGAACACCGCGCCGCCGGCGGTCGCGGCGGCTCGGGCCACCGATTCGCGCACGTCCATGCCGTCCTTGAGCTGGAGCTTGTGGCGGGTGACGATGAACAGCGCGTAGTCGATCCCGACGCCGAGGCCGATCATCGTGGCCAGCGTGGGGGCCACGCTCGGCACCTCGGCCACGTGTCCCAGCAGGCGGATCGCCTGGAGCGCGATCAGGAGCCCGACGACGGCGGTGACGATCGGCAGCAGCATCGCCGTGGCCGTGCCGAACGCGAACAGCAGGATGATCACCGCGGCGGCCAGCCCGATCGCCTCGCTGCTCTCGGTGTCCGCCTTCGAGACGGCCTGGCCGAGGTAGCCGCCGGTGGCCACCTTGAGCCCCGCGTCGCGGGCCGGGCTCGTGGCGTCGATGACGGTCTGGGCCTCCTCCTCGGTCAGCTCGCTCGGTCCCTCGTCGAGCGTCACCGAGATGTAGCCGATCCGCTTGTCCTTGCTGAGGGCGGCGGCGCCGGCCTTGCTCAGCGGGCTGATGGCCCGGTTGACGTGGGGCGCCCGCTTGAGCGACTTGACCGTGTCCTTCACGGCCTTCTTGTTCTTCGAGTCGGTCAGCTTGCCGTCGCGGGCCTCCAGCACGACCGGGTTGGTGCCGTTCGCCTGCTTGGGTAGCTTGGCCTGCAGCAGGTCCTGCGCGCGGGTGGAGCCGGTGCCGGGCAGCGACAGGTCGTCGCTGTTCTGCGCCCCCGCCGCGCGGCCGGCGAGCACGAACGCCACCGCGACCAGCAGCCAGGCGACGATGACGACCCAGTGGTGGCGGGTCGCCCAGCCTCCGATGCGGTAGAGCGGTCCGGTCATCGTTTTACCAACGACCCGTTCGTCGCCGGCGCCCTCTCCGCGGCCCGTGCCCGGCCGGCCGCGAGTCCCACCGCGGCGCCGACCAGCCGCCAGACCTCCACCGCGCGCCAGGGACGGCGCCGCGCGAAGAGTCCGTTGCCGTAGAGCGGGCCAGTCATGCGGCTGCGGCGACGGTACACCCGCGCCGGGGACAACGCAAGATGGAGCACGGCCCCGGGGCGGGAAGGGCCATACTGCGGGCGTGAGGCGCAAGCGGACGATCGTGGCCGTGGTGGCCGGCGGGGTGGCGGTTGGGGGCCTGGCCGTGGCGCTGGCGGAGCCGGAGGCGACCCGGCCCGTGGACGGGTCGAAGGCCGCCGGTCTCCGGGCCGGCGAGGCCGGGGCGGAACGGCCGGGATCGGGCGCCGCCTCGAGCATCCGCTCCATCACCATCGGCCGCTCCGTCCGCGGCCGGCCGATCCGAGCGCTGCGCGTGGGCTCGGCGCGCGCCCGCGTGAAGCTGCTCGTGGTCGGCACCGTGCACGGCGACGAGCCGGCGGGCCGGGCGGTCGTGGAGCGCTTGCGCCGCGTGCGGCCACCACGAGGCACCGCACTGTGGCTCGTCGAGGACGCCAACCCGGACGGCTCCGCCGCGGGCGGCCGCCACAACGCGAACGGGGTGGATCTGAACCGCAACTTCCCGTTCCGGTGGCGCCCCCAGGACGGCGTGTACGAGTCCGGCCCCGCGCCGGCCTCCGAGCCCGAGACGCGGGCGATCCAGCGATTCGTGGAGCGCGAGCGCCCGCGCGTCACGCTCTGGTACCACCAGGCGTTGCGCATGGTGGTGCGCGGCGAGGGCGATCCGGCGCTCGAGCGGCTCTACTCTCGTCGCGGCGGGCTGCCGCGGCGCCGCCTGCCCGCGTACCACGGCACGGTCTCCTCGTGGCAGAACCACAGCTTCCCCGACGACACCGCCTTCGTGGTCGAGCTGCCCGGGGGGCGGCTGCCGGCCGGCGACGTGCGCCGCCACGCCGGCGCCGTGCTCGCGCTGGCGCGCGCCGTGGCGCCGCCGCGCGTGACGGCCAAGCCGATCCCTTACGGGGAGGACCGCAGGGCCGACATGCGCGCCTACGCGCGCCGCCACTACGGAATCGACGATTACCGCCTGCGCGATCCGAAGGTGATCGTCCAGCACTACACGGTCACCGACACCTTCCCGCCAGTGTTCAACACGTTCGCGCTAAACCGCCCGGACCCAGAGCTCGGCGAGCTGCCCGGCGTCTGCTCGCACTACGTGATCGACCGCGACGGCAAGATCTACCAGCTCGTCTCCACCCGGATCATGTGTCGCCACACGGTCGGCCTGAACTGGACGGCGATCGGGATCGAGCACGTCGGCCGTAGCGACGGCCAGGTGCTGGCCAACCGGCGCCAGCTCGCCGCCTCCCTGCGCCTCACGCGGACGCTCCAGGGCCGCCACGGGATCCTCACCCGCGACGTGATCGGCCACAACGAGAACCGCTCGAGCCCGTATCACCGCGAGCGGGTGGAGCGCCTGCGCGACCAGACCCACGGCGACTTCGTCAAGGCGTCGATGGATCGCTACCGGCGCCAGCTTGAGCGGCTGCCGGCGCCGGCCAGCCTGCGCTGAGCCTCGCCTCCCAGTGGACGATTTCACCCCCGGCGTTCGAGCGCCTCTTGGATCGCGACCTCACGCCCGTTGGAGAGTAAGCTCCGGGCGAGCGATGGCTGTGCGGCTCGCATGAGCGGGGAGGCCGGAGGGCGACGGCCGGCGGCGGCCAAGGCGCCGCCGCCATCGCGGCGCGATCGGGCGCGCATCGTCGCCGCCTTCGTCCTAGGCGGGCTTGGCGTCCTGTTCGCCGTGCTCAACCTCGACGAGGTCGACGTCAACTGGCTGTTGGGTACCTGGTCGACGCCGTTGATCGTCGTGATCGCGATCTCGTTCCTGCTCGGCGCGGGCGCCGGCTTCCTGGTGAATCGACTCAGAGGATCAGCGCGATGAAGATCAGGCAGACGGCGATGTTGATCAGCCAGCTATGCGTGTTCATCCAGTCGCGCACCTTCGGCATGGCCGTCCGCGCGCGCCTGTGAAAGAGGACGAATCCCAGCAGCGGCAGCGCGGCGATCAGGACCGTGGCGGCGACGAACGGCGCGGCGTCCGCGAGCGAGGCGCCCGAGTGCTCGAGGTTGGTGCCGACCGTCAGCATGACGACGATGTCGGAGGGCCCGAGCAGGATCACCAGTAGCCCCGCCGCGAGCGCCCGCTTCGCGTCCGCCGCCATCAGCTTGCCGAGCCACTTCGGCGGTTCGACCGTCTCGCGGCGCGCGTAGTTCTTGATCGCCGCCGCGACCAGCAGGCCCACCAGCGCGATCTGGATAATGGTGCCGGCCGAGCCGCGTTCGGAGGGATCCCCTAGCGCCACCCCGTCGCCGAGCAGCGCCGCGAGCCCAGTGGCGATCGCGACGCCGACCGCCGTCCCGATCCCCACCCCGATGAGGTACACGAGCGATACGTGTACCGCCTGTGGATGGGTGACGAAGATGATCGCCGCCATGATCGCGGGGCCCGCCATCATCGTGACGGCCAGCGGCAGGACCTCGAGCTTCATCGACGCCGCGCGCTCACGCGAGCAACCCGAGGTATTCCTCGAGCTCGCTCGAGAGCGGTGGGACCGAGGCCATCGTCTCACCCATGGCTCGGGTGCAATATCGCCGCTCATTCCCGGTAGGGCAAGGGACCGGGCCACGCATGAGCGCACGTACTCGTCGCTTTTGGCTATTAGCTAGTCCGAGTAGACGATTATTATTCGTCCATGTCAGCGCGAAATCCATTCGTGTTCTCCGGGCCGCTCGATCCCGAGCAGATGGTCGACCGGGACTGGGAGACCGATGAGCTGGCCACGCTAGCGGCCGGCGGCCATTGGATTCGACTCGAGGCGCCGCGACGCTACGGGAAGACGACGCTCCTGAGGAGGGTGCTCGCGGAGGCGGAACGGTCGGGGAGGGTGAGCACGCTGGTCGATCTCGAGGGCGTCCTCTCGCTGGGCGGGATCGTGATCCGGATCGAGCGCGCTTATAGCCGTAGCCTCAAGGGGAAGGCCCGCCAGGCGGTCGACCGGCTCTTCCGTAGCTGGGACAGCGCGCTGCCCACCAACGAACAACGAGTGGCGATGGCGCTTGCCCTCTCTCCCGGCCAGCCCGGCGACGCGGACGTGAGAGCGCGAGTCGGGATCGGCAGGGGCAGCGTGCATGCCGCGACGAGACAGCTTCGCGGCAGAGGCGACGTCATCGATACATCCGATGGTCCACGCCTCACCGATCCCCTGCTCGAGCTGTGGCTCCGGGAGCGGATGGAGCCGTAAGCGCTCGAACGCGCCGAACGCGCGATAGGCCGAAGCGCGCCCACAGCGCGACGACGTCCGCCGTCACGCTCCACAGGTGACCGGGCGGACCGGTCACGAGCCAGGCGGCCAGGCGCTCGCGTGCGGGTCTACGCATCGGACCCCACGCTACAGTCAGGCGGCCGATGGCCGCCGCGCTCAAGACCACCACCACCGAGCTAGGCGACTCCCGCGTGCGCGTACGGGTCGAGGTGCCGAGCGAGGCGCTGGAGGCCGAGCTGCGCAGCGCCGCCGCCGAGGTCGGCAAGGAGCTGCGCGTGCCGGGCTTTCGCAGCGGCAAGGTGCCGCCCGAGGTGGTGCTGCGGCAGGTGGGCCGGGAGGCGGTGATGGACGAGGCGGTCCGCCGCGGACTGCCCGCCTGGTACGAGGAGGCCATCGGCGACGCCGGCATCACCACCGTCGGCGATCCGCAGCTCGATCTCTCCGACCTTCCCGAGCGGGGCGCCCCGCTCTCTTTCACGATCGAGGTGGGCGTGGTGCCGCCGGCCCAGCTCGGCGACTACAAGGGCCTCGAGGTCGGCCGTCGCGAGCCGTCCGTCGATCCCGACGAGGTGCAGGCCGAGCTCGAGCGCCTGCGCGAGTCGCTCGCCTCGCTCGACACCGTCGAACGGCCGGCCGCCAGCGGCGACTTCGCGGTCATCGACTTCGCCGGCACGGTCGACGGCAAGCCCTTCGAGGGCGGCGAGGCGCGCGGCCACCTGGTCGAGCTCGGCGCGGATCGGCTGATTCCCGGCTTCGAGCAGCAGCTCGAGGGCGCCGCGGCGGGGGACGAGCTCGAGGTGAACGTGACCTTTCCCGACGACTACCCGGCCGAGCGGCTAGCCGGCAGGGAGGCCTCCTTCGCGGTCGACGTCAAGGAGGTGAAGGAGAAGCGCCTGCCCGACCTGGACGACGACCTCGCCGTCGAGGCGGGCGGCTACGACTCGCTCGACGACCTACGCGCCGAGCTCGAGAAGCGCCTCGCCGAGGCCGAGCGGCAGGCGATCGAGGGCGAGTTCCGCGAGGCGGCCGTGGACATGGCCGTGGCCGCCGCGAGGGTCGAGATCCCGCACGAGCTGGTCCACGCGAAGGCGCACGAGATGTGGCACCGCACCACGCGCCGGCTCTCGGCCCAGGGCGTGGATCCGCGCCGCTACCTCGAGCTGTCGGGCAAGACCGAGGAGGAGCTCGTCACCGAGGCCGAGCCCGACGCCGAGCTGGCGCTCAAGCGCGAGGCGGTCCTGACCGCGATCGTCGCCGCGGAGGGGATCGAGGTCGGCGACGAGGAGGTGACCGAGGCGCTGCGCGAGGCAGCCGGTCCGGAGGCGTCGGACAAGCAGCTCAAGCGGGCGCTGAAGCGGGCTCGCGTCCAGGGCGCCGACGAGGCGCTGCGCGAGGACATAGCCATGCGCAAGGCCGTCGACCTGCTGGTGGAGACGGCCACGCCGATTCCGGCCGAGACCGCAGCGGCCCGCGAGCGGCTCTGGACGCCCGACAAGGAGCGCGAGAGCGGCGCCGGCCAGATCTGGACCCCGGGGGGCTGAGCCTGGATCCACCGATCCTGACGGCGTTTGCGCGCCGGGGGCCGAGCCAGGCGCCGACGGGGAGCGGAGCGAGGGTGCACCCTCGCGAGCGAGCCGGTGGCGCCTGGCGACGGCATCCCGGCGCGCAAACGCTCGCCAGCCCCGGTGGATCCAGGCTGACAGGCCCGGTCCACTACACTGGCGCGCCCATGAGTCCTCTCGTTCCAATGGTCGTCGAGCAGACCTCTCGCGGAGAGCGCGCCTTCGACATCTACTCGCGCCTCCTGAACGAGCGCATCGTCTTCCTCGGCACCCCGGTCACCGACGAGATCGCCAACCTGACCGTGGCCCAGCTCCTCCACCTCCAGGCGGAGGACCCCGATAAGGACATCTCGCTCTACATCAACTCGCCCGGCGGCTCGGTGTACGCCGGCCTCGCGATCTACGACACGATGCAGTACATCAAGCCCGACGTGCAGACGATCTGCTGCGGGATCGCGATGTCGATGGGGGCGCTGCTGCTCTCCGGCGGTGCGGACGGCAAGCGGATGGCGCTGCCGAACGCGAAGATCCTGATCCACCAGGTCAGCTCCGCCTTCCAAGGGCAGGCCACCGACATCGAGATCCACGCCAAGGAGATCATCGACGTGCGCCGCCGGCTCGACGAGATCCTCGCCAAGCACACCCGCCAGGACTTCGACAAGGTCGCGCGAGACACCGAGCGCGACTACTTCATGAGTGCCCAGGAGGCCACGGACTACGGCTTGATCGACCGCGTGATCGAGCCCGTCGGCGCGGCTTCCCGCTCCTCATAGAAGGGACCCGGTCCTCGGGGGCGTATTTCTGCGGTACCCTCGTTCAACTGAGGGAGTGCTGGGAAACGTGGCCCGACCGACGGACTCCAACGAACAACTCCTCTGCAGCTTCTGCGGCAAGTCCCAGCGACAGGTCAAGAAGCTGATCGCCGGACCCGGCGTCTACATCTGCGACGAGTGCATCGATCTCTGCAACGAGATCATCGACGAGGAGCTGACCGGCGCGCCGACGTTCGACCTCGAGAACCTGCCCAAGCCCAAGGAGATCTACTCCGTCCTGCAGGAGTACGTGGTGGGCCAGGAGCCCGCCAAGCGCACGCTGTCGGTCGCCGTCTACAACCACTACAAGCGCGTTCAGATGATGCAGTCGGAGGGTGAGCAGGACCTCGAGCTCCAGAAGTCGAACATCCTGCTGCTCGGCCCGACGGGCTGCGGGAAGACCCTGCTGGCGCAGACGCTGGCCAAGATCCTGAACGTCCCATTCGCGATCGCCGACGCCACCGCGCTGACCGAGGCGGGGTACGTCGGCGAAGACGTCGAGAACATCCTGCTCAAGCTGATCCAGGCCGCCGACTTCGACGTCAAGAAGGCCGAGACCGGGATCATCTACATCGACGAAGTCGACAAGATCGCGCGCAAGGCGGACAACCCGTCGATCACGCGCGACGTTTCGGGTGAGGGCGTGCAGCAGGCGCTGCTCAAGATCCTGGAGGGGACCGTGGCCTCGGTGCCGCCCCAGGGCGGGCGCAAGCACCCGCACCAGGAGTTCCTCACGATCGACACGACGAACGTCCTGTTCATCTGCGGCGGCGCGTTCGCGGACCTCGACCGGGTCGTGGAGCGCAGGATCGGCCACAAGGGCGTGGGGTTCGGGGCGTCGGTGTCCTCCAAGCACAACAAGGACACGGGGGAGCTGTTCGAGCAGGTGCTGCCCGAGGATCTCGTGGACTATGGGCTGATACCCGAGTTCATCGGCCGCCTGCCTGTCGCTTCGGTGATCCACCAGCTCACGCGCGACGACCTGGTCACGATCCTCACCGAGCCGCGCAACGCGCTCGTCAAGCAGTTCCAGCGCTTCTTCCAGTTCGACGGCATCGAGCTGGTCTTCGCCGACGACTCACTCGAGGCGATCGCCAACCGCGCGCTCGTGCGCGAGACCGGCGCGCGCGGCCTGCGCTCGATCCTCGAGGAGACGCTGCTCGACGTACAGTTCGAGCTGCCCTCGCGGCGCGACGTGAAGAAGTGCGTGGTGACCAAGGAGACGATCGACAAAGGGCGCAAGCCCACGCTGGTCACCGAGGCGGCGCCCGAGGAGGACACGGGCCGCGCGAAACGCGCCGAGTCGGCGTAGCCTCCTAGCCGAGGCGGCTGCCAGCTAAGAGACGCAGACGCGTTCAATACCGGACGGCGAAATCCGATGGCGCCGTGCGGTCCAGGGGCAGGTCGTGTCGAGGGCCGTCATGGCGGGGTAGGAGCCGGTCGAGCCAGGGGTCTTCAGGTCGGGGCTCGTCGTCTGTGGGTAGAGCGGGGTGGCGGATCAGATGGCCCCGAATGTCGGCTGGCAACATCCGCCAAGAGGGTGCGAATGTCAGTAGGACACACTCGCGCCTGGTTGCGGTGCTGTTGGCGTGGGTGCCGTGCAGCAGCCGGTAGTCGACGACGACCGCGTCTCCGGCCGCGAGGCGCGGTGTCTTCTGGTCGGCGTGGTCGCTCATCGCTGGGTGGGTGGTGGCGAGGTCGCCGGCGTCCGTGGCATGGGCTTCTGGGAGGAGGGCGTGCAGCGGGGTGCTTGCGTGGTGGGATCGGGGGATGACGCGCAGCGCGGCGTTGTGCTCGTCTGTGGGGCTGAGGTAGCAGAGGACGGCGACCTGCGGCGCTTCGGGACGGAAGCTCACCGGATGGGTCCAGCACCACCAGTCCTGGTGCCACCAAAGCGGCGGGCTGTTGGGTTGCTTGAGGCTGAGGTAGCCGGAGATCCAGCGCAGGTCGTGCGCCGCGACGGTCTCGCCGAGCCGGCTCAGGCGGTCTGGGGAGTCGAGCATGCGTGCGACTAAACGGTCGTTCCAGCGCAGTGGCACGAGCGTGTTATGGGGGCGCTCGCACGCCAGCCCGCGCGAGGAGGTAAGGCACCGCTCGACCTCGGCGCGCATCGCCGCGACCTCGGCACTGCCGAGGAATCCTTGGATCACCGCGTAGCCACGGTGGAGGAACGCTTCGGCCTCCGGCGGGACCGCCTCAGGCATACGCACACGCCGATTTGCGTACCAGATGTTCCGCGAAAAGCCGCAAATTGCGCAAAAAAATGAGCCAAAGCTGCTGATTCAGGCGTCATTTATGGCAGTTCGGTAACTCTCTTGCGGGAGCCGACGGTTTGCTGCACAGCTTTGTCGTCGTCGGTCGGCGCGGGAAATGAGTCCACCGAAGGAACAGAGAACGGCCAGGCCATGGAGAGGGGTCAGTCTCCGCCTGTGCCTTAAGGGCGCTCTCATCGGCGTCCTCCTCCTCTTGTCGGCCGCGTCCTCGTCCGCCCTCGCACAAGGCGTCGCACCGGTGGAGGGAGGCGTCCCGCCGGTCGAGCCGCCGGCGACTCCTCTGGCGGAGACGCCGGCCGCTCCAGTCGCCGAGGCCCCGGCTTCGCCCGCCGAGGCACCGGTTCCGCCCGTGGGCGCCCCGGGCAACGCTGCCCCGACCGATTCCCCCGCGATCCCCGCGGCCGCGCCCGCCGCGATCGTGTCCCCCGCGCCTGAAGTGGCTGCCGAGCCTGAGGTCCCGGCTGATTCGAGCGGGACACTGCCGGTCGACGTCGGCGGAGCTGTGCCGACGCCTGACGCGTCAGCGGCAGCGCTGCCCGACGCGTTCGACGTTGAGCCGGCCGCCGCGGTGACCGGGAGGCTCGCCTCTGAGGTCGAGGACCTTGAGGGGTCGCTGGCCCCGGTGGGGCCGCTCGCGACGCCGCCGCGGGTGGTCGAGGACCTCGGGGGTTCGCTGCCGCCCGTAGTCGAGAACGTGGGGCGCTCGCCGACTCCGGTGAGCCCGGACCTCGGCGGCGCGCTGGCGCCGGTGAGCCCGGGCTTGCGTGACTCGCTGTCGCCCGTGGGCCCGGACCTGGGTGGCTCGTTGTCTCCGGTGAATCCGGAGCTGGGTGGTTCGCTGCCGCCGGTGTCTCCGGATCTCGGTGGTTCGCTTTCTCCGGCGGCTCCGGACCTCGCCGGTTCGGTGCCTCCGGTGCATCCCGACCTCGGCGGTTCACCCCCGCTGCCTTCGACCCCCGGCGCGTTCGTTCCCACGGCGGTGGTTCTTCCGTTGGGTGGAGACAAGTCTGATCCATCGGCACCTCCGGCCGCGGGCGCCAACGTGATGGCTCCGGGCGGTGAGGCCGGTCAGCTCGAGTTGCCCGTCGCCGCCCCGCTGTCGGTCGTCCTCGCGCCGGTCGTCCACGTTGGCCCGGGCGGCGACCCCGGTGCTCACGCGCCGCTGGCCTCGGTAGCCGCCCACGGCGAGATGCCCGCGTCCGCCGGCGCAGCGCAGGCGAACCTCTTCGACGACGCACTCGCCGCCGGCGGCATGTGGCCCTCGGCGGCAGCCGCCGCCCCCGATCCCTCCGCCTCCCAGATCGGCGGCTTCGGCGCCCCGCGGCTCCCGGCGTCCTCGGGCGGGGGCGCCGCGACCGGGGTTGGCCTCGCGTTCACCACTCTCCTCGCTTTGCTCATCGCGCTGGCGTCCTTCACGCTTCAGCGCTTCGAGCGGCTGCGCCTCGTGCCCGCCGTCTGGCGCCAGCAGGCGTTCGTCGCCGTCATCGAGCGGCCTGGCTAGCCCGGCGGGCTGACCAGAACCGACCGGGCGCCGGATGCGCCCGGCTGACCGCTCGGTAACTGATCCGCGTGCACCCGGCCGACCCGAGTGCGCGCGGGAGACCAAACCGCTCACACCCGGCCGAGCCGAGTGCCAGCGGCGAAGGAGAGAACGATGCGACGGACATACTGCGTGCCGCTTGCGCGAGCTGGACTGGTGGGCCTTCTGGCCTCACTCGTCCTGCTCGGGCTGCCCGGCACGAGCATCGCGGGCAGACCGTCCGATTCGTCTGGGATCGTCCAGGCCCTCGGTACGGACCCACTGTCGCGAGGCGCCGGCTTCGAGGCGGCCACGTCGGCCGCGCGGGTGCGAGCTCTGCAGCGTATGTTGCGCGAGCTGGGCTGGCGTCCCGGCCCGATGGACGGCCTCTACGGCCCGCGAACGGAGGCGGCTGTGGTTCGCTTCCAAAGCGCGGCGGGGCTCGATCCCGACGGCGTCGTCGGACCCATGACCCGCCGGGCACTCGGGACCGCCCAGAGCACCCCGCTGAGCCGGGGCGCCGGGTACGCGGAGCGGAACGGGTCGAAGCGGGTGCGCGCCCTGCAGGCGAAGCTGGCGCGGCGCGGTTTGCGGCCCGGCCCCGCCGACGGCCGCTTCGGTCCCCGGACGGAGGCGTCCGTGAAGCGCCTCCAGCGCCGGAACGGGCTGCGCCCGGACGGCCTGGCGGACCCAGGCACGCGACGGGTGCTCGCCCGGGCGGGCGGCGAACCGACGCGCAAAGTCGACGAGCCGGCATCTCAAGCCGGCGACAAACCGGCGCGCAAGGTCGGCGACGAGCCGGCATCTCGACCCGGCGACGAACCGGGCTCCCAGCCTGGTGACGAGCCGGCCCGCGCCAGCGC
>Ga0187894_10004316_pt1 | contig 15328 bp, 14 predicted proteins | sample GBC1701081metaG_FD_136650 | JGI IMG/M metagenome (GOLD analysis project Ga0187894, IMG submission 136650) | White microbial mat communities from a lava cave in the Kipuka Kanohina Cave System on the Island of Hawaii, USA - GBC170108-1 metaG ... | reverse complement strand
GGCGTGTCGGTGTCGGAAATATCGACATAAAGGCTGTAGGCCGTGAACAACAGGCCTGCCGCGAGAATGGCCCCGAAGAGCACGACGGTGATGAAATTGGAACCCTGGTCGAGATTAGGGCGTGAATGCTGTCCCGGCCGACCCCCTGGGCCTGCAGTGGCGTCGGCCATTTTCCCTCCTCAGAACGCGAAATGGAGCCAGGCTGACGGCTCCATGAATCGTCGGATCTGCCCCACGGCCAGGTGCGTCGTATCTCCCAGTATATCAAGGTTCGCCGCAACGAGATAGCCGACCATCTGGGACATTCATCGGCCGAGCGTCGCGCTGGCTTTCCAGGATAATGTTAGTGCGCCGTCTGGCAGAGGCGATGGTCGCTCAGGACCTCGATCACCCGGCAGTCGCAGACGCGGCCATGGCCGCATTCCGCGACCATGCGCTTCAGCTCCTTCTTGAGCGCCTGGAGCCGCTTCAGGCGCTGCTCCACTTCCAGAAGCCTGCGGCTCGCTATGTCGTCGGCGCGCTCGCAACTCGTCTCGGGATTGTCGGAAAGGCTCAAGAGCTCGCGAATGGCCTCGATCGAGAAGCCGAGATCGCGCGCATGGCGGATGAAGGTCAGACGCTTCTGGTCTTCCCTTTCGTAAAGCCGGTGGCCACCCTCGGTGCGCGTAAACGGCGGCAGAAGGCCGATGCTTTCATAATAACGGATGGTCTGGACCTTGGTTGCGGTCGCCTCGGCCAGCCTGCCAATGGTGAAACCGGACATGGAACTTTTCCTCGGAATTTTCCTCTTGAACCTCTAGTGGCTAGAGATCGTAGGTCAGGGGCATGATGTCAAGAGAGCCCCTTTCCCTGAAGTTCAAGGTCACAGGCATGGACTGTGCCGCCTGCGCCCGGAAGATCGAGACCGCCGTCGGCCGCATTCCGGGGGCGAGCGGCGTCACGGTCGGCGTCACCAGCGAAACCCTCAGGGTGACGCTGGCCGAGCCCGAGCGCGAAAGCGAGATCGCCCGGACCGTCAAGAGTCTCGGCTATGGGATCAGCAGCGAGGCTCCGGCGAGCGATGCGCATGGCGGCCACGACGGCCACGCCCATGCGATCGAAGGCAGCTGGTGGCAATCATCGAAAGGCCGGCTCGTCCTATTGTCGGGTGGGTTGATCGCCGCCGCCTATCTCGCGACGCTGGTCGTGCCGCAATTCTCCCTCTATGTGTTCCTCGCCGCCTGTATCGCAGGCGCCATCCCGGTCGTCAGGCGCGCCGTCGCGGCGGCGCGATCGGGCGCCGTCTTCACCATCGAGATGTTGATGACCATCGCGGTGGTAGGCGCCGTGATCATCGGCGCCACCGAGGAAGCGGCGCTCGTCGTCTTCCTCTTCGCGGTCGGCGAATTGCTCGAAGGGATCGCCGCGGGACGCGCGCGCTCGGGCATCAAGGCGCTCGCCGATATCGCCCCCAAGACGGCGATGGTCGAAACGCAGGAGGGCCTTGTCGAAATGCCGATCGAAGCGATCGCGGTGGGCGCCATCATCGTCGTGCGCCCGGGCGACCGGGTGCCCGCCGATGCGACCGTGATCTCCGGCATATCGGCGCTCGATGAATCGGCGCTCACCGGTGAATCGGTCCCCAAGCTGAAGGAACCGGGCGACCGGGTTTTGGCGGGCTCGATCAACAGCGAGGCCATGCTGCGCTGCCGGGTGGAGGCGGAGGCCAAGGACACGCTCATCGCGCGCGTCGTGAAGCTGGTCGAGGAAGCCGCCGATGCCAAGGCCCCGACCGAACGCTTCATCGATACGTTCTCGCGCTATTACATGCCGGCGATCTGCGCATTGGCTCTGGCGGTGGCGCTCGTCCCGTCGCTCGTCATGGGCGCCGACTGGTGGACCTGGATCTATCGCGCTTTGGCGCTGCTCCTCATCGGCTGTCCCTGCGCGCTCGTCATCTCGACGCCGGCGGCGATCGCTTCGGCCCTTGCGGCGGGTGCGCGCCGCGGCCTCCTGGTGAAAGGCGGCGGCGTGCTCGAGGCGGTCGGCAAGGTTTCCGCCATCGCCTTTGACAAGACCGGTACGCTCACCGAGGGCAAGCCTAAGGTGACCGATGTCGTGCCGCTCGGCGATCTCGGCGAGGCGGAGGTGCTGCGTATCGCCGCCGCCGCGGAATCGGCCTCATCGCATCCGCTCGCCGTCGCGATCGTGGCGCAGGCGAAGGCGCGTGGAATTGCGTTCACCCCGGCAAGCCATTCGCAAGTGCTTCCGGGGAAAGGGCTCAGTGCCAGGGTCGATGGCAAGATCGTCACCATCGGCGCCGCCGCGCGGCTCGGCGTCAGCAGCACCGATGTGCTCGAGCAAGCGCGCCGGCTCGAGGCCGAGGGCAAGAGCGTCTCGGTTGTTCGGACCGGGGGCAAGGTGCTGGGCCTCATCGCCTTGCGCGATGAGCCCCGCGCCGATGCGCCGGAGGGTTTGAAGGATCTAGGCGTTCTCGGCTTGCGGACTGTCATGCTGACCGGCGACAACCGCGCCAATGCCGAAGCGGTGGGGCGGATGCTCGGCATGGAGGTCCATGCCGAATTGCTGCCCGAGGACAAGCTCGCTTTCATCCGAATGCTGTCCGAGGCCCAAGGCGGTGTCGCCAAGGTGGGCGACGGCATCAACGATGCGCCGGCGCTTGCCGCCGCCACCGTCGGCATCGCCATGGGCTCTGGCACCGACGTGGCGCTCGAGGCGGCGGATGCTGCGGTGCTCAACAACAAGGTGGGCGATGTCGCGGCCCTGGTCCGCCTGTCGCGCCGGGCGATGCGGGTGATCGGTGAAAACGTGACGATCGCGCTCGGCCTCAAGGCGGTGTTCCTGGTCACGACCATTGCCGGCATGACCGGATTGTGGATCGCCATCCTCGCCGATACGGGTGCCACCGTGCTGGTGACGGCCAATGCGCTTAGATTGCTAAGAATAAAGAGCTAAAGCGTCAGCGATATCCTTAAGCTCACCTTAACCGTCCCTTTCCACGAATTCTTAGAGGTTTATCGGCATTTTTCCGCACTGTTAAAGGGGCGGCCCTATGCTGAAAGTTCTGACGTGCCTGACCGTTGACCACGATCTGAGATTAGTCGCGGTCGCAGCCTTGATCTGTGCGCTCGGAAGTCTCGTGGCCATGCGGCTCTTCATGCGGGCGCGCATATCCCAAGGCGCGGTGCGCCGGCAGTGGCTCCTCATGGCCGGCACGGCGGCGGGCACCGCCACCTGGGCCACGCATTTCCTCGCCATGCTGGCCTTCGCGCCAGGCCTTCCCACCGGCTACGACCCCTTCCTCACCATGGTCTCGCTCATCGTCGCCGTCACGGCGATGACGCTTGCCTTCAGCATCGCCGGCGGATCGTCACATGCGATCCATCCCACGCTGGGCGGCGCTCTGGTCGGCCTCGGCATCAGCGCCATGCATTATACCGGCATGGCAGGCTTCCGGACCGCCGGCATCGTCCACTGGGACCAGGGTCTCGTCCTGCTGTCGGTGATCTTCAGCATCGGCTTCGGCATGCTCGCCATCCGCCTCACGCGGTCGCCGGAAAGCTGGGGCGGCCGCTACGGCGCCGCCGGCGCCCTGGTGCTCGCCATCTGCAGCCTGCATTTCACCGCCATGGGCGCCGTCGTCATCCTGCCCGATCCGCTGGTCGACGTGCCGCTGGGCGCCGTCCCCAACCACGTCATGGTGTTCTTCATCGCCGCCGCGGCGGCGCTCGTGATGGCCATCGGCTTTGCCGCCTATTTCGCCGACAAGCGCGCCCATGGCGAGGCGCAGACCAGGCTCCGGGGGCTCGCCAATGCGGCGATCGAGGGCCTGATCATCGTCAAGGACAACCGGATCATGGACGTCAATACGAGCTTCGAGGAGCTCACCGGATACCGGCGCGACAAGATCATGAGCCGCAACCTGTTCGACAACATCCTCACCATCGAGGGCGGCGCGCCGCAAGCCGATACGCTTCGGGCCGAGGGCGTGCTGCGCGGCGAGGACGGCAAGATGATCCCGGTCGAGCTCCTGTCGAAGCCGGCCGACGTCCTGGCCGGCAGTCGGGTCTATTCGGTGCGCGATCTCACCGAGAAGCGGTCGGCCGAGGGGCGCATCCACTATCTGGCGCATTTCGATTCATTGACGGGCCTCCCCAACCGCAACTCGTTCCTCGACCGGCTCGACGCCGAGATCCGCGAGGCGGGCGAGCGCAAGACGCGCTTCGCGCTCCTCTCCTTCGACCTCGACCGGTTCAAGGAAATCAACGACATGTTCGGCCATGCCACCGGCGATGCGGTGCTGGCCCAGATCTCGCAGCGGCTCGCGGCGGGCCTCGGGGTCTCGGAATATGCGGCGCGCTTCGGCGGCGACGAGTTCTTCGCGATCTTCTCGCTCGCCGATAACCCCGAGCGCATCATGGAATTCGCCGACCGCATCCTCGCCACCGTGCGCAGACCGCTCAGCCTGGAAGGCAACCAGCTCACCGTCGGCGCGAGCGTCGGCATCGCCTTGTTCCCCGACGACGCCAAGAATGCCGCCGAGCTCATGGCCAATGCCGATCTCGCCATGTATCGGGCCAAGGAAACGCCCGGCAGCAAGGCGTGCTTCTTCGAATCAGGCATGGACTTGCGCGTGCGCGAGCGCCGCAACCTGGCGCGCGACCTGCGCCAGGCGCTCGCCAGTGAGGAATTCGAGCTCTATTACCAGCCGCAGTCTCGGCTCACCGACAACCAGACCATCGGCTATGAAGCCCTCATCCGCTGGAACCATCCGGGCAAGGGCCTGGTCCCGCCCGCCGACTTCATCCCGATCGCCGAGGAGACGGGGCTCATCGTACCGATCGGCGAATGGGTGCTGCGCAAGGCCTGCCTGACGGCCGCGTCCTGGGCCGAGCCCTATCGCATCGCCGTCAATCTGTCGCCCGTGCAGTTCAGCCATGGCAGCTTGCCCGAGACGGTGCACAGCATCCTGATCGAGACCGGCCTTGCGCCCAAGCGGCTCGAGCTCGAAGTCACGGAATCACTCCTCATCTCCGATCCCGACATGGCGCTGCATATGCTGAGGCGGCTCAAGACGCTCGGCGTCTCGATCGCCATGGATGATTTCGGCACCGGCTATTCGTCGCTCTCGACGCTGCAGTCCTTTCCCTTCGACAAGATCAAGATCGACCGCTCCTTCGTCGACAAGCTCGACAAGCAGCGCAAATCCGCCTCGATCATCCGCGCGGTCCTGGCGCTGGGGCGCAGCCTCGAGATCCCGGTGCTGGCGGAAGGCATCGAGACCAAGGCGCATCTCGACTTCCTGCGCAAGGAAGGCTGCGACGAGGCGCAAGGCTACTTCCTCGGCCGGCCAATGCCGGTGGGGCTGATCTTCCCGCAGGCGGCCTAGAACTAGGCGCCTCAGAGCGCCGGCGTCCGCACCGGCGCGGCGGTTCTCCTGAGCAGGACCTGCAAGAGAAGGATGAAGCCCAGAGCCATGGCCATGGCCACGGCGCACAGGCCGAAGGCGAAGCTTGTCGAATGGAGCGTCGCGATCCAGCCGAAGAACCACGGCGCCATCACCCGCGGCAGACCGGCTACCAGCGACACGATGCCGAGGGCCCGGGCGCGATTCTCGCTCATGTGCTTCGCCGTCAGAGCGAAGATCGCCGGAATGACGCAAGCGGTGCCGAAGCCGGTCAGCGCGAAAGCCACGGTGCTGAGCAGGAAGCTTCGGGAAATGCCGATGAGTGCGAAGCCGACGGTCGCCAGGAACAGCGACCCGATGATCAGCGAAATATCGCCGAAGCGGGCGCGGATATCATCGCCCAGGAAGCGCAGGCCGGCATTGCACAGGCCATAGAAGGCGGTGCCGAGACCGGCGATCGCGAGAAGGGCGGGCGCCTGTTCGTCGAGGAGCTTCGCCGACCACATGATCGCCGCGGTCTCGCCCGCAATGACGAGACCGGCGGCAAGCCCCAGTATGATGAGCGGCGAAAGCCTCGGGGCGGGCATGCCGGGCGTGGCGCGCGCCATGGCCGAAAACCGGCCGGGAAGCCTTTGCGCGATGAAGACGAATGCCACGAGGAGCATGAGCCACAGGATCGCTGCCGACCAGAAGGGGCCGGCATCGGCTATGACCAGGCTGCCGATGATGGCGAAGAGCGCCATGGCGGCCGAGGCCGAGGCGTGAAAGCGGGTGAAGATCGGGCGCCCCAGATCGCTCTCCACATAGCTGCCTTCGGCATTCATGAAGAGATCGAGCGCGCCCTGGACTGCACCGAAGACGATGAGCGTCACGAGGAACCAGGCCGGGCCTGAGGACAGGAACAGAAACGTCTGGCTCAAGGCGAGGAGCGGCAGGCTCGCCAAGATGATGGCGCGGTTGGAGGCGACAAGGGCAAGCTTGCCGCCCCAGGACATGGTGATGACATAGGCGATGCCGTAGAAGGTGATGCCGAGGCCCAGAGCGAGATTGTCGATCCCGGCATTGCGGGTGATGGCAGGAATGGCGCCCGCCCACAGCCCCGCCGATGCGCCATAGGCGATGAAGGCGGCCGTCACGGCGGCGCGCGGAGAGGGCAAGGGCCGGGCTTGGGGGAGCATCGCGCGCCGGACCCTAGTAGTCGGCGGGTGATCCCACAAGCGTGATCGATGCAGGGCTCATGCCCAAGCGATGATAAAAACGCATGGATCAGGCTTTTTCTATGCGCTTACACTTGTTCGGCTAGGCCGCCAGATGCCGCCACAAAGCATCGATGCGGGCGGCGAAATTCTTCGGTTCCTCGGCGAAGAGATGGCCGGTCTCGTTGTCGATGCGGGTGAGGATGGCCTTGCGCCTGAGGTCGATCAAGGCGAGAGCTTCCTCCTTGTGCTCGATGCCCGCGAAGGGGCTTTCCGGCCGGTCGAATTCGGCGGAGAGGTCGTCCAGATCGTTGAGATCGCCCAGGTCCTCGCGCAATTCCTGGAGCTCCGCCGCCCAGACCTTGAACAGCTTCGGCCAGAGCGGGGTCAGAAGCTCGACATGGTGCAAATGGTGGATGACCGATTTGCGCGCCTCGTGAAGGAGAGGCATTTCCTTCTTGTCGAGCCCTTCACGCAGCAAATGGCGCGCCTTGGCGAAGCAGGCGCGCAAGCCGTCGACGAAGAGGGCGATGTCGCGCTTGGGGAGAGTCCAGGCCGCGATGCGGCCGCGCAGCTCTTCCACCCGGACCGACGTTTCCTCGATGCGTCGGGCGACTTCCTCCGGGCTCACGATATCCTGCCTCAGATCATGCGCCGCGGTCTCGAGCTCGGCGAAGACGGCATCGTCGGACGCCCCGTGCTTTTTGGCATGGGCCTTGAGCTTGGCGATCGCCTCGCTCATCGCCTCGGTGCGCCTGAGGCCCGCGAGAGCCTGGGCGGCATCACGCAGCGTCTCGTTTTCCTGCTGGAAGTCTTGCGCGCCGAGGGCGGGTTTCATGAGGCGCAAGAGGCTCCTGGCGAGCTTGAGACGGCGCCTGGCGGGATGGACGGTCTTGCCGGAGCGGGCGAGGTCCAGATCCTGCGACAGGGCCCGCATGGTCCGCCGCATCAGCCTACGCAACGCCTCACCCGCCGGATGATCCGTGGAGATCTTCGGCACGCCTCTCCCCTCAACTGTCCCAGGGCGCTTCCTGGAACCCCCGCGGCACCCTGTCGGGCTTCATTGTCACAATCAATATTTTCCGCTGAAATTTCTTGGGAATGGGGGTTCACAAGCGGCATTCCGGTTGCTACATAAGCGCCGCGTTGGCGCATCCCCAGGTTCGTCGGTTGCACGTTTTGACGCGGGATGGAGCAGCCCGGTAGCTCGTCAGGCTCATAACCTGAAGGTCACAGGTTCAAATCCTGTTCCCGCAACCATTAAAAAGCCTGCTATCTCAATGGGATAGCGGGCTTTCTTTTTTGGAGGTCGATGTCGACGGGTCCCCCGGGTTGCACTTGGGTAAGTTGGGCACGCGGCCGGGTTCATCCACGGCTCAATATCCAGCAGCTATGGAAAAGCTGGCACCTTGGCGGCTTGGTTGCCGGCTGGGATATCGTGCGCAAGAGGATGCCTATTGGCGCAAGCTCTCTACGAGGTAATCCACGAAGCAGCGAACCCGGGCAGGCATGTGCGCCCCGCCAACGAACACCGCGTTGATCTCCTCGACGTCGCCCGGATTGAACTGCTCCAGCAGCGGCACAAGCGCGCCCGTCCGGATCGCGTCGAACACCGTCGTAGCTCCCACTCGCGTGATCCCTACTCCTTGGACGGCGAGTTGACCCAGTGTCTCGCCGTTGTTCGCCTCTACGCTTCCGCTGATCGTCAGCGAATAATCGCGACCATCCTTGCGGAAGGGCCATGTTGGCGCCGCGCGCTTGAAGTTGAAGCCGAGACAATCATGGCCATGCAGGTCCTCAGGAGCCTGAGGTGTGCCGCGACGCGCCAAGTAATCAGGAGAGGCCACGATCACCTTCCGTGTCTCACCGAGTTTGCGGGCGATCAGCGAGCCGTCTGACATGGGACCGAAGCGTATGCCGATGTCGACCTGTCCGCCGGCGATGTCGACGACAGCGTCGGTCAGGTTGATGTCCAGCAGAATGTCCGGGTACCGCCGTCTGAATTCGCCGAGAAGCGGCACCAGGAACAATCGACCATACAAGATGGACGTGCTCACTCTCAGGCGCCCACGCGGGGAGCCCTGATCCGAGATCGCCTGCTCTGTCTCCTTCAGGTCGGTCAGAATGCGACGAGCGGCGATGAGATAGGCGCTTCCCTCGGCCGTCAAGGTCAGCGACCGCGTCGTTCGCAGCAAAAGACGAACGCCAAGACGGGCCTCGATCCGGTCGACGATCCTACCGACTGAGGAAGGCGCCAGCTCAAGACGGCGACCAGCTGCTGAGAAGCTGCCGGCGTCTATCACCGCGGAAAAGACCTCCAAATCACTCATTCGGTCGGAAGAGAAGCTCATCTTTGCATCCAGCGCAAAGGTCATTGGCTTGGCGATGGGATACACAAAACTTCAACGGGCGTCCAGTCTAAGAAGATTGGAGGCTCGCCATGGACAGCATTGAATATTTAGGTTTCGTGGCCAGCAGCCTGGCAACCCTCGCGTTCCTGCCGCAGGTTGTGAAGACATGGCGCACCGGCAGCGCAAATGATTTCAGCCTGACCACGCTCCTTATGATCGAGGCCGGTACAAGCATCTGGATCTTTTACGGCGTGTTGCGGAGTGCCCCGGCGATCTGGCTCGGCAACGGCGTCACACTCGCACTCGTCGGCTTGATACTATCGGTGAAAATAAAAAACCTTCTATTCTACAATAAATGCACCGAAAGCTAGATCATGCCAGCATGCCCGTGCAGGTCACCTATCCACCGCTCAATGTGCCGAAGTCCGTCGCCACCAATGTCTGGGTCGTCGACGGGCCGGAGATCCGCTTCGGCCTGGCCTTCCTGAAAATACCGTTCCCGACGCGCATGACCGTGCTGCGTCTCGCGGGCGATTGGCTGTTCATCCATTCGCCGACCCCCCTCACGGCGGAGCTGAAGGCGGCGATCGAGGATCTAGGCCGGCCGAGCTGGATCATCGGCCCAAACCGTATCCATTATTGGTGGATTCCCGAATGGCGCCGCAGCTATCCGCAAGCGGGCGTCTATCTGGCGCCGCGGATCAGGGAACAGGCGAGGGGCCGCATGGATTTCCCGGCGCAAGAGCTTGGCGCGACCCATGGCTATCCGTGGGACGACGAGGTCGCGACGCTTCCGGTCCGCGGATCCTACATGACCGAGATCGTCTTTTTCCACAAAGCGAGCCGCACTCTCATCCTCACCGATCTGATCGAGAATTTCGAAGCGCACAAGGTCGGCTTCTGGACACGCTTGCTGGCCCGATTCGGCGGCGCGCTCGACCCCGACGGGCAGACGACGCGCGACATGCGGCTCACTTACGGCGATCTGCGACCGGCCGTCGAGACGATGATCGCGTGGCGGCCGGAGCGCATCATCCTCGCCCATGGCCGCTGGTATGAGACGAATGCCGAGGCCGAATTGCGCCGGGCCTTCCGCTGGGCATTGTCTGAGAAGTCGCGGCCCGGCGGAGAAAGTGCCTGATCTAGACGGCGGCGAGCGCGTCCTCGATGAGGGCGATCACCGCATCGGGCTGCGAGGCGAGCGAAGCGTGGCTTGCCGTCAGCGTCACGACCTTCTTCGCGTTCAAGCGGCCGGACATCCAGCTCTGGTTGGCGGGCGCGATCATCCGGTCTTCGCTCGAAATCTGGTACCAGGACGGCTTCTTCTTCCAGGCGGGCCTCGTGATCGCGTCCTGGAAGGTGCCGGCAAGCGGCGCCTTTTGCGTCGCCGCCATGACCAGCGCCTCATCGGCCGGCAGATCCTGGCAGAAGCTCTCGTGAAACTTGTCACGCTTGATCCACAAATAGCCGTCGCTGTCGGGCGCCAGATTAGGTGCGGCGACCGGCGGGTTCTTGCGGTGATCGCGCCCGGGCTCTCGCCGGCATCGGGCGCGAAGGCGGCGACATAGACGAGGCCCACAACATTGGGGTGATTACCGGCCTCGGTGATCACGGCACCGCCATAGGAATGTCCAACCAGGAGGACCGGCTGCCGTTGCTGGGCGATCATCTTGCGGGTGCGCTCAGCATCATCGGCAAGCGAAGTCAGCGGATTCTCCACGGCCATCACTGACTGATGTCCCCGGCGATCGAGCCCGATGATGACCTTGCTCCAATGGGCCGCACCGCCCCAGAAGCCGTGAACGAGGATGATGCTGATATCCTTTGCCATGGTGGATCTCCCTCATCGATCGCCGACGGCTCATACTGGTCCCACATTGTGGTGCGCACAAGAGATGCGCCCTCTGTACTCCGCTCGCCCGGCGCGCTAGCCTCGCCCGCATGGCCAAGACCGACTACAAATCTGTCGATGACTATATCGCGGCACAGCCCAAAGCCGTGCAGGGCATCCTGGAAGAGGTGCGCGGCGTCATCCGCAAGGCATTGCCCAAGGCTGAGGAAGTGATCTCCTATCAGATTCCCGCTTACAAGGTGGATGGCGCGGCAGTGGTCTATTTCTCCGGCTGGAAAGAGCATTATTCGCTCTATCCCGCAACCAAGAGCCTGGTCGCGGCGCTCAAGAAGGAGCTTGCCGCTTACGAGGTCGAGAAGGCCACGATGCGCTTCCCGCTCGATCGGCCCGTGCCCAAGACGTTGATCGCGGCGATTGCGAAGAAGCGAGCCCACGAAGTAGCCGCCGAGCTTGCGAAAAAGGCTAAGGCGAAGAAGAAAACGGCCGCAAAGAAGATGAAACGCTGATTCGGGTCAGGACCTGAGCGGGCGGAAGAAGGCGCGGATATCCGCGGCCAGGAGCTCCGGCACTTCGAGCGCCGCGAAATGGCCGCCGCGCGCGAGGCTCGTCCAATGCTTGAGATTGAAGGCACGCTCGACCCAGCGCCGGGGCGGCATCGGGATCTCGCGCGGCAAGCGCACCACGCCCGTCGGCACCGTCACGTGCTCGCCGGGCTTCAGATGCAAGAGCTTCGCGCGCGCCTCGCTGTAGAAGCGCATGGATGAGTGGATCGTGTTGGTCAGCCAGTAGATCATCACATTGGTGATGAGGTCGTCGCGCGTGATGACATCTTCCGGCACCCCTTCATTGTCGCTCCAGCCGCGGAATTTCTCGAGGATCCAGGCGGCGAGGCCGATGGGAGAGTCGGCCAGGCCAAAGCTGAGCGTCTGCGGCTTGGTGCCCTGGATCGCCATATAGGCGCCCTCGGCGTCGGCCCAGCGCGCCACCGTCTTGAGATAGTGCTCCTCCTCTTCCGTGAGCGGCGGCGTGCCCGGCCCGAGATCGGGACGGAACCGGGTGGACACATAATTGAGATGCAGGCCTGAGAGGCGCTCGGGGTGGTGCAAGGCCAGAGCGATGCTGATCCACGATCCCCAGTCGCCGCCCTGGGCGCCGAAGCGCCGGTAGCCGAGCGCCGTCATGAGCTCGGCCCAGATGTCGGCGACGGCCTCGACATTCATGCCGCGGCGCCGCGGCCGGCCGGAAAAACCGTAACCCGGGATCGACGGCACGATGAGCGTGAAGGCATCGCGCGCGTCGCCGCCATGCGCGCCGGGATCGGTCAGAAGCGGCAGGATCCGGGTCATTTCGAGGAAGCTGCCCGGCCAGCCGTGAGTCATCAGCAAGGGCAAAGGATCGGGGCCCTTGCCCGGCGCATGAATGAAATGGATGGGCAGGCCATCGTGATCATAGCGATAATGGGGGAAACGGTTGAGGCGCTGGCGCTCTCTCTCCCAGTCATAGTCTTCGAGCCAGTAGCGTTGCAGCCCGCGCATATAGTCGAGATTGGTGCCGAAGTCCCAGCCGGCGTCGTCGAGCGCATCGGGCCAGCGCGTGCGCTTCAGGCGCTCGGTCAGGTCAGCCAGCGCCTCTGCCTCTGTTGTAATGGTGAAGCTCTCGATCGAACCGGCCATGACGGACACTCCCGGATATGTTTGGCAATATGATATGATAGCAGTCCAAGGCAGGATGTCTTGAAGGATAGTGCTCTCAGGCGGAGGCGTTCAATGAGCAAGGTGAAGTTCGATCATTGCGTGGTGCATGTCTCCGACTGGGAGCGCTCGAACGCATTCTATCGCGACGTGCTCTTCGCCGAGGTGCTGCCCAACAAGACCGGCTATGTCTACCGCATCGGCAACACGCAGCTCAACCTGCATGGACCAGGGATGACGCCCGCGCCGGTCGCGAAGATCCCGGTGCCGCCCGGCGGCTCGGACCTGTGCTTCGAATGGGCAGGTCCCATCGCCGAGGCCGGCCGTCATCTGAGCGAGCGCGGTGTCGCAATCGAGCTTGGCCCGGTGCCGCGCTTCGGCGCCCGCGGCATGGGAACCAGCGTCTATTTCCGCGATCCGGACGGCACTCTGCTGGAGTTCATCAGCTACCAGACCAGCGCGGCGCAGTGAGGGGTTTTGCAAGATTGACCATGCAACAGATTCAGTTTCCGCTTGTGCCGACATGGCGTTGCACCAGGGAGGCCCAAGAGCCGTCCTGCGTCACCTTCAACAAAGCGCGGTTGACATCCTCCTTGAGCACACTGCCGACCGGGAAAGCCAGTGCGTAGTCGCGGACGGCCAAGGTCTGCGGCAGGATATGAAGATCCGTCCAGGCATATTCCTTGATCATATGGCCGAGGATGGCGCGTTCGAAGACGAGCGCCTCGATCTCACCGCGTTGCAGCGCGCGGCTCGCCTGTATGACAAAGGGAAAGCTCCTGGGCTTCAGTCCCTGAAGCTCGGCCCATTGCTCGCCGGCGGAGCCGGCAACCACGCCGAGGCGCACTTTGGGCAGATCTTCGGGGCCGCTGATACCGGTCTTGAGCCTGCCGACCACGAATGAGGAGGCAAGTGTCGCCGAGAACGCGGCGATACAAAAAATGCTGATGAACATCCAGACGAGACCGACAAGCCGGCCCCGCCATGTGATCGGTGTCTTGTCACCATAGCCGGTCGTGGTCATGGTGACGGCCGCCCACCAGACGCCATCACCCACCCCTCTCACCGGATCCGGATCGAAATGGGCGGGATTTCGCCGGCGCTCCAGGAACCATATCAGGCTTCCGGCCAAGAGCAGTGCCGAGAAGAGCAGCGCGATCGTGCCGAAGATCTGAGGCCAGGGCAGAGCGCTGAGGAAGCCCACGAGGCCGCCTTGCGCGCCGGCGCGTACCGCGATGCCAAGGCCGGCGGCAAAATAAGGATGTGAAAAATCAAAGCGCGCCTCGCCTTCAGGCGTAACAGGAAGGTTGGCGATCGCCAGGCTCACTTCCCGGTTCTCAATCGCATCGAGCAAGCCCTGAATGTCGTAGTCGAATTCGCGAAACTCGAAATCGAGATCAAGCTCCGCGGCAACTTCCCGCCAAAGCTCGATCGAGAGGCCGGACCAGTGGCCATCGTCGTTGCGCGAAGCGAAGGGCGCGACCCGCATGGTGCCGACGACGACTTTCGCGTCTCCGGACCCTGTCGTCGCTTGCGCATGGCATTGCGCGACCGAGACGTGAAAGGCAAGCATCAAGCCGGCGACCGCGGCAACAAGCGATGAAAATCGCCGATGGCTCATGGTGCGGCCCTGCCGGTTGCGACATAGCCCGCCCTCTCCAGCAGCGCCAGGCCACTCGGCCCCAGGCAATGGGACAGGAACGCTTCGGCGATTTTCGAGGGTGGGCTGGTGCCGTAGAGGTAGAGCGTCCGGGCCAGGGGATAGGCCCTCGACCGCAGGGCATCGGCGGTCGGGAGCACGGCAGCGCCTTGCGAATCGGCGCGAATAGCGAGGACCTTCACACGGTCATCGGCCGCATGGACGGCGCCAAGGCCCGAATAGCCTATGGCCTCGGGGCGCTTCGCGATCTCCTCGACGATGGCTTCGTTGGTCGCAAGCTTGAGGCCAGCGGCGGCTTCAGCACCGGCAAGCACACGCTCGGCGAAGAGAGTTGCCGTTCCCGAGCCCGAGGCGCGAGCCAGGGCGAAGATTTCACCGTCGCGCTCGGCGCCGAGATCGCGCCACGTCCGGATCTTGCCGGAATAGATGGCCGCGAGCCGGAGGAGGTCGAGCTCGGAGAGCGTATTCGACGGGTGAACGACGACCGCGATGCCGTCTATGGCGTAGGGCGATGCAGAGAGCGAAATGCTGTTGATGGCCGCATAGCGCTGCTCCTTTTCCGTCAGATCGCGCGAGGACATGCCCAAGTCGACCAGTCCGTGGAGCAAGGCGGAGATTCCTTCACCCGATCCGCCGCCTCTCACGATCACGTCGGATCGGGGCGATCTCGCCATGAAATCCTCCGCGCAGGCGGTGATGACCGGCCGCATGCTCTCGGAGCCCGCGATCTGAAGCGATTGATAAGGGGCGGCATCCACCGCGAGCAGATTGGAGAGGCCGAAATAGGACGCGGCGCCAACCACCAGGACGATGAGGAGGGCGACGCCGGCGACGGCGCGCCTGCCGCCCGGGCGCGGCTGTGCGTTCGGCTCCGGTTGGCGGAACTCGGTCAAGATGACGGCCTCGCGCTGAAAACAGCCACCAGCCCCCTAAACCAGAAACAGATGAAACGCATTGCCGTCGCCCGACAAACGCACAGTTGTTACGGGGTTGTCATGACGGTCCTGTGACGCTCATGCACCGCGAAGAGGAGTGTGATCGCGCGCGTCTAGAGCGGGATGAGATTAAGCTTGGTCATATCCGGCGTTGGCGAAGTAATTTGAGCATTCCTTTGATGTGAGGGTAGCGAGGATGTGCCCGGTCGCCTCTTCGAGGGCATCTGTGGTGCGGC